>WBZY01000860.1_pt1 | contig 19371 bp, 16 predicted proteins | sample 5204191 | NCBI WGS metagenome assembly WBZY01 (sample SAMN12344363, study PRJNA552823) | activated sludge metagenome | biome: Activated sludge suspended growth; feature: Anammox Sidestream; material: Wastewater; isolation source: activated sludge from anammox sidestream of wastewater treatment...
GCCATGAGCTCATCGTTGTGCGCGGCGCGGAGCGCCTGCGTTTCGAATCGGGGGTCATCCAAGAGGTCGGGCCGGCCGATGCAGTTGGTGAAGGGCTTCCAATTGCGTGGCATCACGTGCACGCCGAGGTGACCATCGCGGCAGGGGTAGATCCCGATGAAGCTGGACATGTGGTTGCCGCGCCGGATTCCCGCCCAGCGCCCCAGGTAACTGTAGTAGGGGATGCTCGCTTCGAGGATGGGCGCCATGCAATGTTGGACGCTGATGTCCACGTGCTGGCCCTCGCCGTCGCGTTCGGCGGCCAGCACGGCGAGCATGGCGGCGGAGAAGCCGTTGAGGCCGCCCTGGTAGTCGGCCTGGTAGCCTCCGTTCTTGAGCGGGCCGCCTTCCTGGGTGCCGGTCATGTGCATCTGGCCGCCCATGGCGAAGGCGATCAGGTTGTTCGCCCGGTAGTCCGCGTAGGGGCCCTCCTGCCCGAAGGGGGTGATGGAGACCAGCACCAGGCGCGGGTTCACTTCGCGCAGGGCGGCATAGGTGAGTCCCAGCGCGCGCAGGTCCGCGGGCCGGAAGTTCTCGATCATCACGTCGCATTGCGCGGCCAGCCGCAGGAACGCTTCGCGCCCGGCCGGGGTGTGCAGGTCGAGCACCACCGACTTCTTCCCGGTGTTCAGGTAGAGGAAGAGGGCGCTCGTCTCGGGGTCCGGGATGCCGTCCATGAAGGGGCCGTGCGCACGGGCGAGGTCGCCATCCGGGGGCTCGACCTTGATTACCTCGGCGCCGTAGCCCGCGAACAGCTTCCCGCAGAAGGGCGCGGAAACAAACGTCCCCAGCTCGAGCACCCGGAGCGCGGCAAGAGCGGAAGGCATGGGGGCGATTCTACGGAGCGCGCGGTGCTGTAGCGAACGCCGCCGGCGGGCCCATCACCCGCGTGACGGCACCTCAACCTGGATGTTGCCACGGACAGACGGCTCGCCGCCGGCGAGGGTGGCAACTTCCAGCTCGACGACCTTCTTCCCATCCTCTTCCCGCTTGTCGACCACCCTCCCGGCGAGCACCAGGGGCTTGCCCGCCAGGTCGGGGCGACGGAAGGCGACGCGAATGCTCTTCACCCTTGACTCCGGTCCCGCCCAGCGGCCGGCGTACTCGGTCATCCAGGAGATCTTGAGAAGGCCCGGGACGAGCGCACCGCCGAAGCCCTGCTGCCTGCCGGCCGCGGCGTCGGCGAAGGCCGGGTTTGTCGGGTTGCCGCGGCCGAAGAAGTCGATCGCCGTGTCCTCCGAAGGCAGGCGCTCCAGCGGCTCGAGCTCATCGTCGATGTTGATGTCTTCGAAGTAACGCTGGGTCATGTGTTGTCCTTCGCGCCGCCGGGATCGAACTGCGTGAGCGTGCGGAGCGACTCTGCAACGAGGTCGCCATCCTGGCCGGTGTAGCTGCTCTGAATCATGACGATAACGCTGTAGCCGTAGCGCCCGCCCAGCCGGTCGCGAATGTCGATCACGCTGTGCTCGAGGATGAGCTCTTCGCCGATGTGAAAGGGGCGATGGAACTTCCACTCCATCTGCGTGAGCAGCCCGCCGGGGAGCACCCTGGGCATCATGTGGCGCGGGATTCCGGGGTCGATGGCTGCGAGGACGTACGGCGGGGCGATGCCTGTGCCGTCCTGGTAGCGAGGGTCGGTGTCACCCAGGAGGTCGCGCATGCGGCGCGCATCGTCGCCGCTGACGACAACCTTGTGGCCCTCGCTCTTCACTCCAATCGTCGCTCGATGTTCGTCGGTAATGAGGCTTCTTTCGACTTCTGGCAATTCCCGTCTCCGTGCACCGAGCATAGCACGGGGGTTCTGCACGTGCCCCTCAACGGGTGTGAGCGTATGATTCGCACAGGCTATGGAAGCATAGTCAAGAACAAGAGGTTTACAGGATGGAAGTTCGCAGCATAGGCGTCGTGGGCGCCGGGCTCATGGGCGCGGGGATAGCCCAGGTGGCGGCCCAGAGCGGGCTCGCCGTCACGCTTGTCGATACCGACCGCGCCCGGGCGGAAGGTGCGCTGGCGGGCATCAAGCGGCGACTCGGGCGGCAGGCGGAACGGCGCCAGCTCACCGGGGAGGAGGCCGACCAGATTCTGGGGCGAATAGCTCTCTCGTCCGACTGGGAGTCGCTTGATTGCCTGGGGAGCGCCGATGCGGTGGTCGAGGCCGTGGTGGAGGACCTGGAGACGAAGACACGGGTCTTTCGCCGCCTGGGAGAGGTGTGTAAGGAGGGTGCGCTGCTTTCCAGCAACACGAGCTCCCTGCCCCTGAGCGACCTTGCCGCGGCGAGCGGGCGGCCAGATCGCGTCATCGGCCTGCACTTCTTCAATCCGCCGTGGGCGCTCAAGCTCGTGGAGGTTGTCACGACAGCCAGCACCACGCCTGAGACGCTCAGTGACGGGCTGGGCCTCTGCGAACAGCTAGATCGTTTCACAGTGCAGGTGAAGGACACGCCCGGCTTCATCGTTAACCGGCTGCTGGTGCCGTTCATCTTCGATGCCATCCACATGCTCGATGGCGGTGTCGCCAGCGCCGAAGATATCGACAACGCCTGCAAGGTCGGCCTGAACCACACCATGGGCCCCATCGCCACGGCCGACCTGATCGGCCTCGACACGCTGCAGCTCATTGCCGAAAGCATGTTCGAGGAGTACGGCGAGCCCCGCTTCAAGGCGCCTACGCTGCTCAGGCGGCTGGTTGCGCTGGGGCACCTCGGCCGCAAGACGGGGCGCGGCTTCTACCGCTACGAGTAGGCGCACCTGCTGCCGGCCTGACCGGCGAACGCAAACGGGCATGCCATGTGGCATGCCCGTCGAGGCTCTTGGCCGGAAGGAATGCTACTTCGGCAGACCCACCATGACCTCACCGTCCTCTATCTGCACGGGGTAGGTCTGGATATCCTCGGCGGTCTTGTTCCAGAACATGAGCTTCGACTGGACCCGGCCGAGGAACGGATGGTCGTGGTTGAACTGGGTGCTGAAAGGCTGCGTGACGACTTTGCCCGAGTGAATCTCGAAGCGCGCCCCATGGAAGGGGCACATGACGCAGTCGTCCTTCACTTTCTGCGCCTTGATGGGCGAACCGGGAAGGCCGGAGAGCGGAAGGCGAGCGTGGGAGCAAAGGGCACTGATGGCGTAGGCCGTTTCGCCCTGGCGGATGATGGTGATTCGGCGGCTGCGCAGGCGGACTTCCTTCGGGAGGCCGTCAGGGAAGTCGCGAAGCTCTCCGGCACTCGCCCAGCGCTTCATCTTCGCGTGGGGGATGATCGACTTCGCGCGAATCGGGAAGGGCGGGTCGATGCCGAGAAGTGGCCCCACGACCATCTGCATCAGCCCGCCTGAGGCGAGGCCTACCACGAGCAGGACGATCCCCCCGAGGGTGTTGTCCGATGCCGTGGTGGGATCGCCGGGAAAGAAGATGAGGATGATGCCGCCGGCAATCAGCCCGATGGTCGCAAGCCCCCAGGTCCCGATGATCGAGATACCGATAAACGCGAGAGCAGGTGACACAGGCGCAGACCTCCGACCCGGATACTACCCCGATTGTGCGGAAATGCGCAAAGTGAGATGCCTCCTACAGGAGGCTGGCGGGGTCGACATCGACGGTCCAGCCCTCGCCCAGGTGGACGGGCGCAAGCAGGTTCACGGGGTTGCGCCCGCGGAGGAGTATCTGCCAGCGTGTGCGCCCCCGGATGCGGGGGATGAAGGCCGGCGACGGGCCCAGGATGTCGGGCTCGGCCCGCCCGGCCGCATCGCGGCGTGTGCGAAGGCCGGTAGCCACGCGTGAGGCCTCGTCCAGGCCGTGTTCGTGGCTGCGGTGCTGGTAGACCAGCCGCACCAGCCGCGCGAACGGCGGATAACCGGCGCGGCGGCGATGGGCAATTTCGTGTTCGTAGAAGGCGCGGTAGTCGTGCGCCGCGGCGCACTGGATCGGGGCCGCATCGGGTTCGTAGGTCTGGATGACCACCGTTCCCGGGCGGTCACGGCGTCCGGCTCGTCCCGCCACCTGCGAGAGAAGCTGGAACGCGCGCTCGTGGGCGTGGTACTCGGGAAGGCTCAGGCCGACATCGGCATCCACCACGCCCACCACCATCATCTGGGGCAGGTCGAGGCCCTTGGCCAGCATCTGGGTACCGACGAGGATGTCGATCTCCCCTGCTTCCAGAGTCTCTACCATCCGTTCGTGGCTGCCCTTGCGGCCGGCGACGTCGCTGTCCCAGCGCGCCACCCGTGCGCCCGGGAACTCCTGGCGCGCGAGGGCCTCTATCTTCTGGGTGCCAACGCCGAAGGGCCGGTAGCGTGGGCCGTGGCAGCGGGGGCAGTGCTCTTCAAGCCGACGGGACCGCCCGCAGTGATGGCAGCGGAGTTGCGGGGTCGCCCGCGCGTGCTCGTCGAGCCCCATCACAATCTCGCACGAGGGACACTGGGGCACGTACCCGCAGTCGCGGCAGAGGAGGAAGCGGGCCGAACCGCGGCGATTGACGAAGAGGATGCTCTGTTCGCCCGCGCCCAGGGCGCTCCGGATGGCCCGCCGCAGGGCAAAGCTGAAAACGCTGCGATTGCCCGACTTCAGCTCCTCACGCATGTCCACCACGGTGATCTGCGGCATCTGGCCCACCTCCGCCACGCCGTGGTCGCCGGGGGCCACCCGCGACTCGAGTTCCACGCGGCGGACGATGCCCCTTTCCGAGTCGTGGTAGGTCACCACGTCGGGGGTGGCGCTGCCAAGGACGAGCGTGGCCTCCGCCAGACGGCAGAGCTCCCGGGCGGTTTCGCGCGCGTGGTAGCGCGGCGACGGGTCTGTCTGCTTGTACGTCCATTCGTGCTCCTCATCGATGACGACGAGCCCGAGGTCCCGGACGGGCGCGAAGAGGGCGCTTCGCGAACCCACGACAACGCGGAAATCACCGTCGCGGATCGCTTCCCACTGGTCGAAGCGCTCGCCCACGCCCAGGGCGGAGTGGATGATGGCCAGCGTGTCGCCGAAGCGTTCGCCGTAGCGGCGTACGGCCTGCGGCGTCAGGGAGATCTCGGGCACGAGGATGATGGCGCCCTTGCCCGCATCGAGCGTCCGCTGCACAAGCTCGAGGTAGACCTCGGTCTTGCCCGAGCCGGTGACGCCGTGAAGAAGGAACGTCCCCGCTTTCCCCGCAATCGTCTCGAAGGCCTGCTGTTGTTCGGCGTTCAGGCGTGGGGGCTGGCGTGCGGGGAAGACACGCCCGGCCAGCGGGTGACGTTCGATTCGCACTGTGTATTCGCTCACCAGGCCCTCGCCTTCGAGTGCGCGAAGGTGCCGGGAGGTGGCGCCAACCTCGCGGGCGGCCGCCAGCGTGATGTCGCCTTCGGCGGCAAGGAGCCGCAGCAAGCGCGCCGCAATCGAGCGTGGGGCGCTCTCCTCCAGCTCGCCTGCCCGGGCGAGGGCGTCCTCTGCCGGGCGGGCAAGCTTCAGCCGCCGCTGGAGCCTTGCCCGGGCCGAGGGCCGCACCAGCCCCTGGGCCACGGTCAGGTAGCCGGCCTCCTGCAGCCTCCGCAGGCGGGCCCTTGTCACACCTCCCACCGCCGCCTGGAGAGCATCGAGCGTGACCTGGCCGTGCGCGGCGATATGGGCCAGCAGGCGATGGTCCTTCGGGTCGACGGGCAGGAGAGGGGGCACCTCAACCGGCGAGACCATGGTCACCGGCTTCTGCCCGTAACCGGGCGGCAGGCCCAGGGCAACGCAGTCCCAGAGCGGCGCCAGGTAGTAGTCGCTCATCCAGCGGGCGAGCGCCACCTGCAGGCTGCTGAGGGCAGGCGTGGGGTCCGCGACGGCGCTGATGGGGCGCAATCCCGGCACGTCGCTCTCGCAGGTCAGCGCGAGAACGATTCCCTGCAGGACTTGCTGACCAAAGGGAACAAAGACGGCCTGGCCGGCGGCGACTTCCATGCCTTCGGGGACGGCGTAGGTGAACGCCGTGCGCGCCGGATGGCCGGCGTTGACGGCGACTTCGGCGAATGCTGCCCGGTTCATCAAGGTCTGAAGTGTAATCGCTGGCCGGGTGATTCCCCGATCAGGATTGGAGGATGGCCCGGCGCAAGGCATCAAGGTTCGTCCCCGGGTCAGCCTCAGCGTTGAAGACGGAGCTCCCGCAAACGAGCACATTCGCGCCGGCAGCGGCACAGGCGGCAGCGTTGCCCACTTTCACACCGCCATCGATTTCGATTTCGCCCGCGTGTCCTCCCGCATCGAGAAGGCGCCGGATAGCAGCGACCTTCTGCAGTTGCCGCGGGATCATCTGCTGGCCGCCCCAGCCGGGGTTGATGGTCATCACCATCACCTGGTCCGCGTCGGGCAACGACTCCTCGATGGCGCTCACGGGGGTGCCGGGGTTGAGGCAGACGCCGGCCTTCTTGCCAAGGCGGCGGATGGCATCGAGCGTGCGGTTGATGTGAGGCGAGACCTCGATGTGGACGTTGATGATCTCCGCCGTTTCCGCGAAGGCATCAATGTGGCGCTCGGGCTCGACAATCATCAGGTGGATGTCGAAAGGGAGGCTGGTGACGCGACGGAGCGCGTCTACGAGGAGAGGGCCGAAGGTGATATTGGGCACGAACCGGCCGTCCATCACATCAAGGTGCAGGTAGTCGGCGCCACCGGCCTCGGCAGCACGGACTTCGTCGGCGAGGCGGCCGAAGTCCGCTGTAAGGATCGAGGGGGCCAGCTTCACGCGTGGCATCGGTTTCATCTTACCTCCCGGGCCGTGCTGCGCTGAGGATAGCGAAGAGGCCCTCGGGCACCAGGCGATCCGGCCCGGCAGCGAAGCTTGCCAGCGGCCGCCAGGTGGCAGGGCCGTCCCATTCAGCCTCCACGAAATCGATCTCCTCTCGCGCGTAGAAGCCCCGCTCCTCGAACTCCACCTCGTGGAGGAAGGCCACCTGGTGGCCCGCCTCACCCCGGTAGGTGAAGACGTCCTCGATGACGCCCAGGGAGCGCTTCAGCGTGACGGCGGCGCCGAATTCCTCCATCATTTCGCGCCTTACCGCGCCGGACGAGGTCTCTCCGAACTCGACGCCTCCCCCGGGCGGGCGGTAGAAGAAGTCGCCCCTCACCTCATCGCTCCCTTTCAGCAAGAGGAGCTCGCTTCCGCGCCAGGCAATTGCCAGCGCGATGACGCGGATCGGGGGCCGGGTGGCAGGAGGCTGTGAGGGCACCGGCGTATTCTACAGCAGGCGCTAGAACGCTTATACTCGTTCGCGTAGGCAACTGAGCAATTATGGCCGTTCAAATCGTCACCGACTCCACCTGCGACCTGCCGCGGGAGATCGTGGAGGAGTATGGCATCACTGTCGTTCCCCTCACCGTCTTCTTCGGAGAGGAGGCCCTGCTCGACGGGGTGGAGATCGGCGCCGATGCCTTCTACGAGAGGCTGGGCACATCACACGACCTGCCGCGCACGAGCCAGCCATCGGCTGAACGGTTCCGGCAGGTCTATGAGGGGCTTGCCGGCGAGACCAGCGAGATCGTCTCAATCCACCTCTCGTCAAAGCTCTCTGGCACGCTCAACTCCGCGTCGGTGGCCCGCGACCAGGTGGCGCATGGTGGTCTCCACATAGAGCTGATTGATTCGTACACGGTAAGCCTGGGCCTCGGACTCGTGGTGCTCGAGGCCGCCGCCGCCGCGCGAACAGGTGCCAGCCTGGAGAACGTGGTGGCGGCCGCCCGCCGGGCGATGGACCGGGTCATGGTGTATGTCGCGGTCGACACCCTGGATTACCTGCGACGAGGAGGCCGCATTGGCCGCGCAAGCTCCTTCCTGGGGTCCGTGCTCAGCATCAAGCCCATTGTTGGCATCGAGGACGGCGAGGTGGTTCCCATCGAGCGCGTTCGGACTCGCCGTCGTGCCGAAGAACGCATCTTCGAGCTGGCGACTGCTGACGGCCGCGCGAAGGCGCTCTTCGCCACCTGCACCGGTGACCGCGATGCGACGCAAGAGCTCGCCGCCCGGCTGCGCGCTGTCCTGCCCCATACTGATGTGAGGCCGGCAATGCTTGGGCCCACCGTGGGTGTCTACCTGGGCGCGAACGCCCTCGGGGTTGCCATCCTGCACGGGGATTGATGGTGCCAGCGACGGATACCGACCGCCTGCGCCGCGTGTTTGAGCTCGAACTTCAGCGTGGCTGCGATAACCAGGCTGTCATTGGCGGCCTCGACCGCATGCTCATTCAGATGGCCGAGGATGGCCTGCTCAACCGCGGCGACCCCCTGCGCGAACGGGTGCGCACCCTGCCTCCGCAGGGCTACCGCTCGCTTCCGGAAGATGACCGGCGGGCCTGGTTGCAGGGAACGATTCGGGCGCTCACCGGGCCTCCTCCGAGGACGCACACGCCAGCGGCACCGGCGCCACGGGAGACGCCACCCCGGCGCGCAGTTGCGGACCGGGCCGGCAGAGCGCGGCCGTCCCCGGAGCCATTGGCCCGAGCCGCTTCAGCCGGCACGCCGGCGCTCGAGCTGAACTCGCCAGTCACAAAGCTGCCCGGGATCTCGAAGGGGAACGCGGCCCGGCTCGAAAAGCTCGGCGTTTTCACCGTGGCCGATGCCGTGCGGCTCTTCCCCCGGCGTTTCAACGACTTCTCGGACCTGCGGAAGATACGTGAGCTGCAGCCTTCGGCGGCGCCGCAAACGGTGATCGGGAAGGTTGTCACCTGCGGGCAGGCGCGTCTTGGCCGTCGCCTTAAGGGCTCTGAGGCGGTGGTCGGCGACGGGACGGGGACGCTGCGCATCGTCTGGTTCAACATGCCCTACGTGGCCAAGGGCCTCGCCATCGGCGAGACAATCGTTGTCTCGGGAAAGGTGCGCAGGTATCGCGGCGCCTTCCAGATGGAGAACCCCGAGTATGAGCAGTTCGACGAGGAGCTGCTGCACACAGGGCGCCTTGTGCCGGTGTACCCCGCGACCCAGGGCCTCGGTCAGCGCACCATCCGCCGGGCGGTAAAGGCGGCAGTCGACCAGCTTGCCGAGCGAATCGTGGACCCGGTCCCGGCGTGGCAGCGAGAGTCGGAGCGCCTCGCTCCCCTCGCCGCGGCCATCCGCGCCTACCACTACCCGGCGAGCTTCGCCGAGATGGAGGAGGCACGCCGCCGGCTGGCCCTGGGCGAGTTCCTGGCCATCCAGGCGGCCGTGCTGATGCGCCGGGCCGAGTGGCAGCAGGGCCGCGACGCGCCTGCACTCACGCTGGGGGCGCGGTTCGCCCCGTTTGTCCGTTCCCTTCCCTTCCCGCTCACGCGGGCCCAGGAAGAGGCCATGGACGAAATCTTGCACGACATAAAGCAGACGCGACCGATGCTGCGGCTGCTCCAGGGCGACGTGGGCAGCGGGAAGACGGTGGTGGCCTTTGCGGCCATCATGGCGGCCGTCAATGCGGGCTACCAGGCGGCGCTGATGGCGCCCACCGAGATCCTGGCGGAGCAGCACTACCGCTCCTTCGCGCGGCTCCTGGGAGGGGGAGAGGGGACCGCACTCGACGGCGTCTTTGCCCCCTCGTGGCTGGGGCAGAGCCTGCGGGCACTCCTGCTAACCGGCTCCCTTACCGCCGGCCAGAAGATGCAGATCCGCAGCGATGCCGCCCATGGCGGGGCCGATATCGTCATCGGCACCCATGCGCTCCTTGAAGACGAGGTGCAGATGCCCAGGCTCGGGCTGGCCGTAGTGGATGAGCAGCATCGCTTTGGCGTGATGCAGCGATCGAAGCTCCGCCAGAAGGGGCATAACCCGCACCTTCTGGTGATGACCGCCACCCCGATCCCTCGCACGCTGGCACTCACTGTCTACGGCGACCTTGAGGTTTCGACCATCGACGAGATGCCCCCAGGCCGGAAGCCGGTTTCGACGGTCTGGGTGGAGCCGCACGAGCGCGACGAGGCCTATGCCTTCATCCGCGAGCGGCTCGACGCGGGCGAGCAGGTGTTCGTCATCTGTCCGCTCGTTGAGGAGTCCGAAGCGCTCGATGTGCGCTCGGCGGAAGAGGAGTTCGAGCGCCTGCGGACCGGCCCCCTGCGCAGCTACCGGCTCGACCTGCTCCACGGCCGCATGCCGGGCCGGCAGAAGGACGAGGTCATGGGCCGTTTCGCCGGGCGGGAGACAGACGTGCTGGTTTCGACGAGCGTCATCGAGGTCGGGATCGATGTCCCCAATGCCACCGTCATCGTGATCGAAGGTGCCGAGCGGTTCGGGCTGAGCCAGCTCCACCAGTTCCGGGGCAGGGTGGGGCGGTCCGATCTGCAGAGCTACTGCATGCTCTTCAGCACCGAGGAGGACCCGGGACCGGACGCACGCGAACGGTTGCAGGCGATGGTTGAGACGACCGATGGCTTCAAGCTCGCCGAGGTTGACCTGGAGATGCGGGGCGAGGGGGAGGCGTGGGGACGCGTGCAGAGCGGCGCCAACGCCATGCTCAGGGTGGCGCGGCTCACCGACCGCGACCTGCTTTACCGGGCACGTGCGATGGCGGAAAGGGTGCTTGAACGTGACCCGTTCCTCCAGAAAGCGGAGCACCGGTCCCTCGCCGCGATGGTCAGGCCGTTCCTCGAAAAGGCGACCGAGGCGAACTGATCAGGCGTTCCTGAACTGCTTCCCGTAGTCGACGGTGAGCCAGCGTTCAGGGGTGAGGCGCACGAGAACGCTTCCCTGCCCGGTGGAGCCGGTGGCCGCCAGGTAGGCTTCGCCGCCACGCTCCCCGAGGTAGCGGATAGCCACCTGGCGGATGTCGCGCTCGAAATCGGGGGTGGAAAGCGTTACCGGGCCTTCGACCATGGCGTACTGGTAAGGAGGGGTCTCGGTCTGGACGGTGAAAGATGCACGCCCGGCCGTGCGCAGGGCCCGCGCCTTGCGGGATGACTCGCCCGTGACGATGTGGATATCGCCCCCGGGCCGGTACCAGTACCAGATTGGTACGGCCAGAGGCCCGCGGCCCTCTCCGTTGACCGAGAGGATACCTACGTGAAGAGCGGCGAGGAACTCCTCGCGCTCGGCCTTAGTCATGGCGAACGGCATGCAACACCTCCGCCGGGAAGTCTACCCCGGGAGGCCCCGGCGTGCTGGCGCTGCGCTGCGCAGGTCAAAAGCCCGTAGACTCCGCCTATTCCCTGTGCCGGTGGTCTGCGACAGAGGCGTGGCTGAAGACTCGACTAGCGGTGGAGGCCCCCCTTCCCGGCAGGGCCGTTCACTTTTCTATGGGTGGTGGATCGTCATCGCGGGCTCGGCTCTGCAGCTGCTGCACAGCGCCCTGCTGGGGCAGGCCTACGGCGCCTACGTGGTCCTCCTGCGCGAGGATTTCGGCTGGAGCAAGACGATGCTCTCGGCTGCCTCGTCCCTGCGGGAGGCCGAGAACGGCATCATGGGTCCCGTCCAGGGGTGGCTTCTCGACCGCTTCGGGCCCCGGGCTGTAGCGCGTGCGGGGGTCGTGATCCTTGGTGTGGGGTTCATGCTCTTCAGCCGGGTGAACTCGCCGCCCACCTTCTTTGCCGCTTTTTTCGTGATAGCGGTGGGGGCCAGCCTCGCCGGGTACCTGACGGTCACTTTCGCCGCGGTCCACTGGTTCGAACGCCGCCGGGCGACGGCCATCGCCCTCACCTCCTCGGGGTTTGCGCTTGGCGGGATGGCCGTTCCCATCACCGTGCTGGTCCTCGACCTCGCCGGGTGGCGGACAACCGCGGTCCTGTCGGGGCTGGTGGTGCTGGCCGTCGGCCTCCCACTGACGCAGGTGCTGCGCCACCACCCACACGAGATGGGCTTGAGGCCGGACGGTGACCCGCCACGCGCGACCATGCGCGAGGTCGAGGATGGCAAGCCGCCTCTCGTTTTCCCGCCTGCTCCCGACTTCACCTTGCGCGAGGCCCTTCATGAGCCCTCGTTCTGGTGGGTGTCGCTGGGACACGCATCGGCGCTGTTCACCGTTTCAGCGATGAGCGTGCACCTCGTTTCGCACCTCACCCAGAGCCAGGGCTACACGCTGGGCCAGGCGTCGGTGGTGGTGTTCTTCATGACGATGCTCTTCCTTGCCGGGACGCTAAGCGGGGGTGTGGTCGGCGACCGGGTGTCGAAGCGGGGGCTGGTGGTGGTCTGCATGGGAATGCATGCCGCGGGACTGCTGTTCCTCGCGCACGCGGTCAATACGTGGATGATCGCCGCGTTCACGCTCCTTCACGGCCTGGCGTGGGGGTGGCGCGGTCCCCAGATGGCAGCCCTCCGTGCGGACTACTTCGGACGGGCGTCCTTCGGGAAGATCATGGGCGTTTCCAACATGGTAATCCTCCTCGGCACTATCTCGGGCCCCCTGATAGCCGGGTATGTGTACGACCGCACCGGCGACTACCGCATCGGCTTCGACATCCTGGCCGGCATCGCCCTTTCCGGCTCGATTTTCTTTATCCTCGCGCGAAAGCCATCACCGCCTGCGCGGACTGCCTGATGGTCGCGGATGCGCGCGTCCCCGCGTCGCCGTAGGATCCCGGCGATGGCAAGAGCTCAGCGCGGCTACCGCTGTTCGGCCTGTGGCGCGGAAGCGGCGGCGCACGCCGGGCGGTGCCCTCGCTGCGAAGCGTGGAACACCCTTGAGCCGTTTCAGCGGGGGCCAACGGCGGGTGGCCCGGGGCGCGGCGGCCACATAGCCGCCGAGCCGGGCCGCGCCCTCTCCCTGGGAGACGTCCCGGACGACGCGGGTGTGCGACTGCCTACCAGCATCCCGGAGTTCGACCGCGTGCTTGGCGGCGGGATAGTCCCCGGCTCGCTCGTACTGGTTGGGGGAGAGCCGGGAATCGGCAAGTCGACGCTCATGTTGCAGGCCGCCGCACGCCTGGCGGATGCGGGCCTGGCGGTGGCTTACGTTTGTGGGGAAGAGTCGCCCCGGCAGGTGAAGATGCGTGCCACGCGGCTTGGCGTGGAGGGCGCGAGAGTCACTCTGATTCCCGAGGCCAACCTCGACGCCGCCCTCGCTGCGGCCATCGAAGCGAACGCCGACGTGCTCATCATCGACTCGATCCAGTCGGTCTATGTTGATGGCCTGGAGGCGCGCGCAGGTGGGCCGGCGCAACTTGCAGAGGCCGGGGCGCGCCTCGTGGGATGGGCTAAGGAGCGGGAGATTGCGACCATCGTCACGGGGCACGTCACGAAGGGCGGGGAGATAGCCGGCCCTCGCCTGCTCGAGCACCTTGTCGATGCCGTGCTCTACTTCGAGAGCGCCGAATCGGGGTTGCTAAGGGTGCTGCGAGCGGTGAAGAACCGCTTCGGCGCCACCGACGAGGTCGGCGTTTTCGAGATGACTGGCGAAGGGCTTCGCAGCGTCGAAAGCCCGAGCGCGGCGTTCCTTGAGGCGGCGGGTATTCCGGCCTCGGGTTGCGCCGCGACGGCCATCATTGAGGGCTCGCGGCCACTTGCCATCGAGGTCCAGGCGCTGGCCGTGGAGTCGCACCTGGCGGCGCCGCGCCGTATCGCTTCAGGGCTCGAGGTTTCCCGGCTGCACCTGCTGCTGGCGGTCCTCGCACGGCGGGGAGGGCTGTTTGCCGGGAACCTCGACGTGGTGGCAACGGTGTCGGGTGGGCTGCGCCTGCGCGACCCGGCAGCCGACCTCGCGGTGATTGCGGCGCTCGCCTCGGCCATCCGGGATAAGGAGCTCGACCCGGCGACCGCATTCCTGGGCGAGGTTGCCCTGAGCGGCGCCATTCGCCCTGTGCAGCAAGTGCAGCGCCGCCTCGCCGAGCTGGCCCGGCTGGGGCTCGAACGCTGCCTGGTCCCGCCGGGAACGGCGCCTGTGGACGGGGTCCGGCTCCTGCCCGTGGCGAACGTGCGCGAGGCACTGCGGGTGGCGTTTTCCGCCGATTGAGTCCGGACCGGTGGGCTAAGTCTGCCGGTAGGCGCGGTGGCGGATGATGATGCTCTGCACGATGCCAAGGGCGATGAACATGCTCATGAGCGAGCTTCCCCCCTGGCTGAGGAACGGGAGGGGAATGCCGGTGACCGGGAAGATGCTCACGTTGACGGCGATGTTAATGAACGCCTGCATCAGGATCAGCATGGCAACGCCCACCGCAATGAGCTGGCCCGCGGCGTCTCCTGCGATCTGTGCCGCCCGGATGATGCGCATCAACAGCACGATGAAGAGGAGGAAGAGGGCCAGCGCGCCGGCAAAGCCAAGCTCTTCACCGAGGACGCTGAAGATGAAGTCCTTGGTCGGCACTTTCAGGTAGCGCAGCTGTGTCTGCTCGCCATTCATCAGGCCCTTGCCGAAGATCTGCCCCGAACCGACAGCTATCTGCGACTGGATGACGTTATAGCCCGCATCCAGGGGTGATTCATCCGGGTTCACGAGCACCGAGATGCGTTCTACCTGGTAGTCATCGAGCGCGAAAGTCCATGCGAACGGCAGGACAGCGAAGAAAGCGGCGCCAAGAACCAGCAGATGGCCCCTGTTCACACCAGCGATGATGACGACACCCAGCCAGATGGCGCCAAAGACCACGCTCGTACCGAGGTCTGGCTCGATAAAGACGAGGAGAGCAGCGGGCACGACGATGATGAGCGACATGACGAGCGCGCGGAGCTCCCTCGCATCGCCGCCGTGCTCGCTGAAGTAGCGGGCAAGGAGAAGAATGGTGGCGAGCTTGGCGAACTCAGATGGCTGCACCTGGATGATTCCCAGGTCGAACCATCTCGTGGACCCGTACTCCTCGTTCCCGAAAAGCAGCACAGCGATGAGCGCGAGAATGCCAATGCCGTACAGCAGCCAGGCGTAATGCGTGAGGTAGTGATAGTCAAGCTGCGATATGGCGAACATGATGCCGAGGCTGATGATGGCGAAAAGGGCCTGTCTTGCGACCGGATTGGCAAAGCTCGTGAGCGGCCCATCGAACGTTGTGGATGACGCGCTGTGAATGAGGACCAGCCCGTAGACCACAAGCATCGCCGAAGTAACGAGCAGCAGGTAGTCGAAACGGTCCCAACCGCGGAATGCAAAAGTGCGTGGACGCGCTGCATACCCGAACGTCATGGCTGCACGTGGTCCATGAAGTAGCGGAATATCTGGCCGGCCACGGGTGCGGCCTTCTCGCCGCCGACACCAAGGTCGAAATAGACCGTGACCACAACCTCGGGGTCATTGTAGGGAGCAAAGCCCGTGAACCAGGCGTGTTCGTCACGCTTGCCATTCGCCTTTTCTGGACCGAATTCAGCGGTGCCCGTCTTCCCGGCGATATCCAGCCCCGGCTGAGCGGCGCGGCTGCCGGCCCCCTGGGAAACGGATGCTCGCATCCCGAGGCGGATGGTTTCGAGGTTGGCGGGGTCCACGGGCACCGTGGTGTACTCAGGATGCGTGGATTTGACCACCGCCCCGTCCGGGCCGAGCACGTCGCTCACCACGTGGGGCGTGAGCAGCTTCCCGCCGTTGGCGATGGCCGCGGTCATGCGTGCGATCTGCAGCGGTGTCGCGGTCACGTCCTGCTGGCCGATGCCCATGAAGCAGGTATCGGCGTAGTACCATTCGCGGTCCTCGGGGTTGAATTCCGGCCCGGTGTGGACCCGCCGCTTGTACTCGGGACTGGGAATGATGCCCGGCATTTCGCCTGCATCGATGTCGATGCCGGTGGCCTTACCCAGCCCCAGTGCTCGCGCGTAGTACCCGAGGATTACCGCCGATTCTTCCGTATTGCGGCCGAGCCCCTTGCCTCCATTCTGGATGCCGCAAGAGGCCATGTAGAAGTAATGGTTGGACGACCAGGCAATGGCACCAATGAGATCGATCCACCCATGGGCGCGCCAGTCATAGAGGGGATAGATAACGCCGTTTTCGCCTTTGAACTCAAGAACCGTGCTGGTGACGTTGAGGCTGGTAGAGGGGGTGATGTTCCCCTCTTCGAGCGCAGCCGCGGCGGTGATGAGCTTGAAGGTCGAGCCCGGCGCCGACTCTGTCAGCGCCTGGTTCAGCAGCGGGTGACGTTCATCGTCGGTGGCCAGGGCGACGTACTCCGCCTGTCTCCTCTCAAGGTCGCCAAACAGGTTGTTGTCGTAGGTGGGGACTGAGACGAGCGCGTAGACCTCGCCCGTCTTCGGGCTCATGACCACGGCGGCGGCAACCTTCGCATCGCCGAGGGAGTCTTCGAGCAACTCAGCAACGTACTGCTGGAGGTCCAGGTCGAGGGAGAGCCGCAGGCTGTTCCCGGGCGTGGCGTTGCGGGTCATCAAGACGTTGAGGAGATTGCCGTGGGCGTCCTGCTCATTGGCCGAGAAGCCGATCTCCCCTCGCAGCTCCTCTTCATAGCGTGATTCCACGCCTGCCTTGCCCACAGGCTCGTTGAAGGCGTACCCCTTTTCGCGGAGGAGCTTCGCCTCCTCGGCGGTCTGCGGGCCGATGTAGCCGAGAACGTGTGCGAAGGCCTCGCCGCCGATGTAGTCGCGGCCGGGGACTATCCTCAGGGAGAGGCCCGGCATATCGGTGGATGCCTCTTCGAGCACGAGGGCTTCTTCGCGCGAGAGGTGCGATTTCATGACGATGGCCTGCCCCGGGCGGCTGTTCTTCTCGGCTTCGGCAACGCGAGTCTGCGAATCGAGAACGGGGACGCCGAGGTTGTTTTCCAGCCAGAGGTAGATGCGGTAGCGGTCGTCCTGCTTCTCGGGCAGGAATTCCGGGACGATGGTGGCCGCGTAGACACCGGCGTTTTCAACCAGCGGTTCGCCGCCGCGAGCATAGATAAGTCCGCGCGCCGGCAGGATGTTGGTGGCGACGATGTGGTTGTTCTCCGAACGGCGCGCATAGTCGTCGCCCTTAACGATCTGCATGTCCACCAGCCGCACAACCAGCACACCGAACAGAAGCAGCACGGCCAGGCGAAGGACGGCCAGGTTGCTGTGGGGGCGTGTGCGACTGGGAGTCGACGAAGGGCGGAACTCGTCACCAAAGACGCTCATGTCGCGAACCCGCCTCGTCGCAGTGTCATGCTTTGCGGTTCCCATCCTACGAGACGCAAGGGAAAGTAGAGGATCGTAAGCAGGGCGAAATCGAGCAGCATGCCCGGCAGGAGGAGCTGCCAGGCCACGGCGCCCAATGGGAAGGCGGCCCCGTGCGCGACCGCGGCCAACCCCAGGAGCAGGCGCACAAACAACCCCGTGGCGACTCCTACCGCGATGACCAGGACGTAACGGTTGATGGGGACCCTCAGGTCGTCCAGGATGGCGGCCGCAGGCAAGAGCGGCAGGTAGCCCAAGAGCAGCAGCGCGGGCGAGCGGTCAGTCGCGAATCCAAGGAAGACTGCCGTGAGTGGCAGGGCGTACATCACGGAGCGGGGGCCCACGAAGACCATCAGTATCGCCAGGGCCGCGAGCGCGAAGTCGAATGTCGCCGCTGCCACAGGAAAGAGCGGCGCGACCGAGACCTGCGTCACCGCGACCATGATGGTCAGCAGCAGCACGAGTCCCGCTCTCATGGCGAGGTTACCTCGATCCGCTGCGGGATGAAGCTGGTCAGGACAACCACGGTCGTGGCCGTGGAGAGCCGGACGAAGGGCTCCACATCAACGGTGAGGTACAGGTCCTGGGGCCCGCCAGAGACGGCGCTGACCTTGCCGATGGGCAGACCGGGCGGGTAGTTGCCCCCCAGGCCCGAGGTGATGATGGTGTCGCCGATCTTCACCTGCGCCCGGGCCAGGTCGAGAGTCAGGCCCCGGCCGGGCGTGCCCTTGACGATGCCGTCGGTCTTGGATTCGAGCACCTGTGCGTTCACCTTGCTGCGGCTGTCCGTGACGAGGCGAATGAAGGCGCTGTCGCCCGTGACCTTGGTGACGGTGCCGATGAGCGTGCCCTGGGCCGAAAGCACGACCATCCCCACCCCAATCCCCGAGGATGACCCGCGGTCGATACTGACGACCGAGTCGAACGGTGTTGAGACGCGGTTGACGATGTTGGCGAGGACGCGCTGCTCGTCCCGCGATTGCTCGCTGATTCCGAGCGCGGCCTCCAGCTCACGGGCCCGCTCGGCATCTCGCTGAAGGTCGACAAGCTTCGTCTGGAGCTCTTCGTTCTCGATGCGGAGTTGCCGGTTCTCGTCCTGGAGCTCGTTCAGGTTGCCGGCGTCAGAAAGGAACGAGGCGATGGGACGGAAGACGCCGCTGACCACATTCGTCAGGGGCGAAGAGACCTTGAGAAAGGCGCCCTGCAGGGGGTCGAGGGCGCCTACCTGTCCGACGATGGTGAGCAGGAGCGCCACCCCTACCATCGCTCCAACCCACCATGAATACCGTGAAAAGATCAGCATTCAGATACCAGGGGGCGCAGGCGGATGCTACCGCCCCGGGCGCCTCGAAGCCAGTGAGGACTGCACCTTGCCCAGCATGTCCGCCTCTTCCAGGACTTCGCCGGCGCCGCGGACCACGCACAGCAGCGGGTCTTCGGCCACGTAGACGGGAAAGCGGGTTTCCTGGCTGAGCCTTCGGTCAAAGCCGCGCAGGATCGCCCCGCCCCCGGCAAGCGCGATGCCGTGTGCCATGAGGTCGCTCACGAGCTCGGGCGGGGTAACTTCGATCGACGAGCGAACCGCCTCCACGATGGCGCTGATGGACCCGGCCAGGGCGTCGCGGATCTCGACGGTGCTCACCTCGACCGACTTGGGCAGGCCCGTGGCCAGGTCACGACCGCGAATCTCAATCGATTCCTCCGGGTCGAGAGGGGCGGCCGAGCCGGCCGACTTCTTGATTTCCTCCGCCGTCCGTTCACCAATGAGCAGGTTATGCACCTGGCGGGCGTAGGCCATGATGTCCTGGTCCATCTCGTCGCCGGCCACGCGGATGGAAGTGCTGACGACCATGCCGCCAAGGGAGATGACCGCTACCTCAGTGGTGCCGCCGCCGATGTCGACAATCATGCAGCCCGCGGCCTCCATCACGGGCAGGCCGGCGCCAATGGCAGCGGCCATCGGCTCCTCGATGAGGTAGCAGCTGCGCGCCCCGGCGTTGAGCGCTGCGTCATGCACGGCGCGCTTCTCCACCTCGGTCACGCCGCTGGGGATGCCAACCACTACCCGCGGCTGCGCCAGGAAACCCCTGTCGTGAACGGCCCGGATGAAGTAGCTGAGCATCTTCTCGGTGACTTCGAAGTCCGAGATGACGCCGTCGCGCAGGGGTTGCACGGCGATGATGCTGGCCGGGGTGCGGCCGACCATCCGCTTGGCTTCGTCGCCGATAGCGAGGATCTTCTTGGAAACGCGGTCGATGGCGACGACTGACGGCTCGTTAATGACGATGCCGCGGCCGCGGACCGTGACAAGCGTGTTGGCGGTGCCGAGGTCGATCGCGATGTCGTGCGAAAGGAAACTGAAGAGACCGGCGAGG
>WBZY01000861.1_pt1 | contig 19369 bp, 13 predicted proteins | sample 5204191 | NCBI WGS metagenome assembly WBZY01 (sample SAMN12344363, study PRJNA552823) | activated sludge metagenome | biome: Activated sludge suspended growth; feature: Anammox Sidestream; material: Wastewater; isolation source: activated sludge from anammox sidestream of wastewater treatment...
AGCCCTCCGTCCCGGGGAAATCGGGCACCGACGCGATGGTCAATGCCACGCCCTTGAAGTTGCGAAAATCGTTGTCGTGGATCTTGAAGTCGCGGCAGCCGTAGAACACGACCCCCGCGGTGTAGCCAGGGGTGTCGAGCACACCGACGAAACGGATGCCGGACAGTTGCATGGTGCCGCCGCTCCAGCAATTGAACTTGAGCAGTTGGGTGGTTTCATCGCCGACCGGTGTGGCGACGTGCACGATGGTGTTGGCGGCGCCGGCGCCCTTCAGATGCACACCTCCATAGCGGGTGATCATCTGCGGCCAGGTGCACTCACCGCTGCCGACTTCGACGGTGGCGCCGTCGGGCGTGGTGTCGAGCGCGTTCTTGACTTCGTCGTAGCTGCAACCGGCCAGCTGCACCAGCATGCCTGCATCGGCAGTCGATGCGGCGTTTGCGCCGGCGCAGCCGCAGGCGACGAGCCATACGAACCACAGGGACGACCAACGCAACCGGCCAGGAATCATGGTGCACATGCCTGATACCTCGAACTGCCTGCGTGATGGGACAACGGACCACCGGCCCGTTGGTCTGGACATCGAATCCCCGCCCCATCGCGATGTTATTGCGGCACGGACACCCCCCTACATTCCGATTTGGAATTACCGTGGTCGCTGACCATCCAGTGTCCGCGCCCGGGTTTCCCACCCGGACGCGGGCGTCGCGCCGCACGCGTTTCACACAGTGATGGCTGCGCGCGTGGCGCTCCGCCCGCGCCTGCGCACGTCGCCGCCCACATCGCTCCCGAGCGTGGTCGCGCCGCCATGGCCAAGAGCTGGTGCTGATGCGTGCAACGGACCACTGCCACCGGCGCGGCCGGTACGGCGCCGGCATGGCGTGCAGGTCCCGGAATCGGCACGGACGGTCCCGCCATTCCGCAGCCTGCGCGCCAGGATCCCGCGCACTCCTGTCAAGCTGTCGGCGGCGCGGCCTGCGCGGCACAATGCGTATCGCCCCACCGGTCCGCGTCGATGAGCCTCAACCCCCAACAACGCGCCGCCGTCGAGTACGGCGATGGCCCGCTGCTCGTGCTCGCCGGCGCGGGTTCGGGCAAGACGCGCGTGATCACCGAGAAGATCGCCCACCTGATCCGGCGCCGCCAGCTGGCCGCCGACCGCATCGCCGCGATCACCTTCACCAACAAGGCCGCGCGCGAGATGCGCGAGCGCGTGTCGCGCCTGCTCCCGGGCGAGGCCGCCACGGCGCTGACCGTGTGCACGTTCCATGCGCTCGGGCTGAAGTTCCTGCAGCTCGAACACGCGCGTGCGAGCCTGCGCCGTGGCTTCTCGGTGTTCGACGCCGACGATGCGCGCGGCCTGCTCAAGGAACTCGCGCCCAGGGACATCAAGCCCGATGCGCTGTTGGCGCTGCACAGCCTGGTGTCGCGCGCGAAGAACGACGGCCTCACGCCCGAGCAGGCCGCCGCGGGCGCTGGCAGCGCGCGCGAGCGTGAGGCGGCGGCGATCTATGCGGCCTACCAGCGCCGCCTGGCCGCGTTCAACGCAGTGGATTTCGACGACCTGATCCGCCTGCCGCTGGCGCTGCTCGAAGGCGATGGCGAATTGCGCGCGGCCTGGCGCGAGCGCCTGCGCTACCTGCTGGTGGACGAATACCAGGACACCAACGCGGCCCAGTACCGGCTCATCAAGGCGCTCGCGGGCGAGCGCGGCGCGTTCACCGTGGTCGGCGACGACGACCAGTCGATCTACGCCTGGCGCGGGGCCAATCCGGACAACCTCAACGAACTCGCGCGCGACTATCCGGCGCTGCGCGTGGTCAAGCTCGAACAGAACTATCGCTGCGCGCGGCGCATCCTGCGCGCGGCCAATGCGGTGATCGCGCACAACGGCCACCTGTTCGACAAGCGCCTGTGGAGCGAGCAGGGCGAGGGCGCGCCGATCCGCGTGCTCGAATGCCGCGACGACGAACACGAGGCCGAATGCGTCGCCGCCGCGATCGTGCACCTGGCGCAGACGCACAAGCGCCCGTGGAGCGAATTCGCGGTGCTGTATCGCGGCAACCACCAGTCGCGGGCGGTGGAAAAGGCCCTGCGGCTCGCGCGCGTGCCCTACCACGTGAGCGGCGGCACGGCCTTCCTCGAACGCGTCGAGGTCAAGGACCTGCTTGCCTACCTGCGCCTCATCGCCAACCCCGACGACGATGCGGCGTTCCTGCGCATCGTCAACCTGCCGCGGCGCGACATCGGCGCGACCACGCTGGAGCAGCTCGGCGAGCTCGCCGGTTCGCGCCAACTGTCGATGTTGCGCGCGGTGCGCCACGACGGCCTGCTCGCCCGCTTCGCCACGCGCGCCGCCTCCGCGCTCGCGGGCTTCGCCCGCCTCATCGGCGAGTTCGAGCAACGTGCCGAGCGCACCGCCGCGGGCGACCTCGTGACCGAGCTCGTCGCGCGCATCGGCTACGCCGAACACATCGCCACCCAGGTCAAGGAGCCCGCGCTGCGCGAACGGCGGCTCGACAACCTGCGCGAGCTCATCGAGTGGCTGCGCGCGCTGCCCGGCAGCGGCGCGGGCGACCTCGCCGCGCAGCTGGCGCTGCTCACGCATGCCGACCGCGACGACCCCGGCAATGCGGTGCGCCTCATGACCCTGCATGCGGCCAAGGGTCTGGAGTTCGGCGGCGTGTTCCTGGTCGGCGTCGAGGACGGCACGCTGCCGCACGAGGGCAGCATCGAGGAAGGCCGGCTGGAAGAGGAGCGGCGCCTGCTCTACGTCGGCATCACGCGCGCCAAGGAGCATCTCACCCTGTCATGGGCGCGCCGGCGCAAGCGCTTCGGCGAATTCGTCGCCAACCAGCCCAGCCGCTTCCTCAAGGAACTGCCGCCGGCCGACCTGCACTGGGTCGGGCGCGACGAGGTGCAGGACGCGGCCCACCGCCAGGAACTTGCCAGCGCGCACCTCGCGCGGCTGGCCAGCCTGCTCGCCGATTGACCAGCGCCGCGGCGACCGCGGCCGTGCCGCCCCGCGCGCCGGCAGGCGCCCGGAGCACGTTCAGATCAGGCTCGCCGCGGCCAGTTCGCGCTTGAGGAAGGCGTAGTAGACCGGCGCGGCGATGAGTCCGGCCATGCCGAAGGCCGATTCCAGGAGCAGCATCGCGATCAGCAGCTCCCAGGCGCGCGCGCGGATCTGCGAGCCGACGATGCGCGCGTTGAGGAAGTACTCGAGCTTGTGGATGAGGATGAGGAACACCAGCGCGGCCACCGCGTCGAGGAACGATACCGACAGCGCGGCGATGAAGATGAGCGTGTTGGAGATGAGGTTGCCGACCACGGGCAGCAGGCCGACGATGAAGGTCACTACCACCAGAGTCTTGGCGAACGGGATCGGCGTGCTGAACAGCGGCACCAGCACCAGCAGGAACAGGCCGGTGAGCAGCGTGTTGACGGCCGAGATCTTGACCTGCGCGAATACGATGTCGCGAAAGCCGTGCAGCAGGTTGCGGCAGCGCGCACGCAGTGCCTCGACGAAGGCCGTGCCCTGGCCATTGCCCGTGCGGCTCACGCTCAGCGCCACCATCGCGCCGAGCACCATGCCGATGAGCAGGTGCACGAACACGCGCGCGGCGGTCTTGCCGGCCAGTTGCAGCGTCCCGGCGTGGTCGCGCAGCCAGCCCAGCGCGGCTTCGCGCATGCCGTCGATGTTGTCTGGCAGGTGGTTGACCACGTAGTCGGGCAACTGGCCGCGGGCGCGGTCGAGCAGCGGGTTGAGGCCTTCGAGGAACGCATGCGGATCGCCGATCTCGCGCCGCACCAGCGCCACCGCCGCGAGCGTCGCCAGCGTGAGCAGGCCCACCACCACCACGCTGAGGCCGAACACCACGATGCCGTGCGCGCGTGCGCGCGCGCGCGGCACGCGCCGTTGCAGCAACGGCACCAACATGTCGATGATCGCGAACACGAACAGTCCGGCCAGCAGCGCAGGCAGCAGGTGCAGGTGCAGCACGCACCACAAGGTGAACGCGGCGAGGATGCAGGCCGTGGTCGTGTAACGCGGCTGGGGATGGGAATCCATGGTGAAGGGGCGGCGGCCAGGACGTGGTCGTGGCTGCCAAGCGTAGGCGAAAACACCGCGGCGTTGTGGATCGCCCTGCACGTGGCCGAGGTGGTCCGTGCCGACTCGGCATTGCGTATGATCTCCACCCCGGCCGGCCGCGGTCGGCACCGGGCCACGGCGCCCGCCGCGTCGCGTGCCCCCTGCGATTCACGCCCTGCCACTGGAGATGCCATGAAAGTGCTGCCGCTGCCCGCACTGGTCCTTGCCGGCGCGATCCTGCTCGGCGCCTGTGCCGCGCCCGTCACGCGCACCACGGGCACCGCGCCGGCCGTCGCCACGCCGACCGCGCCCGCGCCCGATGACAACCTCAACGCGGTGGCGTGGACACAGACCTCGATCGAGCACGACCTCATCTACCGCGAGGTGTACCGCAACGCGGCCGCGCATCTGGACGCGGCGCTCGCCGACGCGCACTGGGACGCGCTGCCGCACGCGGAGCGCAGTGGCGATGTGGCCGCGCTCAAGCCCGCGATCATCCTCGACATCGACGAAACCGTGCTCGACAACACGCCCTATGCGGTGCGCCGCATGCGCGAGGGCAAGGGCTACGAGCCCGAGTCGTGGCGTCAGTGGTGCGAGGAGAAGAGCGCCAGGCCGCTGCCCGGCGCGCTCGAGTTCACGCGCCTGGCCGCCAGCCGCGGCATCACGGTGTTCTACGTGACCAACCGCCGCACCGACGTGGCGCAGGCGACGCTGGCCAACCTGCGCGAGCAGGGTTTCCCGCTGGCCGACCAGGTCGAGGTTGTGCTGCCCGCGGGCACGCTCGTGCCCGGCTGCGAGGCCAAGGGCAGCGACAAGGGCTGCCGCCGCCGCCTCATCGCCCAGCGCTACCGCGTGCTCATGCAGTTCGGCGACCAGATCGGTGATTTCGTCGACGTGGCCGCGGCCACGCCCGCGGGCCACCGCGCCGCCGTCGAGCCTTATCTGGACTGGGTCGGCGAGCGCTGGTTCGTGCTGCCCAATCCGACCTACGGCGCGTGGGAGGCGGTGCTGTTCGGCAATGACTGGAACCTGCCTCCCGCCGAGCGGCGCGCACGCAAGCTCCAGAACATGCATTGATATTCAATGAGTTACTTAATGCAACTTGATGTATTGCATTACATTTGATCGCTAACTAGAATTGTCACGTCGTTTTTCGGCTGCGCGGCCTCGGGCCGCAGCGAAGGACGCCAGACATCCCCCTCCGGCGTTGCCGGACTTGACCCGGTCGATTCCCATCCGCCGGGTCTTCTTTTTTTGGCACGGCCGGCGCGGTGACGGGCATGCGACCTGCTAGAGTGCCGCCTCTCCCGTCCCCTACCACCGTTCCGGATAACGCCATGTCCAAGTCTCCGCTCCGTGTCGCCCTGCTCGGCGCCCTGCTCGCTTTCACCATCGGCTGCCAGCAGCAGTCGCCCGAGGCCGGTGCACCGGCCGTGCAGGCCAATGCCAACACCCCCGACGCCGTGCTCATGGCCTCGGTCAAGCTGCTCAAGGCCGGCGATTTCAACGGCCTGATCCAGAACGCGTTGCCGCCGGCCGAGGTCGCCAAGATCAAGGCCGATTGGGGCAAGGACCAGGAGCCGATCACCGAGGAAGATCGCGCCAAGTTCAACGAGACGATCGGCAAGCTCACCGCGCCCGGCGCCGAGGAGGCGATCTACGCCGAGATCGAGCCGCAGCTCAAGCAGTTCGACGCGACCTACCAGCAGCAGGTGCCGATGTACGTGGCGATGGGCACGGGCTGGCTGCAGAGCACGATCCAGCAGAACAAGGACATGTCCGAGGAGTCCAAGCAGCAGGCGCTCGCCGCGGTCGACGCGTTGGGCAAGTGGGTGGGCAGCACGCGCTTCACCGATCCGGACAAGGTCAAGCAGGTGATCGCGATCACGGTCAAGGCCGCGCGCGATCTCAACCTCAAGTCGCTCGACGAGGCCCGCGCGCTGTCCTACGACGACGGCATGAAGAAGGGCCAGGTCGTGTTCGCCGCGGTCAAGCAGGCGCTCAAGGTGTACGGCTTCTCGCTCGATGACACGCTCGATTCGATCAAGTCCGAAGTGGTGTCCAGCGATGGCAAGGCCGCCAAGCTCAAGGTCAGCTACACGCTGTTGGGTACGCCGCTGACCGGCGAGACCGAGATGGTCAACGTCGATGGCCGCTGGTACGGCAAGGACACCATCGACAAGCTCAAGGACAAGGCGGTGGCCGAGGCCGCGCCAGCCGCCAGCGCGCCTGCGGACGACAGCGCCGTGAGCGCGCCTGCCAAGGACTGACCGCGCCTGACTGGCGCAACCCGGCGCGGCCGCTGCGGGCACGCTCGCCTCCCCTCCGGCCGCGGCTGGCCGCGCGCACAGCGGCTAGACTGCGCGCATGAACGATGCATCCACTCCGCCGCCTGCGCCGCCTCCGGCGCAGGCACCGGCCTGGCTCCGGGTGTTCGGTGCGCTGCTGCGGCCGTGGGTGCGCATCCAGCGCACGCCCGAGGATGTGCGTGCGCTGTTGCCCGACGATCCGCGGCCGACGGTGTACGTGATCGAGCGTTACGGCCTGTCGGACACGCTGATTCTCGAACGCGCCTGCCACGAAGCCGGCCTGCCTTCGCCCTACGCGGTCGCCGACCGCCTGCCGATCAAGCGCCGCCGCGCGGTGGTCACGCTGTCGCGGCGTCCGCGCCTGTTCGGCCGGCCGCCGCACCCGACCCGCTCGCAGACGCTGAGCCTGCTCGCCGATCGCGTGCGCGCCGATCCCGCGCAAGACGTGCGCCTCGTGCCGGTGTCGATCTTCGTCGGCCGCGCGCCGCAGCGCGAGTCGGGCTGGTTCCGCGTGCTGTTTTCCGAGAACTGGGTGGTGGTGGGCCGCTTCCGCCGCCTGCTCGCGCTCGCGCTCAATGGTCGCGACACGCTGGTCGAGTTCGCGGCACCGGTGAGCCTGGGCGAGCTGGTCGCCCCTGCCGCCAGCGCCGAGCGCGGCGTGCGCAAGCTGCAACGCATCCTGCGTGTGCACTTCCGCCGCGAGCGCGCCGCGGTCATCGGTCCCGACCTGTCGCATCGGCGCACGCTCATCGACAGCGTGGTCAACGCGGCACCGGTGCAGAACGCCATCGCCGCGCACGCCGTGCGCGAGGCCGTCTCGCCCGCCGCCGCCGCCGCCAAGGCGCGCGCATGCGCGTGGGAGATCGCGGCCGACCAGTCGCATCTGGTGGTGCGCTCGGCCTCGTTCCTGCTCACGGCGCTGTGGGAAAAGATCTACCGCGGCGTGCACATGCACCACTTCGACAAGCTGCGCGAGATCGCGCCGGGCCACGAGGTGATCTTCGTGCCCTGCCACCGCAGCACCACCGATGACGCCCTGCTGCCGTACCTGCTCTACCGCAACGGCCTGGCCGTGCCGCACATCGCCGCGGGCGTCAATCTCAACCTGCCGTTGATCGGGCCGCTGCTGCGGCGTGGCGGCGCGTTCTTCCTGCGCCGCAGCTTCAGCGACCCGCTGTACTCGAGCGTGTTTCGTGAGTACATGAGCCAGCTCATCGCGCGCGGCATCTCGCTCATGTACTTCATCGAGGGCACGCGCTCGCGCACGGGCCGCATGCTCGCGCCGCGCGGCGGACTGTTGTCGATGACCCTGCGCAGCTTCCTGCGCCAGCCCGATCGGCCGGTGGTGTTCCAGCCGGTGTACATCGGTTACGAGAAGGTCATGGAAGGCGAGTCCTACATCGGCGAGCTGTCGGGCAAGCCCAAGGAAAAGGAATCCTGGGGCGGACTCCTCCGCAGCCTCGGCGCCTTGCGGCGCAACTACGGTGCGGTGAGCGTCAACTTCGGCGAGGCGATCTTCCTCACGCCGCTGCTCGACCGCGTCGATGCGGATTGGCGTGCGGCCATCGCCGATCCCGAGGCCAAGCCGACCTGGCTCAAGGCGGCGGTGGACGCGCTGGGCGAGCGCATCCTCGTCAACATCAACCGCGCCACCGACGTCAATCCGGTCAACCTGCTCGCGATCGCGCTGCTGGCCACGCCCAAGCACGCGATGTCCGAGGTCGACCTGGCCGCGCAGATCGAGCTCTCGCGTGACCTGCTCACGGCCTTGCCCTACGCCGGGCGCATCACCGTCAGCCCGTTGCCCGCCGATGCGATCATCGCCCACGGCGAGCAGATGCAGTGGATCCGCCGCGTCAGCCATCCCTTGGGCGATGTGCTCACCGTCGACGAAAAGCCCGGCGTGCTGCTGAGCTACTTTCGCAACAACGTCACCCACCTGTTCGTCGCCGCGGCCTGGGTCGCGTGCTGCTTCCTCAACAACCGACGCATGGGCCGCGCCTCGATCGTGCGCCTCGGCCGCATCGTGTATCCGTTCGTGCAGGCCGAGCTGTTCCTGTCGTGGGATGGCGACGAGTTCGCGGAGCGCCTGCAGCGCACGATCGACTTCCTGGTCGAGCGCGAGCTGCTGCATGCCAGTGCCGATGGCCGCATCATCAGCCGTGGCCCGGGCCAGACCGACGCCGCGTTCCGCCTGCGCGTGCTCGCGGACAACCTGCTGCCCGCGATCGAGCGCTACTACATCGCGCTGGCGCTGCTGGTCAAGCACGGCCCCGGCACGCTCAGCGCGGGCGAACTGGAGAACCTGTGCACGCTCAGCGCGCAGCGCCTGTCGCTGCTGCAGGAGCTCAACGCGCCGGAGTTCTTCGACAAGAGCCTGTTCCGCGGCTTCATCCAGAAACTGCGCGAACGCGGCGTGGTGCGCAGCGACGCCACGGGCAAGCTCGAGTTCGATGCCGCGCTGGCCGAGGTCACGCGCGATGCGCGCGTGATCCTCAGCCGCGAGATCCGCCACGGCATCCTCAAGCTCACGCCCGAGAAGCAGGCCCAGCTCGCGCAACAGGTCGACGCCGCGCCGGACGACTGATCGCGCCGACCGGCCGGTGCCGCGGGCAGCCCGGACGCGGGCATGGCCCGCCGCCGGGGCGGTACGCGCCCGCGGCTCAGCTGCCGTCGTGCGCGGGCACGCCCACGCGCGGCACCGGCTGTGCGCGCAGTGGTGCCACCGGTTGCGCCGCCAGGCGCTGCTTGAGGTTGGCGATCGCGGCATCGAGCTGGGCGTCGCCACCATGGCCGGTGGCCCACGGCAGGTTGTCGACCGCGATGTCGGGTGCCACGCCGCGGCCTTCGATGAGCCAGCGGCCCAGCAGGTCGAACTGGCCGGTCTCGGCCACGCGCGCGACGCCGTTGTCACTGAGGCGGTTGCGGTCGGACAGCCAGATGCCTGCGCCCGCGGTGTGGTTGCCGATCACCGGCGCGAGCTTGAGCGCCTTGATGCCCGCGGTGAAGGTTTCGCCGTCGGAGTAGGTGAACGCGTCGGCCAGCACCACGAGCTGGCCGCGGAAGGTCTGCTGCATGTTGGTGGTGGGCGCGCCGTGCGGCGGCTGCCAGAACTCCCACACGCGCCGCAGCAGCTTTTCGATGATCCAGCTGTCGATGTTGCCGCCGCGGTTGCGGCGCACGTCGATGATGAGACCGTCGCGATCCACCTGGGCGTAGAACTCGCGCGCGAAGTTGGCGATGTCGTTCGGCCCCATCGCGTACAGGTGCAGATAGCCGAGCCGGCCGGCGCCGGCGCGCTCGACCTTGGCCAGGTTGCCGCGCACCCAGTCGCCGTAGCGCAGCATCGCCTCCACCTCGCTGCTGACCGGCTTGACGATCACGCGCCGCGTGTCGGCGCCACGGCGCAGTTCGACCAGCACCTGCTGGCCGGCCTGGGCGCGCAGCGCGAGCGCGACCTCGCCCGGGTGGGCGACTGCGCGGCCGTTGATCGCGCTGATGAGGTCGCCGTCGCGCGCATCGACGCCGGGCTGCTGCAGCGGCGCGCGCTGGCTGGGCAGTTCCGCATCGGTGCGGTAGATGTGCGTGATGCGCACGCCGCCCTGGTCCGCGGCCAGCTGCGCGCCGAGCCACGCGGGTGCGGGCGCCGCGGGATCGCTGCGGTATTCGCCACCGCGCACCTGCGAATGCAGGATGCCCAGCTCGGCGCTCATCTGCCCGAGCAGGTCGTCGAGTTCATGGCGATCGCTCACGCGCGCGACCAGCGGCAGCAGGCGCGTGCGCAGTCCGTTCCAGTCGCTGCCGCGCATGTTCGGATCGAACGAGAACGCGCGGTGCATGCGCCAGGCGTCGTCGAACATCTGCCGCCATTCGTCCACCGGGTCGACCACGAGCTTCCAGTCGGCCAGCCGCACGCGCGCATCCTGCAGGTCGGTCGGCGCCTTGGCGAGCGCGTCCAGCAGCAGCAGTTCGCCCACGCCGCCATTGCCCGCGGTCGCGACCAGCAGGCGCTTGCCATTGGCCGACAGGCGGAAGTCGCGCACGTTGGCCATCCAGTTCTCGACCTTGGACTGGCCGGGCTTGATCTCGGTCGCGCGCAACTGGGCCTTTCCCCAGCTGCCTGCGGTGCGGTCGAGGAAGAACAGGCGCTCGGCATGCACGGCGAGGTTGCTGTAATTGCCCGCTTCCACGCCCACCTCGTGCAGACGCGCGGCCAGGCCCTCGAATGCGATCGCGGGCAGCGGCGCATTGCCGTCCTTGCCCTTGGCGTTGCTGCCGCCCTTGCCGCCCTTGCCGGTGGCGGCGGGCGTCGATGGCGTGGATGGCGCGGCCAGTTCGTCAGTGGGCTGGAACGGAAAGCGCAAGCCGTCCTGCAGCGCGAGCGCATAGATCTGGCTGCGCTTGTCCAGCAGCGCGCCCATGTTGCGATCACCCCACGGCGCACCCGGCGTCGCCACGAAGCGGCGGTCGGACAGGAAATACAGCCAGTGGCCGTCGGGCGAGAACGCCGGGCTGGTGGATTCGTAGCGGTCGCTGGTCACGACCTCACGCCGCTGCGTGGCGGCCTCGGCTACGAACACCTGCGCACGTTGCCGGCTGCTGTCGGGCCGCGACCATGCGAGGTAGCGGCCGTCGGCCGACCAGCTCACGTCGGTGTAGGCGTCGTCGTCGCCGAACGGCGACTCGTCGAGCACGCGGTTGCCGCCATTGCGCAGGTCGAGCAGCGACAGCCGCGCGCGCTTGTCCGCGTGCGCGAGCCAGCGCCCGTCGGGCGAGGGCCACAGGCGCCAGCGGTGCGTGCCCTCGTCGGCCAGCAGCAGCGTGTCGGCCGCCGAGCCGTCGGCGGCATAGCGATGGATCTCGCTGCGGCCGTCGACATCGACGATCGCGTAGACGTGCTTGCCATCGCTCGATGGCACCGCCGCGCGCGCGCGCGCCTGCGCCGGCACCGCGAGGCTGACACGGCGCACCGGATCGCTGCCGGCCAGCACCACCTGGCCGCGCGCGCTGAGCACCGCGCGCATGCCCTGGCCGTCCACTTCCATGCCGGTCAGGTACTTGAGCGGCTCGCCCACGAAGCGCTCGCGCCGTTGCACGAAGTCCGAATCGAGTTCGATCGCGAGCTTGTGCTCGCTCGCGCTGGCGATGTCGTACAGGTACAGGTCGGCACCGAGCTGGAACACGATGCGCCCGCCATCGAGCCGCGCGCCACGCACGTCGGCGTCGGCATGCGTGGTCAGGGCCTGCGCCGCGTCACCATCGAACCGGTACAGGTTGGCGCGGCCGTTGGCATCGCTCACCGCGTAGATCTTGTCCTGCCACCACATCGGCTGGCTGATGTTGGCATGGAGCGCTGCGGCCACGCGCGTGGCCTCGCTGCGGTCGTCGGTGTTCCAGCGCCACAGCTGCGCCATCGCGCCGCCGCGGTAGCCCACCGCATGGTCGCCCGACACCGCCAGTCCGAAGCGCGTGAACCAGGCATGGGCGCCGGCGGCGTCAAGCACGAGTTCGCGCGCGTCGGCCAACGGCCAGTCGCGGATCGCGCCACTGCGTGGATCCACGCTGCGCAGCGCGCGGCTCATGCCCGGCCCGACCAGATACTCGCTGGCGTAGGCGATCTCGCCCTGCGGCGTGTAGCCCGACAGCCACACGCGGCTGGCGTCGAAGGTGAGCCGGCGCGGCTGGCCACCGGCCAGCGGCATCACGTACACGTCGGGCGCGCCGTCGTAGCTGGCCACGAAGGCGACCTCGCGCCCGTCGGCCGACAGCACCGGCTGCGACTCCAGCGCGGGATGCGTGGTCAGGCGCTGCGCGCGCCCGCCGCTGGCGGCCACCCGCCACAGGTCGCCTTCGGCGACGAACACCAAAGTGTCGCCGCGCAGCGTCGGCTCACGGTAGTAGCCGGGCGCCGCCCCGGCGCTGGCGACGATCGACACGGACAGCGCGGCAAGCAACCACGACGACAGGCGCATGGGACCCTCCCGATTCGGACCAAGGTCCCAGCTTCGATGCGGCGCGCCCGTGCTGCAAGCGCCGATGGTCATGGCGCGGGGCGCGCGCCGGGTCAGGCGCCGAGGCCGTAGCTGCGCAGCAGCGCGTCGGGCGTGGGCGCGCGCCCGCGGAACGCGATGAAGCTGTCGCGCGCGGGCCGCGTGGCGCCGACGGCGAGGATCTCGCGGCGGAACGCGGCGCCGGTGGTCGCGTCGAACACGCCGCTGTCCTCGAAGCGCGCGAACGCGTCGGCCGACAGCACCTCGGCCCACAGGTAGCTGTAGTAGCCGGCGCCGTAGCCGCCGGCGAAGATGTGGGTGAAGGCGTGCGGGAAGCGCTGCCAGGCCGGCACCGGCAGCACGGCGACCTCGGCGCGCACCGCCGCCAGCAGCGGCAGCGCGCGTGCGCCGCGCGCGGGCTCGTAGTCGTGGTGCAGCAGGAAGTCGAACAGCGCGAACTCGAGCTGGCGCACCAGGAACAGGCCCGCATGGAAATGGCGCGCCGCCTGCATGCGTGCGAACAGGTCGTCGCCCAGGCGCTCGCCGCTGCGCCAATGGCGCGCGAACAGGTCCAGCGCCTCGCGCCGCCAGGCGAAGTTCTCCATGAACTGGCTCGGCAGCTCGACGGCATCCCACTCCACGCCGTTGATGCCGCCCACGCCCGGCAGGTCGACTTCGGTGAGCAGGTGGTGCAGGCCGTGGCCGAATTCGTGGAACAGCGTGACCACGTCGTCGTGGGTGAGCAGCGCCGGCTGCACGATGTCCGTGGCCTGCGCCGCCGCATCGGCGCCATCCGCCGCCGCGCGCGTGGGCGGGGCGAAGTTGCAGGTGAGGAAGGCCACCGGCTGCTGCAACGCGCCGTCATGGCGGAAGCGGTTGATGCACACGTCCATCCACGCGCCGCCGCGCTTGCCGCTGCGCGCATACAGGTCGAAGTAGGCGCCCGCGAACACCGCGCCGTCGGCGTCGACGAGCTCGAAATAGCGCACGTCGGGATGCCAGCGGTCCACGTCGGTGCGCTCGCGCAGTGACACGCCGAACACGCGCCGGGTGATCGCGAACAGGCCTGCGAGCACCGCATCGAGCGCGAAATACGGCTTGAGTTCCTCCTCGCGCAGCGCATAGCGCGCCTCGCGCAGCTTCTCGGAGGCCCAGGCCACGTCCCAGGCCTGCAGCTCGGGCAGCGCCAGCGTGTCGCGTGCCCACGCGCGCAGCTCGTCGAGTTCGCGCTGGGCGAGCGGACGCGCGCGAGCGGCGAGGTCGCGCAGGAACGCAAGCACCGTCTCGGGCGAGGTCGCCATCTTGGTCGCGAGCGATTCCTCGGCCGCGTTGCGGAAGCCGAGCAGTTGCGCGGCCTCGTGGCGCAGCGCGAGGATGCGCTCGATGCGCGCGGAGTTGTCGAACTCGCCGGCGTTGGGCCCCTGGTCGGAGGCGCGCGTGTGGTAGGCGGTGTAGACCCGTTCGCGCAGCGCGCGATCGTCGGCATGGGTCAGCACCGCCTGCACGCTGGGCTGCTTGAGCGTGACCAGCCAGCCATCCAGGCCGCGCTCCTGCGCGTAGGCGCGCAGCACCGCGCGCCCCGACGCGGGAATGCCGGCCAGCTGCGCCTCGTCCTGCAGCAGCTCGCTCCAGGCATCGGTGGCGTCGAGCACGGCTTCCTCGAACTCGGTGGCAAGCCGGGCCAGCTCGCTGGAGATCTGCCGAAAACGCGTGCGCGCGGGTTCCTGCAGCGCCACGCCCGCGAGGCGGAAATCGCGCAGTTCGTGGTCGATGAGCGCGCGCGCCGCGGGCGGCAACGCCGCAGCGTCGGCCTGGTGTGCCACCGCTTCCACCGCGGCGTACAGCGCGCGGTTCTGGCCCAGCTCGCTGCTGAACTCGACGATGCGCTCCTGCGCCGCCGCGTAGGCCTTGCGCAGCGCCTCCGAGTCGGCCACGCCATGCAGGTGTGACACCGGTGCCCACACCCGGTTGAGGCGGTCCTCCAGTGCCTCGCCCAGGCCGAGCACGCTGGCGAAGTCGCGCGGCGCCTCGCTGGCGAGCATCGCATCGATGCGCGTGCGGTAGTCGGCGAGCACCGCATCGACCGCGGCTTGCACATGGTCGGGCTGGATCGCGGAGAAGCGGGGCAGGCCGGAGCAGGCCAGCAGCGGGTTGGCGGAGGTCATCGAGGGCCTGGGGGCAGCGGCGAATCGCCCAACGTGGCGCGTGCGCGCGGCAAAATCAAGCCGGTGCAAGGTGCGCTGGCGCCACGATGCGCGCTTGCCGCATCATCGCGGGCATGAACATCCGGCCCTATCGCGAGCGCCTGCCCCGCCTCGCCCGCGGCGTGTACGTGGACCCGGGCGCGCACGTGATCGGCGATGTCGAGATCGATGAGGACGCCTCGGTGTGGCCCGCGGCCGTGGTACGCGGCGACGTGCACTTCATCCGCATCGGTGCGCGCAGCAGCATCCAGGACGGCGCGATCCTGCACGTGACCCACGACGGCCCGTATACGCCGGGCGGCTGGCCGCTGCGGGTCGGCGCCGACGTGACGGTCGGCCATGGCGCGATCCTGCACGCGTGCACGATCGGCGATGCCTGCCTCATCGGCATGCATGCGACGATCATGGACGGCGCCGTGATCGCACGCCACGCGATCATCGGCGCGGGCGCGCTGGTGCCGCCGGGCAAGCAGGTCGGCGAAGGCGAGATGTGGCTGGGCAATCCCGCGCGCTGCGTGCGCCGGCTCGACCCGTCCGAGATCGAACGCCTGTACTACTCGGCGCGCCACTACGTGAGGCTCAAGAACGACTACCTCGCGGCGCAGGCCTGAGCCGGCGCGGGCCGGCTTGCACGGCGGCCCGCCCGCTTCGCGTCGTGCGCGGATGCGGGCGCGTCAGCCGGCCATGGCCGCGCAGTCGATCACGAAGCGGTACTTGACGTCGCTGCGCAGCATGCGCGCATAGGCCTGCTCGATGTCCTGGGCGCGGATCGTCTCGATGTCGGCGACGATCCCGTGGCGGGCGCAGAAGTCGAGCATTTCCTGCGTCTGCGCGATGCCGCCGATGAGCGAGCCGGCCAATGCGCGGCGCTGGAACACCAGGGGGCCGATGTCGGGCGCGGGATGCGGCGCCGCGGGCACGCCCAGCAACACCAGCGTACCGTCACGCTTGAGCGCGGCCAGGCCGGGACCGAGGTCATGCGGCGCGGCCACGGTGTCGAGGATGAGGTCGCAGCGGTTGCGCTGGGCCTTCATCTGCGCCGCATCGCGCGTCACCACCACTTCGTCGGCGCCGAGCGCGAGCGCGTCCTCGCACTTGCCCGCGCTGCTGGTGAAGGCGATCACGTGGGCGCCCAGCGCGTGGGCGAGCTTGATGCCCATGTGGCCGAGCCCGCCGATGCCGATCACGCCGACGCTGCGGCCCGGACCGGCCTGCCAGTGCCGCAGCGGCGACCAGGTGGTGATGCCCGCGCACAGCAGCGGCGCCACGCCGGCCAGTTGCGGCGCGGGATGGCCCACGCGCAGCACGAAGTCCTCGTCGACCACGATGCGCTGCGAGTAGCCGCCGAGCGTGTGGCCGGGGGCGTCGGCGCTGGGACCGTTGTAGGTGCCGACGAAGCCGTTCTCGCAGTACTGCTCGAGGTCGGCCGCGCACGCGGCGCAGTGCCTGCAGCTGCCGACGAGGCAACCCACGCCGACCACGTCGCCGACGCGATGGCGCGTGACCGCGGCGCCCACCGCGCTGACGCGGCCGACGATCTCATGCCCGGGCACGCACGGATACAAGGTGCCCGGCCACTCGCCGCGCACCGTGTGCAGATCCGAATGGCATACCCCGCACCACAGGATGTCGATCTGCACGTCGCGCGCACCCGGCGCGCGGCGCTCGATGTCCATGGCTTGCAGTGCACGGTCGGCGGCGCAGGCGCCCCAGGCCCTGGTTTTCATGCTCGGATCTCCACGCGGCTGGACTGTCGTGGTGGTTGCGGTCCGTCCCGGGCCGCTCAGGCCTTGTTGCGATGCGGACTCACGTAGTCGCCGACCTTGGAGCGGAACGCGATCGCCATGCGGTTCCAGCCATTGATCGCGATCACCGCGAGCGTGAGGTCGACGAGGGCCTTGTCATCGAACTGCTCGCGCACCTGCTCATAGAGCTCGTCGCTCACGCCATGCACCGAAATCTCGCTCACCGCTTCGGTCCATGCCAGCGCGGCGCGCTCGCGGTCGCTGTAGAAGGGTGCCTCGCGCCAGGCGTTGAGCAGGTACAGGCGCTGCTCGGACTCGCCCTGCGCCCGCGCGTCCTTGGTGTGCATGTCCAGGCAGTGGGCGCAGCCGTTGATCTGCGAGGCGCGCGTCTTGACCAGTTCGATCAGCGATTCCTCGAGGCCGCTGCGGTGGACCTGCTGTTCGGTGTGGAGCAGCGCCTTGAACGCGTCGGGTGAAGCCTGCTTGTAGTCGAGGCGTGGTTGCATGAGGGAAACTCCTTGGTTGGATGCGGGAGGATCGGGTGGCGGCGCACGCATGCGCATCGCACGACGGGTCCATGCTACGCCGCTGCCGCCGTGCGCACACGTGCGTGGCCGCGTACCGGTGCCCGCGTTGCAATCGATTCATGCAGGCCCGGCGGCGATGTCTGCGTGCTTGCGCCGCAGGCAGTACACCGCGGTCGCGAGCGCGCTCACGCCCTCGGCCACGAAGCCGGGCTCGTGCGCGAGGATGTCGCGCCGCTCGACCTGCTCGCATTCCCAGCCGGGTGCGAAGCGCGCCTGCACTTCGGCGTACTCCACCGAGAACGGCGGGCCCTGCTTCTCGGACTGGGGATACTCGAGCGTGATCAGCAGGCCGCGGCAGCCGGCCGGCAGGCTGCCATAGAGCTCGTCGACGTAGCGCGCGCGCAGCGGCGCGGGCAGCGCGATCAGCGCGGCGCGGTCGTAGATCCCCGCGCAGTCGGCCAGGGCCGCGGCGTCGAGGTCGAACACATCACCCTCGATGAGCTCGATGTTGCCGGCGACATGGTGCACGCCATGACGCGAGGCATGCCGGCGCGGCACCAGCCCGTGCTCGTGCCAGAACTGCGCGATCGCGAGCGGCGACAGCTCCACGCCGAGCACGCGGTGGCCCTGCGCGGCGAGCCAGATCATGTCCAGCGACTTGCCGCACAGCGGCACCAGCACGCGGCTGCCGGGCGCCAGCGCGAGGCTGCCCCAGTGCCGCTGCAGCAGCGGCATCACTTCGCTGCGGTGGAAGCCGGTGCGGCCCTCGCGCCAGCGTTGCAACCAGAACTCGTGATCCATCGTGCTTGCCCGCCTCGCCCGGATGCGATTGTGCGCGATGGGCACGGCGCGGGCCAGCCAGGCGGACGCGCCGCGCGTTCAGCGCGTTGGCGCGGTGGCGGCTTCGAGCGCGGCCAGGGTAGCCAGCGCCTGCGCGCGGCTGGTGCCGCACATCGATGGCATCGGTCGCAGCGCCACGCAAACCGCCGGACGCAGCGGCGAGCCGAAGATCGCGCAACTGGAGTCGGGTCGCAGCTGCACGCAGCGCACGCCGGCCGGCTTGCCCTGCGGCATGCCCGGTATCGGCGAGGAGATCGAAGGCGCGATGCAGCAGGCGCCGCAGCGCGCGCGGCAGTCCATGTCAGGCCGCGAGCAGCGTGTGCACCGGCGCGGTGGCCGGCCGCACGCCATGCCACAGCTCGAACGCCTCGGCGGCCTGCTCCACCAGCATGCCGATGCCGTCGCATGCATTGGCCGCGCCGGCGTGGCGCGCCCAGTCGAGGAACGGCTGGGCGATGCGGCCATAGGACAGGTCGTAGCACAGCGCGTTGGCGGCGAGCAGGCGCGCGGGCAGGTCGAAGCGCGCATCGCCGTGGCCGAGCGAGGTGGCGTTGATCACGAGTTCGTACTGGTCGTCGAGCAGTTCGACCTTGGCGAGGTCGCAGGTGAACACGCAGTCGCTGGCGAGGCTGCGCGTGAGTTCGATGGTGCGCTGGCGCGTGCGGTTGACGATCATGAGGTCGTGCACGCGCTCGTCGATGAGCGCGGCCGCGACCGCACGGGCGGCGCCGCCCGCACCCAGCAGCAGCACGCGCCGGCCGGTGGGGTCGAAGCCGTGGCGTTGGCGCAGGTCGCGCAGCAAGCCGGCGCCGTCGGTGCTGTCGCCGCGCCAGGTGTCACCGTCGAGGATCAGGGTGTTGACGCTGCCCGCGCGCCGCGCCCGCTCGCTGGTGCTGCTGCACAGCGCGAACGCGTCGATCTTGAGCGGCAGGGTCACGTTGGCGCCGATGCCACCCTCGCGCGCGAACGCGGCCAGCGCCTGCGGGAACTCGTCGTGGCCCGCCTCGATCGCGCGATAGTCGACGCGGATGCCCACTTGCGCGCCGAACGCGGCATGGATGCGCGGCGAGAGCGAATGCGATACCGGTTGGCCGAACAGTGCGAGGCGCGAAGGTGAATGGGTGATGGCCATGGATCCGGACGGGTTGGATTGGGCCGCCGCGCGCTGGCGCGGGCGTGGTCCCGGGGTGATGCGGCAGCGCGCGTATGCATCGCGATGCACCGCTGCGCCCGCGTGTGGGCAGGACCGGTCCGTGGCGACCTCGCAACCGCGCATCCGGCGCGGCAGTCGTGCATTGGCTTGCCGACGCCGTGCTCAGCGCGCCTCGCGCAGCCAGCGCGCGGCGTCGAGCGCGAAATAGGTGAGGATCGCGTCGGCACCGGCGCGGCGGATGCTGGTGAGCGCCTCGAGCACGCAGGCGCGCTCGTCGAGCCAGCCCTGCTGTGCCGCGGCCTTGAGCATCGCGTACTCGCCACTGACCTGGTAGGCGAACGTGGGCACGCCGAAACGCCGCTTGGCCCGCCGCACGATGTCGAGGTAGGGCAGTGCCGGCTTGACCATCACCATGTCGGCGCCTTCGCCGAGGTCGAGCTCGATCTCGCGCAGCGCCTCGTCGGAATTGGCCGGATCCATCTGGTACGTGTACTTGTTGCCCTTG
>WBZY01000862.1_pt1 | contig 19368 bp, 16 predicted proteins | sample 5204191 | NCBI WGS metagenome assembly WBZY01 (sample SAMN12344363, study PRJNA552823) | activated sludge metagenome | biome: Activated sludge suspended growth; feature: Anammox Sidestream; material: Wastewater; isolation source: activated sludge from anammox sidestream of wastewater treatment...
CCCACATGCCTCACCCATAGCGCAGCCAGGCCCGCAAACGTGGCCAGCAGGCCCAGCAGCAACAGCACCGCGAAGCTGCGCGTGAGCGGCAGGAAATACTCGGCCTCGCCCTTGCCGACACGCAGGCGCGTGCCCGCGATCGACTCGCCCAGGTCGCCGACCGACGTCGCGTTGGGCACGCCGACGCTCGCGATCACCACATCGCCACGCCCATCACCCTGGCGCAGGTCCAACCGCGCATCATGCACACTCGCGCCGCGGAAGGTCTCCAGCACCGGAGCAAACGATTCCTCGACCACCACGAAGCCGACCACGCGGTCGTTGACGTGCGCGGGCATCGCGATCATGAGCCGTTCCTTGCCCTCCGGATCACGGCGCATTTCGGCCAGCGGCTGGGCCGGGTTGATCTTGGCCTGCATCAGCGCGGCCGCCTTGGCATAGCCGATCGCGCGCAGGTCGCCCTTGAGGATTTCGTCGAGATTGGGCGTGAAGAAGGTCACATCGCGCGCATCGGGCACGAGCTGCTTGAGCGCCACCGCGGCCGCGTCGAAGCCGCCATCCTCCGCGCGCAGCGCGTCCTGCACCGCAGGCGCCTGCAGGGCCTGCGCAATGGCCTGCTGCTGGCTGCGCACCTGCTCGGCGATCGCGCTGATCACGCGATTGCGCGCTTGGTCGGCTGCGTCCCAGCCGCTCCGCACCTGCCACACCAGCCACGCCTGCCACAGCCCGAACAGACCGGTCACGAGCAGCACCGCGGCGAGCCCGAACGACAGCACCGGGGACCACGAAACCTGTTGCCAGGGCTTGCGCTTGGGTGGCTGCGGCGTTGTCGCGGTATCACTCATCTGCTGTCCCCGTCGCGGCCGCGCCGCTGGTGCGCGCCCGCAGAGCCTGTTGAAAACCGCACGTCCGGCGCAGCCTTCCCTCGCGTGCGCCCGGCGCATGCCCGGACGCACCGCCGCGAACCAGGCACTGCAAGCACCCGCTTCGCGTCCGACCGTCCGTGGCCGGCCCTACGGCCCGGATGCCGCCCGTTCTCAGTGTCGCCCGGAACTGCCAAACCCACCCTCGCCGCGCCCACTCGGCGCAAACTCGGCCACCATCTCGAAACCGGCCCGCACCACCGGCAGGATCACCAGCTGTGCGATCCGCTCCCCGGGGGCGATGGTAAATGCCTCGCCCGAGCGGTTCCAGCACGAAATCATCAGCGGACCCTGGTAGTCGGCATCGATGAGGCCGACCAGGTTGCCGAGCACGATCCCGTGCTTGTGCCCCAGTCCCGAGCGCGGCAGGATCACCGCGCACAGGCCCGGATCGGCGATGTGGATCGCGATGCCACTCGGAATCAGCGCGCTCGCTCCCGCGGCCAGTTCGAGCGGCGCATCGAGCATTGCGCGCAGGTCGACCCCGGCCGAGGCCGCGGTGGCAGGCGCCGGCAGCGGGAACTCGCGGCCGAGCCGCGGATCGAGCACCTTCATCGCGATCTTCGCCATCATCCGGCCACCTGGCGCGCACGCAGGCGCGCAATGCGCGCGACCAGGTCCTGCGCGAGCGTGGTCTTGTCGGTGCGCGCAAGCGCCTCGCGCCCACCCGGCCACAGCAACAACAGCGCGTTGTCATCACGTTCGAAGCCAAGCTCATGGCCGACCTCGTTGGCGGCGATGAGATCGAGCCGCTTGCGCGCGAGCTTGGCCTGCGCGTGGGCCTCGACCTGCTCGGTCTCGGCCGCGAAACCGACCACGAACGGCCGCGGCGACCGCGCCGCGACCTCGGCCAGGATGTCGGGATTCTGCACCAGCGACAGCTCCAGCCCGCTGTGTCCGTCGGCCTTCTTGAGCTTGTGTGGCGCCGCCGCGGCAGGGCGGAAGTCGCCGACCGCGGCGGCCGACACGAACACGTCGCTGTGGTCGACCTGCGCGAGCACCGCCTCGCGCATTTGCTGCGCGCTGCGCACGTCGATGCGGGTCGTGCCCGGCGGCGTGGCCAGTGCCACCGGCCCGGCCACCAGTGTGACCTGCGCGCCGGCCGCGCGCGCCGCGGCGGCGATCGCAAAACCCATGCGACCCGAGCTGCGGTTGCCGATGAAACGCACCGGATCGATGTCCTCGTAGGTCGGTCCCGCGCTGACCAGCCAGCGCTGGCCGGCCAGTTCGCCCGCGCTGCCCGTGGCGGCGAGCGCGGCGACCAGTTCCGCGGCCTCCAGCATGCGCCCGCTGCCGGACTCGCCACAGGCCTGGCTGCCCTCGGCCGGGCCCAGCACGCGCACGCCGCGCGCACGCAAGCAGGCCACATTGGCCTGGGTCGCCGGGTGCGCCCACATCTGGTGGTTCATCGCCGGCGCCACCGCCAGCGGCGCGGTGGTGGCCAGGCACAGCGTAGTGAGCAGGTCATCGGCGCGACCGTGGGCGAGCCGCGCGAGCAGGTCGGCCGAGGCCGGCGCGATGAGCACTTGGCCGGCCCAGCGCGCAAGCTCGATGTGGCCCATCGCGCCCTCGGCCGCCTCGTCCCACAGGCTGCTGCGCACGGGATTGCCCGACAGCGCCTGGAACGTGAGCGCGGTGACGAAGCGCGCCGCATTCGCGCTCAGCACCACGCGCACCTCCGCGCCTGCGTCGCGCAGCCGCCGCACCAGTTCCGCCGCCTTGTAGGCAGCGATGCCGCCACTCACGCCGAGCAGGACACGAACCCCGGGCAGGATCTGGCTCATGTAGGAAACCACGCACACACGAAAGGGGCGATAGCTTACTGAAATTCGCCCGCCGCGCCGCTCGCCGGTGGCCGCCGCAGGCCGCATCGTGCCCCTGCCGTGGGCATATGGACATGCCCGCCGGCTGGCACACCCCGCAACCGGATCCGGCGAGGCACCGACATGACCCTGCGCGACTGGCCCGACGCCGAGCGTCCACGTGAAAAACTGCACGCACGCGGCGCCGGCGCGCTGTCCGACGCCGAACTGCTCGCGATCTTCATCGGCTCGGGGCGGCGCGGCACCAATGCGGTGGACCTCGGCCGCGCGCTGCTGGCGCGACACGACGGCCTCAGGCCGCTGCTGGACCAGGACCACTGCCCGCCCGGCCTGGGCGCAGTCGCCTGGTGCCGGCTGCGCGCGGCACTCGAGCTGGGCAAGCGCCATCTGGAAGCCGAACTGCGCGCGCAGCCGAGCCTGGGCGGTCCGCAGGACAGCGCGCGCTACCTCAAGGCGCGCCTGGCCGCCTACCCCTACGAAGTGTTTGCGTGCCTGTTCCTCGACAACCGCCATCGCGTGATTGCATTCGAGGAACTGTTCCGCGGCACCATCGACGGCGCCAGCGTGCATCCGCGCGAGGTGGTGCGGCGGTGCCTGGCGCACAATGCGGCCGCGGTGATCGCCGCCCACAACCATCCCTCGGGCGTGGCCGAGCCGAGCGTCGCCGACCGCCACCTCACCACGCGCCTGCGCGACAGCCTTGCGCTGGTCGACGTGCGCCTGCTCGACCATTTCGTGATCGGCGCGGGTGAGCCGACCTCACTGGCGCAGCGCGGCTGGGTGTGATCGCCGCCACGCCGCGCAGCGACCTGCCACCGCGACTGTCCCGAAGCGTGCGCCGCGTCGCAGCCGCAGTGTCGACCCGGCACGCCGTGCGCGGGGCCGGCGCACAAGGCCCTGCCCTATACTCGGCAGGCAACCGATGCGGACGGACCGGCGCTGGTGATCCTGGGATTTGCGCAGCAATACCCGCCTGACGAATGCGAGCGGCGCCTGCCCGACGTCGCCGCCGCGCGCGCGCTGCTGGGTGAGCGTTGCGCCGCGCTCGATGCGCTGTTCGCGCAGCACCGCGCCGCGCTCGGCGGGCTGGTGCACAACGGGCCCGGGCAGGCGCTGCTGGCCCGCAGCGAGGACGCCACCGTGCTCGCCTATGCACGCCTGGCACTGCGGCATGGCCGGCTCGGCCACGACCTGCATCCCTACCACAACGAGGGTCATGCGCTGGACCTGTGCGGCGAGCGGCTCGCTCGCCTCATCGCCGGTGTGGGCGTGGCGGCGCTCGACCTTGCGGGCTGGTGCAGCCTGCTGCTGTTTGGCGCCTGCCACGACCTGCGCCAGCGCGAGGCGCCTGCGGCGATCGACGGCGTGGGCGCCAACGAACGCGCGAGCTGGGAAGAATGCGCGCGCATCCTAGCTGCATGCGGCTTCGACCCGGAGCGCGAGGCGAGCCTGTTCATCGCGCTGGAACTGGCAATCGCGGGCAGCACCTTCGACGCGCGCCCGCTGCCGAGCCAGGGCGCGCTCAACGCCGCCGATCTGGTGCACAGCGGTGGCGCGCTTGCGGCACGCCTGGAACAAGTACTGGACCAGCGCCGCGCGCATTGGCGCAGCGACCCGCGCATCGGCGCGGCCCTGCCGGTGGCGCTGATCGCGGCGGACCTCGACACCGCCAACGTGGCCGAGCCGTTCGCACGCTTCGCCGAGGGCGGCGAGGCCCTGTGCCGCGAACGCGAGATGCTGGCCGGCCGCTCGCTCGACGAAGCCGCCAGCGCCCTGCCCGTGCTCACCTTCCTCGGCGAGGGCCAGTGCCGCTTCTTCTTCGACCTGCACCGCTTCAATTCGCCAGCGGGCATCGCCACCTTCGGCGCCGGCAAGGCCGCCAACGCGCCGCGCCTGAAGGCGCTCAACATGGGCCTGCGCGCACGCATCGCGCTGGAAGGCCCGCCGCGCAGCGGCGCCCAGGTGCTCGATGCCTACCGCCTGACGGTCGAAGAGGTCGGCGGCGCCTGAATCGCGCCCATGCTGCCGGCGCGCGCCCGGTTCGGCGCACTGCCGCGCAAGCCGTACAATGCGCGGTCCCGCCGCTCCAGACGTCCGCTCTTGAAAGCTTCCCTGCGTCACCTCGTCCAATGCGCGATCACCGCGCTGCAGGCCAGCGGCGACCTGCCCGCCGGCGCGCCGACCCAGTTCGTGGTCGAACGCACTCGCAGCCGCGAGCACGGCGACTTCGCGTGCAACGCCGCGCTGCTGCTGGCCAAGGCCGCCGGCCGCAAGCCGCGCGAGCTGGCCAGCGCGCTGGTTGGCGCGCTGCCGCCCGACGCGGGCGTGGCCAAGGTCGAAATCGCCGGCCCCGGTTTCATCAACTTCTTCCTCGGTGCCGCCGCCCACCACGCGCAGGTGCGCGATGCGCTGCGGCTGGGCAAGACCTGGGGCCACGGCAGCAGCGGCGCAGGCCGCACCGCCGGGGTCGAGTTCGTGTCGGCCAACCCGACCGGCCCGCTGCACGTCGGTCACGGCCGCGCGGCCGCGCTGGGTGATTGCATCGCGCGCGTGCTCGCCGCCAACGGCTGGCACGTGCGGCGCGAGTTCTACTACAACGACGCCGGCGCGCAGATCAGCAACCTCGCGGTCTCGGTGCAGGCGCGCGCGCTGGGCAAGGGCCCGGACGACGCGGGCTGGCCCGCGGACGGCTATCGCGGCGAGTACATCAAGGAAGTCGCGCAGGCCTATCTCGACGGCGCCAGCGTCGAGGTCGATGGCCAGATCGTGCAGGCCGCGCGCGACGCGCACGACCTGGACGCGATCCGCCGCTTCGCGGTGGCATGGCTGCGTCGCGAGCAGAACGCCGACCTGGCGGCGTTCGACGTGCGCTTCGACGTGTACTTCCTCGAATCCTCGCTGTATGCCGACGGCAAGGTCGAGGAAACCGTGCGCGAGCTCGTCGCGCATGGCCACACCTACGAGGAAGGCGGTGCGCTGTGGCTGCGCACGACGCGCTTTGGCGACGACAAGGACCGCGTCATGCGCAAGTCCGACGGCAGCTACACCTACTTCGTGCCCGACGTGGCCTACCACCGCTCCAAGTGGCAGCGCGGCTACGAGCGCGCGATCACCGAACTCGGCTCGGACCACCACGGCTCGCTCGCGCGCGTGCGCGCGGGCCTGCAGGCGCTCGACTGTGGCATCCCGCAGGGCTGGCCCGAATACGTGCTGCACCAGATGGTCACGGTCATGCGCGGCGGCGAGGAGGTCAAGCTGTCCAAGCGCGCGGGCAGCTACGTGACACTGCGCGACCTCATCGACGAGGTCGGGCGCGACGCCACGCGCTGGTTCCTGGCCGCGCGCAAGGCCGACTCGCAGCTGGTGTTCGACATCGACCTGGCACGTGCGCAGACCAACGACAATCCGGTGTACTACGTGCAGTACGCGCATGCGCGCGTGTGCAGCGTGATGCGCCAGCTCGGCGAGCGCGGGCTGGTGTGGGACGAGCGCAACGGCCTGGCCCGGCTCGACCGCCTCGACAGCGAGGCCGAGCAACTGGTGCTGACCGAACTGTCGCGGCTGGCCGAAGTCATCGAGGCGGCGGGCACCAGCCTCGAACCCCATCTCGTCGCGACCTGGCTGCGCGAGCTGGCCGCGGCGTTCCACGGCTGGTACAACACCAGCCAGTTCATCGTCGACGACGCCGACCTGCGCGATGCGCGGCTGGCCCTCGCGCAGGCGGTGCGGCAAGGGCTCGCGAACGGACTGGACCTGCTGGGCGTTGCGGCGCCGGAGAGCATGTGATGGCAGCGAAGAAGGCACGACAGGCCACGCGCGGTGGCGACCGCACGCCCGGCTGGGCATGGCTGCTCGGCGGCATCGTGCTCGGCGCGGCGCTGATGGCGCTGGTGTTCGCCAACGACTGGTTGCCGCTGCTGCGCAAGAAGGACGGCCCGCAACCCAATGCCCAGGCCACCGCGCCGCGCGAGAGCGAACCACCGGTGGCCGAAGCGCGGCCCAAGAAGAACTACGACTTCTACCAGGTGCTGCCCGAGGCCGAGGTGGTGATCCCCGACGCCGAGCTGTCGGCCAAGGCCCAGGCCGAGCAGCAGGCGCGCACCGGCGGCGCGTCCGCGCCACCGACCCTGCCCGCAGGGGCCGCGCCGAGCCCGAGCGCCGGCGGCCGCTACGTGCTGCAGACCGCGTCCTATCCCGACCCGCGCGGCGCCGAGGAAGCCAAGGCCCGGCTCGCCCTGGTCGGCTTCAGCGCGCAGGTGCTGCCGGTCACGATCAACGGCAAGACCTGGCACCGAGTGCGGGTGGGGCCCTACGCCACCGCAAGCGAGCTGGAAGCGGCCAAGCGCGCGCTCGCCGACAACGGCATCAACGCGATCGCGCTCAAGGAGCAGGGCGGGCCATGACGGCACCGCTCACACTTCAAAACCGTCGAAAAAGATCAGGTCATCGGGCGCAAATGTCGCGCTGACCGTGCAATCGGTGCTGATGGCTGCGGTCACGTAGGTGAAGCCGCCCAGCACGCCGCCACAACCCGTGACCGCAGCGATGGCCCAGGTGGGGTCTGGTGTCACCGTGAACGTCACCGTGTCCCCGTCCTCAGCGGTCTGCGGCTGGCTGGGCGTGAGGCTGCCACCCGCCCCTGCCTGGGGCGTGACCGTGTGCGTGCCGCCGGTTGGCCCATCGAAGCGATAGATCGAACCGCCACCATCGATCACATACAGGTTGCCCACCGTGTCCTCGCCAAAGCTAACCACGCTCATCGAGGGCAGCCCAGGCAGCGCGGAGTAGCTCCAGTTTGCGCCTCCCGGGGTGGCGGCTTGGATGCCACCACCACAGTAGTCGGAGAAAACATACTTGCCGCGCAACTCCAGCACGGGTCCGCGGTAGATGTACCCACCCGTGATTGAGCACACACCGCTGCCCTGTGCCCGCTCGATCACGGGTGCCACGGTGCCGGTGGTTGCGGGGCAATCCGAGCCGCTGCCACTCGGGTGGTGGTAATGGCGCGCCTCACACAGCCGCCAGCCATAGTCGCGGTTCGCACTCGAGCCATGCGCGCGGAAGTCGACCTCCTCCCAGGCGTTCTGTCCGACATCGCCGATCACGAGGTCGCCGTTGCTGCGGTCGAAGCTCCAACGCCACGGATTGCGCAAGCCATAGAGCCAGATCTCGCCGCACTTGTCGCTCGCGCCCGCATAGGGGTTGCTTGCAGGAATGGAATATTGCGCAGGCTGCCCCGTGCTGGCGCCACACTGGTTGGCGGCGGCCGCGGCGGTCGGGTGGCGCACATCCAGGCGCAGCATCTTGCCCAGCAGGTAGTAACTCTTGCCGTCAACCGTCTTCTTCCACAGGTTGCGGGCAAAATCCTCCGGATCACCACCGCTGCCGCCGTCACCCATGCCCCAGTACAGGTAATTGTCGGGCCCGAACGCGATGCCGCCACCATTGTGGTTGGAATACGGATCAGGCACGCGCAGCACCACCTGTTCACTGCCCGCGAATGTATTGGCAGCGGGATTGCTCGCCTGCAGCCGGACCAGCACCTGGTCGGGTGAATCGCCCAAGCGCGGATCACTGCCCGGCGCGGTGTAGGTGAGATACAGCGTGCCGTTGCTGGCGAAGGCCGGGTCGATCGCGATACCCAGCATGCCCTGTTCACTGCCAGCGCCTCCGCTGATGGCGTGGGTGTAGTACGGCGTGGCCAGCAGATTGCCACCCGCATCGATGATGCGCACGCGCCCTTGACTACCCACGTTCTCGACCACGAACAGGCGTCCGCTGCCGTCGTTGGGGGCAGCCATCCCGGTCGGGCCGGACAGGTCATCGGTCAGCTCGGTCAGCGACACCGCGCTCGGAGCATGCGTGGCTGCTGCCACCATGCAGCACGGCAACAAGCTCACAACAAACAGGAAGGCTCGTGTGGAAATGAACATGGCAGATCTCCCATTTGAGGGGATGGATACTTCAAGCCCAGGCACGCACGCCCATGCATCATGCCGTCCTCGGCCTTGCGTCAACGCGGGCCCGCCCACCTTTCACGCCGGCGGACACGGGCTCAATCAGCCGCAGGTCGCCGGATCATCACACTGAGCTCACACCGATTCGACGCCAGCCGTGCTTTCATCCGGCAGCTCAGAGGCCGGTGCCGTCGAAGCCGTTGGCGAAGATCAGGTCGATCGCGGCCGAGGCGACCAGGTAGACCTCGCCACCACCGCCGGCGAGGTACACGTTGCCGGCCTCGTCCTCGCCGAACGAATACGACGACACCCACGGCGTGCCGGGCACGGCCTCGAAGGTCCAGCTGGGCAGGCCCGCCGCGGGATTGGCCACCACGTACAGCTTGCCGCTGCAGTTGTCGCTGAACAGGTACTGGCCGCGCAGCGGCGTGATCGGTCCGCGGTACACATAGCCGCCGATGACCGCGCACACGCCGTTTGCGTTCTGCGACAACTCGATCCTGGGCGGCACGCTGCCGCTCGGGCCCGCGCAGCCGGCGGCATTGCCCGGGTAGGTATGGTTGCCTTCGCACTGGTTCCACTGGAAGTTCTGGCCGCCGCTGCCCGCCGCCTGGAAGTCGATCTCCTCGTAGCGGTTCTGGCCCACGTCGGCGATGACCATGTCGCCGGTCTCGCGGTCGAAGCTGAAGCGGTAGGGATTGCGGAAACCCCAGTTGAAGATTTCGGCGCAATCATCCGGATGCGTGGTTGGGTTGGCGAACGGGTTGCCCGGCGGGATCGCGTAGGGCGCCGCCTGGCCCGCGGCGACACCGCACAGGTTCTGCGCCGCGGCCGTGGTGGCATGCACGTCCAGGCGCACGATCGTGCCGAGCAGGTAGTACTTGGTACTCGAGCCGCTCACGTCGTAGCAGCTGGCCGGATTGCCGTCCTGCTTCTTGCGTCCGGTGCACTGGGCAAAGCCGTTGGGATCGCCCTGCGCACCGCCATCGCCGATCGACCAGTACAGGTAGCCGTCGGGACCGAACTGGACATCGCCGCCGTTGTGGTTGCTGGCGATGTCGGGCACGCTCAGGATCACGGTTCCCGTGGGATTGGCCACGTCGGGATTGGACGACACGGTGTAGCGCTCGAGCGTGTGCCGGCCGGTGCCGGGCGCGGTGTAGGACACGTAGAACTCACCGTTGTTGGCGTAGTCCGGGTCGAACGCGAGGCCGAGCAGGCCCTGCTCGTTGCCACCGCAGTTGACCGCGATGTCCGCGAACGGCGTGGGCAACACCGCACCGTTCCTGACGATGTGGATCTCGCCGCACTTCTCGATCACGAACGCGCGCCCGCTGCCATCGTTGGCATGGTGCACGCCGATCGGCTTGTTGAAGGTGGTACTGGCGGTGGGCCAGCGTTGCAGGTGCAGGTCGGCCGGGTTGATCGCGGCCTGCACGAGGCCTGCGCCGAGCACGCCGGCCAGTCCGATCCATCGATGCAGCGGTTTCATCATGGCAACCTCCCAGGGGACAGTCGCCTTTTTACCACCGCAGCGCACCGCCGAAACAGCGACGGCGCGCACAGTTCAACGGGCGCGCTTGAGCCGGATCAGGGCCGAAATGTCCTCATCGCCATGGCCCGCGGCCATCAGCGCGGCGTAGTCGGCCAGCGACTTGTCGATCACCGAGCGGTCGGTGCCCGCCGCCAGCGCCAGCTCGCGCACGATGCCCAGGTCCTTGTGCAGCAGCGACAGCTTGAAGCCGACCTTGAACTGGTCGGCGAGCATGGTCGCGCCGCGCTTGTCGAGGAACCAGTTGCCGGCCGCGCCTGCACCGAGCGTGGGTAGCAACACCGCGGGATCGAGGCCAAGCCGTTCGGACAGCGCCAGGCCCTCGCACACCGCCTGGGCGATGCCGGCCACCAGCACCTGGTTGACCGCCTTGGTGTCCTGCCCCGCACCCACCGGGCCCATGTGGTTGAGCTTGGCCGCATAGCACTCCAGTACCGGCCGCACCCGTTCGAGCGTGGCGGCGTCGGCGCCGGCCATCACCGACAGCTTGCCGTTGTGGGCGCCCTCGACCCCGCCCGACACCGGCGCATCGACGAAGCCGATGTCGCGCGCCGCGAGCAAGGCCGCGGCCGCCCGCGCGGTCACCGACGACACGGTCGAGTGGTCGATGACCACGCTGCCCGGCTGCGCATCGGCCGCGATCGCCCGCGCCAGCTCCAGCACGTCGCGGTCGGCCGACACGCACAGCACGATCACGTTGCAGCTGCGCGCGAGCTCGCCCAGCTGCGCGGGCGCCGCCACCGCGAGCGAGCGCGCGACCGTTTCCGCCTTGGCCGGGCTGCGGTTCCACACCGCCGCGAGCAGGCCGGCGCGCGCGAGATGTCCGGCCATCGGCGCGCCCATCGCGCCCATGCCGATGAAACCTGCCTTGATCGGGTTCATGGATGTCGTCCGCAAGCGTGGAAGGAAAGGGTCACCGGCGTGCCGCGGCGGCGGCATCGGCCAGGTAGGGATAGGCCGTGAGCCCGGCCTCGAGCGCGTCGCGCAGGCGTGCGGCGGTGGCCTCGTCGAGCCGCGCCGCGCTGATCTTGGCGGCATAGGCCGCGCGCAGCGCGCTGAGGTCGTAGCCGACGTAATCGAGCATGAGGTCGGTGCTGTCGCCGTAGCGCAGGTGTTCGAACACGTACCCCGCGCCCGCGAGCTTGACGTTGACCGCGTCGGTGTCGCCGAACAGGTTGTGGATGTCGCCGAGCGTTTCCTGGTAGGCACCGACCATGAAAATACCGAGTCGATACGGCTCGTCGGCGCGCGGCGCATGCAGCGGCAGGCTCACGTCGAGACCGTCGGCCTCGACGTAGCGGTCGATGCGGCCATCCGAGTCGCAGGTGAGGTCGGCGATCACGCCGCGCCGGTCGGGCGCCTCGTCGAGTCGCTCGATCGGCATGATCGGGAACACCTGGTCGATCGCCCACACGTCGGGGATCGACTCGAACACCGAAAAGTTGACGAAGTACTTGTCGACCAGCAGCTCGGCGATCTCGTCCAGCGCCTGCCGGTGCATGCGCTCGTCGGGCTTGAGCCGCGCGCGCACTGCGTGGATCACCGCGTAGTACAGGTCGTCGAGATTGGCGCGATCGGCCAGCGACAACTGGCCGTGGGTGTACAGCGCATAGCCCTCGGCGAGCTGGTACATCGCCTCGTGGTAGGACTCGGTGGGCGGCGTGTGGTCGATCTCCGCCAGCACCTCGCGCAGGCGGCGCAGCGCCGCGGGTTCGTCCGCGCGCGGCGGCGGCACCGCGCCCGCGGGCGCGGGCTCGATCTCGCTGACGTTGGCCACCAGCACCGCATGGTGCGCGGTGAGCGCGCGCCCGGATTCGGTAAGGATGCGCGGCGCGGCCAGACGGTGCGTGGCGCAGGCTTCGGCCAGCGCGCCGACGATGGCCGAAGCGTATTCGCCCAGGCCGTAGTTGATCGAGCAGTCCGAGCGCGAGCGCGTGCCCTCGTAGTCGACGCCGAGGCCGCCGCCGACGTCCATGTGGGTGATGGTGTGGCCCAGGCGCGACAGCTCGACGAAATAGCGCACCGCCTCGCGCATGCCATTGGCGATGTCGCGCACGTTGGACATCTGCGAGCCCATGTGGAAATGCAGCAGCTTGAGCGTGTGCGACAGGCCGGCGGCCTTGAGCTCGTCGAGCAGGCTGAGCAACTGGCGTGGGGTGAGGCCGAACTTGGCCTTGTCGCCACCCGAGTTCTGCCACTTGCCCGCGCCCAGGCTCTTGAGCCGCATGCGCACGCCCAGCAGCGGATCGACGCCGAGCGCACGCGCTTCCTCGATCACCAGGCGCAGCTCGGACGGCTTCTCGACCACGATGAACACGTCCAGCCCGAGCTTGCGTCCGATCAGCGCGAGCTGCACGTACTGGCGGTCCTTGTAGCCGTTGCAGACCACCGTGCTGCCGGGCTGGGCCAGCGCGAGCACGGCCATGAGCTCGGGCTTGGAACCGGCCTCCAGGCCAAAGCCGTCACCGCCATCGGCGGCCAGCGCACTGGCGACGTTGCGCTGCTGGTTGACCTTGATCGGATAGATCAGCGTGTAGCGGCCCGCGTAGTCCCAATCGCGCATCGCCTGCGCGAACGCGCGCTGCAGGCGCTCGCGGCGGTCGTGCAGGATGTCGGCAAAGCGCAGCAGCAGCGGCAGGCGCGCGCCCTGCACGCACGCGGCGTCGACCAGCGCGGGCAAGGCCAGCGCGGGGCCGTCATCGCGGCGCGGTCGCACCAGCAAGGCGCCGTCCGCGCCCACGTCGAAGTAGCCTTGGCTCCAGTGCGGCACCGCCCAGGCATGGCGCGCGGCGTCGAGGTCCCAGTGCGGTTTGGCCACCAGCGTCTCCAGCGGGCGTGTGCGAGCCGCGTAGTGTAGCGAGCACGGCTGGCCTGTGTGTCGTTGCCACGGCGACCGGCTACAATCGTCGGCCCGGCGCGCCCGGCACCATGTACCCAAGGACCCGCACAATGACCGCACCTGGAGCCGCCGCCGACGCCGCATGGTTCACCGAGCAGCACGCCCAGTCCGGCTCGGCCTTCGGCCTGCGCATCAAGGCGCGCGTGCACGCCGAGCAGACCCCGTTCCAGTCGATCGAGATCTTCGAGACCACCGACTGGGGCATGCTCATGGTCATCGACGGCTGCACCATGGTGTCCAGCCGCGACAACTTCCTCTACCACGAGATGATGTCGCACCCGGCGCTGTTCAGCCATCCGCGCGCCAAGCGCGTGGTCATCATCGGCGGCGGCGACTGCGGCACCCTGCACGAGGTGCTCAAGCACGAGGAAGTCGAGCGCGCGGTGCAGGTCGAGATCGACGAGCGCGTGACGCGCCTGGCCGAGCAGTACTTCCCCGAGTTGTGCGCGTCCAACCACGACCCGCGCGCCGAGCTGCTGTTCGTCGACGGCATCGCCTACATGGCCGAGCAGGAACCCGAGTCGATCGACCTCGTCATCGTCGACTCGACCGACCCGGTCGGCCCGGCCGAGGGGCTGTTCAACGCCGCGTTCTACGCCAGTTGCCACAAGGCGCTGCGCCCGGGCGGCATCCTCGTGCAGCAGAGCGAGTCGCCGCTGGTGCACCTGGACCTCATCAAGGCGATGCGCACCGCGATGCGCATGGCGCATTTCCAGGCCGTGCGCACGCTCACCTTCCCGCAGCCGCTGTACCCGACCGGCTGGTGGAGCTGCACGATGGCGCGCAAGCACGCCGACCTCACCGACTTTCGCGAACGCGGCGCCGCCACGCGCCAGTTCGCCACGCGCTACTACAGCGTCGAGACGCACAAGGCCGCGCTGGCACTGCCGCCGTTCGTGCGCGAAGCCCTGGGCGAGTAGCCCGCCGCCGACACCCCGGGAGCCGCCATGCCACGCCAACTGTTGGTGCTGATCGCCGGTCTCGCCTTCACCACCGCCGCGGCCGCCGGTGGACTCGCGCGCGATGCGCGCATCGGCGTGGTCGATGCGCTCGCGCCACGCCTATCGGCCGGGTTCGGCCCGGCACTGGAGCAGCCGCTCGCGCCGAGCGTGCGCGACGACTGGCGGCTCGGTGCGCTCGCGCGCGAGGCGGCGGTCACGCGCCTGGATGGGCTTGGCTACCGCGCCAGCGCCAGCGAGTTGCCGCGCGCGCTCGCCGACTCGGTGCGCCGCGGCGGCGCGGTCGACACCGGCATGAGCAGCGTGCGCCTGGACGCGCGCTTCGCGCGCGAGCTCGGCCGATGGATGCGCAGCCAGCGGCTCGATGGCGTACTGGTGCTGCGCACGCTGCCACGCGCGCTCGCGGCCGGTGCGCCCGCGCAAGGCGGCCATGGCATCGCGCCACGTGGCCAGGCCAGCGTCGCCTATGCCAACCTCGCGCCGCTGCTGCTCAGCAACGCCGCTGCGCCGACCATCGTCGCGGCGCCTAGCTGCCTCGTGACCGCGACGCTCGAGCGTGAGCAACTGGCCAACCCGCGCACGCTGGCCGACCTCGCACCGGTCGCCCCGGTACTGGAACAGGTGCTGCGCAGCGCGGTCGACGGCGCGCTGATCCGCGCCGAGGTGATGCCCGGCACCGCCGCGTGCGAATGAAGGGCGCCGCGCGGCGCGCGAGGCCGCCAGCCGGCTCCGGACGCGCGCATCGATGAGTGCGACTGCCGCGTTCGGCCTGGTCCTGGCCATGCTCGCGGTCGGCAAGCTGCTGGCGCTGCGCCGGATCGTGCCCGCCAACGCCGCCGACACGCTCAATCTCGTGGTCCTGTACGTGTGCCTGCCCGCTGCGATCCTGCTGTACGCGCCCCGGCTCGAGTTCACACCCGGGCTGCTCGGCCTGCTCGCGGTGCCGTGGACGCTGTTGCTGCTGAGCACGCTGGGCACGCTCGTGCTCGCGCGCGTGCTGCAGCTGTCGCGCGCGGTGACCGCGGTGCTGCTGCTGCTGATCCCGCTGGGCAACACCTCGTTCCTCGGCTTCGCGCTCATGCCCGCCCTGGCCGGCGAGGGTGCGCTGCGCTACGCGGTGGTGTACGACCAGTTCGGCAGCTTCATCATGCTGTCCACGTTCGGGCTGGTCACGCTCGGCCTGTACGGTGGACAGCGACCGGGCGTGGGCGCGATCGTGCGCCGCATCGTGACCTTCGTGCCGTTCATCGCGCTGGTCGTCGCCCTCACGCTCATGCCGCGCGCATACCCCGCGTACGTGGCCCAACCGCTGCGCCTGCTCGCCGACAGCCTGTTGCCGCTGGTGGCGCTGGCCAGCGGCATGCAGCTGCGCCTGCGCCTGCCGCGCCACCATCACCTGCCGCTCGCCTGTGGCCTGGCGGCCAAGCTCGTGCTGTTGCCGCTGCTCGCACTGGGACTGGCCAGCCTGTACGGGCTGCACGGTGAAGTGCGCGATGCGGCGGTCTACGAAAGCGCGATGCCGCCGATGATCACCGCGGGCGCCTTGTTGTCGCTGGCCGGGCTCGAAGCCGAGCTCGCCGCGGCGATGGTCGGCTTCGGCCTCGTCGCCTCGATGGCGACACTGCCGGCGTGGCACTGGCTGCTGGCCGGCTGAGGGCCGGGCTTCCTTCACGCGCAGCGCGAGCCTTGCCGCGCAGGCACGCGAGAGCCGCTCCGCGCGCGGCGCGCGGACGCCGCGGATCCGGTGCTGGCGTATGCTGTGGCGTTGCCGACACCCCGGAGCCGCCCATGCTGCGCACCTTGGTTGCCACGCTGCTGCTCGCCGCCGCCTGCGGCGCCCATGCCGGCGACCGCATCACCGGCAAGGCCTTTGCGACGCGTTCGGAAGTGCTCGCGCGGCACGGCATGGTCGCGACCTCGCATCCGCTGGCCACCCAGGTCGGGCTGGACGTGCTCAAGGCGGGCGGCACCGCAGTCGACGCCGCGATCGCGGCCAACGCCGCGCTCGGCCTCATGGAGCCGGTCTCCAACGGCATCGGCGGCGATCTGTTCGCGCTGGTGTGGGATGCCAGGACCCGCAAGCTGCATGGCTACAACGGCTCGGGCCGCTCGCCGCGCTCGCTCACGCTGGAGTGGTTCCGGCAGCACGGCTATCGCGAAATCCCGCCGCTGGGCCCTCTGCCGGTGAGCGTGCCCGGCGCGGTCGACGGCTGGTTCGCGCTGCACAAGCGCTTCGGCAAGCTGCCGATGCGGCGCCTGCTCGCACCGACCATCGCCTACGCGCGCGAGGGCTTCCCGGTCACCGAGCTCATCGCCCACTACTGGGCCCTGTCGGTGCCCAAACTCGCGCCGTTCCCCGGCTTCACCGAACAGTTCACGCTCGACGGCAGGGCCCCGGCCAAGGGTGAGCTGTGGCGCAACCCCAACCTCGCCAACACGCTGCAGGCGATCGCCGATGGCGGGCGCGATGCGTTCTACAAGGGCCGGATCGCGCGCGTGATCGCCGACTACTTCAAGGCCCACGACGGCTTCCTGTCCTACGCGGACCTGGCCAGTCACCAGGGCGAGTGGGTCGAGCCGATCTCGACCCGCTACCGGGGCTACGAGGTGTGGGAACTGCCGCCCAACGGTCAGGGCCTGGCCGCGCTGCAGATGCTCAACATCCTCGAAGGCTATGACTTTTCCAGGATCCCGTTCGGCAGTGCCGAACACGTGCACCTGTTCGTCGAGGCCAAGAAGCTCGCCTTCGAGGACCGCGCGCGCTTCTATGCCGATCCCGCCTTCGCCCAGGCGCCGCTGCCGATGCTGCTGTCCAAGGACTACGCCGCCAAGCGGCGCGCGCTCATCGGCAGCAACGCAGCGCGCAAGGTCGAGCCGGGTCAGGCCAACCTCGGCGGCGACACGATCTACCTCACCACCGCCGACCGCTGGGGCAACATGGTGTCGCTGATCCAGTCCAACTACCGCGGCATGGGCTCGGGCATGGCCCCGCCGGGGCTCGGCTTCATCCTGCAGGACCGCGGCCAGATGTTCGTGCTGCAGGAAGGCCACGCCAACACCTACGCGCCGGGCAAGCGGCCGTTCCACACCATCATCCCCGCGTTCGTGACCAGGGACGGCGCGCCGTGGCTCAGCTTCGGCGTGATGGGCGGGGACATGCAGCCGCAAGGTCATGTGCAGATCCTCATGAACCTCATCGACTTCGGCATGAACCTGCAGGAAGCCGGCGATGCGCCGCGCATCCAGCACGAGGGCTCGACCTCGCCCGAAGGCCAGGCCACGCCGATGGCCGATGGCGGCTGGGTCGACCTGGAGTCGGGCTTCGACTACGACACCGTGCGCGGCCTCATGCGCAAGGGGCACTCGGTGCGCTTTGCCGGCGGCCCCTATGGCGGCTACCAGGCGATCACGCGCGACCCGGCCACGGGCGCCTACATCGGCGCATCCGAGTCGCGCAAGGACGGCCAGGCCGCCGGCTACTGAGCGGGCGCCGGCGCCGGCGAGCGGCAGGTGGCCCTGCGCGCACGGGCGCGAGGCCGGCGCGCCTGCCTCGCGGCAGCGCAGCCGGCGCGGACGCGCGGCACGCGACCGTGGCGCGCGGCGCTGCGGTTGGTCAAGCGCTGCCCGCGGTGTACGCTGCGCGGCAATTTGCACACCGGCGGAGGCGACATGCTCAAGGTACTGGTAGCAAGTTCCAAGGGCGGCGCGGGCAAGAGCACGCTCGCGACCAACCTGGCTGCCCAGTTCGCGGTCAGCGGCCACAACACCGTGCTGGTCGATGCCGACCGCCAGGGTTCGAGCCTGCACTGGAGCGAGCGCCGCGCCGCCCTTGAGCATCCCGTGCTCGGCATCGCGGCGCTGCGCCGCGACTGGACCCGGCAGTTGCCTGCCGACGCCGGGCGCGTGGTCATCGACACCGCCGCGGGCATCCGCGCCAGCGAGGTCGAGGACTGGCTCGAACAGGTCGACGTGATGCTGGTGCCGATCCTGCCCTCGGCGATCGACCTGGAAGCGACCACGCCGTTCCTGGCCGAGGTGGCCGAGCTGGCGCGCGTGAAGAAGGGCAAGACCGCGGTCGGCCTGGTCGCCAACCGGCTCAAGCCCTGGACCAATGCCTCGCAGGCGGCCGTGGCGGAAATGCAGCAGCTGCCGTTCCCGCTGCTCGCCCAGGTGCGCGATACCCAGGGCTACGTGCTCGCGCACGCGCTGGGCAAGAGCATCTTCGACTACCACTCCGAGCAGGTGCGCTCGCACCAGGAAGACTGGGGCAAGCTGCTGCGCTGGCTGCGCAAGCAGGCCTGAACCGCGGCCGGACCCGTCGACCGGCCGCGCCTCCACTGGCGCCGGCAGCGGCGCCGGCGCTGTCCATGCGCGATCCGCAGGCCGCGCCGGACCCGGGCGCGACACCGGGGTTTGCAGGCGTTCACGCGGCTTTGCCCGATCTTTGCACGACCGCGGTCAGCCGCGGCGGCCCTGCCGCGTTCCATGCAGGCAAGGCCATCCCGGCCCCAACCCGGAGATCGAACATGCTGCGCAATCCACGTTTCCTCATCCTCGGCAGCCTCGCTGCCGCCTGCGCGCTCGGCGCCACGCTCGCGACCGCGGCCGACGCCGCGGCGACCGCCCCGGCCGCCGGCCCGCACCGCCAGCAACTGCTGGACCAGCTCGACGGCAACCACGACGGCCAGGTCAGCCGCGCCGAATACCAGCGCTGGCTCGACGGCCGCTTCGCCAGGCTCGACGGCAATGGCGACGGTGTGGTGGATGCCGCCGAAATCGCCAACTCGCCGGCCGCACGCGAGCGCGCACAGCGCCGTGCCGAACGCTTCGTGCGCCGCTTCGCCAGGGGCGGCAGCGCACAAGTGACCAAGGGCGACTTCGAGGCGGTGCACATGCAGCGCTTCGACCGGATCGGCAATGGCGCCGACACGGTGGCGGTCGACGCCCTGCTGCCGCGCGGCGCGCGCCACGATGGCGGCAAGATGCGGTCCAAGGGCGGCGGCACGCCCACCCGGTGACACGGCCGCGGCGCCGCCGCCGCGCGCGGCGGCGCCTGCTTGCGCCGCGCCCGCACGCTACCCGCGTCCAGCCTGCGCCGGCGCCGGCCCGCACGGGGTTGCCCACGGCCGTGCCGATTGCGGCATCATCCACGCCTGCCGGCCGGAAACCCAAGCATGAGCACGCGCGACATCATCCTCGTACGCCACGCCCAGGCGAACCACGCCACCTCCGCGCAGGGTGATCTCGCGCGCACG
>WBZY01000579.1_pt2 | contig 19333 bp, 17 predicted proteins | sample 5204191 | NCBI WGS metagenome assembly WBZY01 (sample SAMN12344363, study PRJNA552823) | activated sludge metagenome | biome: Activated sludge suspended growth; feature: Anammox Sidestream; material: Wastewater; isolation source: activated sludge from anammox sidestream of wastewater treatment...
CATCGGCGACCTCGTTACGCGTTCCACCCAGATTGCCGAGCTGCTGCTCGATCTCGCCCCTGCGGAGCCGATGCTGCTGCAACTCGCAGCCGAACGCGCTTCGCGCAATGCTGCGCCAGACGATACTGATGCGAATCAGGAGGCACTGCGCACGCGGCTGAACTCCTGGGCCGAGCACTGGGAAGGCCTGAAGCTCTGGTTTCTGCCCAATGGCAGGGAGCGATCGCAGGCAGACCTGCTCCGCGCGAGCGCCCTTTCAGCCATTCCCCGCCTCCTGCAAGCGGTCGCGCTATTGCACGAGCGCCGCGCGGGGCGCAGTGATCGGGCGGCGGACTTCCGACGCCTGGCGCTCTGGTTCGCGGAAGCTCCAACAGATACTCATGCCCACAGGCTGTGGCGCGCGGCGTTCGCCCTGTCGCCCTGCCGTCATCTTGCACTCGCCATTACGGAGGAAAAGATCAGCGCCAATACGCCGTGGCGCTCCGCACCTGGAATTGCGGTGCACCCAAAGCTTCGCGAGCAGGGGACACTTCCGACGCGGGGCGCGCCGCCGAAAATTCTGGACCGCTCCAGAGAGCGCGCAGTACTTGCCGCGCGTGTCGCGGAAGAAGCTGCCCAGACCGAAGCGGCGCGCGCACATCTCGCCACGAATCGGGAAACCCGCCTGTCGGAGTTCGGCCGGCTCGACACACCCGCGTTCCGGATGTTCCTCACTCTACTGGGCGAAACGCTCGCCGCACAGACAAACCCGGATGAGCCGGTGGAGCGACAAACCGGCGACGGCACACTCGTGGTGCGCCTCGTTCCGCTGCCGCCCCAAAGCCACGCGGAGCTCGAGACCGGGCTGGGGCGGTTCGGTGGCCGGGACCACCTCATTCTCATCAAGCGGACCTGACGATCATGCAGACCCGCGGCCTGAAAGACGTACTCGCGCAACAGCAGGAAGAGGAGCGGGAGCGTGCACTGCGCGCCCTGCTGATGCGCCCCCTCATCGCCAGCGGTGATGCGGATCTCGAGCTTGTGCGGCGACACGCAGAGTATCTTCGTGACTGGTTCGGACGCGAGACCGGTTGGAATCTGCAGGTCGAGCGCCAATGCGCGCGACTCTACAAACGCCCTGCGGCGTTCATGGACACCACGCGCGGACAGCCAGAGTTCGACCGCGAGCGTTACTCCCTGTTCTGTCTCGCGTGTGCCGTACTCGAGCGATCTGAATCCCAAATCACACTTCGTGCCCTGGGCGAACGACTGCTCGAATCCGCGGCCGACCCTGAGCTCGCGAGCCGTGGATTCACCTATACGCTGGAAAGCGCTCGTGAGCGTCGCGCGCTCGTGGGCGTGTGCCGCCTTCTGCTCGAGCTCGGCGTGCTCGCTCGCGTGGCAGGCGATGAAGAGGCGTACGTGAACCAGTCCGGTGACGTGCTCTATGATGTCCATCGACGCGTGCTGGCCCGATTGCCCTCGGGAACCATTGGAGCAAGCCTGATCGCCGCAAAACAGCCTGATCTGGATTTCGACGGCCGGCTCGCTGCGCTCAACGATGAGTACGTGGCCGATAGTCCCGAAGGCCGGCGTACTGCGCTGCGCTTTCGCCTCGCCCGTCGACTCCTCGATGACCCGGTGCTCTATCACGACGAGCTGACCAGCGAAGAACTCGACTATCTCACGAGCCAGCGTGGCCCCATGGCCTATCGGCTCGCGCAGGCGACCGGACTCACCGCCGAGCTGCGCGCGGAGGGCCTTGCGCTCGTGGATGCGGATGGCGAGCTGTCGGACAAGCATCTGCCGGCCGTCGGCACCGAAGCGCACGCGACGCTGCTCGTAGCGGAGTACCTGGCGCGTGCCGCCAGGGCGGGCGTCACAGCGGTTCATTCCCTGCACGAGCTTGCGGCTTTCCTGCGCGACGCAGCGGATCGCTATGGTCGCTTCTGGCGCAAAGATGCGCGCGAGCCCGGTGCTGAAATCGAACTTGCCAGGGAGGCGGTCGATCGTCTCGCGGCCCTGAGGCTTGTTCAACACGTCGGGAACGGAATACAGCCTTTGCCCGCGCTTCATCGGTACACCATCAGCGAGGCGCAGACTTGATCGGCGACCGCCCGACAATTCCGCTGCCCGCGCCGGCGAGAGCACGCTGGCAGCCGCTGCGAATGGGCCTGGTCGAGTTGTACCATTACGACGTCGAGGAATTCTGGTTTCGCGACGGCCACCTTCTGCTGAGGGGCAACAATGGCACCGGGAAGTCCAAGGTCTTATCGCTGACACTGCCGTTCCTCCTGGACGCGAATCTGGGTGCCGCGCGTGTCGAGCCCGACGGCGACCGCGGCAAGCGCATGGAGTGGAATCTGCTCATGAACGGGCGCCACGACCGGCGCACCGGCTACACGTGGATCGAGTTCGGCCGGCTCGACGAATCCGGCCAGGCCCTTACCCTGACGCTCGGCTGTGGATTGCGCGCCGTTGCGGGCCGGCCGGGCGCCGACCCCTGGTACTTCATCACTGATCAGCGCATCGGTTCCGATCTGTGGCTCACGACGCCTGAACGAACCGCGTTGAGCAGAGAGCGCCTGATCGAGGCCATCGGTACGCACGGACAGGTCTTTCCGACCGCACAAGCCTATCGGCGCGCGGTCGACGAGAGGCTCTTTCGGCTGGGGCCCGAGCGCTATGATGCGCTCGTCGATACGCTGATCCAGCTGCGCCAGCCACAGCTCTCCAAGAGTCCGGATGAGCGCCGACTTTCCGAGGCGTTGACACAGGCGCTGCCGCCGCTCGATCGCGCGGCGCTCGAAGATGTCGCCGAAGCGATGAGCGAGCTCGACGATATCCGGCGTGGCCTCGAAGAGATCGAGGCGATGCGCAAGGCGATTGCCTCATTCGGAACGAGATACCGGCGTTACGCGCAGGTCGCTACCCGGCGCAAGGCCAGAGTGCTGCGACAGGCACAGACGGATTTCGACAATACCAGCCGCGAGGTGAACGCCGCGCACGAAGAGCTGGAGAGCGCGCGCTCCAGGGTGGCCCGCTGGCAGTCGGCCCAGCAAGATCTCGACCAGCAACTTGCCGCCGACGCAGCGCGCCTGCGAGTGCTGCAGTCGGACCCTGTGATGCGGGACGCAGCCCGCCTCTCTGCCGCTCGCGACCGGGCGCGGGAGTGCAGGATGCTCGCGGACGAAGCACGGGCACGTGCGAACAATGCGCAGGCGCAGCTCGTTCAGGAAGCGACGCATGCAGCGCGCAGGCGCGAGCATGCAAACGCCACGCGCGCGCAACTGAACAGCGTAGCCTCGAGCGCCGATGCGCTCGCGGGCGAGACCGGTCTCGGCAAGGATCATGCGGACATCCTGCACGGCATGGACTTGCCCGATGGGGTTGGCGACCTGCCTGCCGAATCGCCTTCGGCCCTGGTACGAAAGGGGCGCGAAGCGGAATCACGGCGCCGGGAACAGATCGCACTCGTGCGAAAACGGCTTCGGGCGGTCGAGACGGCAACTCACGCGCGCGACGCCGCTCACGATGCCCGCACGACGCGCGCGGAAGTCTTCGATGAAGCCGTCACAGCGGCGCGCCGCCTCGCCGACGAACTGCGGGCAGGCGCCGGACAACTACTCGAAAGCTGGCGCCACTATGCAGATTCGGCGCGTGCGCTGCGCATCCCTGAGATCGAGGAATCGCTCGAGTCCCTGGCACTCTGGCAGGAGGCGTTGAACGGGCCGAACCCCATGCGGACAGCGCTTGATCGGGTGCGACAGGCTCTGGAGCAGCGCTTCGCCACGCGGGAAGCAGAGATTGCGGCTCAGCGCGGCGCGCTCGCCGATGAGCAGAGCGAGCTGGCGACCGAACGCACCCGACTGGAAGCCGGCGAGGGCTGCGCACCGCCCGCTCCGCACACGCGGGACACGGCGCTCCGGGGCCTGCTCGCAGGCGCACCGCTCTGGCAGCTCATCGATTTCGCGCCGCACGTTTCGGGCGACGCTCGCGCAGGACTGGAGGCGGCGCTCGAGGCTTCCGGAGTGCTGGATGCGTGGGTCCTGCCTCGAGGCACTGTGATCGATCGGCGCACCAACGATGTCGTGCTCGTCGCACGCACACCGCATGAACATTCCCTGGGCGAGTGGATCGTGCCCACTGTTCCTGCGGCCGGTCCTGGCGCGCAAGTCCAGGCAAAGACGATCGCTGCCATTCTCGAATCGATCGCCTGCGCGGAGCGGGACCCAGCCGAGGCAGAGACGTGGATTTCGCCCAACGGAGAGTTTCGCGTCGGTAACGTCCGCGGTGCCTGGGCGAAGCCCGAGGCACAGTACATCGGGCATGCGGCACGCGAGGCCGCGCGAAGGGCCCGGCTGGATCAGATCGCGAAACGGCTCGACGACATCGGGGCAGCCATCGCCGACTGCTACGCCCGTGCCGCCGAGGTCGCGGCACATCGCGAAGCGGCAAGGCAGGAATACGAGAGCGCGCCATCCGACGATGCACTGCTTCGCCTGCACGCGCGGCACAACGCCGCGGAACTGCAGCGTCGGGACTCCCAGACGAGACTCGGCGAAGCCGACGCGAAGCTTGCCCAAGCGGATCTTGCACTCGCTCGCGCGCGAGACAGTCTCGCCATCGATTCGAGAGACCTCAACCTGCCCGCAGACGCCGCGGACCTGGATCACCTCGATCGGGCGCTCGGCGACTACCGTGTGGCGCTGTCCGAATTGGGGAATGCGATTCGCCATCATCAGGGCTCGCTCATCGAGCTGAACCAGCAGGTCGCGCGCGAACAGCAGGCGATGAGGGTTCTGGACGCAGCACAGCTGGACGATCGCGAGAAGCAGACACAATTGACCGCAGCCGAAGAAACGGCCAACGCGCTGCAGGCGACGGTGGGAAAGTCTGTCGAGGAGCTGCAGAAGAAGATGGAGGAAGCCGACACGCTTCGCCGGGAGCATGAAAGCCAGCTTCGGCGAGCACGTGCCGAGCTCATCCTCGCCAGTGCCCGCCGCGGCACCGCCGAGCAGAAGCACGAGGATCTTCGTGAGAAGCAGGAGGAGCGCTCCCGGGCCCGCAAACTCGCGACGGCAAGCCTCCAGGCTTACGCAACGCAGACAGGATTCATTTCGATCGCCGTGCCGGAGATCGAGATTCCCGTCGAAACGACGCCGTGGAGCATCGATGCGGCGCTGACAGTGGCCCGGCGCGCGGAAGCCGCACTCGCAGATGTCTCCGCAGAGGAAGTGGACTGGGCGCGCGTTCAGCGCGACGTCGCCAACGACTTCACCCAGCTGCAAAGCACGATGTCGACACAGGGCCATTCGGCGACGGCTGAGCCGAGTGACCACGGATTCATCGTGCGCATCGTGTTTCAACAGCGTCCCGAGCGCCCGGACGTGCTCGAGCAGCGGCTGGATGCCGAACTTGCCGAGCAGCGCCTCATCCTCTCCGCGCAGGAACGCTCGCTGCTCGAGGAGCATCTGGAGAAGGAGGTGGCCGCCAATCTCCAGCGGATGATCAGGGACACGGAGGAACGTGTCGTCGCCATCAACGCCGAACTCCACAAGCGACCCACCTCCACCGGAATGCGCTACCGGCTCGTGTGGGATCCGCTTCCTGAGAACGACGAGAATGCCGTTGCAGGCCTTGCGGTCGCGCGCAAGCGCCTGTTGAACACGAGTGCGGATGCCTGGTCCGCACAGGACCGCCAACAGGTCGGCGAATTCCTGCGGGCGCGCATCGACGCCGAGAGGCAACGGGACGAGCGCGGCACGCTCTTCGAGACGCTCACGCACGCACTCGACTACCGGCGCTGGCATTCCTTCGGGGTCGAGCGCAACCAGGACAGGCAGTGGAAGCCGCTCTCCGGGCCCGCATCGAGCGGCGAACGCGCACTGGGACTCACCGTTCCGCTGTTCGCGGCGGCCAGCAGCCACTACGAGAGCTCCGATCCCCGCGCACCACGGCTCGTACTGCTGGATGAGGCATTCGCTGGAATCGACGACGAGGCGCGAGCGAGTTGCATGGGCCTGATCCGGGAGTTCGATCTCGACTTCGTGATGACCAGCGAGCGCGAATGGGGCTGTTACGCCGAGCTCCCGGGCTTGAGCATCTGTCAGCTCGTGCGCCGTGAAGGTATGGACGCAGTGTTCGTATCGCGCTGGACATGGGACGGGCGCGAGAAACGCGCGCACGACGACCCGGTGCGCCGATTTCCGGAGAGCTCCGCGGCCGGGCAGCAGGAATGGCTGTAGACATCGACCGGCTGCAGCGCCTGCTCGGTGGCCCGGAACTCGCGGACCTTCGCGGCCGGCTGCGCGCCAGGTTCGAGAAGGGCGCGGCGCGCGACGGGTTCACGCTCACTGGCCTCGCGACCGCGGAACGCCGGGCCCTGGCCGGCCTCCTGGGCCGGGCTGGCGGGGCCGCAGGCTCGATGCATGTGCGACTGACAGATCTCGACGTGGCGCTTCTTCGGGCAGGCGTTGCGAGCACGCTGCGAGAGGCGCTGGAAGCACTCGACGGCCCCATCCACGATGTCAAAGCCGTCCGAATGGCGCGCGAAGAAGCCTGGAGCGCACTACTCGCCAGCGTGAAACATGCGAGGTTGCGGGCATTGGTAGACGATTTCGCAGGGCGCACGCTGTTGAAGCGTCTCGCCGGTGGCGATCCGCGACATGCCGCGGAGCTGTTGGATAGCGTCGGTCGGGTGATCAGACGACTTCCTGAAAGCGGCCAACCGCTCGCGCAGCTTGCAGCCGCGGAGTTGGGAGACGCGCACGCCCTGGATGCGGGACAGGCGGTCGCAACACTGGTGCTGCGCGCGTTCGGGCTCGATCAATCCGCTGTCGAAGGAGAACGAGCCAGAAACCAGTGGGCCCGCCTCGGGATCTCAGTGAACGAGCTCGCCGCTCCGGTTCTGTGCCTCAACCTCCCTGCTACGGGAAATGCGGTGGCAGCGAACGTGGCGCGCGTGGCCGCCGCCGCAGGCGACCCGGTCCATCTCACGCTGCGCATGCTCTTGCGCGATCCGCCCGCATGGGACGTCTCCGGGCAACGCGTATACGTTTGCGAAAATCCGTCGATGCTTTCCATCGCGGCGGATCGGCTCGGAGTGAACTGCGCGCCCTTGATCTGCACGAACGGCATGCCGGCCGCAGCCCAGCAGACTTTGTTGCGGCAACTCATCGAGCGCGGCGCAAACCTCGCGTACCACGGCGACTTCGACTGGGCAGGAATCCGCATCGGCAACTTCGTGATGCGCGAGCTGCAGGCCTCACCATGGCGTTTCTCTGCTCAGGACTACGATGTCGCCTGCGCCGGAACTGCAGGGACGCTTCCCGGGAGCGGGCGAGTCGACGCGTTCTGGGACGTACGGCTGAGTGAGGCGATGTACGCCCAACGAAAGTCAATCCATGAAGAGGCCGTCTGGGAAGTCATGATTGCAGACTTGGCTCGAAATTGAATCTCGGCGAGCGCCAGCCCATCGCGGGCAATGCGATGGTTTGCCAAACGCATACCGGCATCGTATCCGCTCACGTCTCGTGACCCGTAGACGCCTTCAGGCCCGCTGCTCCGCCCGTGCCCACGGCTTGATCTTGGCCAGAACCTTGCTCATGGCATCACGCGCCGCGGCCTGGTCGTGATCCGTCTGCAGCCCCACCCAGAACCCGTCTGACACACCGAAGAACCGCGAGAGCCGCAGGCCCGTGTCCACGGTTACGCCACGAGTACCGGCCACGATCTCGCCAATGCGCCGCTGCGGCACACCGATCTCCTTGGCCAGCCGGTACTGCGTGATGCCCATCGGCTTGAGAAACTCCTCCAGCAGGATTTCACCGGGATGCGGATAGGGAATCTTGCGCATGCTCGCCTCCAAATCAGTGGTAATCGACGATCTCGACATCAACAGCGTCCGTCCTCGCCCAGCGAAAACACACGCGCCACCGCTCGTTTACACGGATGCTGTACTGGCCTTTGCGATCACCCTTGAGGGCTTCGAGCCGGTTTCCCGGCGGCACCCGCAGGTCATCGATCGAGGCCGCACGGTGCAACATGGCCAGTTTGCGCAGGGCCGCGCCCTCGATGTTGACCCAGCGTCGCACACGGCGGCCCTTGAACAAATCGCAAGTGTCGGCGCACTTGAAGGACTTGATCGCCACACGTCTGATAGTATCGCCGTACGATAGTACCGTCAAGCGGTACCACCTCAACTCCACGCTTCCCGCGTTGCGGGCAGACACGGAATCCCCACTGATGCGCCCGTAGCTGGCAATTGCCACGGGCTCACGCGGGCGCCGCCCACGGGCTGCGGGGGCATCCGCCGTGTCCGCAGCTTGTCGGTGCAGGAGCGCGTCAGTAAGCTACCGGCACCATGAGTCCATTGCGGCATCTCGTTCGCAGCCCGCTGTTGCGCGCACTGCTGTGCGTTGAGCTCGCCCTGCGTGCGGTGATGCCCGTCGGCGTCATGGTGTCGGGTGATGTTGGCCATGGACTCGAAGTCCAACTGTGCACGGTCCGTGGGCTGCAGACACTGTGGCTGCCCGGCGAGCCCGCCGCCCCGGCCCGAGGCTCCGATTCCGGTCATGCCGACACGGTCTGCGCGTTCTCGCTCGCTGCCGGCGCGACGCTGGCAGCGGCGGACGCTTTGGTACCGCAGCCGGTCACCTCCCCGGTCCTGGTCACCGCGCGCGGCACCACGAGGGATTTCGTGGTTGCGATCCAGCGCGCCCAGTCGCCTCGCGCACCACCCGTCCAGCTCCCTGTCTGAACTGCGGCGCCACGCGCCGCCCCATCATCGTTCGAGACGCGTCACGCCGCAGCGTGATGCGGGAGTTCCGACATGTTGAAGCTGTTCGTTCCGGCGCGGTTGCTGTCGCTCGCGTCGCTGTTTGTTGTATCGAGTGCAATGCCGACTGCGGCGCAAACCGCGGAATCCGCGCAACGCGAGATCGTCGTCACGGCGCCGCGCATGCTCGAGCCGCTGGTGATCGCCGTCGACGCCAAGGCGCCACGCCAGCCCGTACCGGCACATGATGGCGCCGACTACCTCAAGACTGTTCCGGGCTTCGCCGTGATCCGCAAGGGCGGCACCGATGGCGATCCGCTGTTCCGCGGTATGGCTGCCTCGCGCGTCAACATACAGATCGACGGCGAGCAGGTGCTCGGCGGCTGCGGCATGCGCATGGACCCGCCGACCGCCTATGTTTTCCCGGAGGCTTACGACCGCATCGTCGTCGTCAAGGGACCGCAGACGGTGCTGCGCGGCGCGGGAAACTCCGCGGCCGCGGTATCGTTCGAGCGCGATGCGCGTCAATACGACGCCGCGACCTTCGCCGCCCACGGCAGCGTGCTGGCGGGCAGCTTCGGTCGCAACGACCTGGTCACCGATCTCGAGTTCGGTGCACCTCGCGTCTATGCCCGGTTCGCCGCCACGCGCGCGCAGGCGCAGGACCATGCGGACGGCGGTGGCCGGGACGTGCACGCCGACTACCTGCGCTGGAGCACGAACGCGCTGCTCGGCTGGACACCCGACGAGCAGACGCGCATCGAGCTCAGCGGTGCGCTCAGCGATGGCGAGGCCGCCTATGCCGATCGCGCGATGGACGGTGTGAAGTTTGCGCGCGACAACCTCGGGCTGCGCTTCGAACGGCGCGAGCTGTCGGCACGCCTGCGGCGCCTCGAAGTGCGTGCGTTCTACAACTACGTCGATCACGTCATGGACAACTACAGCCTGCGCGACTTCGTGCCCACTACCATGATGCCGGGCCGCGCAGTCTCGAACCCCGATCGCCGCACCACGGGTGCCAGGGCCGAGGTCGAGTTGGCATTGACCGCGGCACTCACCGGCACTTTCGGCTTCGAGCGGCAGGAGAACGTCCACGCGCTGCGTTCGACCAGGAACGAGACGACGATGCCCTACCAGGCGCTGGCGCGGATCGAGGATGGCCGCTTCCGCAGCGACAGCCTGTACGGCGAGCTCCTCTGGCGTCTCGCCGATCGCCACAAACTCATCGGCGGGTTGCGATTCGACGATTGGGCGGCGCGCGACCGGCGCACTACCCTGAGCCTCGGCATGGCCAATGCCGCGAACCCGACGGCCGGCACGCGGCGCGACGCGCGGCTGGGCGGTGGTTTCCTGCGCTACGAGGGCACGCTGGAGGAGCGGCCGGCGACGGTCTATGTCGGCGTCGGTCGCGTGGAGCGCTTCCCCGACTACTGGGAGCTGCTCGCGAGCGGCCGCGAAGCGATCGACACACTCAGCGCCTTCGGCACGCGCCCCGAACGGACCACGCAGCTCGACACCGGGCTGCTGTGGCAGGCCAGCCGGTTATCGGTCTCCGTGTCGGCGTTTGCCAGCGAGGTCGACGACTACATCCTGCTGCAGAACGGCCATCGCAAAGGAATGCGTAGTGTGACGGTGGTCCGCAACGTCGATGCGCGCACCTGGGGGGCCGAGGTCGATGTCGGCCTGCGGCTCGGCGACGCCTGGAAGTTCGGTGGCTCGCTCGCCTGGACGCGCGGCGAGAATCACAGCGACGACACGCCGCTGGCGCAGATGCCACCGCTCGAGACACGGCTGACCCTCGGCTACGAGCGCCCCGCCTGGAGTGCAGGAGCGCTGCTGCGCGTGGTCGCTTCGCAGGATCGCTACGTCGTCGGCCAGGGCAACATCGTGGGCCAGGATATCGGGCCTACCGTTGGTTTCGCCTTGCTGTCGGTGAACGCGGGCTGGCGACCGCGCGACGGCCTGCTGATCGCTGCAGGCATAGACAACCTGTTCGACCGCGAGTACGCGGAGCACCTGAGTCGCGCCGGGGCAATGGTCGCCGGCTTCACGCAGACCACACGCGTGAACGAGCCGGGGCGTACGCTGTGGCTCAAGGCCAGTGCCGGCATCCGCTAGTCCCACGATTTCCGACCAGATCACAAGGAGCAGACGTGTTTCACGCAACTCGAGTCCATTCCGGCCGGTCCATGTGGCATCGCCGGACGTTCTTCCCGGCATCGCTGGCCGTACTCGGCTGCATGCTGGCGCTGGGGTCGAACCTGTCCGTCGGTCACGAGTACCAGGTCGGTACGCTGAAGATCGAGCGGCCCTGGTCGCGCGCGACTCCGCCGGGCGCATCGGTCGGCGCCGGTTACATGATCATCACCAACTCGGGCAAGGACGACCACCTGGTGTCGGTCAGCTCGCCGGTCGCCGAGCGCGTCGAGCTGCATTCGAGTCGCCTGGAAGGTGGCGTCATGAAGATGCGCAAACTGGAGCAGCTCAGTATCCCCGCTGGTGGCGCGGTGCGATTCGAGCCAGGTGCGATGCACCTCATGCTGGTTGGACTCAAGCAGTCCCTCGTCGAGGGCACCACGGTTCCGTTGACGCTGCGGTTTCGCGGCGCCGGCGAGCTGACGATCCAGCTCAAGGTCGAGGCCATTGGTGCGCAAGGCAAGTCCGCTCACTGACGCACTTGGGCCGCTCGCGATGCTGATGGAGAGCGGCTTGCTGTCGGTCCCGGTGCGCGTCGGGGGCAGACGGTCGAGCATTACGAATGGGGTTGCTTCTCTGCCCGCAGAGTTACTGCTGGCGCCTCAGAAGATTCCCATGGCGAGACCTTGGGCCATGGCGCTGCCAAGTTCGCGGCAATCCACCAATGCCTGCCCGGTCGGCGCTCCCCGGACAACGAGCGGCGGAGCGATGGCTTTCCAGCGGTAGCCGGTGGCGATGCGCTCGACCGAGCTGGCTGCACCGGTACCGTCATTACCCGCACTGATGTAGAGCGCGTAGGGCATTCCTTCGACCTTGCCTTCCACCGGGTAGAAGGTGCGATCGAAGAAATCCTTCACGGCTCCCGACATGTAGCCGAAGTGCTCGGGCGTCCCGATGAGCAGCCCCTGCGCCCACAGCAGATCCTCCGTGCCAGCTGTGAGCGCCGGCAGTACGCGCTGCTCGACCGCGCCCGCTGCTTCCGCGACGCCGGCGCAAACAGCCTGCGTGAGCGCTTCGGTGCGCCCGCCGGGGTGTCCTCCATAAATGAGCAGCAGGTGTTTCACGGGCTTCAGCATAACCCGGGAACGGCGCGCCGACCGTCGAGCGCACGTCCGGCGCGGAATCTTGATGGAACCGGCCGGATCACGGGGCAACGAATGCGTGCCAGAAGCCACCGCCCTGCTTGAGCTTGTCTGGTTCGGAGCCATCCAGCGCAACTACAATCGTGCAGGGTCGATCCTTGCTGCCGTCGAACTGCCCTTGCTCGGCTTCTTCGCTCCAAGGGAACGAGTACGAAATCACGAGGCCAGGTTGCGGTTCTGGCAGACCCAAACCCTACTTCTCATCCAGCCCTGGGGTATTCGAGCGAGGCGGTAATTCTGGCAAAGTAAGGCATCCTTGCTTTCCTTCGGAAGAAACCCATGTTGGCCAAAATGACTGCCAAGAATCAACTAACACTGCCAAAGGCGATCACCAAGGCCGTCGGCGACCCCCGGTACTACGAGGTCAGAACGGAAGGCGGGCAGATCGTCCTGACCCCAGTGCGGATACAGCGGGCTGACGCGGTTCGCGCGAAGTTGGCCGAACTGGAAATATCGGAACAGGACGTGGAAGACGCCATCACCTGGGCACGCAGCGCGAGTAGCCAGCGCTGATGGCTCAGGCCCGGCGGGTTGTACTCGATACAAACACGATCTTGTCAGCATTGCTGTTCGTCAAGGGCCGGCTTGAACCGTTGCGCACGGCGTGGCAGTCGGGCGAACTGGCGCCGCTGCTGTGTGCGCAGCCCGTTGAGGAGTTGCTGCGGGTGCTGGCCTACCCGAAGCTCAAGCTCGCGCCGGCGGAACGTGAGGAGTTGCTTGCGGACTACCTACCGTATGGGGAAGTCGCTGCGCCCTGGCAAGCCAAACCCGCAGTGCCCGAATGCCGTGATGAGAAGGATCAGATCTTCCTCGACCTCGCGGCAGTCGGCGCCGCACAATGGCTGGTGACAGGAGATCAGGATTTGTTGAGCCTCAGTGGGCAGGTGAAGTTCCGGATCATCATGCCGGCAGTGGCGATTGAATTGCTGACATCCCCTCAGGCCTGACCCAAGCATTCTTGATAAGAACGTACCTGATAAGGTATTAGCAGAACAATGTCAGGAGCATCCCGCGCCTGGTCGAGATCAAATTGACTCGATGAATTCGCCCACACGTAGAGGGTCCCGCGAAACGAAATGCTTGCGCGGCTGGTCGGCGGGTCTGGCATCGCGAATCTGGCTGACCATCAGCATCTGTGGGTATCTCCGGGAGCTGCCAGCGCAGATACCCTCACAGATACCCGCACCCTGAGTTTCGGGGTATTTTGGGCATTTCCCGTACCGCCTGAGCCGACCATCAAAGACTGGTGGAAAGGGAGGGACTCGAACTCCACCATAACCGATTGTCTTTTAAGCAGTCCGGCCGGAAGCGTGAATATCGATACCGTCAAAAGTACCGTCAGCATCCACGTCCCAGTTCGAACTGCACCTCGCCCGCTCAGGCAACTCTCGGGACCAGAGAAAGTTTAACGAGCGAGGGAACAGCGGAAAACTACCGTAAACGTCCCAGCGCCCACGGGTTGACGTTGTGACATCGGCCGCGGCGCGCTGGGTTGGGAACGACGCTGCGGCGAGCGACGTGGCACGCGTCAGCTCGGTAGCGGAAGCGCGGCGAAGTCGTGCGCGCCGCGCATCGCAATGAGGTGCGCGGTGAAGATTGGCTGGTGATCGAGTGGCCGCTGGCCGAGACCGAGCCCATCAAATAATGGCTCACGACGCTGCCGCCGAGCATCGCCTTCAAAGAGCTGGTCCGTCTGATCAAGCTGCGCTGGCGCATCGAGCGCGACTACCAGGAACTGAAGCAGGAGCTTGGCCTCGGGCACTACGAGGGGCGCAACTGGCGCGGCTTTCACCATCATGCCACCCTCACCATTGCCGCCTACGGCTTCCTGATGCGCACGCGCCTGACGGGCCGCGCCAAAAAAACTCCGCCTTCCGCCCGCGCGAACCGCTGCTGCGGCTCCCGCCACGGCCGAAGAACTTCATCCCTCGAGGGTCTCCCCGTGCGCCCTGAACGACACACGCCCGACTCCATCCGCACGATGCGGCTCGAACTCGCCATGTTGCTGGTTCGAACGCTACCCATCTGTCCCTGTTGTCGGCGCGTCATGCAGCCCATTAACTTAATGACACAGTAAGACTAGCTTGTCGTAGCGAGTGGCGATCCGACAAACGCAGATACCCTGCCCAGCCGATTTGCGCGTAGGAGCTCCTACCCCACTCTTTGAGCCACGGCAGGGTCGCCAGCAGGACGTTGACGAAGCCGTTCAAGTCCTGAGCGACGATGGCACGCCACCGCTCGCTGCTCACCTGCGAGAGCAGCACCTGCTTCTGGAGCGTGCCGGCGCCGATCACCGTGGTGTGCAGCCGGCCGCGCTCGGGCGCGGCTTCGGCGATCGCCGCCCCACCGACGGGATTGCCAATTGTGAACTGAAGAACCGTCGTGCGGTGACTGAGCGCCTACAGCTCTGCGGCGAGATCCTCAGCGATCGCCTTACGGTCACGATAGCTGAGCACGACGCCTTCCGGAAAATCGTCTCGGTCATGCCGATGTCTCAGCCTGCACTCCGCGCCTGCCCCGGAATTCGGCCGGGCCGTGCCCAGTCCACTTACGAAAAGCCCGCCGGAAAGCCCGATCATCGCCGAAACCCAACTGAACAGCGATCTCCTGCACCGGCGAGCGCGTGAAGGCCAGCAGATACTCGGCCCATTCGCGCTGACAGCCGGCGCGTATTTTCGCATAGCTAGCGCCCGAATCCTGCAGCCGCCGTCGCAGGCTCGCCGGGCTGATGCCGAGCAGCCGTGCGGCTGCGCCGCTGTCTGGCAGCCTCTCCTGGCGCTGCAGGCCGCTCATCAGCAGCACTCGTATCCGGTCAGAGAGACGATCCTGCGCCGCATCGCCGACCCAGACATCGAAGGGGAAGGGAAAATAATCCAAGTGGCGCACCAGCTCGGCGTCCGATCGCACCACCGGATGCGCCAGATAGCTTGCCGGTATCACCAGCCGGTTGTCCGGCGCTCCGTAGGTGAGCGGCACACCGAGCAGCTCCGTGATCGGCATGAGACTCGCGGGCGCCGGATACATCACGGCTGCTCGCAGCAGACGAATCGGCTGACCGATCAGCCAGGAGAATAGCTGGCGATAGAAGTTCATGCTGGCCAGATCCACGAGGAAGGCCGCGAAATCACGACGCAGGCGGCGTGAGTCGACGATCAGTTCCGCGGTGCCGCTCCGGCGCACCAGCTCGAGCGAGCCACCCACGGGCCCGAGAATGCGGTTGAAGCCGGCCGCGCGATCGATGACCTCGGCCAGGCTCTGACAGCTGATCACACAGTGACACAGGAGATCCGTGATCTCCTTGCTCATGACGCTATGGTCGGCACGGCGGCTGGTCTCGCTCTCCAGGAGCCGGATCGCGCAGCCATAGAGCCGCGCGAACTGTAATACCGGCAGCGTGGCCGTGTTCCGCGGAGCTTGGAGCCCTGCCTGTCGAAACACTGTCGCCCGAGGATGGCCGAAGCGCTCCAGCTCCTGCAGAACCGGCAGGACATAGGTCAGCGGAATGGCCGTGGACATGCGTACCGGGGTGCCTCAGCTGTACGGATGATACGCGTGGTCCGGTCGCAACGGTCAAAAAATGTCCGGTTGCTGATTAACCCTGGCCCTGCCCGGGAGTCTCGCCCGCTGCTAGCGTGGCGTCGAACAAGCACGGAGACAGCCGCCGCTGCGGCGGAACGAACGTGGAGCTTTTATGAGGACTGAAGCCTTCGAGATTGCCATCGCCGATCACGAGCTGCGGGATCTTCGGGCGCGCCTCGAGCGGACCCGCTGGGCGGACGACTTCGGTAACGAGGACTGGTCTCGTGGCGTAGAGCGCGGCTATCTCGAGGCACTCATCGGGCACTGGCTGAATGCCTATGACTGGCGCCAGCACGAGGCGGCCATGAACGCCTTCCCACAATTCCGCATCGTGCTCGACGACATCCCGATTCACTTCATTCATCAGAAGAGCCGCGGAGAGCAGCCGCTACCGCTCATCCTGTCGCATGGCTGGCCATGGACCTTCTGGGACATGCACAAAATCATCCGCCCGCTTGCGGACCCGGCGAGCTTCGGCGGTGACCCCGGAGATGCTTTCGACGTGGTCGTGCCGTCGCTTCCCGGCTTCGGCTTCTCGAACCCGCTGCGCAGGAGCGGTGTCGGCGCGCTCGCGACGGCCGATCTCTGGCGGAAGCTGATGGTGGAGGTGTTGGGCTACGAGCACTTCGGCGCGCATGGTGGTGACTGGGGCGCCTTCGTCACGGCGCAGCTCGGCCACAAGTACGGCCGCGATCTCGTCGGCATTCATCTCCTCGGAGGCGCTCCGCTCGACTGCTTTAACGAACCGCTGCCCGGCGCTTCCGAGTACGCCGCCGACGAGGCCGGCTGGTACGAGCGCACGCAGCGCTTCTTCGCCGAGCGCCACGCTTACCTGCTGCTGCAAGCGACGCGGCCACAGACCCTCGCCTATGCGCTCACCGATTCCCCGATTGGGCTGTGCGCCTGGCTCCTCGACAAGCGGCGCGAGTGGAGCGACTGCAATGGCGAGGTCGAGCAGCGCTTCACGAAGGACGAGCTGCTGACTTCCGTGATGATCTACTGGCTCACGGGCACGATCGGCACCTCGGCGCGCTACTACTACGAGAGCCGCACGAATCCCTGGAGGCCCTCACACCCCGGCAGCCCCGCGGTCGGCGTGCCGACCGGCTGCCTGAAGCTCGAGCACGATGTCTGCCACTGGCCGCGCAGTGCCATGGGGTCGAAGTTCAATCTGCGCCGCTGGACACGTTCCGCGCAGGGCGGGCACTTCGCGCCGATGGAAGAACCCGAGCTCGTAGTGACCGAGATCCGGGAGTTCTTCCGTCCGCTGCGCAACCGATAGCGAGCCATGGCGGGGGCGCGGTGAGTTTCTTCGCGATGCTCGCGCTCGACGGTCGCTGGCGGGACCAGATGGGATAGAGGAGATCAGGCAGTCGAAGTCTTGCGCGAAGGCGGCAGGATGTCGGCGGGTGCGCCGGGCAGGCCGTAGTAGTAATGCCCCGCGATCAGTCCGCCGTCGACGATCAGTTCGGTGCCCATGCAGAAGCTCGATTCGTCCGAGGCCAGGAACACGAAGCAGTTCGCCGCCTCCACCGCATCGCCGACGCGCTGCGCCGGATACCATCCCATGACCTGATTCAGAACTTCCTTCGGCGAGCCGAGCGGATTGACCATGGCGGTGTCGATGTTGCCAGGATGGACCGAGTTGACGCGCACACCGTACGGACCGAACTCGAGCGCAGCTACCTTGGTCATGCCGCGTACGGCAAACTTCGAGCTCGCATAGGCGACCAGCGAGTTAGCGCCGGAGATGCCTTCGCACGAGGAGTTATTGACGATCGATCCCCGGCCCTGCGCGATCATGTGCGGCGCGACGGTGCGCATGCCTATGAACGTGCCGACCGTGTTGACATCGAGAATACGCCGCAGCTCGGCGACGCTCGTTTCGCGGATGTCCTTGAACATCAGGATGCCGGCGTTGTTGACCAGCACGTCGATGCGACCGTGCCGGGCGATGACCTCGGCGACGACTTCCTGCCAGCGCGCCTCGTCCGTCACGTCGTGGCGATGGGCCGTGGCGGCCGTGCCGATGGCTGCGGCCGTGGCAACGACTTCCGGCAGTATGTCTGTCAGGATCACCGTGGCCCCTTCTTCCGCGAAGCGGCGCGCGATGGCGGCGCCCATGCCGCGCGCTGCGCCCGTGACGATCGCTACCTTGCCGGCGAGTCTGCCCATCGTGAATGCCCCGTCGAATGTCGTGAGATGTCTCGTGCCGGCGACGGTAGCGCCTTGCGTCCGCACCGGCCGGTGGCCGATTCTGCGAGAAGTGCCGCGGCACCGCAATGCGCAGCCGGGCGCTTCACGGTGGCCATGCTCAAGCTCATGACGATAGCCGACGTCGTCGCGTCACTACACGCCGACATGGTCGCTGCTCTCACCAGCCGGGGCCCGTGCCGTCTGTTTGCGCAATATCATCGACGCGCTCCTCTAATGAGCGAAAGTGTCCGGTTATTGCTCGCCGCCGGTCCGGCCGCACCTCTCATGCGTCGGGTAGCATCGGCGCTTCCGAATTGAGCTCAGGAGCCCGGCGATGGGACAGTGGTCACGACCTTCATGGAGCAGACGTTTCTTCCGATGAACATCCCAGACGGCGGAGCACTCGATGATCGCCACGCGCGCGCGTCGCACGCTCGTTGCTGGATTCGCGGCGACCCCGTGGGCGCCCGGCCCGTACTCCGCGGTCTGCAGCGAGGAAGCGGGTCCCCACGCGGAGCTTCTCAAGCAGCAGGAGGCGGCAGTAACGGCCCGGCGAGGTAAGGAGTCATTTCAGGAGAGGTCCCCCTCGATCGGGGGCCGTCATCGGAGCGCTGCTCGATGAGCTGAACATCCATGACGTCACCTGTGTCGCGGAGGTCATGCCCAAGTTGTGGTCGTACATCATCCTCATCCCCCAATTGGACTTCGATCGGGATACGCGGAATCGGGCGGACTGAGCTCGCCGAAGCCGCCCGACAGGGCGTTGACCTCAACCTTGAGGACGTTAATATCGCGCACACAGCACACCACAGTATTCGCTCTCGTGGACCTTTTCGTGGACCTCGAGCGCGTCGCAGACCTCCGCGGCACCAGGGTAAGAGTCCGGCACAGCCTCTCCGTTCGACTTGCCCATCAAGGCCACGATTGCCTTGGTTGAATGGTGCGCGAAAGGCGACCTGCGACCAGTGGTGCACTGGCTGACCGAGCAATTCGCATCGCAGCAGCGACGGTTCCATCACTCGGAAGAATCGCAATGTATCGGCAGGACCGCGGAGCCGCGCCATGTCGCCCGCCCTTTATACTTTCCCGAAGGCGCCGTCGAATTCGATCACCAGCGATTCATGTTTAAGTTGCACTTCTGGTCCGTGGAGGTAGGCGATGCTCGCGAGGCGCATTGAAGCAATCCCGGAGGGTCTCGGGGAGCCGATGGCGGTGCTGTGGGAGGGATTTGCAGCGCGCAAGGTGGCGCTGACGCCGGCGCCGATGGGGCTGCAACCTTCGAAGTACATCCAGGCGAAGTGGCAGGACGGACAGTTCGGTCACACCGATGCGGTGGGTTTGCAGGCCGCGCACAACGGCACGGAGCTGTGCATCCGCCTGGAGTGGGAGAGCAAGCGGCGCGCCGATTCGGTCAAGGACAACGACGAGTTTGCCGACGCGGCGGCGCTGCTGTTTCCGCTCA
>WBZY01000866.1_pt1 | contig 19302 bp, 23 predicted proteins | sample 5204191 | NCBI WGS metagenome assembly WBZY01 (sample SAMN12344363, study PRJNA552823) | activated sludge metagenome | biome: Activated sludge suspended growth; feature: Anammox Sidestream; material: Wastewater; isolation source: activated sludge from anammox sidestream of wastewater treatment...
CTGGGCGATCTCATCGTGACCCTTCACCGGGATGGCTGCCGCCTTGATGGCGGCCGACAGGGCCTTCTCCGCGGCGTCGATGCCAATCTTCATCTGCATCGGGTTGGCGCCGGCGGCCACGTTCTTCAGGCCTTCGGTGACGATCGCCTGGGCGAGCACGGTGGCGGTGGTGGTGCCGTCGCCGGCGATGTCGTTGGTCTTGGAGGCGATCTCCTTGGCCAGCTGGGCGCCGATGTTCTCGAAGTTGTCTTCGAGCTCGATGTCCTTGGCGATGGTGACGCCGTCATTGGTGATGGTGGGGGCCCCGAACTTCTTGTCGAGGACCACATTGCGGCCCCGGGGGCCGAGGGTGATCTTGACAGCGTCGGCGAGCGAGTCGATGCCGCGCTTCAGGGCGTGGCGTGCTTCTTCGTCGAAGAGCATCTGCTTGGCCATGAACGGAAGTACCTCTTGAGGGTGATTTTTGGGTTTCGGAGGGTATGTTAGCACTCCCTGTCAATGAGTGCTAATTCATGTTCCGGGATGGGCGCATGGACTGCAAGTGCCCCCATCGGCCGGCGGCCCTTGACCGCGGGTGTAGGCTGATAGGCGGTACGACTTCCTGCAATGCGCTCTGTGCGAGAAGGAGAAAGCAATGCCTGTGAAGGATGAACTGGAGACCTACCTCAGGGACCAGGGGGTGGCCTTCGAGGAGCAGCGTCACCGGGTGGCCTACACGGCCCAGGAGGTGGCGGCCAGCGAGCATGTGCCCGGTATGCACGTGGCCAAGGTAGTGATGGTGATAGCCGACGGGGAGACAGTGATGACCGTGCTGCCGGCCTCGTTCCGGCTGGATCTCGATGCGGTGGCTACGGCACTGAGGGCGAAGGAGGCGCGGCTGGCGCGGGAGATGGAGTTCGCCGCCGCCTTCCCGGGCTGCGAAGTTGGGGCCATGCCGCCTTTCGGCAACCTGTTTGGCATTCCCGTACTGGTCGACACGAGCCTGGCCGAAGACGAACGCATCATCTTCCAGGCGGGAACTCACACCGACACCATGAGCCTGCGCTACAGGGACTTCGAAAGGCTGGTGAAGCCGAAGCTCGCGGATGTCAGGCTGAGGCGATGAGCCCGGCGGAGATCAGTGCGGGCCCCGGTGGCCGCGCAGCCAGGCGATGTGAGCGCTCTCTTCGAGGGCGGTCACCCAGTGCAGCGCCTCCCAGAGGGTAGCGCCCCGGGCGTAGGCGCCGTGGCCGCGCAGCAGCACCACAAGGTTGGCCGCCAGCGCCTGCGCCACCTGCTCCACCTGCCGCGGGCCCTGCTCTATCACGGGCACTTCCTTGAGGTGGAGCTGCCCTTCGAGGTCGCCCGGGACGAAGAGGCCGGTGTCGAAGGAGAGGGCGATGGCGTGGCGCGGATGTGCATGAGCCAGAGCCTGCGCCCCGCAGAGAGCGTAGGTGGTGGCATGGAGCACGGTGTCGCTGGAAGGTGGTGGGCCTTCGTGGCTCCCATCGGCACGGACGAGGCTGATGTGGCGCGCTTCGAGCCGGCCGAGCATGGTGCCGGTGCCGGTGATCCACATGTCATGGCCGGCGCGGAGGCTGAGGTTGCCGCCGTGGCTGGTGACCAGCGCCAGCCGGTAGAGGTCCCTGCCTACCTCCTGCATCTCCTTGAGCATGCCGGGCGGGATACTGGACGACATAGCGGACGAGCCTCCCCGGGGAGCCTGGTGCGGCTGCGCCTCAGCTCCAGATGTTGCCACCGCCATCGACATAGATCCGCTGGCCGGTGAGGTAACCGGCCCTTTCGGAAACGAGATAGCGGACCACGTCGGCGACGTCGCCGGGCTGGCACACGCGGCCAAAGGGCATCCGGCGGTCGAGCTCGTGGATGTCCTTGACGCCCATGGTGGCTTTGGCGAGGCGCACGCCCATGTCGGTCTCGACAAGGCCGGGCGCGACGACGTTCACGTGGATGCCGTGGGGCCGTTCCTCTTTGTAGAGGGTCTGTGCAAGCGCTTCCATGGCCGCCTTGCCCATGTTGTACGGGGCGCCGTTGGCGGCCAGCGAATGGGTAGCGGCGCTCGAGATGAAGATGATGTCGCCCCGGGGGCGCTCGCGCATACCCGGCACCACGAGCTTGCAGAGGTAATGGGGGCCGAAGGCGTGGGTGCGCACGACGCGCTCCATCTCGGCCGGGTCGGTGTCGGCTACGCTCTGTCCGCGGCTGGCGATGCCCGCGTTGTTGACGAGGATATCGATGTGGCCGAAGTCCTTCAGGACCGCTTCGACCATGGCCCGGTCCTCATCAAGGCTGTCGATGGAGGCCGCATACGCGCTGGCGCGGCGGCCCAGGGCCTGGATGTCAGCTACCGCCTGGCGGGCGGCCTCTTCATCGCGACGGTAATTGACGGCGACGTCGGCGCCATCCTCGGCAAGAGCAAGGGAGATGGCGCGGCCGATTCCCCGCCCTCCCCCGGTGACAAGCGCAACGCGCCCGGCAAGTGACATCACGGTTCCCTTTCAGCGTCAAAGAGAGGTGGTAGGGGGATTCTACGGGGTCCACCTGTAACAGGAAGCAGAAAGGCTCCGCCAGTTGGACCCGGAACTGCGTCCACGTGGCTATGTTCGGCAACCGTTGCCGCGCGCGACGCTGCACAGGGGCGGTATGCTGCCCCCGAGCTTTCGACCGCGAGGCACCTGATGACCGACCAGTTGAACTGTCCGAACTGCGGCGCCGCGCTGGCGCAGGGTGCGCGTTTCTGCGGGTCCTGCGGCAACGCGATGCCTGCTCAGCCAATGGCCGCTGCCTGCGCCAGCTGCGGCGCCCCGTTGCGACCGGGGGCAGGCTTCTGTGCGGCCTGCGGCGCAAGTGTGGAAGCGGCGGCCGCGCAGGCGGTGGTCACGCCGCCTGCAACGACCTGCGCCAGGTGCGGTTCGGAACTGGCGCCCGCGGCCAAGTTCTGCCGCGCGTGCGGCTCGCCGCGAGGGGAAGCGGGCCCGGGCTGGCAGCAGTGGGCCCCCCCGGCAGCGGCCCCGGCACGGAAGCAGAACGCCGCGATCTGGATTGCGGGCGGCGCCCTGGTGGTGGCCGCGGTGGCGGTCATTGCCTTCCTCTTGCTCTGGGGCGACGGAGACGAGGGCGCACCCGCCGACTCCGGTTCGAAGGCGCCTGCGCGGACGGTCACGACAGAGAGCGGGAAAGTCCTTTCTTCGGCAGAGGTGGAGCTGGGCGACATGATGGTCGGCCTGGCCGGCAAGACCTTCAAGGTCACCTACGAGGTCAAGGGAGGGGATGCCGTCTCGGGGACGGAAATCGACGCGCTGCTGACCCTCGTCTCGGCGCCGCCGCGAATGGCGATGACCTTCAACGCCGGCAAGAAGGGGCTCGACCTGACGGAGATGTTTGGAGGCGAGGAGAGCGGCTTTGAGGTTACGGAAGGAAGCGGCGTCATCGAGTCCCTGACGTTCATCTACGATGGCGAGAAGACAGCCTTCCTCTGCGTGAAGATGGTGGACGAGGAGGGCCAGTGCCAGGAGTCGGACGCGCAGCCAGAAGAGGGCGAAGAGCCGTTCAGCCTTGAAAACACGCTCACGGAGGCGGTGGACACGGGCTCGGAGGATGAAGCGACCGAGCTGGTGGAGGTCAAGGGGCAGAAGATCGCGGGCCGTGACGCGCGCTGTTTCGAACTCAAGCGCAAGGAAGAGACAGAGGAGAACAAGAGCGACATCAAGGTGACGTTCTGCGTGGACAAGCAGGAGGGCCTGCCGCTACTGCTCCAGGGCAAAGGCACCGGTGAAGGGTCGATTGACACGGGCGAGCTCTTGGGCGAGGACTCCGTGGACACAGAAGGGTTGCCGAGCGAGCTTGAGATCGAGGGTTCTATCAAGGCCAAGAGCGTCGCCTTCAAGGTAAGCGATTCGGACTTCAAGCCGCCTTACAAGATCGTGGAGTCGCTCGACTGAGGGGCCAGAGCGGCCTATTCGTAGCGGAGGGCGTCGATGGGGCGGAGGCGCACGGCCCTGAAGGCCGGGTAGGCAGCGCCAACCAGCGCGACCCCAAAGGCGATAAGCATGGCCCGCGCAAACACGCCTGCGGAGTAGCGCGGCTCGATCAGGCTGTGAACCGTGGGATTGAGCAGCACGGCCTGCATGGCGGCAATGCCGATGGCGGCGCCGGCAACCGCTGCCGCGACGCAGAGGATCAGAGATTCGCCCACCACCAGGCCGATCACGCGTTGACCGCTCCATCCCACGGCGCGGAGCACGCCGATTTCGCGGGTACGGTCGAAGACGGACTTGGCCATGGTGTTCAACACCCCCAGGGCGCCAATGACAATGGCCAGCATCGAAACGGCGATGTTCGATGCGTCGACCACGCGGAGGCCCTGGTCGACCTCGGCGAACTCATTGAGGTCGCTGATGGTGAGCAGGTGAGGGAAATCGCGCTCGATGGCGGCGGAGGCGGCAGAAACGCTGAAACCCTGGCGGATGGCCACGTACACGATGGTGACGACACCCGGCTTCGCGGCCATCTCCTGCACCGTGGCCAGGGGGGCATAGGCGCCGCCATCCTGCCAGAGGTTGCCGGTGTGGTAGACGCCAACGACCCGGAACGTGTGCGACCCAATGGAGATGTAGTCATCGACAGCGGCGTCGAGGTTGCGCGCGGCCCGGCTCCCGAGCAGCACTTCGTCGCCCGCGCCTCGTTCGAGCAAACGGCCAGAGCGCAGCGGCGGGGGTTGCAGGGGGAGTTGCCCGGCAAGTACGCCAATAGTTCGGAAGTACGGGTCGGGGCCGACGCGCGAGATGCTGACCACCACCCCGAGAGCGCGATCGACTTCGGGGCGGGCTTCGATGGCGTGCCAGTCGTCCTCGGTGATGGAGCTGAAGGTGAGGCCGGCAGAAGTGCGCTGCGCCACCACAAAGTCGCCGCCGCCAGCTTCGATTGTCTCCATGGCCGACCCGCGAACGCTTTCGGTGACGGTGCCGAGGGCGATGACAGTGGCGACGCCCAGGGCCACGCCGAGCAGGGTGAGGGCCGTATGCACGGGCTGGCGCAGGAGGTTGCGAAACATGAACAGCAGGAGTGACACGCGCGCTTCTGCCCTCCCTGGTCCGGCGCCGGCCCGCGAGCGCCGGGGTGCCACGGCGCCAACGTTCGCAGAATCGCTCGCCCGCGGCAACCGCGGCGGCGCCACCGGTCACGGACAGTAGGGTGCGCATCGAACTGGTGGACCTGGCCCGCCGGGAGCAGGTGCGGCGCTTCCTGCGGTTGCCGTTTGAAGTCCACCGGGGGAGCTCGTTGTGGACGCCGCCGCTGGCACGCGATGCCGCCCGCCAGCAGGACAGGCACAAGAACCCCTTCTTCCGCGAAAGCGAAGCGGCGTTCTTCCTGGCGGTGGACGGTGGCGGGCGCGACGTTGGCCGCATCGCCGTGCTCGATCACCGGCGCTACAACAGCTTCAACAATGAGCGCACGGCGCTCTTCTTCCTTTTCGACTGCGAAGACGACCATGCGGCCGCGAAGGCCCTCTTTGCGGCCGCGGAGGACTGGGCCCGGAGCCGGGGGCTCAATGCCATCCTGGGGCCGCGCGGGTTCAGCGCCCTCGATCCGCTGGGCCTGCTGGTGGAGGGGTTCGAGCACCCGCCGGCATTCGGTGTGCCGTACAACCCGGGGTACTACGGGGGGCTTGTCGAGGCATGCGGCCTGGCGCCGGCAGGTGACATCCTGTCGGGGTACCTGGACCGCTCCATGCAGTTCCCGCCGATCATCCGCGAGGTGGCGGCACGTGCCCGGAGCCACGATGGCTTCGAAGTTGCGCTGCTGCGGGGGCGGAGAGACCTGCGCCGCCTGCTTCCGGGGCTGAAGCGGATGTACAACGGCACCCTGGAGGGCACCCACGGGAACTACCCGCTGACCGGCGAAGAGGTCGACGCCATCTGCAGCCAGATGCTCTGGTTTGCCGACCTGCGAATCCTGAAGATCCTGTTGAAGGAAGGCGAACCGATCGGGTTCCTCTTCGCCTACCCGGATGTCTCAGCGGCGTTGCGGCAAACGGGTGGGAGGCTCTGGCCCCTGGGCTGGGCGCGTCTCTTGCGAGCGCGATCGACGACGCCCTGGGTGAACCTGAACGGGCTGGGAATCGTGGCTCAGCACCGGGGCCTGGGGGCAGCGGCCATCCTCTTCACCGAGATGTATGACAGCCTGATGGCCACGCACTACCAGTACGCTGACCTGGTCCAGATTGGCGCCGAAAACGACCGCGTATTGCAGATGGCAAAGGGCGCCGGGGTACGGTTCTACAAGCGGCACCGGATGTACCGGAAGGAGATCTAGCTACGGACTTCCGCTGCCTGCCGGTCCCGAGCCATGGTCGCTCTTGCGGGCGAAGGGAAGCGGCTCACGCGGCTCAAGCTCGGCGCAGAGGCGGCAGTCTTCCTCGGAACCGAAGGTACGCAGCAGGAGGTGCCGGAGGGTCTTCCCACAGGGCGCCGGCCGGGAGGGCACCCGAGCACGCCTTGCGCGAGCGGCCGGGAAGGCGGGATTCACCCCGCGGTCAAGCCACCACGCGCGAATGGCGGCAATGCCCCGAAAGACACCGGCAGCCAGCAGGACGGCGAGGAAGGCAAGAACTGGCCACACGCCGGGCATGGTAGTGCAGGAACCGGGCGGCCGTGAATGTTGGCCGGGCCGGCCCATAGATCAGCGCTATACCTTTCCCCGTTCCTATCCACTGGCTCGCCTCCGGTAGGGGCCGTACAATTCCCCTGCCTATCCCCCGCACCTGCGGGAATCCCCTCTGAAGGAAACCCCCTCCCATCATGGAAGATGTAGTCATCGTCAGCGGTGTGCGCACCGCCATCGGCCGGTTCCAGGGTTCGCTTGCCGACGTCCCGGCCTCCGACCTCGGCGCCCACGTGATCCGCGAGGCGGTCGCGCGCGCGGGCATTGAGCCTGGCGCCGTGGACCAGGTGGTCATGGGCATCGTCGGGCAGGTAGCCGAGGACGCGTACCTTTCGCGCCATTCGACAGTGAAAGCGGGGCTGCCCATCGAAACGCCCGCGATGAACGTGAACCGCATCTGCGGGAGCGGGCTCGAGGCGATCAACACCGCTTCGCGCTTCATTCAGAGCGGCGACGCGCAGGTTGTGGTGGCCGGCGGCGCGGAAAACATGACGCGCATGCCCTTCTACCTGCGCAAGGCGCGTGCAGGGTACCGTCTGGGGCACGATGCCATCGAGGACGGGATCATTCACCTGCTGAGCGACCCCTTCCAGGGCTACCACATGGGCATCACGGCCGAGAACCTGGCCGAGCGTTTCGAAGTCAGCCGCGAGGCCCAGGACGAGTTTGCGGCCGAGAGCCAGCGGCGGGCCCTGGCTGCAATCGAGGCTGGCAGGTTCAAGGAGCAGATAGCGCCCCTGGCCATCAAGGTGGGCCGCGAGGAGAAGGTGTTCGATACGGACGAGCATCCGCGGGCGGCAACCCCGGAGGCGCTGGCCAAGCTCCGCCCGGCGTTCAAGGAAGGCGGTGTGGTGACGGCGGGCAACGCCAGCGGCATCAACGACGGCGCCTCTGCGCTTGTGCTCATGAGCGCCGCGAAGGCGAGGGAGCTGGGAGCGAAGCCGCGCCTGCGCGTGGTGGCGCGCGCCGAGGCAGGCGTGGACCCGGCAATCATGGGAAGCGGGCCAATCCCCGCCATCAAGAAGGTCCTGGCCAGGGCGCAGATGGACCTCGGGCAGATCGATTGCATCGAGCTCAACGAGGCCTTCGCCAGCGTTTCGTGCGCCTGCGCAAGCGCCCTCACCCTCGACCCCGCGAAGACGAACCCGAATGGCGGGGCGATTGCGCTGGGGCACCCCATCGGGGCCACGGGGGCCATCCTGACGGTGAAGCTCATGCACGAGCTTGAGCGGACAGGCGGGCGCTACGGCATTGTCAGCCTCTGCATTGGTGGCGGGCAGGGCATCGCCACGATCTTCGAGAGGGTGAACTAGCCCCGGCGCATGTCGTCTCCATCACGCAACGAAGAAGGAGAGGGCCGATTGGCCCTCTCCTTGCATTTCGTGCCCGGAAGGAACGGGGCTAGTTGGCGCCACCCGCTCCGTGGCGTCCGGCGCGCGGTCCGCCTTCGTTCACCAGCTTCGTGATGCGCTCAGCGGCCTTTGCCTTTGCGGTCTCGGCCTTGTCGGCATCGAGCTTGCCATCGGCGACGGCCTGGTCGATGGCCGTGTTGGCCTGGGCAACGAGGGCGGCAATCACGGCATCGCCGCTGGAGCCGTTCTCGCTGGCCACCTCGGCGATGGTCTTGCCGGACTTGAGGCCGTCCTTCAGCTCTTGAACCTCGATACCGATGGTCTGGGCGGCGGTCTCAAGCGCGTTCTTCACGATGGCGCCACGGTTGGGACGGTGGCCGCCGTTCCCGTCGCGCGGCTGAGGCACGCGGTCCATGAGCCTGGCGAGCGCTTCTGGCGCCCGTTCGGAGATCTTGTCGGCCTGCTCCTGCGTCAGCTTGCCATCGGCAACCGCCTGGGCCAGCCGGGCGTTGAGGTCGCTGAGAACCTGCTGCTGGACGGCCGCGGAGTCAACGTTGTTCTCGGCGAGGATCTGGTTGACCGGCTTGCCATCCTTGAAGCCCTGCTTGAACACATCGGCGGAGAGACCGGAGGCGTCGATGACGTGCTTGATGGTGACGCGGATGGCCCTGGGACGGTGCTTTCCATCGCGGGGCCCGGCCTGGTCGGTGGGGCTGCCGGGCGTCCCGGGGTCCTCGGCAAGCGCGATACTGCCTGCGCCAACAACGCCGAGGGCGAGGATGCCGGACAGTCCAAGGGTCAGGATGCGGTTCCGGCCAGCGAATCGAAGGGGCATCTTCTTTCTACTCCTGTTTGTGCAGTGCCGGGCCGCTTTGCCCGGCGAGGTTAGCGAGAGCGGAGTTGGAGTTGCTCTCTGCCATGCAATGGCGATGCAGAAGACAAAGGTGACGCGGCGGCCCGAGCCGGCCGGAGCGGGCTTTACGCGTGCTTTTCGATCCAGCGCCCGCGAAACAGGAGCAGGTCGCCTTCAGCCACGCTGACCGTCGCGGGGGGCGAGGCGACCTCGTTGTGCACGCCGCGCGGGCTGAAGGACAGGTCGAACCTGTCGAGGTTCCAGCGCAGACCGGAGGTGGTCACCTGGCGGCAGGGGCCAATGGCCACCAGCGAGACGATCGTCCCCGGGGGGGAGTCGACGGTCGAGATGCCCTGGACGAGCTCGACCTCAAACTGGTCATCGATGATGCGGATAGGCGGGCCGCCCCGGAAGAGCGCCAGGACGGAGAGGTTGGCGAGGGCGTGGTCGGCGCGGCCACCGCCCGCGGCGACGATGTCGATCGCCTCGCCCCCGCGCTCGATGCAGAAGGCCACCGCCTTCTGCAGGTCGGTGCTGTTGACATCGTCTCGAAGGTGGAAGGCAGACGACGGGAGGGCGGCCCGCAGCTCTTCGCCTGGCGAATCGAGGTCACCCACCACGGCATCGACGCGGATTCCGGCCGCGAGCGCCTTGCCGGCGCCACCGTCGGCCCCGACAATGAGGCCGGCCTTTCCGGCCAGCTCCTGGAGCAGGGTGTGCGAAGGGGACTGGCCGTTTGCGATGACGAGAGCGCGCATGGGCGTAGTAAACGCGGAAACGGGTGGCAGGGCAAAAGGGGCGCGGCGGGAGAATTTTTGGAAATTCGTCCAAAAATCGGTGGAAGCCCCCTAGACAAGGCCTTAGCGATCGCTAGAATACGCATTGGGATTGGCACATGCGAAGTGTCCGCTCCACTTGCGCAGCCGGCTCGCCATCCCACTTAAGCCGCGGTGCCCCAGACGCCGCGGCTTTCCTATTGCCCCGCAGGCGGGCTCCCGGCGGGGTCCGGGGCAGGGGCTGACGGAATGAGACGGCGAACCTCACTGGTGTGGAAGCGCATCGCGCGCCGCATGGGCGTGGCCAGGGATGCGTAGGCCGGCTGGTTCCATTCCCGGTCCCAACGGTCGATGGCGTCGAGGGCTGCTTCGGCGGCGCGCAGGCGCAGACGGGCCTCATCGAACCAGCCTTCGAGGGCCGAGTCCCAGGCGGCGGTCCGGTTTCCCAGGTGTTCGGCGACGGCCCGGATGATCTCGTACTGGGTCTTCTCGCGGGCAAGGCGCCGCGCACCTTCCTCCGACCCGGAACGGGCGTTTTCGACGAGCGCGCGACAGCGATCGATGATGGCCGCGGCGCCGAGCGCTTCGTTGGCCTTGGTTCTGAGGGCTTCGCGAGGTACGCCGGAGAAGTCGAGGACATCGCGGCGAGGGGTCAATGCCATGTCGTGGAGGTCGAGCAGGGAGCTGTAGGCGGTCTCCATGGCCTCGTAGTAGGCAGCCATGAGCGCGGCCGCCCCGGGAAAGGCAGCCTCACTGAAGCGGCGGAGAGCGAGCTTCGCCTCAGCGGTTGGGTCCCAGGCGCAGCGGGCCATCCACCAGGCGTGCCAGGGGGGGCCGAGCCAGGGCCTGTCGCCGACCATGAGGTTCTGGAGATTGGTGACGCCCGCGGCAGCATACCCGCGCGCATCAGCAGGCAGCACGCCCAGGTGGGCAGGAGCGAGCCCTTTGAAGAGGATGGCGTCGCTGTAGTACTCGAAGACCTGCAAGCGGCTGAGGTCGTCGCCGAGCATGTCGAGCAGGCCGAGAAAGGGCTCCAGGTACTCCTTCTCGTTTTTCGCGCAGGCAGGGTCGGCGAACGAGTGCGCGTAGCAGCGTTCACGCGGGGCCCAGAGGATGGTGACGTTCGCGGACGGGCGGGCGAACTCGGGCGGCGTTACCGTGTCGTGATAGGCGACGTAGGCGACACGCGCCCCGGGCGCCGCCCGGGCGACCGCTTCGGCGATGGCGTTCGTTGCGATGAGCGCCTGGTCGGAGGGGCTGAGAGCGCTGCAGGGGCTGCACTCGCACCAGCCACCGCCCGGTATGTCGTCGGGCCAGATGTGGTAGATGTCTGCCCCTGAGAAGCGAGCCACAAATGCCGCGGCCGCTTCCTGGAGATGGCCGATGGCCCCGGGCGCGGAAACGCAGAGGTTGAAACGAGGGTCGCGTTCGCCGTTCCGCAAGGGGAACCAGCCGGGATGGTCGCCGAACAGGGCACGGGGAAGCAGCGTGGGGAGGTGGTGCCCGCCGAACTGGAGCGACATGCCGCGCCGGCTTGCAGCCGCGGCAATGGCCCGGCCGTCGGCATCCCAGCGCTCAAAGAGCCAGCCGCCCCCGTCGGCGGCGATCGCTGCGGCGCCGGTGGGTCGAGGGGTGGCGCGCCCGGTCCGGCTGGGCGGCGTGTCGTGGAAGAAGAGGTCATTCAGGCGGTTGCGGCTGGCCCATTCCATCCAGTCCTGCCATTCGTCATGGAGCGCGTCCTGGCCGAGGATGAGCGTGCGGCGAGGGAAGGCCGGGGACTGCGAGTAGACGCCGGAATCAAGCGGCGCCGGAGCGCTGAAGGCGATTCCGCCCTCGCCGGGCTCGATCCAGGCGAAGCCGAGCTCTTCGAGCAGCCAGTAGGCGCCATTGAGCGCTCCGCGGGGGCTTTCGCCCGAGATGACCACGCGGTCATTCTCGACGGCAACTTCGAAGGCATCGTTCGTGCCCGGGGCGGCGCGAACCTCAATCACGCCGGGGGTACTGCCTGCTGCGCCAACGCGCCGCAGGTGAGAGCGAAGCTCGTGCGCAGCGTGGGCTACAGGCGGGCTGGCGCTGTTCGAGCTGATTTCCCAGCCCGAGATGCCGGCAGCGGTGATTGCCATCGGGCGGCGATGCTACCGGCAGGGCGGCACTCGCGCCACCCGGGGCGGCGAGAGGGGACGCTCACGAGGCCTCGCTCCGTTCATGGAGCAGGCGGGACTGGGCCGCAGCCACGAGATTGCGGACAAATGCGGCCTGGGCGGCGGTCAGTTCGCGAAACTTGAGGTGGAGGGTGACACCCTCGCCGCTGCGGCTGGCCTGGACGAGCTCGCAGGGGAGAGTTGCGGAGTAGGCGCCGGCCTGTGTGACGATGGCCACCTCCCGCCCGCCCGGTTTGGCAGCCGTGACAACCGCCATGCCAGTGAGGGAGACGTCGGTGATCGTGCCCTTCTGCCGCGACTGCCCGAGCACCGAGCGGACCTCGGCTTCAAGCTCGGTCGCGAAACGCTGACCGCGGCGACGATCGACGTGCTTCCAGGGGGCCGTGATTTCGATAGAGGCGACGCTTGCCCGCGCCTCGAGGAGCCTGCCGCGGGCAACGATCCGCGCGCCGGGCTCCCCGGCAATGAGGGCCACCTCGCCGCCCGGCATTCCGGGCCACGGCGATTCGAGCCGCACGGCAAGCACCGGGCCGATCCCGGTAAGGGCGACGCCCCGCACTTGCAATGGTGGCTCACCACCGGGCTGGATGACGAGGACCGGCGCCCCGGCTTTGACACCCGGTTCCATGAGGTGGTTATCGGCAAAGGGCCGGTGGTTCAGGAGCCACGAACTTCCCACTTCGCCAGGCTCGTCGCGCGCCGCTAACATCAAGATGTGACTCTTCGATTGCGCATGATGCGACTGGAGGATGCCCCGGAGGCGGCAGCGATTGAACGCGCGTCCTTCTCGGAAGGGTGGCCATTGACGGCCTTTGAGCGGGAGCTTTCGCTAAACCCGGCCGCGCGCTACATCGCGCTCGAAGGCCCGGCGGCGGATGGTTCGCACGCCCTGGAGCGGGAGATTGTAGGGTTCGCGGGCCTCTGGCTGATGCTGGACGAGGCGCACGTGGTTTCGGTGGCGGTGGCGGAGCGGCATCGCGGGCGCGGGCTGGGCCGCCTGCTGGTGCACGGGCTGGTGGATGTGGCCTATGAGCACATGATGTCGGTGGCGACCCTCGAGTGCCGGGAATCGAACACGGCCGCGAGGTCTCTCTACCGGGAGTATGGCTTCCACGAAGTGGGGGTTCGGAAGAGCTACTACGCGGATACGCACGAGAACGCGATCATCATGACGACGGAAGAGCTGGACAGCCCGGCCTTTCGCAAGCGCTACGCGCGGCTTGCTGCCGAACTTGCAGGGCGGCTGCCGGGGGTGTCACTGAAGGTGAACCCGGGGGACGAGCTCAGGGGAAGTCGCTCCCCGGGATAGCCCCGGGGTCGGTGACGATATCGGACCAGCGGCGCGCGAGGGTCTCAAGCGGAGCGGCGGGGGGCGCCCACGGTATGCCGCGCACCACCACTCCACGGTTGGCCTCGTATTCCACGAGCCCTTCGGACTCGAGGCGGCGGAAAGCCTCACGCACAGGGGTCTGGGAGACACCCCACTGCTCGGCGATCTCCTCCTGGCGGAGGCGTTCACCGGGCTGCAGGTGCCCGGAGAGGATGGCGTTCTGGAGCGCCTCGTAGACCGCGTCCGCCTTGGTACGCCCGGGGAGCCTCTGGATGGCCACGCTTCAAGGATAGCCGCCACCGGTCGCGCTGACAGCCCCCGGGCATGGCCGCAGGTGTCTACTCTTCGCCGCCGGGGGCGTTGAAGGCTTCATGCACGAGCATGTACTCGTTCCCGGCAATCTCTCGCACCTGGCGCAGGAGGTCTTCAAGGCGGCCAATTCCGGCCGTGGCGATGGACGACGGCTGCCCTTTGGTTTCCCAGAACTCGACGAGGAGGGAGGCAAGGGCCGCTTCAAGCTTGTCGAGCGCCGGGATGAGGCGCGGCTCGTTGCGCGTGATCTGGGCTTCCATGCCCCCGGGACCGATGAGGCTGTCGAGCCGCGTTTCGACCGCGAGGATGCAGCGCCGGAGGGCAGCGCGGACGTGCGCGTACCATTCTTCACCGCCATTGGGAGCGGCGATCGCCTGCTCGAGCTCCTGGGCGGCGCGGAAAAGGGACTCTTCGCGGGGCCTTGCCCCCGAGATCAGTTCAGCGTTGGCCACGGTCTTCACTCCTCAATTCGCGGGCTGACGGTCCGGTGTGAGCCGCCGCATGGGGCGGCGGCGTTTCCGGTATCTCCTGGATGATTATCTCAGGCCCGTCTACAGGAGCGATGACGCGCACGTCCGACTCATCGGGAGCCAGGGTCTCGGCGCCCTCGCGGAAGAAACGGCGCAGCCAGCGAAGGGCCGGCACTTCAGCCAGCCCTCTGCCGGACGGGCGGCCCGGAGCGCGGCGCGGCGGCGCCGGCAGCGCAAACGCTGCAGTCGAGGCGCACGATTCGCCTGGTTGTCATCTCCACCACCCAGGTTGTCCGGTGGAGGCATTGGCGGTCCGGGACGGCGAGTGGCCGCCTTGAAGGATTCTCGATGATCGCTGACTGCATCGCGTGAACTTCCTTTCGCTCGCACGCTGGTGGCCCGGCTGATTTGGGAGAGTATGAGCGGCTCCGCGCCGCCGTCTCAGGGCCGGGGGGCCCATCAAGGGTTACCCTCTCGGCCATTTGTCCGGTCGCTCAAGGACGGCGGCGCGAAGCCTGTACTTTGGGCGGGCCGGCCGTCGAGGGAATGGCGGCCCGCCCCGGTGGGAGTCGCAAGGTCAGCTTGCCTGGACCTTGATCTTCTTCTCCGCTGGTTCGGCGGGTGTCACCCGGGGGAGCTTCACCTCCAGCACACCGTCCTTGAGGGTGGCTTCGATCTTCGCGGCATCGACCGACGCGGGGATGGTGAGGATGCGTTCGAAGGAGCCGAAGAAGCGTTCGCTGTAGCTGCGGCCCTTCGCCTCCTCCTTCTTCTCGCCGCGCTTTTCGCCGCGAATGCGGAGGGTGGAACCGCTGACGGTGACCTCCATGTCATCGGCGGCGACGCCGGGGAGCTCGGCGTGGACGACGATGGCGTCCTCGGCTTCGGTCACGGCGCAGCGGGGGTTCCATTCCACGGCGAGCGAGCCGCCGGGCTCAATGCGGCTGAAGAGGTCGCGTGGCCAGAGATTGACGAGCTCTTCGAACGGATTCCAGCGGACCAGGCCTGTCACGGCAGCACCTCCAGAGATTGGTCATGCACAGTGAAGCCCGGCCGGCCCGGCCCGGGAAGGACCGTTGGTCCCATACCGCAAGGCCCGAATGGACCATGCCAATGCGCCATGCGGCTTCCGGTTTAGCGCCGTGTTTCGTAGAATGGTGTTCAACATCCGCACAGGTGGCCGCACTTATCAAGACGGGGTGGAGGGACCGGCCCTGCGAAGCCCCGGCAACCTGCCTTCATCAGGCAAGGTGCCAAATCCGGTCTCCCGGTGCGCCGGGAGGAAGATGAGAGCGCCAGCGCTCACAGAAGAACCGGCCCAGGCGGTAATGGAGAGTCAGATGGTTTGGTTGCCGGGCCGAATGTGCATGCTCTAGCCCCTGGCAAAGGGGCCTCCACCAACGTTCGAAAGCCGATGCGCGCCGCCCGCGCGCCCTTTGTCCCTCCGTGCCGGAGGGGACGCATGGAGTATGGAGCATGAGTTACGCGAAGAGCCTTCGCTGCCGTGAGTGTCACCGCGAGTATCCGCTGGCGGCGATTCACGTCTGCGAGTTCTGTTTTGGGCCGCTGGAAGTGGCCTACGACTACGACGCCATCCGCCGGAACACGAGCCGCGAGAGCATTGCCGCCGGCCCGGCCAGCCTCTGGCGCTACAGGAATCTGCTGCCCTGCGATGCCAACGCGGCGGTGGATATCGGCGCGGGGTTCACGCCCCTGATCCACGCGAAGAACCTGGGCAAGGCCCTTGGGCTTCCTCGCCTCTACATCAAGAACGACACCGTGAATCCAACCTGGTCGTTCAAGGACCGGGTGGTGGCCATAGCGAGCACGCGTGCCCGGGAGCTGGGCTATGAGAAGCTGGCGTGCGCAAGCACGGGGAACCTGGCCAACAGCGTTAGCGCGCACGCCGCGGCGGCGGGGATGGATGCCGTTGTGTTCATCCCGCATGACCTTGAGGCGGGGAAGGTGCTCGGTTCGAGCATTTACGGGCCCACGCTGGTAAAGGTGCGCGGCAACTACGATGCCGTGAACCGCCTCTGCGCCGAGCTGGCAGGCAGCTACAACTGGGCATTCGTCAACGTGAACGTGCGACCCTACTACTCGGAGGGGTCGAAGACGCTCGGGTTCGAGATCGCCGAACAGCTCGGGTGGCGCGCGCCCGACCACTGCGTTGTGCCCATCGCCAGCGGCTCGCTCTTCGTAAAGATTCGCAAGGGGCTGGATGAGCTGGCAAAGATCGGGCTGATAGACCCGCCCCGGACGCGCATGAGCGGCGCCCAGGCGACGGGGTGCTCGCCGGTGGCGGTGGCCTGGGAAGAGGGGTCGATGAACTTCCGGCCCCAGCGGCCCAACACCATCGCCCGGTCGCTGGCCATTGGCAACCCGGCCGACGGCTACTACAGCCTGGTGCAGCTGCGCGATACAGAAGGCGCCTGTGGCAACGTGAACGACGAAGAGATTGTGAAGGGGATGACTCTGCTCGCTGAGACGGAGGGGATTTTCGGGGAGACGGCGGCCGGCGTGACCGTGGCGAGCCTGAAACAGCTTGCCGAGAGGGGTAGAATCAGCCCCGACGAGCTCACCGTCGCGTTCATCACAGGGGCAGGCTTCAAGACGTCGGAGGCGGTAGCCGAGGCGCTCCGGCCGCCGCTGGAAGCGGAAGCCAGCATGGAGAGCTTCGAGCAGGCCTACGAGGCGCTGCAGAAGGCGGAGGTCCCGGCCTGATGGCACTGAAGCGCGTACGGTTCACCTTCCCCGAAGAGATGATCAAGGAGCCCGTGATCCACCGGATGGGCCACGAATTCCAGGTGGTCACCAACATCCGCATGGCGGATGTGGATGAGCATACGGGCTGGGTGGTGCTCGAAATCGAAGGCGATCCCGGGGAGATCGAGCGAAGCCTGGCGTGGGCGCAATCGCGGGGCGTGCGCGTCGACCCGGTGGGCGGGGACATAGTCGAGGGCTGAGGCGGGCCCGGACTGCAACAGAACAACTCAAGAAGAAGGATCGGAAGGTACTGATGCCAGTCTCTGTTCGTATTCCGCAGCCGCTGCGCGGCCTAACCGGAAACCTGTCCGTTGTTCCCGGCGAAGGTGGCACCCTGGCCGGGTGCATCGAGAACCTGGAATCGAGCTACCCGGGGATTCGCGAGCGGCTCATGGATGATTCCGGGCAGCTCAGGCGCTTCGTGAACATCTACGTCAACGGCGATGACGTGCGCTTCATCGATGGCCTCTCCACGCCGCTGAAGGATGGGGACGAGGTGAGCATCGTGCCGGCAGTCGCAGGAGGCTAACGGGAGCGAGGAAGAGCAGTGACTGAGGGAAAGGGCAGCCGGGGGTTCGCGGCTTGCCCATCAGGCGCCGGACTTGCGCGCCGGCGGCCCTGCGAAGAGCTGACCAATCGTGATCGCGAGTCCCGGCACGAAGGCTGATTCAAGGACGTCCTGGCCCGCGAGCGTCCGGCGGGCAGCGCCCTCGTACACCTCGACCTCCCGCCGCTCCAGGTCGACAACCCAGACCGAGCCGACGCCAAACTGGCGGTACAGGTCGATCTTCGTACGCATCTCCCTGCGGTCCTGGCCGATGGAGAGGATCTCCACAGCGACATCGGGCGGCCGCGACATCCATTCGTCGTCGGCGGGGGGATTAGCGCGATAGTAGGCAACGTCGGGGATGGGCGAGCTCGGACCGAGGTCGGCGGAGCCGCGAATGATTGCCCTCGGCTCGACGCCGGCGTACCCAAAGCCATTCAGGAGATGGCAGACAAAACCTGCCATCCGGGCATGTCCCCATCGCGGTGACATTTTCTCGTACACCTCCCCGTCGATGAGCTCGAGCCGCCGCTCGTCGATGCCCGGCATCGCAAGGAAGTCGTCCAGCGTCATGCGCGTCCCGGTGACCATGCGCTGATTGTAACAAAACGGCCCCTCCCGATCGGGAGGGGCCGCAATGGGCAGGAGTGGGGAAGGCTAGAAGATGGTCTTTTCTGGAGGTTGCTGGGCCGGGGGCTGGGCCTGCGGCGGCGCCTGGGGAGCCTGGGGCTGTTGAACCTGCGCGGCCTGCACGGGCGGGGCCGCGGGGGCGGCGGGAGCCTGTTGCGCCTTCTTCGCGGCGTCGGCGTCCTCGTCCTTCACTGCTTTGCGGAACTCCTTGATGGAGCTGCCGAGCTCTTTGCCGAGCCCGCTTATCTTGCCGACTCCGAACAGGAGGATTATCACCGCTCCGATGATGAGGAATTCGGGTGCGCCAAGTGAACCAAACATAGACCTACTCTCTTCGGCCACCGAATGGGGGCCTTGTTCCATGGTACAGGATATCCCGGGTGCGCAAACGCGCCATTTGCGGGGGCGAACGCTAACCCAGCCGCTCTACAAATACGTCCATGACGCCGCCGCAGATGCGGTCCTCGGCTTCCAGGGGGGCCGTGAGGTCAACTGTGACGATGCGGGGCACGCCATCGTGGAGGACGGCCATCGCTTCCTGCCAGACTTCGGCCTCGCCGCAGCCGCCACCGATGGTGCCGAAGAAGGAGCCATCGGGGTGGACGACCATCTTGGCGCCGGTCTTACGCGGGGTTGACCCGCGCGTCCGGGCGACCGTCGCCAGGGCGACTGGCTGCCCACATTCAATTGCGGTGGCAATGGCGCGATAGATCTCGCCCTGCATGGTCCCTTGATGGTGGCAGGGAGCGCGGCCCGCCGCAACTGGCGCCGGGTAGAAGGCGGGTGTACGGCGTCCGCCAGACCCGGGGGTTCCCCTACGCGGCGCCGTTACGAGCAATCGGCGCCAGTGTCGCCGTTTGAGGGGGCAGGCGTGTGGACGAAAAGTGAACGTTTGGTGACACCGAACGCAGTTCGCCTGTTACCGGCTGTCCACGGAACCGTATTTACCGGCGGAACGGCCGGGGAAAAAGGCCGTTCACACCACGCATTGGCGGGGAGGACCCGCCAGGAGAGAGCAGGCTAGGAATGGCAATCTCAACCATGAAGCGCGCGCGGCGGCTGACCGTCGTCGCCGTCTTCGCCATCGTCGCGGTCGCGGCCTTCGGCTTCGCCGCCGCCAACACCGTGCCCGCCAGCAAGGCCGGCGATGGGCACGGGGCTGTCAGCGGCTATACAGCCTCGGGGGTCCACTACAACCTCAACGCTACCAACCCGGGCAACATCGACAGCGTCCAGTTCACACTGGACTCCACGCCAGTCGCGGGTTCGACCATCACCGTGAAGCTTGTCGCTGCCGGTTCGACCTGGTACTCGTGCACGAACGTTGGACCTGCCGTCACCTGCACCACGACAGGGGCCACTGTGCTGACGGCCGACGATCTCCGCGTGGTCGTGGCCGACTAACGAACCCGGGTGGCCGCACTGGTCCGCGGCCACCCAC
>WBZY01000868.1_pt1 | contig 19283 bp, 15 predicted proteins | sample 5204191 | NCBI WGS metagenome assembly WBZY01 (sample SAMN12344363, study PRJNA552823) | activated sludge metagenome | biome: Activated sludge suspended growth; feature: Anammox Sidestream; material: Wastewater; isolation source: activated sludge from anammox sidestream of wastewater treatment...
CGAGAAGCTCGCACCGATGTTGCGCACGATGGTCGGCGCCTCCGCGACCCGATCGCGCTGCACCGCGAGCGGCCGATCGGGCGCGTGCTGATCGACCCGCTGCAGTTCGAGCGGGTCGTGCTCGACCTGGTGAAGAACGCGCGCGACGCGATGCTCTCGGGCGGAGCGATCCGGGTCACCCTCGGCGAGGCGCAGATCCCGACGATCCCGACGACGACAAGGATCGGCCCGGCGTCTACGTGGTGGTCGAGGTCGCTGACGACGGCGTCGGCATGGACGAGGAGACGTGCGAGCACCTCTTCGAGCCCTTCCTCACCACCAAGGGCGGGGCTGGCGCGGGCGTCGGCCTTGCCGTCGTCTTCGGCCTCGTCGACCGGGCGGGGGGCTCCATCGGAGTCGGCAGCCTGCCCCGGGGTGGCGGCGCGTGCATGCGAGCCTATCTGACGCGGGTGGCCACCGGCGTGTAGTCGGCAATCACGATTCCATCAGGATTCGTCGCGCCCGGGTGCGACCCTCCGGGCGTGGGTCCGCTGCGCCAAGGAGAGGAACGCACGATGAGCAGACGATATCCGAGGGCACGCGACGCGGCGTTCGGATGCTTCATGGCCTTCCTGGTCCTGGCGTCCAGCCCCGCAACGGACGCGGGAGCCCAGACGCCTGCCGATTCGCCCATGGTCCAGCCGTCGATCGTGGTCGACGGTACCGACTGGATGGGAGCCAGCTCGAGCGAGCGCCGGGCGTTCCTGATGGGGGTCGGCAACATGATCGCGGCGGAGCTCGCGTACGCGAAGCACCGGCAGCTCGGCGCTCCTGCGGCGAGCGACCGCATCGCCGCGGCCGTCCAGGATCTCAAGCTCGCCGACATCGAGAACGCCATCACGGCCTGGTACGAGGCCAACGCAGCCAAGCGGTCGTTCCCGGTGATGGGCGTCATCTGGCAGCACATCGTCAAGCGTCAGCCGTGACGTTGGAGGTACGGAGAAATGACAAGAGGACCGACGGTGATGGCACTGCTCGTCGCGGCGGCTCTCCTCGCCGGCTGCGCAACGATGGCGGGCGGAATGGTCGGCAGCGGCATCGGGCGCGCCGCCGGCGACCAGGAAGCGGGCCGACTGATCGGCGCCGGTGTCGGCATGATGGTCGACATCATGGACTGAGCATGCAGAAGCTCGGGCGGATGCTGGCTCTCGCAGTAGTGGCAATGAGCGCGCAATCGTCTGCGGATGACGGGAGGGGCGTCGTCCGCGGGCAGGCCTCTTACCGGGAGCGGATCGCGCTGCTGCCGGGCGCCGTCTTCGAGGCGACGCTCGAGGACGTCTCGCGCGCCGACGCGCCGGCGGCCGTGCTCGGTGCCGTACGCCTCGACGACGTGAACCGCGTGCCGATCCGATTCGAGATCCCCTTCGATTCGCGCCAGGTCGACGAGCGTCACGCCTACGCGGTGCGCGCGCGGATCCTCGCGGGCGGCCGGCTCGCGTTCACGAGCGACCGCGCCTACCCGGTGCTGACGCGCGGCCACGGCGAGGAGGTGGAGCTGTTGCTCGTGCGCGTGCGGTCGAGCCCGGCGGGCGCAGCCGAGCGACGGCGCTGACCGCGCTCAGGCGTGTGCGGTGCGGGGCTGTTGTGCGGCAGTCGCGGGCTCGGCGCGTGAGGCTCCTCGCGCGATTGCCACAATTCTCTCGAAGCGCGCGTCCCCGCGCAGCGCCGCGAAGCGCGGATCGACCCCGACGAAGGGCAGGTACATGGAGCGCTGCTCGAGCCCGCGCTCCAGCGCCGTGAGAGCGGCCTCCGTGTCGCCGAGAACGAGCGCTGCCAACGCGCGGTACGAGGGCGCCACGTAGCGTCGTGCCGCCCTCTGCTCGAGGGCCGCGCGGAGTGCGTTCGCGTGGGCGGTCTGGCCTGCCTTCGCCAGCGCCCAGGTGCAACTCCCGAGCACCACGGCGTTGCCGCGGGCGAGCCCCTCCGCGATCTCCGCGCAGCGGGTCGCCTCCTCCGAGCGTCCGGCCGCCGCGGCGATGGTGGCACGGAGCGCGTGGGCGATCGCGAACTCGGGCTCCCTCGCGGTGAGCGCGCGGAAGGCTGCCAGCGCCGGCTCGAGGCGTTGGGCGCAGAACGGCAGGAACGCGATGTCGAGCGCCAGCTGGGGAGAGAAGGGGTCGGCCTCGCGCGCCGCCTCATACGCCTCGAGGGCCGCGTCGAAACGACCCTGCGATTTGAGGATCGTGCCGCGGATCCAATGGCCGCGCGCGTGATCCGGCGCGAGCGCGAGCGCGCGGTCGACGGCGCGCAGCGCTGCGTCCGGGTCGTATTCGATCGCGTAGCGCAGGTAGGCGAGCGAGGAATGCGCCTGGGCGAGCTTGCGATCGAGGGCGAAGGCGCGCCGCAGCGCGCCCCGGACGCGCTCGGCGACCGCCAGCGGAGCCTCGTATCCCCAGAAGCCGAGCATCAGCAGCGCGTCCGCCAGCGCCGCGTGGGCCGCGGCGTGGTCGGGATCCCAGACGATCGCCTGCTCGAAGAGCTCGATCGCGCGCCGCACGCCACGCTCGGTGCGCAGCTGGCTCGAGAACTGCCCCTGGAGCAGTGCGAGATAGGACCTGGACGCCACGGCAGGAGCGCGCGGGGGCCGGCTCCGGCTCCGGAGGGCGCTGATCCGGCCGAGCTCCGCGGCGACGGCGGTCGCGATCTCGGACGCCACCTGCGAGAGCAGGGACGATCGTGTCCGGAACTGCTCGGACCAGAGCAGCGCTTCATCGCTCACGCGCACGAGCTCCACCTCGACGTGCAGGGCGCCCGCCGCGAAGTGCAGCCGGCCCGTGACGGCGGAGTCGAGCCGCAGGGCGCGGGCCTGGTGGAACAGGTCCGGGGTGCGGCCCCGCAGGCGAGCGGTCGACTGGCGAGCGATCACCGTGATCCCCTCGGCCCGGGCCTGGGCGAGCGAGTCCGTCACCGCACCGGCGATCCCGAGCCCCAGGTACGCGTCCTCCCTTCGGCGGCTTACGTTGTCGAAGGGGATCACACCGACGCGGAGCACACCGGCTGCGGCCGCCTCGCCCGTAGACTCGAGCGATCGCACCGGAAGGGCAAGCCGGTAGCCACGCCGGTACATCGTCTCGATCGTGCCGCGGCGGCCGCCCTCGCGCAGCGCGCGCCGTACGCCGCGGATGCAGCGAGTGATGCTCGCCTCACCGACGTCCTCGCCGGGCCAGAGCTGGTCGAGGATCTCCGCCTTGGAGATGGTGCGGCCCTTCGCCTCGGCCAGGAGCCGCAGCAACGCGGTCTCCTTCGGCGGGAGCGGGATCCTCGTCCGACCGCGCCAGAGGTTACCGTCCGGATCGAGCCGGAACGGTGCGAACGTGAGCACCATGGCGTCGGGCGAATCCACTCGGGTGGTTCCCACGTAGGTCTGTCCGGGCGTAGGCCTAGCTCAGGTCCGACGGTTCTCCCAACTGTTCCGACCTCCGTGTCGGGCCAACCTCGGTGGGACACCCAAGAGCGGCCCTTGGCGGAGCCTGAGAAGCGGCGAGAGGGGCTGACGCCCAGGACGTCGACGGCGGCGCGGGGACTGCGATCCCCCGCCATCACGGCAAACGTCTCGGGCAGAGAGAAACGAGTGCAAGTTCCGGCACTTGGCCACCTCGGCTCGCCGCTGCGGCGGATCGAGGAGGCGACCGGCGTCCGTCGCGAGACGGCGAGCCGCTACCTGCGGGCGGCGGGCTGGCGGCCCTCGCCGGGCCGGAGCCCGCCGGCGAGCGCGTGCGAGCCGTGTTGCGAGTGGATCGAGGCGGGCGCGCACCAGGGCCGCCTCGTGCGCTCGACCGGGCAGGACACCTCTCCTGGGCGTCCCCTCCATGGCCGGCTTTGAGACGTCCGCGTATGGCGGCCCTTCAGATATCTGCCGACGAACGACAAACGCCCCGATCTCGCGGCGCAGCGAATCTACCGTCAGATGCGTCATGACCGTTCCCGCTGGAGCCCACTGGGTCGAAGCGGCTCTCGAAGGCCAGCCTCACACCGCGGGCCTGCGGACCCTATCCCCCTCTCGGCCGCGAACGCCAGAGCAGCGCGGATGTCCTGGCGCTCGAGATCCGGGAAGTCGCGAAGGATCTCGCCTTCGCTCATCCCGCTGGCGCAAGACTCGAGGATGTCGCCGGCGGTGATCCGCAAGCCGCGTATGCACGGTCGCTTGCGGTCGCCACGCCCCAGAAGGGCGCTGGGGAATGGGAGGGGGATGCAACCGCACTGGTGAGAACGACCAGAAGTCGGAGGCGGCAACCCGCCCCGTCCGGCGAGGAGGTAACCCCGTGTCGAGCAGAGTACCGGCTTCGCGAGCGGGGAGCGGGGCGGCCGGGCGGCCGGCTTGCCCCGGCTGCGACGGGCGCTTTCCGCGCTGCGCGATCGGTCATCGGCTGCCACGGGCTTCGTGGCGCCGCCTCAGTCGGTCCCGGCCGGTGCGCGGCGCAGCCAGATGCGAAGCGCGCGGATGCCGTCGGGCCACGCGTGGTAGGGGCGCAGCACCAGCTCGGCCGGGCGATCGGCCGGCTCCTCCCGCGCGAGCGGCGAGTAGATGGCGCCGGCCGGCGCGGGCTGCGCGATCCAGCCGCGAGCGCGCAGCGCGCGCGGGTCGCGCTCGTCGACGGGCGCCCGCACGTCGACCGAGACGCGGCGCAGGTCGAGGCCGCCGAGCTCGCGGTCGTCGAGCGCGTAGACGAGCGGCCCCCGGCGCAGGAAGACCTTGCCCGCCATCGAGGAGAGCTCGTGCCTCGCGGCCCACCAGCCGGCGCGCAGCGGCCACTCGAAGCGGGCCTCTGCCGCGCCCGGCCGGAGCTCTTCGAAGCCGTGGCCCGGGCGGCGCACCAGGATGCGCGCGCCGGCGGGTGCACGGCTCACCCGAAGCTCCAGCTCTCCGGACCAGGGCCAGCCCGAGCGCAGCTCGAGGTCGAAGCCGCCGCCGCGGATCCGTGACGAGATCGGCAGCAGCACGCGCAGGGTGGGCACCGCCGGATCGAGCTCGGCGATCCAGGAGGGCAGGCGCGCGAAGGCGCGCGCCAGGTTCGGCGGGCAGCACATCACGTCGAGCCAGGCGTGGCGGCGCGGCGGGAACCAGCGCAGCGCCATCGCCGACCCGTAGTCGAAGGGCAGCAGCCACAGGTTCTGCTCGCTCTCGCCGCCGAAGGCCAGCGGATTCGCGTAGCACCAGGAGGCGCCGTCCGAGCCGACCGCGGCCGGCAGCGCGTTCCAGACGATCGTCTCCAGGCAGTCGAGGCTCGCGAGGTCGCCCGAGAGGAGCCAGATGCGCCAGGCCAGTTGCGCCATCGCCACGCTCGCGCACGACTCCGCGTAGGAAGTCTCGTCGTCGAGCTCGAAGGGGCGGCCGATCGCCTCGCCGAGCCAGCGCCCGCCGAGGGCCCCGGTGCAGTAGCCGTGGCGCTCGACCAGCGCGCGGAAGAGCCGCAGCGCCGCCGCGCGGAAGCGCGCGTCGCCGGTCGCGAGGGCGACCTCGGCGATGCCCGATGCGAAGTAGGCGAAGCGGACCGCGTGGCCCGCCGGTTCGACCGTTTCGAGCGAGAGGCCGGAGCGAGAGAGCGCGCGCTCGATCATCCAGGCGGCACGCTCGGCGAAGGCCCGCTCCCCGGTCGCGCCGGCCAGCCGGCACAGCGCGAGCTCGAGCTCGGGGTGCACGTCGACGCGCTGGTCGAGACCTGGCCCGAACGACTCGCAGATGTGTCGTGCCACGCGCAATGCCGCGTCGAGTGCGCCGCGCGAGCCGCTCGCCTCGAGCTGCGAGACTGCAGCCTCGAGGAAGTGGCCCATGCAGTAGAGCTCGTGGCTGGTGTCGAGATCCTGGTAGCGGGCCCTGCCGTCGTGGCCGAAGAAGGTGTGCAGGTAGCCGTCGGCATCCTGCGCCGAGGTGACGGCGCGCAGGACCGGCGCGGCGAGGTCCGCACGGCCGGCGAGCGCGGCGGCCTCGATCCACTTGTAGAGGTCGGAGTCGCTGGCGAAGGAGCCGAGCCACGAGCTGTCGCGCGGCGGCGGGTCCACGGCCCGGAGCCGCCGGAAGGCCTCGACGGCGCCGTGCGCCTCGAGCCTCCCGAGCAGCGCGGGCAGCGTCACCTCGCGCAACTGCTCGATCCGCGGCGCCCAGAAGTCGTCGCGAAGCTCGCTCGAGATCGCCTGCACGCGGCTCTCCCTGGCCGGTGTCGCGCCCGCGGGCCGATATAGCAGAGCGCGCAGCCGCCGGTCGGTGCTGCGGACCCGGGCGGGGGGACCGGCGATCGCAGCTCGCGCAGCGCCAGGCGGCACCCGGTGGCCGGGAAGCGCACGCCCCCCGAGGTGTCGTCACGAGGGGTGGAATTCCCGCGCTTTCCCCCGCCCGTTCCCGTATGATCCGGCCCGTGCTGCGAGATCCGCGTGCCCCCCCGGCCCGTGGAAGCGCGCCGGAGGGCCCCATGAAGCTGCGTCACGTCCTGCTCACCCCGTTCCTGCTCGTCCCGTTCGCCCTCGGGAGCACCTGCGAGCCGGCGATCGTCTCCGTGAGCCCCGGCGACGGAACGGTGATCGCGACGCCGAGCTTCCCGGTGCAGGTGGAGCTCGGATCCACCGCGGTACCCGCGACGCTGGAGGTGACGCTGAACGGCGTGCCGCTGGCCATGACCGGCGGGCCTCCCTCCTACGCCGCCACGCTGGTGCCGGGCGCGCCGCTGCTCGACGACAACCATCTCGCCGTCTCGGTGAATCTGACCAGCGGCGTGCGCTTCACGGAGAACCGGCACTTCGTCTACGCGCCGCCCAAGGCCCGCGCGCGCCGCATCACGTCCGAGAGCGAGCGGATCCGGGGGCCTCTCGGCCACAGCCGGATCGGCGACTGGCTGCTCGAGAACGACGTCGCGCGCTTCGCGGTCCAGGACGCCCCGCAGCGCGACCTGCACAGCGTCGGGCAGTACGGCGGCAACCTGATCGACGCCGAGCTCGTCGGCCGCGAGGACCGGGACGCCTTCTTCGAGGTGCAGCCGGCGATCAACGTCGAGACGGTCCTGAACGCCGAGTTCGTGGAGGTGGTGAACGACGGCCAGGACGGCACGGCGGCGATCCTGCGCGCCTGCGGTCCCGACGACCTGAACGACTACATCAACCCCTCGTCCCAGCTGTCCTCGCTCGGCCTCACGCTCCCCAACTTCCTGGCCGCCGCCGACGATCGCGACTACGACGTCGAGGCGTGCACCGAGTACCGGCTCGAGCCCGGCGACCGCCACGTGGCGATGGAGACGACCGTCACGAGCTACGAGCCGGTGCCGATCGTCCAGTACGTCGGGTACTACATCAACGGGATGGGCACGCTCGAGCAGTTCATCCGCGGCGGGCTCCCGCCGATGGGCCTCGGCGAGCCGCTGCTCAGCCCGATCACCGAGGTGCTCGGCTTCTTCGGCTACGACAGCAGCGAGGGCATCGACTACGGCCTCGTGCCGATCGCCTTCGCGGGCGGCCAGCCCTCGTCGAGCTCCTTCAGCACCTCGGGCGTCAGCTTCATGATGCACAGCCAGAACCTCGTCTTCGTGCTCGCGGCCGACGCCCCCGCCGTCTTCGCGGTCCCGGCCAACGGCTCGAAGTCGTTCCTCAGCTACTTCAGCGTGGGCGACGGCAGCGTCGCCAACAGCGTCGGCCTCGAGGCCGAGGTGAAGGGCCTCGCCACCGGCCGGATCGAGGGCTGCGTGACCGTGGCCGGCGCGCCGGCGCCCGGCGCACGGGTGGCGGTGGGGCCGCTCGCGAGCGGCCGCATCCGGACGCTCACGGCCCACTTCGTGACGGACGCGGCCGGTTGCTACGGCGGCCGCATCGAGGCCGGCACCTACGGGCTTGCCGGCGCCCGCGACGGCGTGCCCTACGAGGGCGGGGGGCTCGCCCCGACCTATCACACCGTGACGGTGCCCGCGGGCGGCACGGTCGTGCAGGACATCGCGCTGCCCGCCACGGGCCGCGTGCGCGTGGCGGTCGCCGACGAGAACGGCGCGCCGCTCCCGGCGCGCGTCAGCGTGGTCGGGGCGATCACCGTGACGAGCTCGTCGGATCCGCGCTACGGCACCTCGAACCCGAGCCCCGACCCGCTCTTCCTGCTCTCCGTGCTCAGCGCCAACGACACGCGCACGGGTATGTTCTACGACCAGACCGATCGGCCGACCCCGGGCTACGCGAAGGTCGCCTACGCCGACGCGAGCGGCGTCGCGGAGTTCGATCTCCAGCCCGGCAGCTACGAGGTCGTGGTCTCGCGCGGCGACGAGTATTCGGTCCACCGGCAGCCGGTCACGACCACGGCCGGGGTGACCACCACGGTGGACGCCCGGATCGCCCGCGTGCTGGACACGCCGGGCTTCGTGTCCGCCGACTTCCACGTGCACATGCTGAACAGCCCGGACGCGCGGGTGGCGCTCACGACGCGCGCGCTCTCCTTCGCGGCGGAGGGCGTGGAGAACCTGGTCGCCACCGACCACGACGCGATCACCGACCTCAACCCGACGATCGCTTCGATGGGGCTCGCGCCGTACCTGATCTCGACGATCGGCGAGGAGATCACCTCCTTCGACTACGGGCACTTCAACTCGTATCCGCAGGGCGTGGACCCGACGCGGGTGTCGAACGGCTCGACGGACTGGGGCGGGGCGGCGCCGATCGGCGAGGACTTCCCGAGCCTTGGCAACTACGTGCTCACGCCCGCCCAGATCGAGGCTGCCGCGCTCGCGAAGCCGCAGAACGCGGGGCTCGAGACGGTGGTCCAGGTCAACCACATCGGGAGCCACTTCGGCCCGCTGCAGATCGACACCGGCGTGACGCCGCCGCAGTCGTTCCTCCCCGATCCGACGATCTTCCGGCTCGATCCGTCGGTCGCGAACTTCTTCCATCCCTTCAAGGCGCTCGAGCTGTGGAACGGCAACCACAACTCGCACCAGAACCGCTTCCTGAACGAGTGGATCGGGATCTGGATGAACCTGCTCAACCAGGGCTACGCGACCACGGCGCTCGCGGCCACCGACACCCACACCGTGCTCAACCTCGACAGCGCCGGAGCGCGGAGCTGGACGGCCTCGTCCACGGACGATCCGCCCGCGATCCTGCCGGCGCAGGTCGGGCAGGCGGTGAAGACCCAGCGGCTGGTCGGCGGGCAGGGCCTGTACGTCCAGACCCGCCTCGTCGCCGGCCCGGCCACGGCGCACCTCGGGCTCGGGGGCGACACCCTGGTGACCACCAACACCGGCTCCGTGGATCTCGAGATCCGGGTCCAGGCCCCGGTCTGGGCGCCCTACGATCGGATCGAGATCTACCGCAACGCGCAGACCGCCGTCACCGGGACCACCGGCGGCACGCCGACCTCCTACAGCGCCATCCCGAGCCAGGTGCTGACGCTCGGCGGCGGCGACTTCGCTCGCGCCACGGTGAACGTGCACCCCTCCGTGCCAGGCGCCGAGCGCTACGAGACCAACCTCGTGGTCCCGCTCACCGGCCTCAGCGCGGACGAGTGGGTGGTGGTGGTCGCGCGCGGGACGGTCGGCAGCTCGCCGCCGATGTTCCCGATCTACGGCGGCAACCTGAACGTCGGTGGCAACCTGACGCTCGCGAACCTCACCACGCTCGACCCTGCCGAGTCCGGGGTGCGCGCGCTCGGCTTCACGAACGCGCTGTACGTCGACGTCGACGGCAACGGCGTCTTCGATCCGCCGGGCGTCCAGGTCGCGCCCTGAGCCTTCGCTGCGCGCTCTGGGCCTTCGTTGCGCTCGCCACCGCGCTGGCCGGTGGGGCGTCGGGCGCGCCCCCGGCGGCGGGCGCGCCCCCGGCGGCGGGCGGCCACGAGCTGCTGTCCGCTGCCGAGGGCGCCTCCGTGGTCGTCGTGGGCCGCGTCGGGGCGCCCGGGCCGTTGGACCGCAACGGCTGGCGCGCGACGCTGGTGGTGGAGCGCACGCTCGTCGGGCCGCACGCGCCCGGCGAGCCCCTCGTGATTGCGTGGGAGGAGCTGGGCTCGCGGCGGCCGCCGCGCTTCGCGGACGGCGCGCGGGTCCTCGTGGCGCTCGAGCCGCTGCCGCCAGGCTCGCTGTGGACGAAGCGCTTCCCGCTGCGCGACGCCCTCGCGATCGCCGCGCGCGGCGAGGGCTTCCTGCGCGATCCCGACCCGGTGACCCTCGACGGTCTCGAGGCCTGGCTGCGACTACCCGGCGAGGAGCGCGGTGGGCCGCCGGGCGTCGAGGCGCTCGCGCGCCTGGCAGCGGGCGGGGAGCCGCGGGTCGCCAGCGCCGCCCTCGCGCGGCTCGACGGGACGCCGGGGCTCGCCGAGGCCACGGGCGGCGCGGCCGACGCGGCGCTCGCGCAGCTCGTGACGGACGGCGGGCGGCCGCTCGAGCTGCGCCGCGCCGCGATCGCGCTCGCCGGCCGGCGGAGCCTCGAGGCGCTCGTGCCGACCCTCGAGGCGATCGCGACAGCACCCTCTCCGCTGCAGGGTGACGCCCTCGACGCGCTCGGGCAGATGCGGGGTGGGCTCGCGCCCACCCACGTCGCGGAGCTCCTCCACGCCGCGGATCCTTCGGTGCGCGCGGCGGCCGTGCGCCGCTCGGGTCCGGCGATCGACGGCGGCCGGCTGCGCTCGCTCTTGCGCAACGACCCGGCCGGTGAGGTGCGGGCCGCCGCCGCCTTGACGCTGGCCGCGCGCGAGGCGTCCGGCGCCAGCGACGACCTCGTGCGGGCGCTCCGGGACGACGCGCCGCCGGTCCGTCAGGCTGCGATGCAGGCGCTCGCGATGCTCGGCCCGGGCGGGATCCCGGCCCTCCAGCGCGAGATCTGGGAGGCGGCGCCGGCGGACCCGTCCGCGAAGCCGGCCACGGCGGTCCTCACCCTCGGCCTGCTCGGCCCGGAAGGCGTCGCGGAGCTCGAGCGCATCGCTCACGAGCACCCGAGCCTTCAGGTCCGCCGGCTCGCGGAGCTCGCGCTCGGCCGCCTCCCCGAAGACCACTGAGGCCACTCCGCAGGGCGATGGCGCCCGCGCGCGCCTCGACGGAATCCGGGGGCGGGGCTCATCGCCTCGCGGACGAGAGGCCCCTTCCGCTCGCCCTGCGCCGGCGCTGGCGGCAGGCCGCGAGCGCCGCGATCGCGACACCGCTGCTGGCGAGCGACGCCGGCTCGGGCACGCACAGCGAGAGGTCGTCGAAGTAGGCGACGAAGCTGCCGCCGGCCTGGTCCTTCGTGACGGAGAGGCCGATCGCGAGGCTGTCCACGCCCGGCGGTGCGGTGACGACGTCCTCCACGAAGGTCCAGCCGGCCGGCACCGACACCTGCGTCGTGTCGGCCCAGCCCATCGTGCCGTCGCAGTGCGAGAGGTGCGACCAGCGCAGGGAGATCGACGCGAAGCCGGTGGTCGGCTGCGAAGCAGGAACCCAGATCCAGCCGCTGACCGCGACCTGCTCGCCGGCGGTCACGCCCGCGCAGTGGTTCGCCTCGAGCGGAAAGGTGCCGACGGCCGAGCCGGCGCCGCTGCTGTCGTTCGTGACGAGGCCGGCGTACCCGCCCGGGTCGCCGCCCCGATCGTCGGGGGCCGCGAGCAGGTAGACGCTCACGCCGCCGCCCGTCAGCTCCGACTCCCAGCCCGTCGTACCGAGGTCGAAGCCCGGATTCGAGAGCGTGTTCGTGCAGGTGGCGTGGGCGGCGCCGCCCGCGCCGGCGAACGCCAGCAAGAGCGCGAGCGCGGCGAGCCGGGCCGCTGCGCGCGGCGCCCGGCCGCCCGCGCCGGCCGGCCCTCGACGAGGCCGCGCACCCCGCACCGATCCCCCGCGCCGGGGCGAGCTCATCGCGAGCTGCCGCCCGTGGCTCCGGCGCCACCGTTCGCTGTCGGCGGGGGGCGCCGCGCCCGGAGCCCGAGCGCGGCCAGGGTCCCGCCGCACGCGAGGCCCGCGAGCGCCGTCCCGGGCTCGGGCACGAAGACGCAGCCCGCGGTCTCGAAGGGCTCGACGTCCAGCGAGCCGGTGCCGGTCACCTCGATCGGGTCGCCCGTCCCCGGGCCGTCGCCGCCGGGGCCGTCGGCCGCTCCCCACCAGTTGCGCTCGAGGACGAGTGCCGCGCTGCCCTCGTGGAGGAGGCCGGTGGCGTTGCCGGCCAGGCAGTTGCCCTGGGAGAGGGGTGACAGGGTGGCGTCCAGGTAGACCCGCAGGCCGGTCGTCCCGCCCGCGATCACGTTGTTGCGCACGACGGTGTCGGTGCTGCCCCGGAGATCGATGGCGACGCCGTTGGCAGCCACCGCGCCGAAGCGGTTCCGTACCACCTGGTTGCCCGTGCCGTTGCTGGGATCCTGCACCAACACGCCCGTGGTGCAGCCCTCGAAGCGGTTGGCCTCGAGGTCGTCGGAGAGGCCGTCCTCGTCGCTGCCGACCAGGTTCGTGCTCGAGCCCTGGCGGACGAGGACGGCGGTCGCGCAGGGGCGCGGGGTGATCCCGTCGCCGGCCAGCCCGAAGAGGTTGCCCGCGATGCGGTTGTCGTGGTTGCCGTTGACGTAGACGCCGTAGCTGGACGCGGGGCTGAAGGCGTTGCGCTCGCCGAGGTCGTCCCCGCCGTCCCCGTCGCTGCCGATGATCGCGAAGCGGCCGTTGGTCTCGATGATGACCCCCGCGAAGCCCAGCGCGAGGTTGCCCGTCCCCGGTCCGTCGAGGCCGACGTGGTTGCACTGCACGCGATGGGTCCCGCTGCTGCGCAGCCGGATCGGAGCGCCACCGCCCAGGGCGAGCCCGCGGATCGAGACGGGCTCCGCGGCCGTGACGTTGAAGACCGGCGTCAGACCCTCGAGTGGCCCCGTCACCTCGACCCGCATGTAGGAAGGCGCCTCCCGACCGGCGCAGACGTTGTCCGGCGCCGTCCCGTAGCGCGGCTGCGTGGTGCCGTCGATCTCCACGCCCTCGCTGACGTCCGGCAGGCTGCTCGCGAGCGCGATCGAGCACACGCCGGCTGCCGAGCACGAGCCAGCGGGGATCGCGAAGGTGATCCCGTCCACGCCGGGGCTCGCGTTGGCGTCGGCGACCGCCTGGCGCAGCGATCCCTCCCCGGTGTCGGCGGTGGTGGAGACGAGGAAGGACGCGGCCCCGGCCGGACCGGCCAGGAACGCGAGCATCGGGATCGACAGGCAGGCGGATCGACACCAGGGCATGCGGGCTCCTCGTGGTACGGCGCTACGGACGTGCGTGGGGGGGCGGCGGAGCCTAGCGCGCCTTCGAGCGCGAGCGCGATCGCGCCTCCTCCGGCACGCCCTCCGCCCGCGCGGCCATCCCCCGGGCCGCCACCCCGGTCGGCGCAGGGCCGCGCCCTGCCCGTCGGGACGGCCCGAGCGCGGTGTGGCGAGCCGCGGCGATAAGTTTCGCTTAAGCCGGGTCCGCGAGGCTCGCCCCCATCGAAACCCCGATGGAGGTCGCCATGCGGTTCCCGATCCTCGCCCTCACGGCCCTGGTGCTCGGCGCTGCCGCGGCGCGCGCCGAGCGCCCCGCCGACTTCGAGGCCGCCTTCGCGGCCGAAGCGCGGCGCGCCGATCCCGCCTTCGCGGGCTTCGCGGCGGCGCGCGGCGAGCGCCTCTTCCGCGAGACCCAGGGCGGCGACTGGAGCTGCGCGACGTGCCACGGCGCGACACCCACCGGCCCCGGCGAGCACACCGTCACCGGCAAGCGCATCGAGGCGCTCGCGCCGGCGGCGAATCCGGGGCGCTTCACCGACGCCGCGAAGGTCGAGAAGTGGTTCAAGCGCAACTGCAACGACGTGCTCGCCCGCCCCTGCACCGCGCAGGAGAAGGGCGACCTGCTGGCGTGGCTGGTGAGCCTGCCCGCGAAGGAGACCCGATGAGGCGTACGATCCGGTTGCTCTCGGCGGGCGGCGTCCTGCTCGCGGCGGCCGTCACGGCCTCCGCCGGGTCGAAGCGTGTGCCGCTGCCTCCTGCCTATGCGGAGGAGTGCGGGGCCTGCCACGTGGCGTACCCCGCCCGCATGCTGGACGCCGCCTCGTGGAACGCGGTGATCGGAGGCCTCGAGCGCCACTTCGGCGTCGACGCGAGCGCCGACGCCGCCACGCTCGAGCCGATCCGCGCCTACCTGCTGCGCGGCGCGCGCAGCAAGCCCACGGCCGGCGCCGGCGGCCAGCCGCTCCTGCGCATCACCGAGACCCGCTGGTTCCGCCACGAGCACGACGAGCTGCCGTCGCGTCTCGTGAAGGGCCCCGCGGCGCCGAGGCCGGCCGACTGCGGCGCCTGCCACCGGCAGGCGGCGTCTGGCAGCTACTCCGAACGGAGCCTCCGGCTCCCCGGGAAGGAAGGTGCGCGATGAACGAACGGATCCTCGTCTGGGACCTCCCGCTGCGGGTCTTCCACTGGGTGCTGGCCGCGAGCTTCGCCGGCGCCTTCCTCACCGCCGAGAGCGAGCGCCTGCGGGACCTGCATCTGCTCTGCGGCTACACCTTCGCCGGCGCGATCGCGTTCCGCGTGGCGTGGGGCTTCGTCGGCTCGCGCCACGCGCGCTTCTCGTCGCTGCGCTTCGGGCCGGTCGCGCTCGCCCGCTACCTGCGCTCGCTCGCCGCCGGCCGGCCCGAGCCGCACGCCGGGCACGGTCCCGTCGCGATCGTGATGATCCCGCTCCTGCTCGGGCTCGGCCTGGCGGTCGCGGCATCGGGTCTCGCGACCTACGCGGAATGGGGCGGCGAGTGGCTCGAGGAGGCGCACGAGGCGGCCGCCTTCGCGATGCTCGCGGTGGTGATCGCGCACGTGGCGGGCGTCGTGGTCCTGAGCGTGCTCCAGCGCGAGAACCTGGCGCTCGCGCTCGTGACGGGCCGCAAGCGCGGTGCGGCGGGCGACGCGATCCGCGGCTCGCGCCCGCTCGTGGCGCTGCTACTCCTTGCGGCGCTGGCAGGCCTGTGGCTGCCCGGCCTTGCGGCACGTGAGCACCGGCATGCGGCGCGCGGAGCACACGTTGCCGCGCATGGAGTGGAGTCGAGGGACCACGCCGACTGAAGGGAGGCGCCGCGGCTCATGCGCGTGCTCGTCGTCGAGGATGATCCGCTGCTCGGCGACGCGCTGCGGGCAGGGCTCGCGCAGGCGGGCTTCGCCGCGGACTGGGTGCGCGACGGCCGCGCCGGGCTGGTCGCCGCCGTGAGCGAGCCCTTCGCCGCGATCGTGCTCGACCTGGGCCTCCCCGCGCTCTCGGGCCTCGAGCTGCTCCGGCGCCTGCGCGCCGAGCGCCACGCGGTTCCCGTCCTGATCCTCACCGCGCGCGACGCGGTCGCGGACCGCATCGCCGGCCTCGACGCGGGGGCCGACGACTACCTCGTGAAGCCCGTCGACCTCGGCGAGCTCGCCGCGCGGCTGCGCGCGCTGGTGCGCCGTGCGGCAGGGCAGGCCGCGCCGACCCTCGAGGTCGGGCCGCTGCGCATCGACCCCGCCGCGCACGGGGTTGCCTTCCGCGGTCAGGCGGTCGAGCTGTCGGCACGCGAGTTCGCGGTCCTCCACGAGCTCGCCCGCGCGGCGGGCCGCGTGCTCTCGAAGGAGCAGATCGCCGAGCGGGTCTACGGGTGGGGCGAGGAGGTCGAGTCGAACGCCGTCGAGGTGCACGTACACCATCTGCGCCGCAAGCTCGCGCCCGAGGCGATCGTCACGGTGCGCGGCGTCGGCTACCTGGTACCCCGGGACCTCGCGTGAGCCGCGCCCCTTCGTTGCGCGCGCGGCTGCTCGGCGGGGTGCTGCTGGCCGTCGCGCTCGTGTGGCTCGCGGTCGCGACCGCCGGCTGGCTGCGCGCCCGGCGCGAGGCCGAGGCGCTCTTCGACGCGCATCTCGCGCAGGCGGCGGCCGTGCTGGTGGCCCTGCTCGCGGACGACGACGACGATGACGACGACGATCACGAGGAGCTCGAGCTCGAGATCGAGCACGCCCCCGAGCTGCACCGCTATGCACGCAACGTGGCCTTCCAGGTCTGGGAGGGCCGGACCCTGCGCGTGCACTCGCGCAACGCGCCGCGCGAGCGGCTCTCCGGCGTCGAGCAGGGCTTCTCGGACGCCACGGTGGCAGGCGCGCGCTGGCGCGTGTTCAGCGCGAGGGCCTTCGGCGGGCGCGGGCTCGTGCAGGTGGGCGAGCGCGCCGATACGCGGGAGGCCGTCGCCGCCAGGCTGGCCTGGCAGCTCCTGCTGCCGCTCGCCGTGGCGCTGCCGCTCCTCGCGGCCGCCCTCTCGCTCGCGATCGGGCGCGCGCTCGGGCCGCTGCGCGCGCTCGCCGACGCGGTCGCGACGCGCGATCCCCAGCGGCTCGAGCCGATCGCTGCGGAGCGGGTGCCGCGCGAGGTGCGCGCGCTGGTGGATCGCCTCAACGAGCTGTTCGCCCGCATCGACGCCTCGCTCGAGCGCGAGCGTGCCTTCACGGCGGATGCGGCCCACGAGCTCCGCACGCCGCTCGCCGCGATCCGCGCGCAGGCCGAGGTGGCCCGCGCGGCGGCGGCCGGCGCCGAGCGGCGGCACGCGCTCGATGCGGTGATCGCGGGCTGTGACCGCGCCGCCCACCTGGCGGAGCAGCTTCTCACGCTCGCGCGGCTCGAGGCGGAGGCGTGGCCCGAGCGCCTCGCCGGCTGCGACCTCGCCGCGGTCGCGCGCGGCGTGCTGGCCGAGCTCGGGCAGGCAGCGCACTCGCGCGGGGTGGCGCTCGCGCTCGACGCGCCCGAGCCGGTGCCCGTGCGCGGTGACGCGGCGCTGCTGCACGTGCTGGTGCGCAACCTTGCGGACAACGCACTGCGCTACGGGGCTTCCGGCGGGCGCGTGCGGGTGGTGGCCGAGGCGGGCGCGGCGGGGGCCGTGCTGCGCGTCGAGGACCAGGGCCCGGGCCTTGCGCCCGAGGCACGCGCGCGCGTGCTCGATCGCTTCCACCGCGAGCTCGGAACGGGCGAGAGCGGTGCGGGCCTCGGGCTCGCGATCGCGGCGCGCGTCGCCGCGCTGCACGGCGCGCGGCTCGGCCTCGCGGACGGCCCCGGCGGGCGGGGCCTCACCGTGTCCGTCTCGTTTCCCGTCGAGGCCGCACGCCTTAGCGGCGGATGACGCCGGAGGGCGTCGCGTCGTCGGCGAGGTCGCCGGGCAAGGCGCGTGCTGGGTACGCGCCGGCCGGCGCGACGGACCCGGCATCGGGAAGGGAGCGCCGATCGGCTGCCGCACCTCCGGATCGGCGGAGCCGGGGCCGGCATCCCCCTCGTCCGGCCGCCGTCAGGTTCCCGCCGGCTCCGCGCGCCGCGTATACTGGGCTCCCCGTCACGAGGAGGGCAGACCGTGTCCGTCCCTGGGCCCCGCGTGCTGACGCCGTCGCAAGCCGTTCGCCTCCTCGCCCTGCTCGCCGCCTCCGGGTTCGCGCTCGGCGCCGACTGTGGGGGTGGCACCGTGGCCCTTCCGGGCTCCGGCTCGGTCCTCTACGAGAGCCCGCAGGTGGATCCGCTCGCCCTCTCCGCCGACGGGACCCGTCTCTACGTGGCCAACACCACGAGCGGGACCCTGTCGGTGCTCGACGTCACGAACCCGGCGAGCCCGCGCTTCCTTGCCGAGATCAAGGTCGGCCACGACCCGGTGGGCGTCGCGGTCCGGCCGAAGGCGGGTCCGGAGGAGGACGAGCTCGTCTTCGTCACGAACCACGTCTCGGACTCGATCAGCGTCGTGAGCCGTGCCCAGCTCGAGGTGGTCCAGACGATCCAGGCCCTCGACGCGAACGGGGTCACCACCACCGACGAGCCGGTGGGCATCGCCTTCGCCGGACCGGACCGGGCCTTCGTCGCGCTCGACCAGCCGAACCAGGTGCTGCGCCTCGACCTCGACGCCGCCGGCACCGCCACCATCCATCCGACGCGGCTCGCGATCCGTGGCCAGGCCCCGCGCGCGCTGGCCGTGGCCGGCAACCGGCTCTACGTCGCGGCCTTCGAGTCGGGCAACGAGACCGAGCTCGGCACCTGCGCGCCGGGCGACCCGCGCGGCCTCGATCCGAACCCGGCGGCCCCCGACCAGGGCTGCGAGTTCGAGCTCACGCCGCAGTTCTTCCTGCAGTTCGCCCAGAGTCCGAACGTGGGCGGGCGCGTGATCCACGACACCGACGTGCCGGACCGCGACCTCTTCGTGTTCGACACCGACACGCTGGCGCCGGTCGCGACGATCGAGGGCGTCGGCACCCTGCTCTACGGTGTCGCAACGAGCCCGAGCGGCTCCCGCATCTACGTGACCAACACGAACGCACGAAACCTCCAGAACGGCCTGCTCGCCCTCGGCAACCGCGCCTTCGAGAACCGGCTCAGCTACGTGGACTGCGTGGGCGGCTGCGCCTCGTTCTCGCCGCCGGTCCACGTCGACCTCGACGCGTCCGCGCCGGGCGCGCAGACCGTTCCGACGCCCTACGGAATCGCGGCGAGCGCCGACGGCGACACGCTGGTCGTGACCGCCGCCGGGTCGGACGGGCAGCCGGGGCTGCCGGGGCTCTTCACGCTCGATGGCGCCGGAACCGTGCTCGGAGCGGTGGTGACCGGTGCCATTCCGCAGGGCGTCGCCCTGCGCTCCGACCCCGCCACCGGCGCGGCCCGGACGGCCTATGTCCTCGACACGGTCCAGAGCCGCGTCACGGTGGTCGACGTCTCGAACCCCGGAGCGCCCGCCACGCTCGCGGCGTTGGCGGTGGGCTCCGACCCCACGCCGGCCGCCGTGAGGCGCGGTCGCATCGCGTTCCACTCCGCACGCGGCTCGACCAGCGCGACCTTCGCGTGCGGGTCCTGCCACCCCGCCGGCAACGAGGACCAGCTCCTCTGGACGATCAACACCGCCGCCGGGCCGGGCGGCACGGACCCGAACGGGGCGGAGCCGGAGCCGCGCACGACGATGCCGATCCGAGGGCTCCGCGACACGCTCCCGCTCCACTGGGACGGCTCGCTCGGCGATCCCTTCCCCGGCGTGTTCGTGCCCGGCGACAGCGCGCCGGACTGCAGCCTCGCGGGCGGCGACCACGCCTGCTTCCGCGATCTGGTCGACGCGAGCCTCGCGGGCGTGATGTGCGACCCGACGAGCTGCCCGGTCGGCCCGTCGGGCCTGCCCGGCGCCCTCGACGGCGCACAGCGTGACGACATGGCGACCTTCCTCGGCGCCGTCTCCTACCCGCCCTCACCGGCGCGGCGGCCGACCGACGCGCTCACCGCTGCGGCCCTCCAGGGTGCCCGGGATTTCTTCACTGCGGACGACGGCGGCGGCCTCGTCGGCCTGACCTGCGCCGACAACGCGGCCGGATGCCACCC
>WBZY01000870.1_pt1 | contig 19238 bp, 15 predicted proteins | sample 5204191 | NCBI WGS metagenome assembly WBZY01 (sample SAMN12344363, study PRJNA552823) | activated sludge metagenome | biome: Activated sludge suspended growth; feature: Anammox Sidestream; material: Wastewater; isolation source: activated sludge from anammox sidestream of wastewater treatment...
GAAATACGCCCAGTCCCACGAGTGGGCGCGCCTCGCCGACGACGGCCTCGTCACCGTCGGCATCTCCGACCACGCCCAGGAAGCGCTCGGCGACATCGTCTACCTCGAACTGCCGCAGGTCGGCCGCAAGGTGAAGGCCGGCGAGGAATGCGCCGTGGTGGAATCGGTGAAGGCCGCCTCCGACATCTATGCGCCGATCGCCGGCGAGGTGGTCGCCGTCAACCAGGCCGCCGCAGACGCGCCGGAGTCGGTGAACCAGGACGCCTACGCCGCCTGGCTGTTCAAGCTGAAGCCGGACAACGCCGCCGACCTCGACAAGCTGCTCGACGCCGACGCCTACGCCAAGGTCGCCGCCGAAGACTGATCATGCCGCACACGCCGCTTTCCGCGCTCGAGCAGCGCGACGAGTTCATCGTCCGCCACATCGGCCCCGATGCGGCCGAGACGGCCGCCATGCTGACCGCCGTCGGCGCCGCCAGCCTCGACGAGCTGATCGGGCAGACCGTGCCCGCCGCGATCCGCCTCGCCGCCCCGCTGGGCCTGCCCTCCCCGCTGCGCGAGCACGAGGCGCTGGCGAAGCTGAAGGCCATCGCCGCCAGGAACGTCGTGAAGAAGTCGCTCATCGGCCTCGGCTACTACGACACCCTGACGCCCAAGGTGATCCTGAGGAACCTGCTGGAAAACCCCGGCTGGTACACCGCCTACACGCCCTACCAGGCGGAGATCGCCCAGGGACGCCTCGAAGCCCTGCTCAACTGGCAGCAGATGGTGATCGACCTCACCGGCATGGCGCTGGCCAACGCCTCGCTGCTGGACGAGGCCACCGCCGCCGCCGAGGCGATGACCATGGCGCGGCGCGCCTCGAAGTCGAAGTCCAACGCCTTCTTCGTCGACGCCGCCTGCTTCCCGCAGACCCTCGACGTGGTGAAGACGCGCGCCGGCTGGTTCGGCTTCGAGCTGATCGTCGGCCCGGCGGCGGACGCCACCAAACAGGAGGTGTTCGGCGCCCTGCTGCAATACCCGAACGCCGACGGCGAATGCACCGACCTGACCGAGATCATCGCCAAACTGAAAGTCAGCGGCTGCATCACGGCGGTCGCCAGCGACCTGATGGCGCTGGTGCTGCTGAAGTCGCCCGGCGCCATGGGCGCCGACATCGCGCTCGGCTCGGCGCAGCGCTTCGGCGTGCCGATGGGCTACGGCGGCCCGCACGCCGCCTTCTTCGCCTGCCGCGACGAACACAAGCGCGCCGTGCCGGGCCGCATCATCGGCGTCTCAGTGGATGCGCGCGGCAAGCGCGCGCTGCGCATGGCCTTGCAGACGCGCGAGCAGCACATCCGCCGCGAGAAGGCCAACTCCAACATCTGCACTTCGCAGGTGCTGCTCGCCAACATCGCCGGCATGTACGCCGTCTGGCACGGCCCGCAGGGGCTGAAGACCATCGCCGGCCGCATCCACCGCCTCGCCGGCATCCTCGCCGCCGGATTGAAGGCCGCCGGCGTGAAGGTGCTGACGCAGCGCTGGTTCGACACCCTCCTCGTCGAGACGCAGGCGGAGGTGCCCGGCTACAACCTTCGCGTGGTTTCGGAAAAGGTGCGCGGCCTCTCGCTCGACGAGAAGACCACGCGCGAGGACGTCACCGCGATCCTGAAAACGCTCACCGGCAAAGATGCCAACATCGACGCGCTGGACGCACAGGCGGCGGCGAACGATCCGCTGGCGGGACTCCTGCGCTCGGACACCATCCTCACCCACCCGGTGTTCAACAGCCACCACACCGAGCACGAGATGCTGCGCTACCTGAAGCGCCTGCAGAACCGCGACCTCGCGCTCGACCACTCGATGATCTCGCTCGGCTCCTGCACCATGAAGCTCAACGCCACCAGCGAGATGATCCCCATCACCTGGCCCGAGTTCGGCGACCTGCATCCCTTCGCCCCGGCCGGGCAGGCCGCCGGCTATGCCGAGATGATCGGACTGCTCGGCGACTGGCTGAAGGCCATCACCGGCTTCGACGCCATCTGCATCCAGCCCAACTCGGGCGCCCAGGGCGAATACGCCGGCCTCGTCTCCATCCGCCGCTACCAGGCGGCGCAGGGGGAAAGCCACCGCAACGTCTGCCTGATCCCGAAATCGGCGCACGGCACCAACCCGGCAACGGCGCAGATGTGCGGCCTCTCGGTGGTGGTAGTCGACTGCGACGACAGCGGCAACGTCGACGTCGCCGACCTCAAGGCGAAAGCGGAGCAGCACGCCGCAAACCTCTCCTGCCTGATGCTCACCTACCCGTCCACCCACGGCGTCTTCGAGGAGGCGGTGAAGGAGATCTGCGCCATCGTGCACGCCAACGGCGGCCAGGTGTACATGGACGGCGCCAACCTCAACGCCCAGGTCGGCCTCACCTCGCCGGCCAGCATCGGCGCCGACGTCAGCCACATGAACCTGCACAAGACCTTCGCCATCCCGCACGGCGGCGGCGGGCCGGGCATGGGGCCGATCGGGCTGAAGGCGCATCTAGCCCCACATGCACCGGGACATTTGCTTGCCGCCGACCGCGTCGGCAGCCAGGGCGCCGTCAGTGCCGCGCCCTTCGGCTCGGCCTCGATCCTGCCCATCTCCTGGATGTACATCGCCATGCTTGGCGGCGAGGGCCTGACGCGCGCGACGCAAGTCGCCATCCTCAACGCCAACTACGTCGCCGCGCGGCTGAAGGAGCACTATCCGGTGCTGTACGCCGGCGCCAACGGCCGCGTCGCCCACGAGTGCATCCTCGACATCCGCGCCATCAAGGCGGCCACCGGCATCGCCGAGATCGACATCGCCAAGCGCCTGATGGACTACGGCTTCCACGCGCCGACGGTAAGCTTCCCGGTGGCCGGCACCATCATGGTCGAGCCGACCGAGTCGGAGTCGAAGGGCGAACTCGACCGCTTCGTCGCCGCGCTGATTGCCATCCGCGAGGAGATCCGCAAGGTCGAGCGCGGCGAATGGCCGGCGGAGGACAATCCCGTGAAGCGCGCCCCGCACACCCAGGCCGACCTCGTCGACGCCGAGTGGACGCGGCCCTACAGCCGGCAGGAAGCCGTGTTCCCGCTGCCCTGGGTGGCGGAGAACAAGTTCTGGCCCTCGGTGAACCGCATCGACGACGTGTACGGCGACCGCAACCTGTTCTGTTCCTGTCCTCCCGTGGAGACTGGCGGCAATGGCTGACTCATATCTGATTCTCACCGTCATCGGCGCCGACCGTCCCGGCCTGGTCGGCGAATTGTCGGCCGCCATCGCCGCCCACCAGGGCAACTGGCTGGAGTCCTCGATGTCGCACCTCGCCGGCCAGTTCGCCGGCATCGTCCGCGTGGCGGTGCCGGCAACACAGGCGGAAGCGCTGAAGAGCGCGCTGGGCAAGATGGCCGCCCTCAAGGTGATGGCCGAAACCGCCGGGGAAAAGTCAGCCCCCGCAGGACGGCGATTGAAGCTGGCCCTGGTCGGCCACGACCGCATCGGCATCGTGCGCGAGGTCTCGCAGGTGCTGGCGAGGCATGCCGTCAACGTCGAGAAGCTGGAGACGCACACCGCCAGCGCGCCGATGTCGGCGGAGACCCTGTTCCACGCCCAGGCCGAACTGCAGGCCGGCTCGGGTCTCGACGCCCGCGCCCTGAAGGCCGAACTGGAGCGGATTTCCGACGAGCTGATGGTCGACATCACCCTCGACGAGACGATCTGACATGGCCCTCTACGCACTGGGCGAGCGCCGGCCCGAACTGCGCGGCGACTGCTGGGTGGCGGAGAACGCCGCCGTGATCGGCTCGGTGCTGATCGAGGACGGCGCCAGCGTCTGGTTCAACACCGTCATCCGCGGCGACAACGATCTCATCGTCATCGGCCCCGGCAGCAACGTGCAGGACGGCGCGGTGCTGCACACCGACGCCGGCATCCGGCTGACGCTGGGCCCGAGCGTGCTGGTCGGCCACCAGGCTATGCTGCACGGCTGCACCATCGGCGAAGGCTCGCTCGTCGGCATCCAGGCCGTCATCCTCAACAACGTCGTCATCGGCAAGGAATGCCTGATCGGCGCCGGTGCCCTCATCCCGGAAGGCAAGGTCATCCCCGACCGCTCGCTGGTGATGGGTTCCCCCGGCAAGGTGGTGCGCCAGCTCAGCGACCAGGAAGCCGCCTTCATCCGCCTCGGCTGCCAGCAATACACCGCGCGCGCCCGGCGCTACAAGCGGGAGTTGCAGCGCCTGCCCGAGTAAGCCAAACTGCCCGCATGACGACGGCAAGCCACCCCAGCCACCTGCAGAGAACAGCGTGGCTGGCCGCGTGGGCGGCGGCGGCGGCGGCCGCGCTCCTCTCCGGCTGCGGCAGGCAGGAAGCCCCGCCCGCGCCCGCGGCCGCCCCTGCTCCGGCACCCGCACCCCCCCCCGCGCCCGCCGAGCCGGGCGACGCCCGCCAGCCCTCGCGCCTCACCGCCTATCTCTACGGCAAGGAGCAGATCGGCGCGCTCTACGCAGCCGGCCGCGAGTGGGACAGGAAGCTCGGCCTGCAGCAGGACTGCAAGACCCCCTACAACATCCAGCCGCTCAACCTGTTCCTGCTCAAGGCCATCGAATTCCCCGAGGGCAAGGCCCATCCCGTCGCCGGCAGCTGGCAGCACCGCTACGTCTTCGAGCGCTGCGGCAAGCGCATGACCTACAACGCCGTCTTCGTCGCGCGGCCCGGCGACAAGCCGGAAGTGCGGGAGCACGTGCCGGGCAACACCAATGCCTCGATGCAGCAGGTCAGCGAAGCGCTGAAGGAGGCTGCACCCGCCGCCCAGACCCGGCTGGCGAAGCGCAGCAAGGACTGCAAGCAAGCCGAACTCATCGACACCCGGCTCACCCACCCCCCGCGCGAGCCGAAGGAAGCCGACAAGCCCGCCGGCCACTGGGAGGAAACCTGGACATTCCGCGGCTGCGACCGCGACGCCGAATTGATCGTCGTGTTCACCCCGGACGGCCAGGGCGGCATGCGCTATGCCGTCAAATAGCCCTCAAGCCCGCCGCCGGGCTGCCGTAATGCAGGCAACGGCATTCCTCATCCAAGGGAGGCGACTATGCAGGACTGGGCGACTTTCTTCTTCACCGGCTGCAGCACGCTGCCGGCCTTCATGGTGCTGGTGAACAGCGAGGCGATCGGGCTGGCGATGATCGTCTTTCTCGGGCTGCTCATCACCGCCTGCCTGCTCGGCCTGCGCGATCAGGAATGCCCGGCGCGCCAAGCATCCCTGCGCGACACGGAGAAGCGCCGGGCTAAACGCCGGGAATAGCCTGCTGCTTCAGGGATTTTTCTGCGGCACCTGGACGAAGACCTCGTCCGGCTTGATGTAGCCGAGCTCGTAGCGGGCACGCTCCTCGATGGCCTCGTAGCCGCTCTTCAGGTCGCGCACCTCGGCGTCGAGGGCGGCGTTGCGGGTTTCCAGCTTCTGGTTCACCTCGCGCTGGGCCGTCAATTGACGGTCAACGTCCCACACCTTGAGCCAGCCGCCCTTGCCGAACCACAGCGGATATTGCAGCAGGGCAATGAGGATGACCAGCACCAGGGTCGGCCACCTCACGGCCGTCGCTTACTTCCGCAGGTTGTAGAAGGCATTGCGCCCAGGGTAGCTGACCGTGTCGCCGAGATCCTCCTCGATGCGCAGGAGCTGGTTGTACTTGGCGATGCGGTCGGAACGGCTGAGCGAGCCGGTCTTGATCTGCAGCGCGTTGAGTCCCACCGCAATGTCGGCGATCGTCGAATCCTCGGTCTCGCCCGAGCGGTGCGAGATGACCGAGGTGTAGCCGGAGCGCTTGGCCAGCTCGACGGCCGCGAAAGTCTCGGTCAGCGTGCCGATCTGATTGATCTTGATTAGGATCGAGTTGGCGATGCCCTGGGCGATGCCCTCGCGCAGGATCTTGGTGTTGGTGACGAAGAGGTCGTCGCCGACGATCTGGATCTTCCGGCCCAGGCGGTCGGTGAGCATTTTCCAGCCTTCCCAGTCGCTCTCCGCCATGCCGTCCTCGATGCTGACAATGGGGAACTTGTCGGCGAGCGTCGCCAGGTAGTCGGTGAATTGGGCGGCGCTGAGGGTCAGCTTCTCGCCGGCGAGTTCGTACTTGCCGTCCTTGTAGAACTCGGAGGCGGCGCAGTCGAGCGCCAGCAGCACGTCCTGCCCCGGCTCATAGCCGGCCTTGGCGACGGCCTCGAGGATCAGCTTGAGCGCTTCCTCGGTGCCGGAGACGTTGGGGGCGAAACCGCCTTCGTCGCCGACGGAAGTCGGGAAGCCGCGCTTGTCGAGCAGCTTTTTCAGGGCGTGGAACACTTCGGCGCCGCAGCGCAGCGCCTCGCGGAAGCTCTGCGCGCCGACCGGCATGATCATGCATTCCTGGATGTCGAGGCTGTTGTTGGCGTGGGCGCCGCCGTTGATGACGTTCATCATCGGCACCGGCATTTGCATCGGGCCCATGCCGCCGAAGTAGCGGTAGAGCGGCAGCCCTGCCTCCTCCGCCGCCGCTTTGGCCACCGCCATCGAGACGGCCAGCATGGCGTTGGCGCCGAGGCGCGACTTGTTGTCGGTGCCGTCGAGCTCGATGAGGGTCTTGTCGATGAAGGCCTGCTCCTCGGCATCCAGCCCGATGATGGCCTCCGAGATCTCGGTGTTCACGTTCTCGACGGCCTGCAGGACGCCCTTGCCGAGGTAGCGCCCGGCGTCGCCGTCGCGCAGTTCGATGGCCTCGCGCGAGCCGGTGGAGGCGCCCGAGGGCACGGCGGCGCGGCCCATGACGCCCGACTCGAGCAGGACGTCGGCCTCGACGGTGGGATTGCCGCGCGAGTCCAGGATCTCGCGGGCGACGACATCAACGATTGCGCTCATTTTTCTTGCTCCCTCTAAAGACCTTCGACAACAAGCATGTTCATTTGCGCAGCACCCTTGCGCTGTTCGCGCGCAGCGCGGTACTCCGGCGAATCGTAGAAGCGCTGCGCCTGCTCGACGGAGTCGAACTCGAGGATGACCAGGCGCGGCGGCGCCCAGTCGCCTTCGAGCAGGTGCGTGGCACCGCCGCGCACGACGTACCTGCCGCCGTATTTCGCCACGGCGGCACCGGCCAGCGCCTTGTAGCCCTCGTACTGCTCCGGCTTGGTAACGCTGGCCTGGGCGATGATGTAGGCCTTGCTCATGCCATCTCCGCGAAGCCTTGCTTCTTCACCAGCGCATCGATGTCGCGCAGGTTCTCCAGCAACGCCTTCATTTTTCCCAGCGGCCAGGAATTCGGGCCGTCGGACAACGCCTGCTCCGGATTAGGATGGGTCTCCATGAACAGGCCTGCCACGCCGACGGCGACCGCCGCCCGCGCCAGCACCGGCACGAACTCGCGCTGGCCGCCGCTCGAAGCACCCTGCCCGCCCGGCAACTGCACCGAGTGCGTGGCGTCGTAGACCACCGGGCATCCGGTCTCGCGCAGGATGGCCAGGCTGCGCATGTCGGAGACGAGGTTGTTGTAGCCGAAGGAGGCGCCGCGTTCGCAGACCATGATGGTATCGGCCCCCTTGTTGGCTTCCTTGGCCTTGGCGACGACGTGCTTCATGTCCTGCGGGGCGAGGAACTGGCCCTTCTTGATGTTGGCCGGCTTGCCCAAGGCGGCGACGGCCTGGATGAAATCGGTTTGCCGGCAGAGGAAGGCCGGCGTCTGCAGCACGTCGACCACGGCAGCAGCGGCGGCGATCTCCGACTGGTCATGCACGTCGGTCAGCACCGGCACGCCGACGGTCTTCTTCACCTCGGCGAGAATCTCCAGGCCCTTCTCCATGCCGAGGCCGCGGTAGGACTTGCCCGAGCTGCGGTTGGCCTTGTCGTAGGAGGACTTGAAGATGAAGGGCATGCCCAGGCCGGCGCAAATCTCCTTCAACCGGCCGGCGACGTCGATGGCCAGCTCGCGCGACTCGATGACGCAGGGGCCGGCGATCAGGAACAGCGGATGCTCCAGGCCGACTTCAAAACCGCAAAGCTTCACGACGCCGCCTGCCGGATCGGCGTCACCGGGGAATCCTTGCCGCTCTCCTGGTGCGCCAGGGCGGCGCGCACGAAGGCGGAGAACAGCGGATGCCCGGCGCGCGGCGAGGACGTGAATTCGGGATGGAACTGGCAGCCGATGAACCAGGGGTGCGCATTTATGCCCTCTCTCGGCAGTTCCACCATCTCGCACAGGCGGCCATCCTCGGACTTGCCGCTCACCTTGAGGCCGGCCTGCTGCAGCCGGTTGAGGTAGATGTTGTTCACCTCGTAGCGGTGGCGATGCCGCTCGACGATGGTGTCGGCGCCGTAAACCTTCCGCGCCAGCGAATCGGCCGCCAGCGCGCAGGTCTGCCCGCCGAGGCGCATGGTGCCGCCGAGGTCGGCGCCGGCCTCGCGCTTCTCCACCCGGCCCTCGCGGTCGCGCCACTCGGTAATGAGGGCGATGACAGGGTGCGGCGTGTCGGGATCGAACTCGGTGCTGTGCGCGCCTTCCATGCCGGCGACATCGCGGGCGAACTCGATCACGGCGAGCTGCATGCCTAGGCAGATGCCCAGATACGGCACCTTGTTTTCGCGGGCATGGCGGATGGCGGCGATCTTGCCCTCGACGCCGCGCTTGCCGAAGCCGCCCGGCACGAGGATGGCGTCCATGCCGGCCAGCGCCGCGGTGCCCTCGCGCTCGATGACTTCCGAATCCAGGTAATGGATGTTGATGCGGCTGCGCGTGTGGATGCCGGCATGCACCAGGGCCTCCGACAGCGACTTGTAGGACTCGGTGAGGTCGACGTACTTGCCGACGAAGGCAATGTCCACCGTGCGCTCCGGGTGCTCCAGCGCATCGATCAGCTTGTTCCACACCGAGAGGTCGGCCGCGCGCGCCAGGATGTTCAGCTTGTGGCAGACGATCTCGTCGAGCATCTGGTCGTGCAGCATGGCCGGGATCTTGTAGATGCTGTCGGAATCCACCACCGAGATCACCGCCTCTGGCGCCACGTTGGTGAACAGGGCGATCTTGCGTCGCTCGTCGTCCGGCACCGGGCGGTCGGCGCGGCACAGCAGCACGTCGGGCTGGATGCCGATCTCGCGCAGCTCCTTGACCGAGTGCTGCGTCGGCTTGGTTTTCAACTCGCCGGCGGTGGCGATCCAGGGCAGCAGGGTGAGGTGGATGAAGCAGGTGTTCTGGCGGCCCTCCTCGATGCCCATCTGGCGGATCGCTTCCAGGAAAGGCAGCGACTCGATGTCGCCCACCGTGCCGCCGACCTCGACGATGGCGACGTCGGCACCCTGGGCGCCGTTCTTTACGTGTACTTTGATCTCGTCGGTGATGTGCGGGATGACCTGCACGGTGCGGCCAAGGTAGTCGCCGCGACGCTCCTTCTTGATCACCGACTCGTAGATCTGGCCGGTGGTGAAGTTGTTGCGCTTGCCCATCTTGGCGCGCGTGAAGCGCTCGTAGTGGCCGAGGTCGAGGTCGGTCTCCGCGCCGTCCTCGGTGACGAACACCTCGCCGTGCTGGAAGGGGCTCATCGTGCCGGGATCGACGTTGATGTAGGGGTCGAGCTTGAGGTGGGTGACCTTGATGCCGCGGGATTCGAGGATGGCGCCGAGGGAGGCGGCGGCGATGCCCTTGCCCAGAGAGGACACGACACCGCCTGTAACGAAGACGTACTTGGTCATTTGGACTACGTCTGCAGGAAAGCCAAATGATAGCCGAATCTTTCCTGCCGCTCAACGAAAACGCCGGGAAATCTGCGGAAAAGCTACTTGAGAAATTACTTGAGGAATTCCCGGCTGATTTCGCGGAATTCATTGGTGCCGGCCTGCTTCAGCCACTCGAAGGCGACCATCTCGCGCGAAACGATCTCGACGCCCTGGGCGCGCATGCGGGCCAGGGCCAGCTCCTTGTCCGATGGCCGGCGCGAACCGACCGCCTCGGCGACGACAAAAACGTCCTTTCCCTGCGCGCGCAAATCGAGCACGGTCTGCAGCACGCAGACATGCGACTCGGTGCCCACCACCACCACCTGCGGGCGGGCGGCTCCCGGCAGTCGTTCGAGGCACCTCGCCGCGACGCAGGAAAAATGCAGCTTCTCAGCGATATCCTCTGGAGAAGTCAGTCCCCGCAGCACGGCGACCGTGGGGCCGATGCCCTTCGGATACTGCTCCGAGAGCATCACCGGCACGCCGAGGCGCCGCGCCACCTTGACCAGCCAGACGGCGTGGTCGAGCACCGCCGCGCCCTCGTGGATGTGCGGCAGCAGGCGCTCCTGGATGTCCACCACGAGGAGGACGGATTGGCCGCGGTTCATCAGCATGGGGAATAACCTCTTTCGACGCAGAGAACGCGGAGGCGCAGAGTGCGCAGAGAACGGCAAAGACAGGGTGTTTTCATCTCTGTGTCCTCTGCGTCTCTGCGATCTCTGCGTTGGAAGCGTTCAGGTTTGCAGCTCGATACGGTTGCGGAACCAGTCGAGCGCCTCGGGGTTGGCCAGCGCCTCGACATTCTTTACCGGCTCTCCATGCACGACATTGCGCACGGCGAGTTCGACGATCTTGTTGCTCTTGGTGCGCGGGATGTCGCCGACCTGGAGGATCTTCGCCGGTACATGGCGCGGCGTGGTGTTCTCGCGGATAACCTCCTTGATGCGCTTCGCCAGCGCGTCGTCGAGCACTCGCCCCTCGCGCAGCTTGACGAAGAGGACGACGCGGGTGTCCTTCTCCCAGTCCTGGCCGATGACGAGGGATTCCAGAACCTCGTCAAGCTTCTCCACCTGGCGATAGATTTCCGCCGTGCCGATGCGCACGCCGCCGGGGTTCAGCGTGGCGTCCGAGCGGCCATAGATGACGAAACCGCCGTGGGCGGTCTCTTCGATGAAATCGCCGTGGCACCAGATGTTGTCGAAGCGATCGAAGTAGGCGGCGCGGTACTTCTTCCCGTCGGGGTCGTTCCAGAAACCGGCCGGCATCGAGGGAAAGGGCTTGATGCATACGAGTTCGCCCTTGGCCTGATGCACCGGCCGGCCGGCCTCGTCGAACACCTCGACCGCCATGCCGAGGCCGCGGCACTGGATCTCGCCGCGTCGCACCGGGCCGAGCGGATTGCCGAGGACGAAGCAGGAAATGATGTCGGTGCCGCCAGAGATCGAGGCGAGTTGCACATCGCGCTTGATGCTGGCATACACGTACTCGAAGGCTTCCGGCACCAGCGGGCTGCCGGTGGAGAAGACGGTGCGCAGCGCGCCGAGATCATGGGTTTTCATCGGCGCCAGGTTGATCTTGGCGATGGCGTCGATGAACTTGGCCGAGGTACCGAAGTGGGTCATGCCCTCGGCCTCGGCAAAGTCGAAGAGGATGTTGCCGCGGCCGACGAAGGGCGAGCCGTCGTAGAGCAGCAGCGCCGCCCCCGAAGCAAGGCCGGAGACGAGCCAGTTCCACATCATCCAGCCGCAGGTGGTGAAGTAGAACAGTCGGTCGCCAGGCTTCACGTCGCCGTGCAGCTTGTGCTCCTTCAGGTGCTGCAGCAGCGTGCCGCCGGTGCTGTGCACGATGCACTTCGGCACGCCGGTGGTGCCCGAGGAATAGAGGATGTAGAGCGGATGGTCGAAGGGCAACTGCGCGAAGCGAATGGCCGTCTCGCCGGCGAAGGGCGCCAGGAATTCCGCCAGCGTCGTGCCGTGCCTCGCCTCGGCCGCGCGACCGCCGGCATAGGGCACGATCACGACGCGCTCGATCGAGGGCATCCTTGCGGCGATCTCGGACACCTTGCCCAGGCAGTCGATCGCCTTGCCGTTGTAGTAATAGCCGTCGCAGGCGAACAGCACCTTCGGCTCGATCTGGCCGAAGCGGTCGAGCACGCCCTGCACGCCGAAATCCGGCGAGGCCGAGGAGAAAACGGCGCCGACCGAGGCCGCGGCCAGCATCGCCACGACGGTTGCGGGGTGATTGGGCATATACGCCGCAACGCGATCGCCCTGCTTGACGCCCATGGCACGCAGCGCTGCGGCGGTCTGCGCCACGGCGCGGTACAGCTCGGCGTGGCTGACGCGATGCCGCACCTTGTCCTCGCCCCAGAACACCAGGGCATCGGTGCCGTCCTGACTGCGGAGAAGGTTCTCGGCGAAGTTCAGCCGCGCATCGGGGAACCACTGCGCGCCGGGCATCCGGTTGGCGTCCACCAGCACGCGCTCGCCGCGCTTGTCCGCCACTACCCCGGCGAAGTCCCACAGGGTGGTCCAGAACTGCTCGGGGTGGGTCACCGACCAGCGATGCAGCGTGTCGAAATCGGCGAATTCCGCCCCCCCGCGCCGCGCGGCGGCACGCATGAAGGCGGTCAGGTTGGCCGAAGCGATGCGTTGCTTCGAGGGTTTCCAGAGTGGCTTGTTGGCGTTCATAAGGACTGGTCTGCGGCTGGGCGCCTCATGTTTTCGGGCAGCGGAATGGAGCGGCCGCTGGCGGGATTGATCCAGACCATCTTGGCATCGCCGTGAGCGTACAGAGTGTCCTCGCCCGCCAGGCGCAACTCGTAATGCGTCGGCAGGCTGCTGCGGCCCGGCTGGCCGGCGAACATGCGCACCTCGACGCTGCCCGGATAGGTCAGCGGCACGAGAAAGGTGCAGCTGGCATTGACGATCACCGGGCCTTCGTCGTTGCGCTGCCCGGTGGCATAGCCGAGCGACTCAAGCCATTCGATGCGCGCCTGTTCCATGTAGCGGAAATAGACGGTGTTGTTGACGTGATTCATGGCGTCCATGTCGCCCCAGCGGACGGGCAGCACCGTGGTGTATATCAGCTTGCGCTTCTGTTCCATCTCGGACAAAGTTGGTCTGGAAAACCGAATTATAATGGCGACCGCAGCAACCATATACAAAATCCCGGTGAACAGCATGCAGCGCGAATCCATGGAATTCGATGTCGTCATCGTCGGCGGCGGCCCGGCCGGCCTCGCCGCAGCGATCCGGCTCAAGCAGATCGACGCCGGCATCAATGTCTGCCTGATCGAGAAGGGCGCCGAGGTCGGCGCGCACATCCTCTCCGGCGCCGTGATGGACCCGCGGGCCTTGAACGAGTTGATCCCCGACTGGCAGGACAAGGGCGCGCCACTCGACACCCCGGTGTCGGAGGACCGCTTCATCATCCTCTCCGAGACGGGCGGCCTCAAGGTACCCAACGCCCTGCTGCCCGGCTGCTTCCTCAACCACGGCAACTACATCGTCAGCCTGGGCAACGTCTGCCGCTGGCTGGCGGGCCAGGCCGAGGCGCTCGGCGTCGAGATCTACCCGGGCTTCGCCGGCGCCGAGGTGCTCTACAACGAAGCTGGCTCGGTGAAGGGCGTGGCCACCGGCGACATGGGCGTCGGCCGCGACGGCCAGCCGACGGACGCCTTCCAGCCCGGCATGGAACTGCTCGGCAAATACACGCTTTTCGCCGAGGGCTGCCGCGGCCACCTCGGCAAGCAGCTCGAGGCGAAATTCAATCTGCGCAACGGTGCCGACCCGCAGGTCTATGGCATCGGCATCAAGGAACTGTGGGAGATCAAGCCGGAACGTCACGTCAAGGGCCTGGTCATGCACACCGGCGGCTGGCCGATGCAGCCGGACACCTACGGCGGCGGCTTCGTCTACCACCTCGAAGGCAACCTGGTGTCGATCGGCTACGTCGTCGGCCTCGCCTACAGCAATCCCTACCTCTCGCCCTTCGAGGAGTTCCAGCGCTACAAGCTGCATCCGCTGGTGAAGCCCTTCCTCGAGGGCGGCAAGCGCATCGCCTACGGCGCGCGCGCGCTCGCCGCCGGCGGCCTGCAGGCATTGCCGAAACTGATCTTCCCGGGCGGCGCGCTGATCGGCGACGACGCAGGCTTCCTCAACGCCGCGCGCATCAAGGGCTCGCACTCGGCCATCAAGAGCGGCATGCTCGCCGCCGAGGCGCTGGCGGAGGCGCTCGCCGCCGGCCGCGCCGCCGACGAGCTGACCGCCTATCCGCAGAAATTCCGCGAGTCGTGGCTCTTCGAGGAACTGCACCGCACGCGCAACTTCAAGCCGTGGATGAGCAAGGGGCTGTGGCTGGGGTCATTGATGTTCGGCATCGACCAGCAAGTTTTCCGCGGCAAGGCGCCATGGACGCTGCGCCTGACGGCCGACCACTTGAAACTGAGGCCGGCGGCGGGTTGCCGGCCCATCGACTATCCGAAGCCCGACGGCGTGATCACCTTCGACCGGCTCTCCTCGGTGTTCCTGTCGAACACCAACCACGAGGAGAACCAGCCCTGCCACCTGCGGCTGAAGGACGAGAGCGTGCCGGTCCGGGTGAACCTCGCCCTCTACGACGCCCCCGAGCAGCGCTACTGCCCGGCCGGGGTATACGAGATCGTGCGCGATGCCGACGGCACCAACCCGCGCCTGCAGATCAACGCGCAGAACTGCGTGCACTGCAAGACCTGCGACATCAAGGACCCGACGCAGAACATCACCTGGGTCGTGCCGCAGGGCGGGGAAGGGCCTGTTTACCCGAACATGTAAGCTCCATCGCCCCCGACGACTTTCCCGCAAGGACCCCGCCTGCCCTGGCGGCTCAATTCACGCTGAGGCTTTCGAGTACGCCATTCACGGCGCGCTCGAACATCGGCATCTCCGTCACGATCCGTGCGAGTCCGGTCCTGAACTGGTAGGCCAGCGCCTCCTGCGAGATCGAGGTGGCGCGCGGCGAGCGCGGATTGGTAAACAGGAACAGGCCCCGCTGCGGACTGACCCAGGACAGGCGCGCGCGCACGCTCTGGCCCTCGTCCTGGCGGAACTCCACCCAGTCGCCACGGCCGAGCGCCGAGACCTGCTGCATGCAGGCGTCCCCGGCCGTGGCCGCCGATGGCGCGGCGCCGACGAGGGCCACCTCCTCGATCTGCACGTCGTTCTCCGAAATGCGCGTGATGAACAGCTCACCCTCGGGATTGACGCTGTATTGCGCTGCCGGCCCGGCCGTTGTCGCCTCGTCCGGCTCCAGCTCGGGCAGCGCAGCCAGCGCCTCGGCGCCGCCCAGGCCGGCCTTGACCGCCGCCGAATGCAGGGCGACCAGCTCGTCGAGGAAACGGGCGCGCACGTCCTCCGGCACATTGACCACGTCCAGGCCATGATGCATGGCGCGCAGCAGCCCGGGAAGGGTGTTCACCAGCTGCTTGCGCTCGTCGCTGCCCGTCTTCGGAGACACGCTCCAGATCAGGTCATCCATCATGGCGGTGGCGCTGAGGTAGGCGTGATGCTCCTCGCCATGCCGGATGTGCAGCTCCTTGAGAACATGCTGCCAGTGATCGAGCAGGAAGCGCCGGACGCCCTGCGGCACACCCGAAGACAGCCGCCGCATGACCGCCTCGCCGGCGACGATCCAGGCAATCTCCTCGGTCTCGCGCCGGCGCATGATCTCGGCCGAACGCTCCGCCATGTCCTCGGCCAGGGCATCCCGCTCGGCCAGCACCGCATTGAGCAGGTTGAGCGCATCGCCGAAGACGGCCACGTCGCGCTCGAAATCGCTCTGGATGCGATCGACGATGAAGGCGATTTCCTTGAACAGCGGATCGTCCTGGTCGACCGCGTCGCCCCAGGCCAGTGCGGCGCGGGAAATGCCGTCGAGCAGGCGGCGCGCCGGGTGAGCCTTGCTGGAGAAGAAGCCCTTGTCGAGCATCGCCACCTTCAGCACGGGGATCTGCAGCCGCCCCACCAGCGCCTTGATCGCATCGGGAATCTTCGCATCGTCGAAGATGAAGTCGAACAGCATGGCGACGATGTCGATGGTGATGGCATCGAGCTGGCCGATGCCCTGGCTCGCCCCGTTCGCCCGGATCTGGTGCAGGACATTCATCGTGCCCATCGCCTGGCCGAGATCGGGCAGTCCATCGACGCGTCCCTTCTCGTTCATCAGCGTGCTGAGCCGCTGCATCTCGGTCAGCGAGTCTATGAACTGCACCTGCCGGCTGTCCGGCGCGGGTATCGAATCCGGGACAGAAGTCAGTCCCTGCGGGACGGCGCCCTGCTGCGCCGGCTGCTGCGGCTGGCCGCGCCGAGGCACCTGCATCATCTGGTGCAGGAAGGCCAGCAGGTCACCGCCCGCCTCCTCGGAGCGCGACGGCTGTGGCGGAATGCCCTCCGCCCTGGCCGCCTGAGGCGGCGCCGCAGGGTAATTGACCGGCCGCCTGTAGGCCGAGCGCAGCTCCGGCAGGACATTCCAGCGCACCATCTCGCTGTTGAGGTCGGCATAGATGCCATGCAGGGCGCGCGAGACATGCTGCTCGACCTGCTTGAGCAGCACCAGCTTGATCCTGACGCTGCTCTCGATTTCGTCGCAGGCGCGTTTCAGCGCATCGCAGACGGCATGCGGGCTGATCGGGTTTTCCTCGTCCTTCAGCTCGCTGCGGCCGAGCAGCAGGGCGACGCGCTCGCCGAGCAGCGACCACTCGTCCTCGTTCTGCTCGCGAAGGCGGGCTGCCAGCTCCTGTGTGGCGATGCTTTCGGCCAGGTCGTCCTCCTCGACCAGGCGCAGTTCCTGCGTCGAGGCGGCCAGCGTCTTCATGGCGGTATCCATTTCGCCGCGCATCTTGTGGTTGAAGACATCGACGAAATGCCGTGAAAAGGCGACCTCGACCTTCGGCCATTTCTCCTTGGCCTTGCCGCGCACCTCGAGATACAGGTTTTGCATCTCGCGGTCGTAGCTCGACTCGGCCATGCGGAACAGATCTTCCTCGATGTCGCCGAGCATCTCGCGCAGCGAGCCGGTGAGCCGCTTCATTGCCAGTTCGCGGCAGTCGTTGAGCATGCGGCTGGATTCCGCCGCGCTCGGCGGGCGCCGCTCGTTCAGGTTGACGACATTGTTCAGTGCGCTCGCAGCCATGTTCGCCTCCATTCGCAATCACGCCGCGCCGTGCGCGGCGGACGTCAGTCAGGCCGCTGCCGAAATGGCAGCCGCCGCCAGGCAAACCCCGGTGAAGCAAAGGCGCGGACAACGGGTCGGACGGGGATGGCGCGAAGTTGCAGGCCGGGCGGAACACGCCGGCATTGCTTTGACAGAACACAAGGCTCGTTTCACTGCGCCTCCTATCTGGCAACTCCGCTGCCATAGAACTTCCATGAGCCGGGAAGTCCCTTAGACCGGTTGTTTTGCGCCCCCAACTTTCGCTGGGTTTGCCCTTTTCAGATTCAGAGATCCAATCGCCTTAACGGCATCGGATCATTGTTTCTTGAGGCCTTCGAGCCATGAGGCCTCATGAACCGCCGTGCGGACTCACGGCTTATGTGATTGATAGCACAGTGAAAATAGTTGCGCAACTGTCTCAAAACCACGACAGTGCCAACGGCAGCATAAATAAAGCGCTGTCGAATCCGCGGTTTGCTGCAGAAAGCGGGCGGAAATTACACACAAAAAAAGGGGCGGTTTGGCCACCCCGTCCCGCACTTCAATCAGGCAGGCATGCTCAGAGGAACTCCTCCGGAACGGCCAGGGTGCTGGCGCCGCCCTTGATCATCGTGGCGGCCAGACCCGGCGCCTGCGACAGCAAGTGCTCGGCAAAAAAGCGCGCCGTGGCGATCTTTGTTTGATAGAAGCCCGTATCGCCACCGCCAGCCGCCAGCTTCTCCTCGGCCGCCAGCGCGGCGCGGGCCATCTGCCAGCCGCCGCAGACGATGCCGGCCAGCTTGAGGAACGGCACCGCGCCGGCGAAGACCCCCTTGATGTCCTTCTGCACATTGCCGCCGACGTAAAGGGCTGCATCGGTAAATGACTGCAGGGCTCGTGCAAAGCCGGCCTGGATGGCTGCGAAGTCCTTGCCTTGCGCCTGTCCCAGCTGTGCCGCTGTCTGCTGCATGGCCGCGAGCACCGACTTGAGGGTTGCGCCGCCGTCGCGCACGATCTTGCGCCCGATCAGATCCATGGCCTGGATTCCCGTGGTGCCTTCGTAGATGGTGGTGATGCGCGCATCGCGCCAATGCTGCGCGGCGCCGGTCTCCTCGATGAAGCCCATGCCGCCGTGAATCTGGATGCCGAGCGAGGCGACATCGATGCCGGTTTCGGTGCTCCAGCCCTTGACGATGGGAATCATGAATTCGACGAAAGCCAGGTTGCGCTTGCGCTCCTCCGCATCCGGGTGGCGACGGGCGGCATCATGGGCGGCCGCCACGACATAGGCCAGCGCGCGCATCGCCTCGGTCTGTGCCTTCATCAGCATCAGCATGCGGCGGATGTCCGGATGGCGGACGATCGGCACCGGGCCGGAGCCGTCCGCCAGGTCGCGCCCCTGGATGCGATCGCGGGCGTACTGCAGTGCCTGCTGGTAAGCGCGCTCGGCGATCGCCACGCCCTCCAGGCCGACGGCGAAACGCGCCGCGTTCATCATGACAAACATGTACTTGAGGCCCTCGTTCTCCTTTCCGACGAGATAGCCGGTGGCGCCGCCGCTGTCGCCGTAGGCCATGACGCAGGTCGGGCTGGCGTGAATACCCAGCTTGTGCTCGATGGAGACACAGCGCACGTCGTTGCGCGCGCCCGGCGTGCCGTCGGCATTCAGGATGAACTTCGGCACGACGAACAGCGAGATGCCCTTCACCCCTTCCGGCGCGTCCGGCGTGCGCGCCAGCACCAGGTGAATGATGTTATTCGTCATGTCGTGCTCACCGTAGGTGATGAATATCTTCTGACCGAATATCTTGTAGCTGCCATCTCCCTGCGGCACGGCACGGGCGCGCACCAGCGCCAGGTCGGAACCGGCCTGCGGCTCGGTCAGGTTCATGGTGCCGGTCCAACTGCCCTCGATCATCTTCGGCAGGTAGGCGGCCTTCAACTCGGGCGAGCCGTTCAGGGTGATCGCCTCGATGGCGCCGGTGGTGAGCAGCGGACAGAGCGAAAAGGCCATGTTGGAGGCTTTCCACATCTCGTTGACGGCCGCCACCACGGTATAGGGCATGCCCTGGCCGCCATACTCAGGCTCGGCGCCGATGCCGTTCCAGCCGTTTTCGATGAACTGGCGATAGGCCTCCTTGAAACCGGCCGGCATGGTGACGTTGCTGTCGCGCCAGACGGCCCCTTCCTGGTCGCCGGAAGCGTTCAGCGGCGCCAGAACGCCGGAAGCGAATTTGGCGGCTTCATCGAGAATCGCGTCTACGGTGTCCGGCGTGGCCTCTTCATAGCCGGGCAACTGGCCAACCTGCGCGATGCCAGCCAGCTCGCGCAGGACGAAGTG
>WBZY01000871.1_pt1 | contig 19192 bp, 15 predicted proteins | sample 5204191 | NCBI WGS metagenome assembly WBZY01 (sample SAMN12344363, study PRJNA552823) | activated sludge metagenome | biome: Activated sludge suspended growth; feature: Anammox Sidestream; material: Wastewater; isolation source: activated sludge from anammox sidestream of wastewater treatment...
CTATTACCGTGGCTTCTGCAACACCACGCTGTGGCCGCTCTTTCATTACCTGACCGACCGCTTCCGCTACGACCACGAGTGGCACGCCGGCTATCGCGACGTGAACCGCTGGTTCGCGGAGCGGCTCGTGCCGCTGCTGCGACCGGACGACCGCCTCTGGATCCACGACTACCACCTGATCCCGCTCGCCCGCGAGCTGCGATCGCTCGGTGTCAGGCAGCGGATCGGCCTCTTCCTGCACATCCCCTTCCCGCATATCGAAGTGCTGCGCCTGCTGCCCCCGTATGAGGAGCTCATACGCAATCTGACGCATTACGACCTCGTCGGTTTCCAGACAGCCGCCGACGAGAAGTCCTTCCACACCGGGCTCGGCGGCGTGTTCCCCGAAGGCGCTCCCCTGGTGAAAACCGGCAGCTTTCCGATCGGCATCGACGTCGATGGCGTGATCGCCGAGGCGAGCGGCGCGATGCGTACCGAGCCCGTCAAGCGGATGATCGCCGGCCTCATCGGTCGTCGACTGATGATCGGTGTCGACCGTCTCGATTACAGCAAGGGTCTTGTCGAGCGCTTCACCGCGTACCAGCGGTTTCTCGAGCGCCACGCTGCGCGCCGCGGCCGCTTGATCTATCTGCAGATCGCACCGCTCAGCCGTGACGACATCCAGGCCTATGTCACGATTCGCGAGGCACTCGAGCAGGCGACGGGACGCACGAACGGGCGTTTTGCCGATACCGACTGGACGCCATTGCGCTATCTCAACAGGAACTTCCCCCACAGCACGCTGATGGGTTTCATGCGCGCAGCGCAGGTCGGCATCGTGACGCCGCTGCGCGACGGCATGAACCTTGTCGCGAAGGAATTCGTCGCTGCGCAGGACCCCGCCGACCCGGGCACACTCGTCCTGTCGTCGCTCGCTGGCGCGGCGCGCGAGCTCGAAGGCGCCGTGATCGTCAACCCTTACGATCTGCGGGGCGTATCGCAGGCTATCGAGACCGCCCTTGCGATGCCGCTCGCCGAACGCCAGGAAAGGCACACGGCGATGCTCGCGACGCTACGCGGCAATGATCTCAGGGCCTGGTACACGAATTTCCTTGCGGCGCTCGGCTGAGGGTACGCGCAGCGGGCGGCGGGCAGCGGGCAGCGGGCGGCGGGCGGCGAGCGGCGAGCGGCGGCGGTCAGAGCGAGGCGTCCGCCGAGGGTTCTGCTTCTGATTTGACCATGCGCCGGGCGCCGCCACCGCGAGGGCACAGCGCCGCAGGCGCTGCGCTCGACCCGCGAGGAGCCGGACCTCGCAGCGCCCGATGCCGCGCAACACCATCGCCGCGTGCCTGCCCCTGCACTATCTGTTTCCGCACCATTGCCTTTCGCAAGGCACACCATCTCCGCCGCCGTCCATTTTCACACCCGGACAATGTTCCAGGAAATACTCGGCTTCGGCGCAGGAGGTCATCTGCGAGCAGTAGATACGGCCGTCGCAGGTGAAGGATGGTGCAGATGTATCATTTTCATCTTCAGAAGGAACAGTTGAGCCTGAAAGGAACGACTGGGAATCGATGCCTTCGGTGGTGGGTTCGTTGCGCAAATACTTCGCATACACCTGCCACCCGATGATGCCGAGAACAACCAGCAGAAACAGCCTCTTCAAGATCCGCCTCCGGGTTTACGCCAGGCCGCCAGAGTTCAAGAATCAGTCCGACGTATCCTGACACGACTGCGAATCGGACACACCTCGCGGCCCACGGACCCCGGCGGTACCGTGCGCAGCGGGCCGCCACGCCGAGGGAACATCGCCGGAGGCGATGCGTTCGACCCGCGAGGAACCGGGCCTCGCAGCGCCTGCTGCGCCGCTGCGCACGAAGCCGCCGCCGCCCTACCGCCGCCGCCACTCCGTCACGCCCCCCGGCCTGTCCTCGAGCACGATGCCCGCCGCCGCGAGCTGATCGCGGATGCGGTCGGACTCCGCCCAGTCCTTCGCCTTGCGCGCCGCGAGTCGCGCGTCAATCAGCGAACCGATCGCGGCATCGTCGATGGCGCCCTCGCCTTCTGCACGCGGCACACCGAGCCGGAACCATTGCTCCGGATCGACAGTGAGAATACCCAGCATATTGCCGAGTGCCGCGAGTTCGTTGGCGCGCCACTGCGCGGTCTTCGCATCGCCCGCGGCGCGCGCCGCGTTCAGGTCGCGCGCGAGCCCCTGCAGCACCGCGAGTGCCTGCGGCGTGTTGAAGTCGTCATTCATCGCGGCGGCGAACTCTTCCTGCGCCGCTGTGTGCTTGCGGGTGAGCTTCTTCGTCGCAAGACCTCGCAGTGCCGTGTAGAGGCGCGTGAGCGCGGCGTCGGCCTGCGCAAGCTGCGCCGTCGAGTAGTTGATGGGTCCGCGGTAGTGGCTCGAGATGAGGAAGTAACGCAGCACTTCCGGATGACGCAGGGTCGGCAACACGTCACGCACCGTGAAGAAATTGCCGAGCGACTTCGACATCTTCTCTTCGTCGATGTTGACGAAGCCATTGTGCATCCAGATGTTCACGAAGCTGTCGCCGCTCGCCGCGCAGGACTGCGCGATCTCGTTTTCGTGGTGCGGGAACTTGAGGTCCATGCCGCCGCCGTGGATGTCGAAGTGCGTGCCGAGGAGCTCGGTCGACATGGCCGAGCACTCGATGTGCCAGCCGGGGCGGCCCGCGCCCCACGGTGAATCCCAGGCAGGCTCACCGGGCTTTGCGGCCTTCCACAGCACGAAATCGAGCGGGTTGCGCTTGTCCGCATCGACCTCGACGCGCGCCCCGGCCTCGAGATCCTCGAGCTTCTTTCCCGACAGACGGCCGTAGTCCACGAAGCGCTCGACTGCATACAGCACGTCGCGGTCCGCGGCTACATAGGCGTAGCCCTTCTCGACAAGGGCCTCGATCATCGCGACGATTGCGGGCACGTATTGCGTGGCGCGCGGCTCGTAGTCAGGGCGCTCGATGCCAAGCGCCGCAAAATCCTCGTTCATCGCCTCGATGAAGCGCCCGGTGAGCGCGTCGATCGCCTCGTCGTTCTCCGCTGCGCGACGGATGATCTTGTCGTCGATGTCGGTGATGTTGCGCACATAGGTCACATCGCAGCCGGATGCGCGCAACCAGCGGCGCACAATGTCGAACGCGACCTGCGAGCGCGCATGACCGATATGACAGTAGTCGTAAACGGTGATGCCGCAGACATACATGCCGATCCTTCCCGGCACGATCGGCCGCAGTTCTTCCTTCCTGCCCGTGAGCGAATTATGTATGCGCAGCATGTTCAGTGTGCGTAGCGGAGGAGCCGTTCGTGGATTGCGGCGCGCGGCATCGCGCGCAGGAGCGGCGCGAGCTCAGGCCCGTGCTCGACGCCCGTGAGCGCGAGACGCAGTGGCTTGAAGAGCGCGGGACCTTTGCGGCCCGTGGCAGCGCGAATCGCAGCGGAAATGGTGGCGAGATCAACGTCGCCCGCGGCCGCCGCACCGGCCGCCGCGTCGAAGAACCGGCCTCCCGCATCGCGCACTACCGCCTCGCCGGCCTCGGACAGGCTGGGCAGGCCGCCAAACACGATCTTCGCCCACGCTTGCACATCGGCCGGAAACACCACATTGGGTCTCACCGCCGCGATGAAGGCCGCGCGCGTGGATGGGTCGAGCGTCGCTGGCAGGGCGTCGCCTGCCCAGACACCGAATTCGGCTTCCGGCATCGTGTGCACTGCGCCCTTCTGCCACACGTCGAGCTGCGCCTGGTCGAAGCGGCTCGGCGAGCGGCCGAGATGGCGGGTATCGAAGGCGGCGGCCATCGCCTCGGTATCCATGAGCCCCTGCTCGCTGCCCGAGTGTCCCAGCCGGAACAGGTGATTGCGTACCGCGGCGGCGAGATAGCCCTGGCGGCGCAGGTCGGCCAGAGAGGCGGCGCCATGACGCTTCGACAGCGGTGCGCCATCCTCGCCCACGATGAGCGACACGTGCCCGTAGGCAGGCGCCTGCAGCCCGAGCGCCCCGAGCACCAGGATCTGCCGCGGCGTGTTCGTGAGATGGTCCGCGCCGCGCAAGACATGCGTGATGCCCATCAGCGCATCATCGACCGCGTTGCAGAAGAAGAATGCGGCGGATCCGTCTGCGCGGCGCACGATGAAATCCCCGATCTCGTCGGTCGCGAAGCGCTGGGGTCCGTGCACGAAGTCGTCGAACGCCACCTCCGCGCCGTGATGAACGCGAAAACGCAGCGTGGCGGCGAGCCCGCGCGCCGCGCGATCACGCCGCTGCGCAGCGGTGAGCTCACGGCAGGTGCCCGCATAACGCGGCGGTTTGCCGGCTGCCAGCATCGCCTTGCGGGACAGCTCGAGCTCACTCGGCGTGCAGTAGCACGGGTAGGCCGCACCGGTGACGATGAGACGCTCCTGGAAATCAGCATAGAGCGTCGAGCGCTCGGACTGCCGGTAAGGCGCTGCAGGTCCTCCGATTCCGGGCCCCTCCTGCCAATCGATGCCGAGCCAGCGCAGGTCATCCACGAGCGCCGTGAGATATGCGTCCGTGGAGCGCTCGAGATCGGTATCTTCGATGCGCAGGATGAAGCGGCCACCGGCGCGGCGCGCCAGCAGGTAATTGAACAATGCGGTGCGCGCGTTGCCGAGATGGAGCGCGCCGGTAGGGCTCGGCGCGAAGCGGGTGACGATGTCGGGCTCGGACATGAACGACATCTTAAGGGATTGCTAGAATGGGCGGATGAAGAAGCGTCCTGTCAGCCACCTCGCCACGATTGCCGGCCTGCTCGTACTCGCCTGCGCCGGCCCCACCCATGCCGCCGACGACCCGCGCGTGCGCGTCTCGACCACTCTCGGCGACTTCGTCATCGAGCTTAACCCCGAGCGAGCGCCGCTGACGGTCGCCGACTTCCTCACTTACGTCAAGGAAGGTCATTACACGAATACGCTCTTTCACCGCGTGATCGCGAACTTCATGATCCAGGGTGGTGGCGTGACGACGGAGTACACGCTGAAGCCTGCGCACCCACCGATCCCCAACGAGTCGGGCAACGGCCTCGAGAACGTTCGCGGAGCCGTGGGGCTTGCGCGCGCGGCTGCACCCCATTCGGGCGATGCCCAGTTCTTCGTGAACGTAGGCAACAATGCAGATCTCGATCCGCTCCCTACACGCTGGGGCTACGCAGTATTCGGCAGGGTCGTCGAGGGGATGGATGTCGTCGATCGCATCTCGGTGCAGCCCACCGGGGCCGTCGGGGCCCTGAAATCCGATGCGCCGCTGACGCCTGTCGTCATCAAGAGCATCGAGCTGATCGGCGTGCCGTCGGCGACGACACCCGCCGCTCCCGCGCTCGCGCCCGTCACGACGCCGGCCGAGCCACCGCCGACGCCGCCCGGCCAGTGACGATCCTCTTCGTCTCGGACCTGCATCTGGATGCGGCGGCGCCCGAGGCGAGCGATCAGTTCATTGCCTTCCTGAGGGGCGAGGCACGCACTGCCGCTGCGCTCTACATCCTCGGGGACCTGTTCGAGACCTGGATCGGGGACGATGACGACGATCCGGAGCGGGCACGCATCTGTGCAGCGCTGGGTGATTTCACGGCCAGCGGCACGCCCTGCTTCGTCATGCATGGCAATCGCGACTTTCTCCTCGGCGAGGGTTTCGCGGCGCGGACCGGCACCCGGCTGATCGCAGACCCGGTGATCACGCAGATCCACGGGGTGCGCGCACTGCTCGCCCACGGCGATCTCTTCTGCACCGACGACGTGAAGTATCAGCAGCTGCGCATCATCGTGCGCGACCCGCAGTGGCAGCAGCGGCTGCTCGCCCTGTCGCTCGCCGACCGCAAGCTGCTGGCCAATGAAGCACGCACCGGCAGCCGCGCGCACACGAGCCGCGTACAGCCCGGGATCATGGACGCGAATCCCGCGGCGATCGAACTCGCCGCCCGCGAGTTTGACGTCGACGTCATGATCCACGGTCACACACACCGGCCGGGCGTGCACGAATTCGTTGCGGACGGTCGCCCGCGCACGCGGGTGGTGCTCGGCGCCTGGTACGAGCAGGGCAGCGTACTCGAGTGGGACACTGCGGGGCGCCGCCTGCGCTCGCTCAAGAGATAGAAGTGGGGCCGGAGTGGAAGCGCAGGACCGGATCCGGTGCCGTGACCAGCTCCGCTTCCACCTGCGCGAGCTGGCGCAGCCGCCCTCTCCAGTCGATGTCTCCCGCACTCGCCTGCGCATGCTCGAGGTAGAGCTCATGATGGCGCGCCTCCGCGCGCTCGAGATCCGCGTAGAAATCCCCGAGTGGTGCAGGCAATCGAGGCGCCAGCAGGCGGAAGCGCTCGCAGGATCTCGCCTCGATCAGCGCCCCCATCAGCAGCAGATCGACCTTGCGACGCGGTTCAGCGCTGGCTGCGTGCCGTCGCAGCGCCGAGGCATAGCGCCCCGGCTTCTGCCGCTCAAACGGCACCTCGAGTTGCTGCATCATGCGCACGACCTGCTCGAAGTGCCGCAATTCTTCCCGCGCGAGGCGCGCGAGCGCGACGCCGAGCGCGATGTCCTCCGGATACGCGAAAATCAGCGCCAGCGCAGTTGAAGCCGCCTTCTTCTCGCAGTTGGCATGGTCCGTGAGGAGCGATCGCCAGTGCCCGGCCGCCGCGTTTACCCATGCAGCCGGCGTGGGCGCCGCGAGGATCGTCGTCGCAGTTTCGGGCGGCGTACTCACTGCCCCTCCAGAGTCTCGAGCGCCATTTCGAGGATTGCTGCCGCTTCGCTCGCGCTCGCGTAGCGCGCCGCCGGATCCTTCGCCATCAGGCGATCGATGATCGGTTGCGCCCGTGCGAACTCCTTCGGCAACCGCGGCACCGGCGCCTTGGCGTGCAGATAGATGATCGCCATCGGGTTGTCGGCGTCATACGGCTTCGTGCGGGTCAGCATCTCGTAGAACACGACGCCGAGGCTGTAGAGATCGCTGCGCTCGTCGGCTGCCTGGCCGTGTCCCTGCTCCGGGCTCATGTAGTGCGGCGTGCCGAAGATCATGCCCGTGTCGGTGATTTCGAACGCGAGGGCTTCGTGCTTGGCGAGCCCGAAATCGATCAGCGCGAGGGTCCCGTCGTCGCGCACCATGACATTGCCTGGCTTCAGATCGCGGTGACGCACGCCGGCCTCGTGCACCGCGGCGAGTGCGCGGGCAATCTCGAGCGCATAGCCGAGGGCGCTGCGCAGCGTGAGCGGCGAGCGCATGCGCTTTCGCAGATCGCCGCCGGCGAAGTACTCCATCACGATGAACGCGAAATCGTCCATCACGCCGAGGTCGTGGATGCGCACGACGTTCGGGTGCCGCAGGCGGCGCACGATTTCGTATTCCTGCAGGAAGCGGTCGAAGGACTGGTCGACGCCATTCGCCTTGCGCGCCGTGTGGGTGACTTTCAGCACGACGAGATCGCCGGCCTCCTCGCTCTCGGCAAGGTACAGCTCGGACACCGAGCCGCGCGCGAGTTCGCGGACTCTCCGGTAGCCGCGCAGCCGCGCTGCGCCGAACTGCAATGCCTCGAGCCCCTCCGGAGAACCACGCCACGCGGCCAGCGCATCCGCATGCGCGCCCGCGGCGCGCTCGAGCACATCCAGCAGGCGCGTGTTGTCGATGGCGTCGCGGCTGAAGGTGTCGAAGGCCCCGGCTTCGATCGCACGCTCGCGGGTCGGGATCTCATCGTTCGGGGCAAAGAAGACCACCGGTGCGAAGCCCGGGCGCGCACCGAGATCCTCGAGCCAGCTGAAGCCGGCTCCCTGCGGCGAGGCATGGTCGAGCAGGACGGCATCGAAGCCCTGTGCAAGGAACTCGGGGGCCATCGGCCCGCGACGCACGGGGTTGTAGGTGATGACGTCGGCATCGGGCCAGCGGCACGTCACGTGGTGGCGAATGAGCGCCCGGTAGCGCGGATCGTGATCGATCATTAGCAGGCGCATCAGCCTGATTACACCATGCGCGTAAGCCCGATGACGAGATCGCCGACATTCGTGCCGGTTGCCCCGGTATGAATGAGGTCCCCAGACGCCTCGAGCGCCGTGCCGGAGTCAGCCCGACCCAGACAGTCTTCGCCGTCGAGGCCCGCGTCGGCGATCCGCTGCCATGTGTCACCATCGACGAGCGCACCGGCATCATCGGTGGATCCATCCGTTCCGTCGGTGCCTGCGGCGAGCAGGGCGAGTCCCGGCTCCCCGGACAGGACCCGCGCGGCGGCGAGAGCCAGGTGCTGGTTGCGCCCACCGCGCCCGGGGCCGCGGGGCAGGCGCACCGTCGATTCACCACCGTGGATGACCACATCCATTGAACGCGCGGCGAGCTCCGCGGCAAAGCGGACGCCCAGGGTTGCAGCATCCTGCGCAAATCTCCTCGCACCCACGCGCACGCGAAACCCCTTGGTCAGCGCGGCCGCGCGCACGGCGTCAACGGCATCGTCGATGCCCGCGATCACGCGCCGCTGTACCCGATCCCCGGGCGCGGGCCCTGCGAGCCCGGAACCGATCACGGCCGGATCGTCGTGCGGCACGTCCGATATGAACAGGGCGAGCGCGCGAGGCGCTGCGGCGACGCCTTCACCCGCCCCGCACGACCTTGAGGCCAGAGCGCTCGCCATTGCGGCGATGCGCCTTGGCGGCGTCCGAGCGCTCGAGGCGCAGGCGGTCGAGGTACTCGGGCGTCACGTCGCCGGTGACGTACTCGCCCGAGAAACACGACGTATCGAACTCGGTGATCTTCGCGATGTCGTGCTGGCAGGCCTGCACGAGGTCCTCGAGCGTCTGGTAGACGAGCCAGTCTGCGCCGATCGCCTTCGCGACCTCATCGACGCTGCGGCCATTGGCCACGAGTTCGTTCGCGGCCGGCATGTCGATGCCGTAGACGTTCGGGAAGCGCACCGGCGGGGCTGCCGAGGCGAAGTACACTTTGCGCGCACCCGCCTCGCGTGCAAGCTCGATGATCTGAGCCGAAGTCGTGCCACGCACGATGGAGTCATCGACGAGCAGCACCACCTTGCCACGGAACTCGAAATCGATCGCGTTCAGCTTGCGCCGCACCGATCTCTCCCGCTGCTCCTGCCCCGGCATGATGAACGTGCGGCCGATGTAGCGGTTCTTGTTGAAGCCCTCGCGGTACTTGAGTCCGAGGATCTGCGCTACCTGCAGCGCCGCGGTGCGCGAGGTATCCGGAATCGGGATCACGACTTCGATGTCGTGGTCCGGGCGCTCGCGGCGGATGCGCTCGGCGAGCTTCTCGCCCATACGCATGCGCGCACGGTACACCGACACCTTGTCGATGATTGAATCGGGACGCGCAAAATACACATATTCGAAGATGCAGGGCGTATGGCGCGCAGTCGCGACGAGCTGCTGCGCATGCATCCGGCCCTGCTCATCGATGAACACCGCCTCTCCGGGCCCGATGTCGCGCACGAAGCGAAAACCGAGGCCCGTCAGGGCGACGCTTTCCGATGCAAGCATCCATTCGACGCCTTTCGGCGTTTCACGGTTGCCGAGCACCAGCGGGCGGATGCCGTTCGGGTCGCGAAAGCCCACGATCCCGTGGCCGATCAGCATCGCCACCGCAGCGTACCCGCCGCGGCAACGGCGATAGACGGCCGTGAGCGCCGCGAAGATGTCGGCAGGCGTGACGCGCGGTGTACCGACCCGCTGCAGCTCGGACGCGAATACGTTGAGCAGCACTTCCGAATCGGACGAAGTGTTGAGGTGTCGGCGATCCTCGCGCGCGAGCACTTCGGCGAGCTCGGCGGCATTCGTCAGATTGCCGTTGTGTCCGAGGCAGATGCCATAGGGCGCGTTGACGTAGAACGGCTGCGCCTCGGCGACCCCCTCGCAGCCAGCCGTCGGGTAGCGCACGTGCGCGATGCCGACATTGCCGCGCAACTCGAGCATGTGGTGCTGCTGGAAGACATCGCGCACGAGACCGCTGCCCTTCCTGACGCACAGCTCGCCCTCGCTCGAGGTGACGATGCCGGCGGCGTCCTGGCCCCGATGCTGCAGGATGGTCAACGCGTCGTAGAGTCGCTGATTGACGGAACCCGTGCCCACGATGCCGACGATGCCGCACATGAGCTACCTCTCCCCGGGCAGGTGGTCACCGACGATCGTGCGCAGCCCGCTCGCCACACTCTCTGCCGGACCCTTGAGCTTGGCATCCTGCCACCAGGCGTCCCGGTCGATCTCGACCGTCTGGCCGAGGATCACGAGAGCTCCGACCACGACCACACCGCGCAGCAACCCGAAGAAGAAGCCGAACATGCGATCGATGCTCATCACGAGCGAAATACGGGTGAAATATCCCACGAGCCACGCAGCGAGCGTGCCGGCGAGCAGCACGATGAAAAAGATGATGGCGCGCGCGGCCCAGGGGCGCACCGGGGGAGACTCGAGCAGCCCGCCCAGCAACGGCTCGAGGTCGGGCCCGTAACTCCACGCGAGCCACAGGGCCGCAACCCAGGTCACGAGGGCGATGACTTCACGCACGAGCCCCCGGAAGAGTCCGACGATCGCCGAGACCGCCACAATGCCGATCAGAACGTAATCCGTTGGCGTCATGTTCCGCTCGATTGTACTAGTGACAGTGCAGAAAAACCCGGCTCACGGATGGTCGACGACCTTCCCTGGCTGCCCGGCTTCAGCGAGACGCGCGGCGAGTTGCAGCGCTGCGGCACGATCCGCCACCGGGCCGACCCGCACTCGATAAAGCTTCCGGCCACTGCCCGTGGGCGAAATAAAGGCGGGGAAACCTCCCTTGCCCAGCTTCGCCACGAGACCCTCGGCATTGGCGCGATTGGCGAAGCTGCCGATCTGCACCGCGAAACCGGTTTCGACCGACGCGGGGCCAGGCTCGGCAACCGGCGCTTGAGCCGGCGCAGGGATCGGCGCCGGAGTCGGCATGGGAAGCGGCGCGGGCGTGGTTGCGGGCGCGGGTGTGGGCGCCAAATCCGCGCCAGACACAGGAGCTGACGGTGGCGATGGCGTCACCGTCATCGGGGTTATCGGCGGCTGCGTGCCCGCGGGGTCGGTGAGGTCGATCGTGTAGGAACGCATGGGCGGCCCCTCGACGCCGTCGGTCGCGGCCACGGGCGTAGCCGGGTGCGGCGGGCCGGAGAGGAGCGCAGGCACGACGATCACGATGAAGGCGACGAGGATCACGGCTCCGGTGAGCCGCTCTTTGAACTGCTTGTTCACACCGGATTCAGTATAGCCGAAGCCATTCGAGCGCCGGTCCCACGACATGGAATGACCCGAACACGACGATGCGGTCGCCGGGTCGTGCCAAAGCGCGCGCGCGCGCGCAGGCCTGCGAGACCGCGCCGCAGGTCGCAAGCGGTGCCGCCCCGAGGCCAAGCCGCTCCTGCACTCTTCCGGCATCGAGCCCACGTGGAGGCGGCAGTGTCGTCAGCACCCAGCCATCGACCTGGTCGCGCAACACGCGGCCGATGGATGCCACATCCTTGTCATCGAGAAATCCGGCCACCGCCAGCGTGCGCCCGGGGATCGGGCGTGCAGCGAGCTCACGGGCGAGTTCGGCAGCGGCAGGCGCATTGTGCGCGACATCGAGAATCCACTCGACCTCGCCCGGCACGATCTGGAAGCGACCCGCAAGCCGCACCTGCTCGAGACCCCGGGCTACCGCCTCCCGCGATACGGCAAGGGTGCTCGCTTCGAGCGCCGCGATCGCAGTCGCAGCGTTGGCGAATTGCGTGGCCCCGGCGAGCGCCGGGCGCGGCAGATCGGTCAGTGTGCGGCGCGCGGAGCGCCAGTTCCAGCGCTCGCCGTGGATCTCCCAGTCGAAGTCGCGCCGCGCGAGCTTCGCCACCGCTCCGATGCGCTCGATCTCCGCAAATACGCTCATGGGCAATGCGGGTGTGCCGAGCACGGCAGGGCGGCCCCGCCGAAAGATGCCAGCCTTCTCGCGGCCGATGTCCTCGAGCGTCGGGCCGAGCCATTCGTGGTGATCGGCGCCCACCGAGCACAGCACGGCAACATCCGGGTCCACGAGGTTCGTCGCGTCGAGGCGGCCCCCGAGACCGACTTCGAGCACCCTGGCTGCGACACCACGATCACGGAATACCAGAAGCGCCGCGAGCGTGCTGAACTCGAAATAGGTAAGGGTCGTGTCGCCTCTTGCACGCTCGATGGCCTCGAACGCCTCGACAATCTCGTCGTCGGAAACCTCGCTGCCTCCGACGCGGATGCGCTCGTTGTAGCGCACGAGATGCGGCGAGCTGAACGCACCGGTCAGATGGCCCGCGCCGCGCAGCATCGCGTCCAGCAACGCGACGGTCGAGCCCTTGCCGTTGGTGCCGCCGACGATGAAGGTGGGTACCTGCGCGCGCGCGATGCCGAGGGTGTGCGCCACGCTGCCCACGCGCGCCAGCCCGAGATCGATGCTGCGGGGGTGGGCGTGCTGCTGCCGTTCGAGCCACCCGGCGAGCGTGCGCGTGGATGGCGTCACGCGGGTCTGATCAGGCGACGGTGGCCGCGGGCGGCTGCTTCAGCAGCAGGCGGATCACGGCGCCGAGCCGCTCGCGCATGTCGCGCCGATCGACGATCATGTCGATCGCGCCGTGCTCGAGCAGGAACTCGCTGCGCTGGAAGCCTTCGGGCAGTGTCTCGCGGACCGTCTGCTGAATCACCCGCGGACCGGCAAATCCGATCAGCGCACGCGGCTCGGCGACATTCAGGTCACCCAGCATGGCGAGGCTCGCTGACACGCCGCCCGTCGTGGGATCGGTCAGCACGGAAATGAAAGGCAGGTGCTCACGCGCAAGGCGCGCAAGTGCCGCGCTCGTCTTCGCCATCTGCAACAGCGAATAGAGCGCCTCCTGCATGCGCGCGCCACCACTCGAGGAAAAACAGACGAGCGCCGCCCGGTTCCCGATGCAGTAGTCGACCGCGCGCTTGAAGCGCTCGCCCACCACCGAGCCCATCGAACCACCGAGGAAGCGGAACTCGAACGCACACGCCACCACGTCGACACCGAGCAGCTTGCCCGCGACCGCGATCAGCGCGTCGTTCTCGCCGGTATTTTTCTGCGCCGACGTGAGCCGGTCACGGTAGCGCTTGCTGTCCTTGAACCTGAGCGGATCCTCGGGCATCACGCTGGCGCCGATCTCGAGCACCTCGCCCTCGTCGAGAAACATCGCGAGCCGCTCGCGCGCGCCGATGCGCATGTGGTGGCTGCATTTCGGGCAGACATTGAGGTTGCGCTCGAGCTCGGCGCGATACAGCACCGCATCGCACGAGGGGCACTTGATCCACAGGCCCTCGGGGATCGAACGCGTGCGGCGCTCGGTCTTGATCCGCGAGGGCATGATTTTTTCGAACCAGGACATGTCAGAGCGGAATCATAGCGGAAACGCCCGCCGGCACGGCGAACTCGCGCGGATAGCTCGCAGCGACGAAGTACAGGCCATCCGCCGGCGCGGTGGCGGCATTGCGTGTGCGGTCGCGGCTCGCGAGCACCTCGGCTGCAAAATCCGGCCCGGTATCCCCGCGTCCCACACTGATCAGGAGGCCAGCGATATTGCGCACCATGTGGTGCAGGAAAGCGTTGGCCGTTACCGTGATCGTGACACGATCGCCTTCCCGACAGACGGCCAATGCCGTCACACGACGCACCGGAGTCCTCGACTGGCATTCCATCGCACGAAAGGCATTGAAATCATGCTCGCCGAGGAGATGGGCGGCTGCCAGGTTCATGCGCGCCACCTCGAGCGGCCGTCGCACCCATGTGACCCGCCCGGCCGCGAGCGCCGGGCGCTCGCTGCGATTCAGGATGTGATAGTGATAAGTGCGCGAGACGGCCCCGAAGCGGGCGTGAAAATCCGGCGGCATCTCACGCGCCCACGTCAGCGCAATGTCGGGCGGCAGGCGGGTGTTGGCACCGAGCACCCAGGCGCGCGCTGCGCGCGCCGCCGGTGTATCGAAATGCACCACCTGGCCGAGCGCGTGCACGCCGGCATCGGTGCGGCCGGCGCAGATGGTACGCACAGGTCCATTGGCGACGGCAGACAACGCGGCTTCGACTGCGCCCTGCACCGAGCGCTGGCCCGCCTGAAGCTGCCACCCGACGTAGTTCGTGCCGAGATACTCGATGCCGACCGCAATGCGCGGCATGCCCGCGTTTAACCCGGCAAGGTATCGATGAGCCGCTGGGCTTCCTGCTTCTGCGAGACCGACCCTTCCTGCAGGACTTCCTTCAGGATGCTGCGGGCGCCATCGGGATCGCCCATGTCCATGTAGGCCCGTGCGAGGTCGAGTTTGGTGCCGACCTCGCTCATCGTCACCGGCTCGAGGTCAGGCAGCGCCAGGTCCTCGGGACCGATCTTCTGCGTGGCAGCGAACGCGCCGTCATTGTCCGAGGGCGCGCCCACGTCGAACTCGACGCCCGTACGGGAGCCGCCAAAGGCATCCGTTGCGCTGAAATCGACGTCGACGCTGCCGGGCTTCAGGGCCGCAAGGCGCGATGTCTCGCCCGCGATGTCCGGCAGTGCCTTGAGCGAAGCGGTGGCATTGACGTCGGCAATTGCCGGATTCGTGCCTGTCTGATCGGCGCCCTCGATCGTGTACCAGCTGCCGGTGGTCGCAGCTTCGCCGGTCTCCCCTTCGCCGGCGCGGCGCTCGGCCTCCTCGATGATCTCACGTGAACGTGCATCGAGGCCTGCGACCATGGTCGGCGCATCGCCCGGGCTTTCCGCGTCCGCATCGGGTCCGATATTGAGGCCGAGATCGTCGATTGCGAGTTCGGCGGTCCGATCAGCCGCCATGCCCGACTGACGCATGGCGACATCCACCTTGTCGCGGAGCGTGCCGCTTTCCCCTATCCGCAGCGTCGGCTGTTCGACCGTCGGCGCGTCCAGGTTGTCGGGCATCAGCACCGTGCGCTCGGCGGTCACCTCCGGCGGCATCTGCGCCGTCATCTCGCGGGTCGTGTTGCCGCTGCGATCGTCGGTGCCGCGCAAGGGGTCGTCGAGCACGAAATCGAGATCATCGCCCACACCGGTCGTGGCGAGCGCACCGGCTTCGCCGGTCGGGTCCCTGTCACCCAGCGACTCGCCATCGAGCGCCGTGCTGAAGTCGAGGTCGACCCCGCCAGTCGGCGCGCGCGGCGCCTCACCGCCCGGCTCGCCGAGCAGGTCGTAATCGACGCGGTTCTGGCCGCCCTCGAGATCGAGATCGATGCCGCCCGCGATGGCACCACCCGCTGGGGCTGCCTGCTGGAACAGCTCGTCTTCGGGCGCGAGCTGCTTGCCCATGATCACGATCTTGTCCCACTCGCCCGCGGGCGCTTCGGCGCGCGAACCCGCGAGCTCGCGAGCGGTCGCGAGGAACTGATCCTTGTTGCCCCACACGAAGAACACTTCGAGGAGTTTCAGTTTAAGGTCCCGACGCGCCGGCTCGCGCTGGATCGCGATGCGCACCAGATCCGCGGCCTGATCGTACAGGCCGTATGCCATGTGGAAATCGGCTTCGGCGAGCGGATCGCCCTGATCGAGGTTGATCGCAGTCTCGCCGCTGATCGTCTGGTCGGCGGAGGTGGTGACCACCGCCGCGGGCTTGCGGAATGTGCCCGATTCTTCGAGGCGCGGCCGCTCGTGCGAACCAGACTCCTCGACGAGGAAGGAGTCCTCTTCCTGGTCGCCGACGGGCTTGCGCAACCGCGCGGTATCGGTGAGGCCCGAACGGCGCTCCGCCACGGCCGCGCCGGCTTCGGCGAGCCGCCCGAGCGAGTTGTCGAAATCATTCTGCTCGCGTGTCTTCCACTTGCGGAATGCGAAGAGTGCGAGCAGCGCCGCGATCAACAGCGCCGGGATGTACCAGAGGCCCCGCAACGTATCGAACAGCGACGGCCCTTCCCGGACCGGCGCGGGCGCCCGCACCGGCTTCTTCACGGGTTCCTCGACAGCCGCTTCCGGCACGGCCGGGGTCGGAGCAGCCTCAGGCGTCGCTTCAGGCGTTGCTTCAGGCGCGGTCGCGGGCGGCGCTTCGGGCGCAGTCTGCGCCGCGGGCGGCGCGGCCTCGGGGGCGGGTTGCGGTGTCTGCGTGGCAGGCGGTGCGCCCTGCGCAGCCGCGAGGCGCGCCTGCAGATCGGCGAGCTCGCGGTTGCGGACCTCGAGCTGCGCGTTGGATTCCTTCAGCTGGCTTTCGAGCTCCCGCACGCGCGCATTGAGCTGATCCACCTGCGCGCTCGCCGCAGCATCGGCTGTACCGGTTCCGGCACCCGCCTGGCTCGGCGGCACGAGGCGCAGCCGCTCATCCGGGGGCGCGGTGGCGCCCGCGCGATTGCGCCAGGCGGCATACTGGCGCCTGATCTCGCCACGCGCTTCACTTGCGCTGATCGCGGCCAGTGCGGACGCATCCGGCACGCGCAGCACCGCGCCCGAATGCAGGTCGTTCATGTTGTCGCCAAACGCCGCGGGATTGCCCTGATACAGACCCACCATCATGCGCTGCGTGTCGACACCACCGGTGAGGCCGGCGGCGATCGATGTCAATGTGTCACCACGCCGCACGGAATAGGAACTCGCATCAGGGGCCGCCTGCGCGGCTGGCGTGGAGGCCTCTTCAGCAGCGCGCGGCGCGCGATCTGGCGCGGGGGCCGGCGCAGGCGCCGGACGCGCAATCTCGCCCTCGCGGGACGCACCTTCCGTCGGCGCAGCGACAGGCGCTGCGGCTGCGCCCGCGCCCGGCGCGAACACTGGAGGATCCATCAGCAGTGTGTATTCGCGCACCAGCCGGCCGCGCGCCCAGTTGACCTCGACGAGCAGCGTCACGAAAGGCTCGGTGACGGGCTCCTGCGATCGCAGCCGCAGGACGGTGCGGCCATCGGCGGTTCGCACCTGGGCAACAGTCACGGAGTTCAGGAACGCCGGCCAGTCGAGCGCATAGCGGGCGAAGGTCTCGCGCGATGCCAGCTGGGCCTTCAGCGTCGCCAGTTCCTCGGGCGTCGCGCCGAGCAGCTCGATCTCCGCATCGAGCGGCCCGTTCAGGCGCGAATTGAGACGTACGTCTCCCAGGCCGAGGGCCAGGGAAAGCTGCGGCAACAACAGCAGGGCGAGTGCCAGCACCCGCGATTTAGCGATCATTCTGACTCCCCGTCAAACCCGGCGCAGCAGTTTTCACCATTAAATACAACAGGTTACTACCGAAATCTCGGCTGCCACCCGCTTGTTGCCGCATTATGACTCATAAAAAGTCGCGCGCCAAAATCTCCGCGATCTGCACGCTGTTGGTCGCAGCACCTTTGCGGACGTTGTCGGCCACGATCCAGAGGTCGAGCCCCCGATCGTGGGAGATATCCTCGCGGATTCTGCCGACATAAACTGTGTCGTGGTTCGCTGCCTCGGTCGCCGCCGTCGGATACCCGGCCGGAACCCGATCGTCAAGCACGGTCACTCCGGGAGCCTTTTCCAGCAGTTCACGCGCTTGCGCCGCCGAAATCTTGCGCCGGGTTTCGATGTGCACCGCCTCGGAATGCCCGAAGAACACCGGCACGCGCACAGTGGTCGCGTTCACGCGGATCGACGCATCCTCCATGATCTTGCAGGTCTCCCAGAACATCTTCATTTCTTCGCGCGTGTAGCCGTTCGACTCGAACTTGTCGATCTGCGGCACGCAATTGAAGGCGATCTGCTTCGCGATCACTTTCGCCTCGGTTTCACGGCCCGACAGCAGCGCAGCGCTCTGCGAGGCCAGTTCGTCGACCGCTTCCTTGCCCGCGCCCGACACCGATTGATAGGTCGCGACATTGATGCGCTCGATGCCGACCGCATCGTGAATCGGCTTGAGAGCCACCACCATCTGGATCGTCGAACAGTTCGGATTCGCGATGATGCCGCGCGTGCGGTAGCCCGAGACGGCCTGCGGGTTGACCTCGGGCACGACGAGCGGAATGTCGTCCTCGTAGCGAAACTCCGACGTGTTGTCGATCACGACGCAGCCTGCCGCCCAGGCCTTCGGCGCGAATTCACGCGAGGTATCGCTGCCGGCCGAAAAGAGGCCGATATCGGCGCGCGCGAAGTCGAACTTGTCGAGTTCGAGCACGGGATAACGCTTGCCATGAAATTCGACTGACTTGCCGAGCGAGCGATTGCTCGCGAGCGGGAAAAGCTCGCTCACCGGAAAGTTGCGCTCCTCCAGAACCTTGATCATGGTGTCGCCGACAAGGCCGGTCGCACCTACCACTGCCACTCTGAATTGCTTGCTCATATCACCGGGGTCTTCGATCTCACGTCGCCATTCTGCGCCCGATTGCGCAGGAAGTGGTCCATCAGCACCAGCGCCAGCATCGCTTCAGCGATCGGCGTGGCGCGCAGCCCGACACACGGGTCGTGCCGCCCGGTCGTGACGATCTCGACGGCGTTGCCGCTCGCGTCGATCGTCTCGCCTGGAATCTGGATGCTCGAGGTCGGCTTCAGCGTCGCATGCGCGATGATGTCCTGGCCGCTCGAAATGCCGCCCAGCATGCCGCCCGCATTGTTCGACCTGAAGCCATGCGGAGTCATCACGTCGCGATGCTCGCTGCCGCGCTGTGCAGCCGCGCGCGTTCCCGCCCCGATCTCGACGGCCTTGACGGCGTTGATACCCATCAGCGCGGCGGCAATGTCCGCGTCCAGCCGGCTGAATACAGGCTCGCCGAGGCCCGGTGGCACACCGGTCGCGATCACGGTGACACGCGCGCCGATCGAATCGCCCGATGTGCGCAGGTCCCAGATCAGCTTCTCGAGTTCCGGAATGCGCGCCGGATCGGGGCAGAAGAACGGATTGTCATAGGCCGTGGCCGGATTCACCGGCTCGAGCTCGAGCGGGCCGATGCGGCTCAGATAGCCGTGAATGCCCACGCCGAGCCGCCCGGCCAGGTACTTGCGCGCGATCGCACCCGCCGCGACGCGCATCACGGTCTCGCGCGCCGAGGAACGTCCGCCGCCACGATGATCGCGCAGACCGTACTTCTGCTGGTAGGTGTAATCGGCATGACCCGGGCGGAACCGGTCCTTGATCTTCTCGTAGTCGCGCGAGCGCGCATCCGTGTTTTCGATGAGAAGACCGATTGGCGTGCCGGTGGTGTGGCCCTCGAAGACGCCCGAAAGAATGCGCACCTGGTCGGCTTCACGACGCTGACTCGTGAATTTCGATGTTCCCGTGCGGCGCCGGTCGATAT
>WBZY01000873.1_pt1 | contig 19168 bp, 22 predicted proteins | sample 5204191 | NCBI WGS metagenome assembly WBZY01 (sample SAMN12344363, study PRJNA552823) | activated sludge metagenome | biome: Activated sludge suspended growth; feature: Anammox Sidestream; material: Wastewater; isolation source: activated sludge from anammox sidestream of wastewater treatment...
ACTTTGCTAAAATGCTCGGCGATCGCCTCCAATGGCTTCTTTGTCATGGCTACCTCCTTCAAGATAGCCCTTTTTTACCTCAATTTAGATGCAATCGCCCTAACGGCTGGTTCTGTTTCCTGAAAATTTTTCCACGCTTGAGGATTCTCCCTCACCCCCATCCCCTCTCCCGCTGGGAGAGGGGATTCTTGCCTCTTGACAAAATCTCCCGAAAGCATACAATTGTGACAATGATACAATTAGTACAATTATGGTAAACAAGAAACTCACCCTTCAAATTGACTTCCGTTCAGGCTTGCCGATCTACACTCAGATCGTCAATCAGGTGCAGGCGCAAGTAGCCAGCGGAATTCTCAAACCAGACGACCAACTTCCAACCGTGCGCGCGTTGGCGGAAGAACTCCGCGTCAACTTCAACACGGTTGCCCGCGCGTATCGCATTCTAGATGAAGCGAGAATCATATCCACACAACAAGGACGTGGCACATTCATCACCGAGATCCCGCCGCCAAAAGTGACGGAACGCCTGCGCAGGGAATCGCTCGAGGCGTTGACTCAACGATACATCGGCGAAGCGCTGAGGCTGGGATTCTCGAAGAGTGAAGTCCGCCAAATGGTTAGCGACCAACTCAAAGCGTGGAGTGAAGCGAGTAAGTCCGAAGAATAAAATGTAGTGACGAATTTATTCGTCCAGTGAACGGCTGAAATCGTTACTACGGAAGAACTAAAGGAGAATGAAATGGATACAAAATTTATGAAATCAATAGTTGAAAAGAAAAAATCACGGCAAGCAGATCCGCATATCCCGCCAATCGCATGGTTTCTGTTCATCGTCCTGCTGACAGGATTGATCAAGGGAATAATCTATCTTGATCTCATTGGGGCAACAGACCTGCAAATTACGCTGTTCACGTTTCCGATGCTGGCGCTCGCCACGTATATGCTATCCGCTATAAAAGTCGCGTCACAATGGGAAAAAGCCGTCGTATTGCGGCTCGGAAAATTCAAAAAACTCGCTGGACCTGGCGCGTTTTGGATCGTCCCAATCGTTGACTCGATTCCAACGTGGATTGACCACCGCGTGATGGTCACGCCGTTTGCCGCGCAAAAAACGCTCACGAAAGATACCGTGCCAGTGGACGTGGACGCGGTTCTGTTTTGGGTCGTATGGGACGCCGAGAAAGCCGCGCTCGAAGTGGAAAACTATCGCGCCGCTGTTGACTGGGCGGCACAGACAGCCTTGCGCGACATCATCGGTCGCATGATGCTGGCAGATATTCTCGTGGGTCGAAGCGTGATTGACAAAGAACTGCAACAAGTGATTGACGAACGCACCACACCCTGGGGCGTGACCGTGCAGTCGGTCGAGATCCGCGATATTGTCATTCCGCAGGATTTGGAAGATACCATGTCGCGACAGGCGCAGGCGGAGCGTGAGCGGCAAGCCCGTGTGATCCTGGGCGAATCGGAGAAGCAGATCGCCGAATCGTTCGCTGAGGCATCCAAAGCCTACGCAGATAATCCTACCGCCTTGCACCTCCGCGCGATGAACATGCTCTTTGAAGGCTTGAAAGAAAAAGGCGCGCTGGTGATCGTCCCCAGTTCGGCTGTGGACACGATGAATCTCGGCGGACTCAGCGGCGTCGTCTCGATGGCGCAGAATAACTTACCGAAGGAAAATAAGTAGAGCGAGATACTATCTCGCTCTACGAAAGGAAAACAAAATGTCAACTCGAACCACCGTCTTTATTTCTGTCGCCCTTATCGCTGTTGCGATACTGGCGGGACTCCTGCTTTGGAGCCGCCTGCCCGATCCCATGCCTGCGCACTGGAATGCGGCGGGCGAGATCGACGGCTATATGTCCAAATTCTGGGGCGTATTTCTCATACCGATCATCAGCATCTCGCTGGCGGGTTTGTTCCTGATCATCCCAAACATCGATCCGCTCAAGGCAAATATCGCCCAATTCCGCTCCACCTTCAACTGGTTCATCGTGGTCTTTGTGGTGTATATGCTCTACCTCTACGCCCTGACCCTGTTTGCCGCGCTCGGAACCTCTTTCAACATGACGCTCATGCTTTTACCCGCGGTCGGACTGCTCTTCATTGGCACAGGCTATTTGATGAACGGAGCAAAACGCAACTTCTTTATCGGCATCCGCACCCCGTGGACGCTCTCAAGTGACACGGTCTGGGATGAAACGCATAAACTCGGTTCCAAACTGTTCATGCTGGGCGGCGTGGTCACCATCCTTTGCGCGTTTCTAGGCGAATCAGGGATATGGATCATGCTGGTCGCCATGCTCGGCGCCGCCTTAGTGCCGATCGTCTATTCGTATGTGTTGTATCAGCGAGAAACAAAAATTTAGCCAAGCAGAGCGGGACTCCCCGCTCTGTTTCACGTGAAACGGAGGCTCACATGAGCGACGAAATCAAACTATGGGAATATCGAGTCCAGACCATTGGCAGTATGTTTGGATCGAAGGATGAAGATATTCAAGAAAAACTCGATGAATGGGGCTTGGAAGGCTGGGAAGCCATCAATGTGTACACACCGTACGGAAGCGGTAAGATCACCATGGTCGCCAAACGTCCGCTCACCGAACGCGCGCGGCGGATGCGTTCCATGCCGTCGCAATAAATCATAAGGAAAAAATACTATGTTGACCGCAGCGTATGTTGTAAGTTTTACGGGGATGATCCTGTTGCCTATCATTTTATGGATCGTCTTCACCCGCAAGTACTCGCTCTCATGGAAGCTCGTGCTTGCGGGCGGCTTGACCTTTATCGCCTCGCAGATTTTACACATCCCTCTTGTGGTGGGATTGAACAAGTTCCTGCAAAACACATCACTCCTGGTTACCGCCATCGTTCTTGGTCTGCTGGCGGGAGTGTTTGAGGAAACGGCGCGTTATATTCTGTTCAAATTCATTTTGAAGAGATCGCGTTCATGGAAGGAAGGCGTGCTGGTCGGCTTGGGTCACGGTGGGACGGAGGCAATCTTGATCGGCATTTCTGTCGCATTAACGCTTGTAAACATGATCGCCTATAAAAATATAGATCTGTCCACAGTGCCGAGCATCCCGCCTGAACAGCTTGAGTTGGCAAAACAGCAAGTGGAAGCGTTCTGGTCCGCGCAGCCCTTCATGGCATTACTGGGATTCTTCGAACGGGTCTTTGCGATGTGTTTGCACGTATGTTTGTCGTTGATAGTGCTGTATGGGCTTACAAAGAAACAAGCCGTTTGGTTCTGGCTGGCTCTGCTATGGCACGCCTTCGTGGACGCGGTCGCTGTGTATGCGGGTCAATCCATCGGCGCTTTACCAACTGAGGGTCTTATCGCCATCTTTGCCGCGATCAGTGTATGGATCATTTTCAAGATGAAGTCGAAGTTTGAGCAAATCAACGAAGTTGGTGAGCAGGAAGCAGTCGCAGGGTAGAAATAGGCTTCCGAAGCCGAATCAGGTTGAGGCGGGAGGCGAAGCGGATCGTCATCCAGACAAACAGGATTAATTATTTGTATAGACAAATAATTAATCCTGTTCTTTTTATCGAGAGTACAATCAGCGCATGAAAAAATTGTTGCATCCGCTGTTGCTCATTATTTTTGTTTCGACGTTGATCGGCGCTGGCATGTTACGGCGCGGGCATGAATGGGGCGACGATTGGGCGTGGTATGTGTTGCAAGCAAAAAGTATTGTGGATGGTTCGTTGGATGAATTTATCGAGATCAGCGATTTCACAAATTATCAATCCACAACGCATCTTGGACCACTCGCCTACCCATGGGGCTACCCATTGATCTTGGTTCCTTTTTACGCGCTGAACGGAATCAGCCCGATGACGTTGAAGATTCCCGGGCTACTTTTTTTTGTGGGATTTTTAGTTTGCTTGTATCTCTTTGCAAGATCGCGCCTCACGCGGACCGAGAGCCTGATCTTCGTGTCGTTGTTCGCGTTCAGCCCGATGCTGTTGGAATTCCTCGATTACATCCTTTCGGATATTCCATTTCTTTTCTTCTCAACACTGACACTCTATTTGGTAACGCAACAAAACGAATCGCGGACACGCTACGCGCTGATCGGCGCGTCTATCTTCTTCACAACCTTCCTGCGCGCTACGGGACTTCTCCTGCTCGGTTGTTTTTTGATGATCGAGTTTTTCAAATTGATTGCCCAACGCAAAGATCGGAACATCGTCAAACGAATCGTTTTGAACTCCTTCATTGTTTGCGCAGTGTTCGCCGTATTATGGATTGCGAATATGCTGTTATTTCCCGGCGGAGGCGAATCGTATCTATCGCAATATAAAAACCTGACCGCTGATCTCGTTATCGGTTTCATTGGCGCATACTTCAAAGTGTACGGCTGGTTCTTCGATGAAGCGGCAGGATGGCAATACCTTTACTACTTTGTTTTGGCTTTTGCCCTGCTCGGCGCATGGATTCGGCGCCGCGATGAGTTGTATTTCATCCTTTTCTTTGCTGTGTGGATGCTTGTTCACATCACATACCCCTACTGGCAGGGACCGCGTTACATCTTCCCGCTTTTGCCTATTTTCATCTACTTCGCATTTCAGGGGATGAAATTTGCAATCGGAAAACTTTCTGATCAGCGCCAAGTGACCGCTCAGCGCGTGATGTACGGTTTTTGGATCGCAATTGCTGGTTATTTCCTTGTTACATCTAGTATCACCTCCATTAACAATGTGCAAACCGGACGAAAGATCAACGGACCGTTCGACCCAATGAGCGTCGAAGTGTACGACTGGGTGGCAAGAAAAACTCCGCCCGACAGTGTGTTGATCTTCTATAAAGCTCGCGTGATGAGATTAATGACAGATCATCCATCGATCATGATCAATCAATGTGACGGGATGCTGAAAGGCGATTATTTGATCCTCAGTAAGAAGGTTGGCAAGAACAACCAAGTTCCGCCGGAGGAAATTGGCGCATGCGATCTTCTTTTGGACAAGGAATTAGAAAATCGAAGATTTGTGATTTACAGGATCGTGAAATAACGCCAAAGCCATTCTCAGGACTTCACGAAAGTTCAGGCGACAGTTTGATTTGCTTGGCAAATCGTGTCGCCTACCTTGACGCAGTGCAACTGTTTCAAGGCAGGGGAAGGGCTCAGCACAACATCGTCAACAAAAAAAGTCGGGACTCGCAAGTCCCGACTTTTGATTTACTTCCTTGTCTTCTTCTTCACCAACTTTTTCTTTACCACTTTCTTCGGCGCAGACTTCTTCCCCTTCGGGGACGATGTCACAACCTTCTTCTTCGCCGTGACCTTCGACTTTCCACTTTCCATTCTCTTCGCTGGCGTCTTATCCATCCACTTGATCACCGCATCGCCAAACTCGGAGCATTTCACTTCCTTTACGTCGCTCATGTGACGGGCAAAATCGAACGTGACGGTCTTCGCCAAAATCGCGCCTTCCATGCCTTTGATGATGAGGTCTGCGGCTTCGGTCCAGCCCATATAGCGGAGCATCATCTCGCCAGAGAGAATCACCGAGCCTGGATTCACCTTATCCAAATCCGCGTACTTCGGCGCGGTGCCGTGAGTCGCTTCGAAGATGGCGTGACCCGTTACATAATTGATGTTCGCGCCTGGGGCGATTCCGATTCCGCCCACTTGCGCGGCGAGCGCGTCGGACAGATAATCGCCGTTCAAGTTCATCGTTGCGATCACATCGAAATCCGCGGGGCGTACAAGCACGAACTGCAACGTCACATCGGCAATCGAATCTTTCAACAGCAATTTTGTTTTCCATTTGCCATCGCCGTGTGTGCCCCATAACTTCAGCGCGTCTTCCACTTCGGCTTTGATCTCCGCTTGTTGCGCGGGCGACATCATGCCGAAGCCAGGGTCAACGATCTTCGCGTTATCTTCCACTGAAAGATCAGGCTTGCTTTCTTTGTTATTGAAGATCCACGTTTCGCGTTCGGTCACTACATCGTTACGATACTCGCGCTTTGCAAGATCGTACGCCCAATCTTTGAACGCGCCTTCGGTGAACTTCATGATATTGCCTTTATGCACGAAGTTGATACTGCGACGTTTGTTCAGCAAAGCATAATCAATTGCGGCGCGCACGAGTCGCTCTGTTCCATCAACCGACACAGGCTTGAATCCGATCCCGCTCGAATCGGGGAAGCGGATCTTGGCATATTCTTTTGGGAACGACTCTTTCAGAATCGCCTTGAACTTTGCATTATCTTCCGTGCCGTTGGCGAATTCGATGCCCGCGTAAATATCCTCCGTGTTTTCGCGGAAGATGACCATGTCCACTTTTTCAGGCGTCTTCACAGGCGAAGGCACGCCGTTGAAATAACGCACGGGTCGCAGGCACACGTACAGGTCGAGCAGTTTGCGGAGCGCGACGTTCAAAGAGCGGATGCCGCCTCCAATCGGGGTTGTGAGCGGTCCTTTAATCCCAACCAAAAATTCGGTGAACGCCTCCACCGTTTCATCGGGCAACCAACTCTGGAACATCTTGTACGATTTCTCGCCCGCGTACACTTCCATCCAATGGATTTTGCGCGAGCCGCCGTACGCTTTCTCCACCGCCGCGTCGAACACGCGAGCCGACGCGCGCCAAATATCGCGCCCCGTGCCGTCGCCCTCCACGAACGGGATGATCGGATTGTCGGGAACGTTTAACTTCCCATTTTGAATTGAAATCTTTGCCCCACTCGCGGGGACTTTTACGTTTTGATACGCCATCGTTCTTATCTCCTTGCGAAAATTATGGCGGGATTATACACCGCCTCTTGACAGATTCCCCCGCCCGCATAGAATCACGCCGACATGACCAATCGCTTCATCCCCGACCTTCGGCCTGATTCAGTTTCCTCCAACTTTTCATCCCCCTTCAAAAGAGAGCCATCATCGGCTCTCTTTTTTTATCCAATTAACTCCCTCTCCCAGCGGGAGAGGGTTGGGGTGAGGGAGAAATTCTGACAACCTACTTTTCTGTCAGTCCTCCGCTGGCATATTTATGCAACACGCTGGCGATCAATGTTTGGTAGGGAACACCTTCACGGATGGCGCGTTTTTGTAAACTCGTCAGGTCTTTGGAAGAAATGCGGATGTTGACACGCTTATCCTTCTTGAATGTGGCGCGCGCATACGCTCGATATTTCTCTTTTTGTTCTTTCACACTTTTTGCAGACTTCCACTCATCCTGCTCATACGAGGCAAGCAGTTCGAGTTCATCCTTGTCAAATTTTAGTTCGGTCATTTGTTATTATCCTTGCTTTATCTTAATTTCGATTGTAGCATTTTGTAATCTTCTGGGCAACAACTTGTTCTCAACTTGGAACTTGACACCTGATACTTGAAACCTGAAACTTGGAACTTGGAACTTGGAACCCAACACATGCTCAAACTCCCTGGCCTAATTGACCCTCACGTCCACGTACGCGAACCCGGGCAGACCCACAAAGAAGACTGGGACTCTGCCACCCAAGCCGCGCTCGCTGGCGGCGTGACGATGATCCTCGCCATGCCCAACACCAAACCGCCGATATTCGACGAGTCAACTCTGAATCTCGCGCTCACCTCCGCGGAACAAAAAGCGCGTTGCGACTACGCCCAATTCCTCGGCGCAGGACCCGACAACGCGGACATCGCCGCATCCCTCGCGCCCAAAGCCGCAGGCTTGAAAATGTACCTCGACTCAACCTTCGGCGAACTCCGCCTCGATGACATGACTCTGTGGATGCCGCATTTTGAAAAATTTCCAAAAGAGTATCCAATTGTTTTACATTCCGAATCAAGAACTATGGCGGCAGGGATTTTATTCGCCGCGATCCATGATCGTCCCGTTCACATCGCGCACGTTTCATTGAAAGAAGAAATCCTCCTCATCAAAGCCGCGAAAGAAAAGGGAATCAAAGTGACATGTGAGGTATGTCCCCATCATCTATTTCTAACAAAATCCTCTCGCGCTGAGCGGAGCGATAGCGAAGTCGAAGCGGGGGGTCGCGCTGAAGTCCGCCCACGCCTCGCCACCCAAGAAGATGTAGACGCCCTCTGGCAAAACATGGATGTGATCGACTGCTTCGCCACCGACCACGCCCCTCACATCCTCGAAGAAAAAGATTCCGAGAATCCGCCGCCAGGATTCCCAGGATTGGAAACATTACTTCCTTTGTTGCTCACTGCGGTTGACCTTGGACGTTTGACCTTAGACAATATTATTCAAAAATCTGTCATCAACCCGCGCAAGATTTTTCACCTCCCCGAACAACCTGAAACATGGATCGAAGTGGACGAGTCGGTTGAATACGAGATCAAAGCCGCGAATCAATTCACCCGCTGTGGCTGGACTCCCTTCGAAGGGTGGAAAGTCAAAGGCAAGGTGAGGAAAGTTGTGTTGCGTGGTAAAACTGCTTTTGAGGATGGGAAAATTTTGGCTGAACAAGGTTATGGAAGGAATGTGAGGCAATGATGCAAAACTTCACCGACGTAAAACTCGAGATCTTCATCCCGCAAGACCATGCCATGAAACTCGCCGACGCGCTTTCAGAGATCGGCGTGGGCGTGATCGGAAATTACGACCACTGCGTTGCCCTCACCCCCGTGCGCGGATTCTTCCGCCCGATAGAGGGAGCGAATCCATTTGAAGGGACAGTTGGACAGATCAGCGAAGTGGCGGAGTACAAAATGGAAGTCAACTGCAAGCGCGAGTTGGTGAATGATGCGATACAAGTGATAAAGAGTGTGCATCCCTACGAAGAGGCATTGATCAATGTCATTCCGCTTGCGAATCATCTTTTTCAAATGAAATGAAAACAAGCAATCTCAGTTTTATCCTCCAAGCCTTGCTTGCCGCGATATTTTTCGGGGCAAGCGCGCCTATCGCAAAATTTTTGCTAGGCAACATCGCGCCGATTTTTCTCGCGGCGTTTTTGTATCTTGGAAGCGGAACAGGGATTTCTCTCGTCAAGTTGACTCAACGGATTCGCTTCAAAGATGTGGAAGCAAGCATCAAGCGGACCGACATCCCGTGGCTCGCGGGCGCGATCATCTCTGGGGGAATCCTTGCGCCGATTGTGCTGATGGTCAGTTTGCAGAACACGTCCGCGTCTACCGCGTCGTTGTTGTTGAACTTTGAAGGCGTGGGGACGACTCTGATCGCCTTGTTATTTTTCAGAGAAGCCATCAGCCGCCGCGCATGGACGGCGATTCTGGTCATCACACTGGCGAGCATTTTCCTCTCCACCGATTTCAAAAGCGGATTCGGACTCTCGCTCGGTGCGTTGGGAATCATTCTCGCGTGTTTTTTATGGGGCGCGGACAATAACTTCACGCGCAATATCTCAGGAAAAGATCCGCTTGCCATTGTCGCGTGGAAAGGACTGGTTGCAGGCACGTTCTCGTTTTTTCTTGCGTTGTCTCTTGGCAATCCATTTCCATCTGTCACGACCATTCTTGGCACATTGATTTTGGGATTTGTCAGTTATGGATTAAGCACGATGCTGTTCATCCGTTCCCTGCGCGGACTGGGCGCGGCGCGTACCAGCGCGTTATATGGCACGGCTCCGCTGGCGGGAGTGATTCTTTCAGTCGTTATCTTTCGTGAATTGCCATCGTTCTTGTTTATTATCGCCACGATATTGATGATCGGCGGCGCGTTACTGCTCATCAACGAGAATCATGCTCACTCGCACGTGCATACGGTTTTATTCCATGAACACAGCCACAGACATGGCGATCTCGCCCACGCGCATGAAACTTTTGATGGAGTCCATTCCCATGAACACGAACATCCCGCCGAGGAGCATGAGCACGACCATTTGCCAGATATTCATCACAGGCACGGGCACGAGGAGTAGTCGCTGATTGATTAGTAAAGTCGTATAGAAAAGTAGATTAGAATTGTGATATGAAGAAAGCGGCTTTCCCAAGCGAGGATGTGCTATGAGCATTTTTGATCAACGTAATCAGCATGTGAAAAAGCAAAAAAATGTTGTAATTAATTCTAGTGTTGTACAAAACAAAATAGATTTAATCGTCGAACTAGAAAAGATTAGCGTTGAAATCAAGAAGGCGGCAAAACGAAAGGCTGTTGGCAATGAGGCAGCACGCGGTGCTGAGGCAAAAATTAAAAAGGCTATTTCCCAAACTAAAAGAAAAAAACCGAACAAAAAGACCGTTGTGGAGTATTTAGATGAGGCTAAAGCCTTACTCGAAAGTTTTACTTCAGCAACAGGTCTAATAACTGCTATTGCTCAGGCAACAGAGTTGGTGAAAAAGGTATTCTTATGAGTACGTTTAACCAGAAGAACCAGAAAGTCAAGGAACAATATAATGTTGTTGTGCAACTGTCTGAATCGTTGCTGTCTGTAGCAAACCTGGATGAGAAGGCATTATCCAACATTCGAAACTTATTTAAGGTCGAATCAAATAAGAAAGTTGATTTGAGCCAGACTCATGATCTTGTTAATTCACTAGTCGCTTTTCTTGAACAAGAAATCGGAAAGCAACAAACAGACCTGTATCTTGAGAGCATAGCGAGAGTAAACGAACTTGTCCTTCCTGTAATTTCTGAGTCTTTAAATCTTTATCACGATGTTTTACCTTATGCGTCAATTGTTGATAACCTGTTGTCTCAGATGGCTGAATACTTTGAACAGACTGATTGTTTCTCTATCTATGGACATTTGGAAAGTTATGAGGAATCTTACCAAGTCTCACTCCCAGATCCTTCCTCAGACCTTCTAACTTATAACAAAAATAAGTATCCGATATTCGTTAGTCCTCCACCCAAACGTCATGTCTTGCCACTCGAAAATGTTTCCAATCTTTTGAAAACCGATCTGTTCTTCAAAACGAAAATAGGTTTTGATATATTGTTTGAGAGAAGAGTCAAAGAATATTCTAAACCAACTGAACACTTTTTCAATAAACTGTTAACCGCTTTGTCTTTTGAGCCATTGTTTAAAACACACGAAGAAAAGAGCGTCGGGGTTTTATATTGCCGAATACCAGGTTCCCTAAGGCGGATTTATTTGTTTGATAAATACTTTATTCGTCTTGATTACGAATCGCAATCAAAAATTTCTGTACAGACTTATACAAACCTTTTCTATGGTTTGATACTTGATTTATTAAATTATATTTACAAATTGAAGTTGGAAGCAGATTTAGGTCAAAAAACGCTTAATTCGGCTAATAAGGTTCTTGGAGAATCTCAGTAGCTATTTGAGAGCCGATTATGGCTCTCTTTTTTTATGTCAAAATTGCGAATTTGGCGTCGAAACAGAACCAGCCTCCCCCGTCGAAAGAAGCGTGGTTTTTAGTCCGCTAGTCTTCTAGTCAGCTAGTCTCTAATCTCTAATCTCCAATTCTCAGATCTCTGTACCACCACCAATTACAAATTACCAATTACAAAAAGGAGCCCCATGCCAACAAATTCATCCTCCCCTCACCTGCCGTTCGGCGAAAATAAAACTGCCGAGTGGTATGGCAAAGACATTGTGTCGGTCAAACAGTTCAAGCGCGAAGATTTGGAATACGTCTTCGGCGTGGCGCACGAGATGCGCGGAATGGTCGAGCGCGTTGGAACGTTTGATTTGCTCAAAGGAAAAATTTTGGCGAACCTGTTTTATGAACCGTCCACGCGCACGTCGTCGTCGTTCACTGCCGCGATGGAACGGCTTGGCGGTTCGGTCATCCCGATCAACGAGGTGAAATATTCGTCGGTGACGAAAGGCGAAACGCTGACCGATACCGTGCGCACGCTCGAATGTTATGCCGATGTGATCGTGTTGCGTCATCCCGAAACGGGATCGGCGGCGATCGCGGCGAAGGCGATGAAAAAGCCGCTCATCAACGCGGGCGACGGCGCGGGCGAACATCCCACACAGGCGTTGCTCGACGCGTTCACGATAAGAGAGGAACTCAAGCAGTTCGATGGTCTCACCGTCACCATGCTCGGCGATCTGAAATACGGACGCACCGTCCATTCGCTGGCGCGTTTGCTGTCGTTGTTCAATGTGAAGTTGAATTACGTCTCGCCCGATATTTTGAAGATGCCGAAAGAAGTGATGGACGAAGTGAGCGAGAAAGGCATTTCGCAAAACGAATTTTCGTCGCTCGAAAAAGTTCTGTCCGAAACGGATGTGTTGTACGTCACGCGTGTCCAAAAAGAAAGATTTGAAGACCCCGCCGATTATGAAAAGGTCAAAAGCGCGTACGTGATTGACCCCGCCATCATGCAAGCCGCCAAACAAAAAATGATCGTGATGCACCCGCTCCCGCGCGTCACCGAGATCAGCATGGACTTCGACGACGATCCCCGCGCCGCATACTTCCGCCAGATGGAATATGGTTTGTATGTGAGAATGGCGTTGCTGGCGATGGTGCTTGGAAAGGCATAGTGTCACGTTCCAAGTTTCACGTTTCAGGTCTACCTGGAACGTGGAACTTGACACTTGGAACTCTAAAACATGGAAACTTTTTTCTCTTTTTTGGAAAAGCGCGTGGATGATTGCTCGTCATTGCTCTGCGTGGGACTCGATCCGCACGTTAGCGAGTTGACTTCTCCCAGCGCCGCTTCAGCCCTCGACTTCTGCCTGACTCTCATTAAGGCGACCGCTCCCTACGCTGCGGCATTTAAACCCAACGCCGCGTTCTTCGAGGTCTTCGGCGCCGAGGGCTGGACCGCGCTCAAGCAAGTCATCGAAGCGATTGACGAAGAATCAAAACGACTCGGTTCGATGATTCCCGTCGTCCTCGACGCCAAACGCGGCGACATCGCCTCCACAGCCGAAGCATACGCAAAGTCCGTGTTTGAATCGCTCGGCGCGCATTGCGTGACGTTGAGTCCGTATCTTGGCAAAGACTCAATTGATCCATTTTTGAATTATCCAGAGCGAGGCGTATTCTTGCTGTGCAAAACATCGAATCCAGGTTCGGGTGATTTGCAAGATGTGATGGTTCTTGATGACGAGGAAAGACGAAAGACGAAAGAAGGCGATCTCTTTCCTCTTTCGTCTTTCGTTCCATTGCACATCAAGGTTGCGCAACTTGCTCAGAAATGGAACACCAACAACAACATCGGACTCGTCGTCGGCGCGACGCATGTGGATGCGCTGAAACGCGTCCGTGCTGCGGCGCCTGACTTGTGGTTCCTCGCGCCTGGCGTCGGCGCTCAAGGCGGGGAGTTGGCGTCCGCTTTGCGAGCAGGCTTACGTCGAGATGGACGCGGGATGTTGATCCCCGTCTCACGCGGAATCTCGCGGGCAAAGAATCCGAAGTTGGCGGCGGCGGAGATGCGAGATGAGATGTTGAGCATCAGAAACGAACTCGGAAAATTTAATGGCTAAACTTTTTATCGTATCGGGACATGCCGACGAATATCGGCGTTTGCTTGAAAGGGCGGAATTGCCTGAGTTGGAAATCGTCACTGCAACGAATGCGACTGCAGCCGAGGCGGTTGGTTTGGATTGTGAGATTGTCCTTGGCGAGCCGAAACTTGTTCAGCCGATATTGATGAAGATGAAAAATCTGCGCTGGGCGCAATCCATGTATGCAGGCGTGGAGCAGTTTCTCGATCCGTCACTGCGCCGCGATTATATTTTGACGAACGCGCGCGGCGTGTTCGGTGATTTGATGTCTGAGTATGTGTTCGGGTATCTGCTCAATCATGAGCGGCGCATCTTTGAACGCTATCGCGCCCAACAGGAGCATCGCTGGGACTCAAGCACAACAGGCATGTTGCGCGGAAAGACGATCGGGTTGCTTGGCGTCGGTTCGATCGGCGCAGTCATTGCAAAAACGGCAAAACATTTTGGAATGAGCGCGCGCGGATATACGCGCGCCAGCGAAGATTGCCCCGATGTGGATGCGTATTATCACGGAAACGATTTGCTCGAATTCGCTAAAGACTTGGATTATCTCGTCAGCGTCCTGCCGAACACATCCGAGACGCATCGCATTGTGGATGCCTCATTGTTGAACGCATTGCCCGCGCGCGCGATCTTCATTAACGTTGGGCGCGGCGGCGCAGTGGACGAATCCGCGCTGATCCATGCGCTCGAGTCGAAGCAGATCGCGGGTGCGGTGTTGGACGTGTTTGATCAAGAGCCGCTTCCGATGGAACATCCGTTTTGGACGACGCCGAATCTGTTGATGACCTTCCACACGTCCGCGCCCAGTTTGCCTGAGGACATTGTTCGAATCTTCCGTGAGAACTATCAGCGTTACCTGCGCGGCGAGGAATTGAAATACAAAGTTGATTTTGAGCGCGGCTATTAGAAAGGATGCGCATGACTGACACGAACCCAAAACTTCATTCTTTGGCAGATGGTTTACTCGAGGCAGGCTGTATCAAATTCGGCGAGTTCACCCTCAAGTCGGGACTCACGAGTCCCATTTACATTGACCTGCGTCGAATCATCTCCCATCCCAAACTGCTCGCGGACATTGCCCAAGCCTATATCCCAATTCTCTCAATTCTCGAATTCTCTAGAATTGCAGGCCTCCCCTACGCGGCGATTCCAATTGCAACTGCCATCTCTCTTGCAGGCGACTATCCCATGATCTACCCGCGCAAGGAAGCCAAATCCTATGGCACGAAAGCGGAGATCGAAGGCGAGTATCACGCAGGCGAGACGGTCGTCGTCATTGACGATCTCGCCACCACAGGCGGAAGCAAATTCGAAGCCATCGAAAAATTGACGGGCGCGGGCTTGGTCGTGAAAGATGTCGTTGTGCTGATTGACCGTCAATCGGGCGCGAAAGAGTCGCTGGCGGGGGCGGGCTATTCCCTGCACGCGGTGTTGACGATAAGTCAATTGTTGGAGTATTGGGAGGAGACGGGGAAGGTGGAGAAGAGTAAAATCGAGGCGACGAGGAAATTTTTTAAAAAATAAGAAAGAAGACCAGAAAACCAGTGAGAAACTCGCACAGTAAACTTGGACGCTATAGTTTATGGCTTAGCATGGTTAGCATTGTATTTTGTATATTTGGACAGGTATTTGCCTATGTAATGTACGATAAAAATGCCCCCGATATTTATCAGGTGATAGCAGAACCAATTTTTGTTTTTAGCCTAATTTGCGGATTGCTCTCAATTCTCATAGGAAGGATTGCGCATCATCAAAACACGAAATTAGGCGAAGGCCGTAATGATAAAGCGGCACAAATAGGTACTATTCTTGGCATTCTCGTTTTCATTCCAGTTTGTTTATCCGTATGCGGCTATCTGTTGTTAGCACTTGCAACAGGATACTAGCTTTCAGAAATACACTCAAAGTAATTATGCTTATGCAATAATGACGACTATGAAAAAACACAACTTCATAGCCACTATCCTCAAAATAGGCTGAGGCGGCGCGTTCGTAAAATAAAAGAACTCGGAGTTTTTCAAAAACTCCGAGTTCTGCTTTTGATTTCAGTTGACACTTTCTAAAAACTCTGCCAGCGCGGAGTACTCGCTCATAGTTCATTCCCATCGCGCAAGATGGTTTCTTGCATCGATTTCGTCGCATCTTCAAAAGCGATAAGATCTACGCTGATTTCTGGGTCCAAGCTTTGAAGTAATCCTACTGCCCTGTAGTATTGTCGTCCTGTTAATCCCCAAACAGCAAGATCAACGTCCGAATGGGCATGGAATAAATGCGGGTGAACGATGGAGCCAAACACCACAACTTTCTTTACGTCAAATTCACGCTTAAGAACTAATGCCGTGCGGCTGGCAATCTCGCTGGCTTTCTTAAAGCGCGAATCAGCCTGAGTCCGCGCGACATCCACGCGGCTTCTAAGCGCTTTTCGATACCGCTCCAAATCTGCGGGTGCAAGTGTGCTAAAAGTAAGCGACATTTTTCCTCGTTGAAATTATACACTCATTGTACATGTTAGAATAAACTTACGAGGTGACCTATGCCCAAAAACACACCTTCACAGCCACCATATTGAACGCAGGCGGAGGCGGCGCGTATCTGGAAGTTCCGTTCGATGTGGAGAAGGCGTTTAGCGCAATGACGAAGTGATGAGGATTTATGCAATTCAAAAATTATCTTGAAGAACTCTACGAGTACAACTACTGGGCGAACAAGCGTTATCTTGCCGTCGCTGAAACGCTCGATCACGAAAGCCTCTTCCACAAGCACGGACATTCATGGGAGACCGCCCACGCGATCCTTGTCCACATGATGAGTTCGGAGCGGATGTGGCGTCAGCGTTGGCTCGGCGAGAAGGGCGAGTTCCTCGATGCGAAAGATTTCCCCGATGTGAAATCCATCCGCGCGTATTGGGTGGAGGTGGAAAAGAACATGCGCGATTACGTTTCGGAGCAAACGGAGACCAGCCTGTGGCGCGATGTGACGTACACCAACCCCAAAGGCGAGACGTTCACGCTTCCGTTGTGGCAGATGATGGTCCAGCCGCCGAATCACAACACACATCACCGCGGCGAGCTGGCGGCGATGTTCGCGTTGATGAATGTTCCGCACCCTGAGGAAGAAGTGATTCAGTATTTTTTGGATAAAAGCGGGCAGAAGAAGTTTTGATATATGAGCGCAAAATGGATTCAATGGGCGCAAGAAATATTTTCAATGAGCCAGGCGGGGCTGACATACAGCAAAAACGAATTCGACATCGAACGGTATAAGCGCCTGCAAGAGATCACAGCCGAGATGATCGAGAGTCAATCTGAGGTTTCGAAGGAATCCGCCCTTGAAAGTTTTTCGATGCAGGCAGGATATATCACGCCGAAAATTGATGTGCGAGGCGCGGTCATTCGAGAAAATAAGATTCTGCTGATACAGGAAAAGGCGGATGGAAAATGGGCAATGCCCGGCGGCTGGGCAGACCTCGGTGACGCGCCCGCGTCTGTAGCGGAGCGCGAAGTGTGGGAAGAGAGCGGCTATCGTGTCAAGGCTGAGAAAGTAGTCGCTGTCATCGATGCCAACCGCATCAAGCCGATGGAGTTCTATCATGCCTTCAAGATCATCTTTCTTTGCAGGTTGATTGGCGGCGAGCCGCAGATTAGTCATGAAACACTGGCAGTGGATTTCTTCGAATTGAACAACATTCCATCCTTGTCCATCTACCGCACCAACGAAAATATGCTGAAGGAAGTGTTCGAGCATATCAAAGACCCGGCGCGTCCAACATATTTTGATTGATGTATTCGCTTCTCCGCTCGCTCCTCTTTCACCTCGACCCCGAAGCATCGCATCAACTCACGCTTCGATTGTTAAGTATCGCAGGAAACTTCCCACTTTCCAATTGGTTTCTCACACGACTCTATAAAACCGAATCAAAACCCGTTCAGGCGTTTGGATTAACATTCAAGAATCCCGTCGGTCTCGCGGCGGGATATGACAAGGATGGAGTGGCAGTTCGCGGACTCGCCGCGCTGGGGTTCGGTCACCTCGAAGTGGGGACGGTCACGCCGAAGCCTCAGGCTGGGAATCCGCGTCCGCGTGTGTTTCGGCTGGCGGAAGATGAGGCGGTGATCAATCGGATGGGGTTTCCATCTCAGGGCATGTCGAAGGTCGCAGGTCGCATGTCGAAGGTTGGCAATCGAAGGTCTGTGATCGTTGGCGTGAACTTGGGGAAGAATAAAGACACGCCGTTGGAAGAAGCCGCGCGCGATTATGTTGAGTTGATGAAGGTGTTTGCTCCGCGGGCGGATTATTTGACCATTAACATCTCATCGCCTAACACCATTGGTTTGCGTCGTTTACAGAATCGTGAGATGTTGGAGAATTTACTGGGTCACATTAACTTGGAACGTGAAACCTGGAACCTGAAACTTCCAATCCTTGTGAAGATTTCTCCCGATCTGAGTGATGAAGAATTGGATGACGCAATCGGAGTCATCCTCGATAAAAAAATGGACGGGATTATCGCCACGAACACGACTCTTTCGCGCGAAGGAGTGCGATCAAACTTGAAGGGCGAGACAGGCGGACTAAGCGGCGGTCCGCTCAAAGGTCGGAGTGAGGCGGTTTTGAGTCAGGTTGTGAAGTTGGTCAATGAGAGAGTCCCGATCATCAGCGTGGGCGGAATTGCGAGTCCCGAAGATGCAAAGAAAAGACTCGCGTTGGGCGCGAGTCTGGTTCAAGTGTATACCGGGCTAGTCTATCGCGGGCCGGGGATGGTTTGGGAAATTGTCAACGCGATTTAGGGTTGTTGGGCTGGGCGTAGCGCCGCTTGAATGCCTTCTCGGGGGTCTTTGAAAAATCCTTCAGGCAGAGGGAGCGGCGTGAGGTTGGCGCCGGTGTCCAGTTCGCCGGAGGGCAGGTAAAAAAGTTGTGTTTTTGCGTCCGGTCCCAGAGATTGGTCTTGGAAGGCGATCAATATAAAAGTTCCATTGGGACTCCAGCGGACATCGCGATAGCAACAGGAACCGATCGGAGTTTGCTGAATGCCTTTGTGGGTGAGCCAGTTATAGATGTACATTTCGCCCCAGCCGTTATTGCGGCGGTTGGTGTTGAATGTAAATTGTTCCATACCGTCCCAGTCGAAGTCGGGAATTTCGTGAGATTCGTACCCGGCTGGCGTGAAGCGTGTGCCGGGAAAGTTGTCCTTAAGATCGATCAGTTCCGGCTTGCAGTCTGAAATATCGAGCACGCCGATCTGCTCGGCTTGCAGGTTTGGGTTGTTTGCGTCGTTGCCCGTGTATAACCAGGCGACGAGTTGATCGTCAGAAGACCAGCGCGCCTCTCGAACTCTGGCAACTGCCATGGTCTTGGGTGTATGCTCAACCAGACAGGCGTCCTTCATTTGCGAAAGTTGTCCGCGATTGGTGATGGCTTTGAGCTGTTCTATGTCGAACGGCACAACGAAGATGGTGTTGCTCATGGCAACCTGAACTTGTTTATTGTCGTGTGAAACCTGAAAAGCATCCACCGACACTTCGGCGGGAAAGGTGGCGAGCGTATCAACCGTATCGGTTGTAATATCGAAGTACTTGATCGTCTTGCCGCTGATGAAGATGATGGTCTTGCCGTCGTTCAACCATTGCAGGTCGGTTTTGGCGGCGCCGTCGAAGGTGAGTTGCCTCAGGTCGGAGCCGTCCACATTCATCAGCCAGATATCGCGGTTGGCGACGAAGGCGATCTTGTCTGCGCCGCCGATGAGCGGGATTTTGGGCGCGAGAGTTTCCGTCGGCGCGGGGATAGTCTCGGTGACCGGTGCGG
>WBZY01000874.1_pt1 | contig 19154 bp, 18 predicted proteins | sample 5204191 | NCBI WGS metagenome assembly WBZY01 (sample SAMN12344363, study PRJNA552823) | activated sludge metagenome | biome: Activated sludge suspended growth; feature: Anammox Sidestream; material: Wastewater; isolation source: activated sludge from anammox sidestream of wastewater treatment...
CGAGCACGCCCGCGCGGGTGCCGCCGATTCCCTTGGCATAGGCGAGGGCAACCTGCTTTGCCACCTCGCTGGCGTCCTGGTGCACCGCTACCAGGCAGGGCACACCTCCTCCTTCGGTGTAGACGCGCCGCACCAGGTGTCCCGGCCCCTTGGGCGCCACCATGGTCACGTCCACGAAAGGCGGAGGCTGAATCTGCTGGAAGTGGATGTTGAAGCCATGCGCGAACATCAACATCTTGCCTTCGCTCAGGTTGGCTTCGATGCCGTGCTGGTAGATCTGCTTCTGCACCTGGTCGGGAGCCAGGATCATGATGATGTCGGCTTCGCGTGATGCCTGTTCCACCGTGGCCACGCGCAGGCCGGCCGCCTCGGCCTGCTCCCACGACTTTGACCCCGGGTAAAGCCCAACAATGACATCGCAGCCGCTGTCCTTCAGGTTCAGGGCATGGGCGTGGCCCTGTGAGCCAAATCCGACGACCGCGATCTTTCGCCCCTTGAGCAGGGCGAGGTCGGCATCCTGGTCGTAATACATGGTGGCCATGGCGTTTCCTCCTCGAAATGGATGCAGTCGCGGAGCTTCACCCGCGCCTGGCATGCCGGGTACGGCGCACGTTACATCGGGTGGATAACGCGGCGCAGGTGGCGAGTCCTGGCCTCCGGGCCAATCCCGATCTCGCGAAGCATCCAGTACGTTTCAACCACGCCGATCTTCCCGTCGACGATGCGAAGCCAGTCCGCGCGACGCGGGCGGGCGGCGTTGACCGAGGTCTCAACTACGGCGTTGCGGGGGCCGCAGAAGGTTCCCGTCACCTGCCACGTTCCCACCCCGGGCTTCGCCCTGTCCGTCCAGCCGGCGACCATGTCCGCGGCGCCTGTCTTGTTTCCGAAGACGTTGTCGAGCAGGGCGGCCTTTTCGGCGATGTACGCGCTGGCGGCGTCATCCTGGCCGGACAGGACGGCGGCCATGAACGCCTCAACCACCTTCTTCGTCTCAGAAGGGCTGCCGCCCCGGAAGCCTGTGGCGCCAGTCATTGCGGCCGTCGCCGCCTTGTCCAGTTCGAGGTTTGGGAGCATTGCGTAGAGGCGCCGCGAGGCCACTTTGCCGTCGTGCATCTCGCACACGTCCAGCACGCGCTGCGTGAATTGGCGCCAGTCGTAGCCTTTGGCTTCCAGCGTCGCACGGATGGCCACTACATCGCCGTCCTCGACCACTTCTTCCTCGGTGTAGAGGCAGTCGGAGTAGTCGCGCAGGAACTCCTTGTACCAGTCCTGAACGGAAACGCTGCCGAGAACGGCCGGCCCCGGAAACGGCCAGAAGGTCACGTCTGGCTGGTGGAGGGCCTCAATCCGTGCGAATTGATCGAAGTTGATGGCGGCTATGAGTGCCCTGGCGGCGTCGGTGTTGCTCATGCGGGGACTGGTACCTTATGGCTCGGGAATGCCGCGCGATTGTATCGCGCTTCACGAATGCGCGGTAGCACCGGGCTCCCGCACGCGAGGCTCAGCCCTCCTTTTCCGTACGGAGTCGCTCCCAGGCCGTCCGCACAGCCTGCTCCGCCGTCTCGTGGTCGAAACCACGCCGCATCAAGAAGGCGCCGATGCGGCTCGCGAACAGGCGAAAGTCGGCCGTATCGACCCGCGCTGCCCGCCGGAGAGCGAGCGCCGTGGCTGTCTCCGTGTCGTCGATGCCTGCGACCGCGGCCTCCGACAGCTCCGCCGCGATCCCTCGCTGCCTGAGCTCGGAGTGCAGCAGGCGCTTGCCACGAGGCGAAAGCGCCGCCCGCTCCGCTACCCAGGCGTGAGCGAAAGCCCCGTCATCCAGGAGCCCGGCCCGCTGCAATCGCTCTATCTCGGCGGCGACGGTGTTCGCCTCGAACCCACGCCGCTCAAGCCGCTGACGTATCTCGGCCGCGCTGCGAGCCCGGTAAGCAAGCAGGCCAAGGGCAGCTTCGTGGGCGGCTTCACCGGTGCTTGCCAGGCCCAATCGGGCGAGCCGCGCATCGTCCAGCTCTGTCCCCGGCTCCAGCCCTTCGCGCGCGCGCAGGTCTTCCCCAATCAGGAGGTCACGGCCGTCATTGAGCTGGACCCGCGCCCGCCCGCCACGCAGCGCGCGAACGGCCACAATGCGCGCAGGGTCCTTCGTCCGGTCCATCACGGCGCCATCAGACTGCTGCGGCGGCAACCTGCCTGGTTGGCGGGGTCGTGCGAGACGGCAGTCCCGCCTCATTGCGGATGTCGGCCTCGATCTCGGCCGCAATGTCCGGGTTGTCGATCAGGAACTTCTTGGCGTTCTCGCGCCCCTGGCCGATGCGCATCTCGCCGTAGCTGTAGAAGGCGCCGCTCTTGGTGAGTACCCCGAGCTCTGACCCGAGGTCGACGATATCGCCCTGCCGGCTGATCCCTCGCGGCGAGCTGAACATAATCTCGAACTCGGCCGTCTTGAATGGCGCCGCCACCTTGTTCTTTACCACCTTCGCCTTGACTCGGTTCCCGATCGCCTCAGAGCCGCTCTTCACCGATTCCACCCGCCGGACCTCGATCCGAACGGATGAGTAGAACTTCAGCGCCCGGCCCCCGGGAGTGACCTCGGGATTGCCGAAGACTATGCCGACTTTTTCCCGCAGCTGGTTGATGAAGATGACTGCCGTTGAAGAGCTCGAGATTGCGGGGGTGAGCTTGCGCAGCGCCTGCGACATGAGCCGCGCCTGCAGGCCGACATGAGCGTCACCCATTTCACCTTCGATCTCCGCCCGGGGAACGAGCGCTGCTACCGAATCCACCACGATCGCGTCGACGGCGTTCGAGCGAACGAGCGCCTCGCAGATTTCGAGCGCCTGCTCGCCCGTGTCGGGCTGACTCACGAGGAGGTCCTCGATGCGAATGCCAAGGTCCCGGGCGTAGGCCGGGTCGAGGGCGTGCTCGACGTCGATGTAGGCGGCTGTCCCGCCGGCCTTCTGGGCCTCGGCCATGACGTGCTGCGCGAGCGTGCTCTTGCCGGCCGACTCGGGTCCGAATATCTCGGTTATTCGCCCGCGAGGGATTCCACCCACTCCGAGCGCGATATCGACCGCCAGCGACCCGGTCGAGATGGCCTGGACGGCCATGCTGTCCTGCTTGTCGCCAAGCCGCATCACGGTGTTCTTGCCAAACTGCTTGTCCAGCTGTTGGAGCGCCATTTCGAGCGCCCGAGCGCGATCGTTGTCAGCCATCAATCACCCGCCAGCAAAGCGATTCCAGGACGGGAGGGAGCGACCCCTGCGCCCTGCTGAGCGGACTATACACCAGCAGAAACAAATGTTCTACACCCCCGTAAGCCTGATGTTGTTAGAAGTGCCGTGTGTGGTTGAGAATGACTCATCCCACGTTTGTCATGCGGCTTACCACCAGCATGGTGGAGCCGCGGAAGGAGACCAATGGACCTCCGCTTCGGTGAGAAGGAAGAGAAGCTCCGCAAGGACGTTCGTACATTCCTGAAGCAACAGCTGGAGAACCGGGACACCGGCGGCGCCCAGCTCGGTGCGCGCAACGAGGACGACTTCGAGTTCGCCCTGAACTTCAACCGCGAGCTCGCCAAACGGGGCTGGATTGCACCCGCGTGGCCGAAGGAGTACGGCGGCCTCGCGGCCGATGTCAAAGAGCAGATGGTCTTCAACGAGGAGTTCGGGTACTACGGTGCGCCCGATACCGGGACCCGCGGCTTCGGGGTCGGCATGATCGGCCCCACCCTCATCATCCACGGGTCGGCCGAACAGAAGGCCAACTACCTCCCGAAGATCACCAGCGGCGAACACATCTGGTGCCAGGGCTATAGCGAGCCGGGCGCCGGCTCCGACCTCGCGAGCCTCCAGACCCGTGCCGTACGTGACGGAGACGACTTCGTGATCAACGGCCAGAAGATCTGGACCTCCGGCGGCCACCGCGCGAACCAGATGTTCTGCCTTGTCCGCACCGACCCCGATGCCCCCAAGCACCGGGGCATTAGCTTCCTCCTCATCGACGATATCAAGAACACGCCCGGGCTCACGATCCGGCCGCTCGTGAACATGGCCAACCGGCATCACTTCAACGAAGTGTTCTTCGAAGATGTCCGCGTGCCCGCCCGCAACATCGTCGGCGAGGAGAACCGCGGCTGGTATGTCGCGATGACCCTGCTCGACTTCGAGCGCTCTGGCATCGGCGTCACCGCGAGCCAGAAGCGGACGCTGGAGAAGCTCACGGCGAATCTGAAGGCCGCCCCTGCGATTGTGCGTGAGCGCAACCGCACCAGGCTCGCCGACTTCGTAATCGCGAACAACGTGGGGCGCTACCTTGGCTATCGCATCGGCTCGATGCAGGCCGCGGGCCGCGTGCCGAACTATGAGGCTTCAGTGGTGAAGATCTACCAGTCCGAGCTCGGCCAGCGGATCTACAACTCTGGCATCAACATGCTCGGCCTTGCCGGCCAGTTCCGGCCCGAAGAGCCACGCGCTCCCATGTTTGGCGAGATGCCCGAGTCCTACATCATGGCTGTCCCGTCGAGCATCTACTCGGGCTCGAACGAGATCCAGCGAAACATCATCGCTCAACGCGGGCTCGGCCTGCCCCGCGACTGAGTCCCCGGGCTCTCAACGCGGATGAGGGGGAGCGACTGGTCCGTTCCCCCTCGCTTCGTTTCCGGCCCACCGTCCACAGCAGCCATTGCCTTCGGTATCCCTCCCTGACAGAATCCGCGCCATGTACGACGGGATCAGGGTCATCGATTGCTGCGACGAGCGGGGCATAATCGCCGGTCAGATGCTGGCCGACATGGGCGCCGACGTGATCGCGCTCGAACCGCCGGGCGGGTCCCCGGCACGGCGCCTGCCTCCCTTCGCCGGCGACGACCCCGGCATCGAACGTTCGCTGTACTGGCACGCATACGCACGCAACAAGCGCTCGGTCACACTCGACTGGTCAATCCCCGACGGGCGGGCCTTGCTGGATGAGATCCTGGGCAGCTCCGATGTGCTCCTGGTGTCCGGCATCGAGACCCTCGCAGCGCTTGGCGGCTACGAAGCCCTCTCACAGCAGTTTCCGCGACTGGTGGTGGCGTGCGTCACACCGTTTGGTCTCGATGGCCCGAAGTCCGGCTACGCCGGCACCGACATCACCATCCTTGCATCGAGCGGAGTGCTCCGCATGAGCGGCGACAGGGACCGCCCGCCTCTGCGCGGAACGCTGCCGCAGGCGTGGCTGCACGCGGGCGCCGATGCCGCGGTCGGCGTCCTGCTCGCACTGGCCGAGCGTGAAACCTCAGGCCTCGGGCAGCTGGTGAGCGTGTCGGGACGGACGTCGACCATGCAGGCGACCCAGTCTTCGATCCTTGCGGCGGGAGTCGGTGACGTTCCCACCCAGCGCGCTGCCGGGGGCGTCTTCTTCGGCGGCATCGAGATACAGTTCGTGTTCCCCGCCAAAGATGGCTACGTCTCCATCACGCTCCTTTTCGGGTCGGTCGCGGGCATGTTCACGAGCCGGCTGATGAACTGGGTTCACGAGGCCGGCTTCATCGACGAGGCCACGCGCGACAAGGACTGGTACGGCTATACGGTTCTTCTTGTAACCGGGCAGGAGCCGATTTCCGAGTACGAGCGCGTGAAGCGCTGCGTCGCCGAATTCACCAGCGCGTTCACCAAGGCCGAGCTGTTCGAAGAGGCTCGTCGCCGCGAGGTGCTGCTGGCGCCCTGCGCCACCGCCGAGGACCTGCTCCAGAGCGAACAGTACCGGGCACGAAACTACTTCTGGCAGACGCCTTCACCCGCCGACGGGCACCCCGTCGCGACTCCCGGCGCCTTCGCGAGGCTTTCTGCGACACCGTTGGCGAACCGCCGGCCCGCGCCTGGTCTTGGCGAACATAACGCAGAGGTCTACGGCGCCCTCCTGGGGATCAGCGGAGACGAGCTCGCCGCTCTGCACGGCGCCGCAATCGTATAAGGCGGCCCCGGGACGGGCTCTCGTCTACAATCGGGGACGTGCTGGTTCCCGGGGAGTTCGAGCGACGGATCGCGGCCGTGGGGGCCGTCTCACTGCTGGTTGTGGGCGCGATGCTCGCCGCTCTCGCCTACTGGCAGGTGTTTCGCACCGATCTCGCCGGCCGGGCAGGCAATCCCCGCGTCCTCTCCGCATACACCAACCCTGGCCGCGGGCGGATCCTCGACCGCCAAGGCAACGTGCTCGCCGAGACGCTGCCGGGCGGGCAACGCTACTACCCCGATGCTTCGGTGGCCCACGTGGCCGGTTTCATTGACTCCCGCTTAGGGATGCATGGAGTGGAGCTGGCGTTCAACGATGCGCTCAGCGGAGAGACGGGCGCCCGGTCGTGGAGCGCCGCATTCGCGGCCGAGTTCCAGCGGGCCTCCGTGCGCGGTCTCGATGTGCGGCTCACCATTGACCCCGCGGTGCAGGCTGCGGCTGCCGGCGCCCTCGGTGCGCGCAGGGGCGCGGTTGTAGTGCTCGATCCAAGAAACGGTGAGGTGCTCGCCATGGTGAGCGTTCCCACCTACGACCCGGGGGCTCTCGGCCGAAACGGGGACGCGCTGACGTCCGACCCATCCTCGCCGCTGCTCAATCGCGCCACGCAGGGCAGCTATCCTCCCGGGTCCACCTTCAAGACGGTGACGGCCTCGTCCGCACTGGAGCACGGCGTCATTACTCCCGAGACACTCGTGACCTGCCCCGGAGAGATCGTGGTGGACGGCTTCCCTATCTCCTGCCGAAACGTTCCCCAGGGAGTCGGAACCTACCCGTTCCGCGACGCCTTTGCCTATTCCGTCAACGCCATTTTCGGCCAGCTGGGGGTTGAGATCGGATGGAAGCGGCTGCTCGATACGGCCCGGAGCTTCGGCTTTGGCAGCGCGCTCGACTTCACGATCGAGACCGCGCCGTCGCAGGTCTACGCGCCGGATTCGAGCCTGACGAAGGTTCTGCTGGCGAGCACCGCCTTCGGGCAGGGGGAGCTCCTGGCGACACCGCTGCAGATGGCCGTCATCGCCGCCACCATCGCTAACGGCGGGGTCCTGGTTTCCCCTCACCTCGGCCTCGATGCGCTCCGCGACGGGAAGCACGTGCGGGACCTCGAAACCCCGGAGGCAACCAGGATCCTCTCGCCAGGGGTGAGCAAGACTATGCGCGACCTGATGGTGGCGGTGGTCGCGAACGGCCAGGCGAACGGTGTAGCCATTCCCGGGGTGGCTGTCGCCGGGAAGACGGGCACCGCCGAGAGCGGCCACGGGACATCTCACGCCTGGTTCATCGCCTTCGCTCCCGCCGAATCGCCTACGGTCGCGGTGGCCGTCCTTGTCGAGGAGGGGGGCCAGGGGGGTGTGGTGGCCTCACCCATTGCCGGCAAAGTCATCCAGGCGGCCCTGGGCCGATGAGCGGCGCCCGTGGCAATCCGCTCGAACGGCTGCTGGAACAGGCCGCGCGCGGCCTTTCCGGTGCGCTGCATCCACTTGAGGTGCTCGAACGGGTGCGCACCGCCTTCGACGATGCCGTGGCCGGTGAGACCGCGCCCAATGCCATCGTCGTCGCCTTCAACCGGGCCGACTTCGCCGCCTACGTGCCCGCGTTCGAAGTTCTGCGTGAGCGAATTCACTCGCTCCTGGCCGCCGCCGAAGAGGAGCGGGGGCTCAGGCGCATCGGCGACCGCCTCGTTACCTTCGAGGAGTCGGCGGCTGTTCCGGCCGCCTCGGTGGCTGTGAGCGCGCGCTTCGTTGACACGGCTTCGCGGAGCAGCGTCCCCGCGCCAGCGGGTGCCACCAGCCGGTTCGTCCCCGAACGTGGCCTGTGGCTCGTGCTTGGCGACGGGTCTCGCATCGCCGTGACGCACACTCCGTTCAACATCGGCCGGGGCGCCGGAAACGACCTGCTGCTCCCGGGGCTCTCGGTCTCGCGGCGGCATGCCGAGCTGGTCCGCACCGCCAGGGGCTACCTGCTGCGCGACCTCGGCAGCCGTAACGGGCTCGTCACCGGGGGTGTCCGCCAGGACGAGGTGATCATGCAACCGGGTGTTGTGGTGGCTGCCGGGGAGTTCGAGCTTTCGCTGGAACAGCTGGCGTGAGCGGTGATACCGAGCTCCTGGTTCTGCGGCTGGGGCTGCTGGCTATCATCTTTGCCTTCGTCCTTGCGGCAAGCCTCGGGATGCTGACCGGTCTCCGGCGCGAGGCTCCGCGGGCAAGCACGGCGCCGGGGCGGAGCACCACCGGGCCACGCCTCGTCGTGGAAGGAGTGGCTCGCACGGGCATGCGTCCCGGTGACGTTTTCGCCCTTGCGGGCGAGATGACCATCGGCCGCGACCCTTCGAGCGGGATTCTGCTCGCCGACCCTTCGGTTTCAGGTCACCATGCGACAATCCAGCGCACCACAGGGGGCTGGAAGCTGACCGATGCAGGGAGCACGAACGGGACGTTCGTCAACGGCCAGGCGATTGACCGGCGCGGCGTGCTTCTCCGCGAGGGCGAGTTGATAGCTTTCGGGGCGGTGTCACTGCGGCTTCACGTCTGAACCCGCGGTGAGGATGCGCTCGAGATCCCTGCGAGCAGGCCGGCGATGACGAAATTCACCACCAGGCTCGATCCGCCGTAGCTCACGAACGGCAATGTGATACCCGTGGTGGGAATCAGCCGCAGGTTGCCGCAGATGATGATCGCCGCCTGGATTGCGATCAGCAAGGATGCCGACGCGGCCAGGAGCCGCCCGAAACCCTCCGGGCACCGCAGGGCGACACGCAGCCCCGCAAACAAGAGCACGACATAGACCATTACGAGACCAATCGCACCTGCCAGGCCGAGCTCCTCGCCGATCGCGCTGAAGACGTAGTCGGTCTCCGCCGCGGGTATGAGCTGGGGATCGCCCATGCCGAGCCCTTCTCCCGTGATGCCGCCGGCCTGGATCGCGTAGAGGCTCTGCGCGGTCTGGTATCCCGATGCCTGCTCATCGGCAAACACGTCCCGCCAGACATCGATTCGTGCGCGCGCATGGTCGAACGCGAAGTAGCCAGCCAGTGCCGTCAGGAAGAGCAGGGCCGCTCCGGCCAGCACGAAGCGGAAGCGGCCTGTAGCCACGTACAGCGCACCAATCGCCAGCAGGACGAGCAGCGCGATGGAGCCGAGGTCCTTGAGCAGCGCCAGGGCGGCCATCGTCATCAGCCAGGTGAGCAGGAGCGGGGCAACGTAGGGCAGGGCGCTGTAGGTACGCCCGGCAAAGGGCAGCCGGCCCGCTGCGAGCACGGCCGCTTCATCGGCCAGGAACCCGGCGAGAAAAACGAGCATGAAGAGCTTAATGAGCTCGGTGGATTGAACCGAATGCCCACCGAAGGTGAGCCACAGGCGCGCGCCGTAGACCGTGGTTCCAAAGAGTCCGGTGACGACCAGCAGGGCGATGGCGGCCAGGGCCGCCGTGTAGGTGTACTGGCGCAGCTGCCGGTAGTGGCGCCGGCCTGCCCAGGCCGAAACCACCATCAATGCTGTGCCAAGGCAGATCCAGTTGACCTGCTCCTGTCCCAGTTCGGGTGCGAGCCGAAGCACAAACACGAGCCCCACGGCTGAGAGCAACAGCGCTGCCGGATAGACCTGGGGTGCGGCATGCGGCGCCACGAATCGCATGCCCACGTGGCCGGCAATCCCGGCAACGAGGAATTGCGTTAGGATCCGACCAGAATTGGCAGGCATCTCAAACGCAGCCGCGTCCAGCGCGCGCCACGCCAACACGGCAAATGCACAGCCGGCAAGCGCGAGCGCGAGCTCAACGTTGCGCTCACGTGAGGCGAACCCCCTGCCTGCAGCCCGGAGCGTCATCGCCACTTGAAGGTTTCCGATCTCATAGACGGACGATACCGCCTCGAGCGGTTGCTGGGCACGGGTGGGATGTCCGAGGTCTGGCTTGCCGAAGACCAGCGGCTATCGCGCTGGGTCGCGGTAAAGATCCTGCGCGATTCGGTGGCCGGGGCGGCGGCAGGCGAGCTGGTCGACAGCATCGAGCGTGAGGCCCGCGTGATCGCCCGGCTCCAGCATCCCAACATCGTCGCGGTTCACGATGCCGGGAAGCATGAAGGCCACCACTTCCTTGTCATGGAGTACGTGCACGGCTTCTCCGTGCGCCAGCTTGTCGAGTCGCAGGGGCGCCTTGGCGAGGCCGAAGCCATCCGCTACGGGAGCCAGGTCGCGAGCGCGCTCCAGTACGCGCACGAGCAGGGCGTCATCCACTGCGATGTAAAGCCCGAGAACATCCTGATCAATGAGAACGGGGTGGCCAAGGTAGCCGACTTCGGCGTGGCAGACACCGTCACCCGCACGCTTGCCCCGGAGGCTGCCCGTGCGGTTCTTGGTACGATCGCGTATCTCGCGCCTGAGGTAATCCAGGGGTTCCCCGCCGACCCCCGCTCGGATGTCTACTCCCTGGCACTCACCGTGTACGAGATGGTGGCGGGCCGGCTTCCGTTCGCGGGAGCCACACCGGCGGCCACGGCGGGCCAGCGGCTCGCCATGCAGGCCCCACCGCTGCGCACCCTTGCGCTGAGCGCCTCGGCCGAGCTGGAATCGGTCCTGGCGAAGGCGCTGGCGCTCCTCCCTCACGATCGTTACGCATCGGCCGCCGAGTTTGGCGCCGGGCTGCGCCGGGCTGAATCCCTCGGGAGCGCCGTAGCACGGCCGCCGGTGGCTGCTCCTCCCGGGCGATCACCCGGACCCATGGCGAAACGGGGGTCTGCGGCCCGCCGCCGCCACGACACGACCCCTATCCGCCGGCGAGCCGCGGAACGCCCATCCGCGAGTGGAAGGCGCGCTGGCAACCTCGCCATGTGGATTTCGATCGGTGTCATCTTGCTGGGTGCCGGGGCCGCGGCGGCGGGAGCCTACATGCTTGCCGGCGACCGCGATGAGAAGGCGCCTGCACCCACGCCTACGGCCACGGTGACGCCAACTCCAACCCGGCGGCCGCCCCCGACGGCGACGGCCTCAGCGACCGCCACGCGGACGGTTGCACCATCGCCGAGCCCGTCGCCCACGCCCACGCGCACACCATCGCCTTCGCCCACCGCTACCCGGACACCGTCGGTGTTACCCACCGTCACGGTCACCGCTACGCAGTCTCCTTCGCCCTCGGTCAGCCCATCGCCCTGAGAAAGGGAGAGGGGCACCATTCCTGGCGCCCCTCTTGGATGGACAGCAGAGGTGCTGTTCGCCGCTACACGCGATGACACCAGACCCAGTGCTCGCGGTCGGCTGTGCCCACGTTCCGCCATTCCGGGCGGCGAGACCGGCACTCGTCGATCGCGATAGGGCAACGCGTGTGGAAGACGCAGCCCATGGGGGGCATCAGCGGGCTGGGCACGTCGCCCAGCAGGATGATGCGGTCGCGCTTCCGCTCAATCGCCGGGTCGGGGATTGGCACCGCCGACATGAGCGCCTTGGTGTAGGGGTGGAGCGGGTTCTCGAAGATCGAGTCCCGGTCGGTCAGCTCCATGACGTGGCCCAGGTACATGACCGCCACCCGGTCGCTGATGTGGCGAACCACCGACAGGTCGTGCGCGATGAAGAGGTAGGTGAGGTTGAACTGGCTCTGCAGGTCCTGCAGGAGGTTGATGATCTGCGCCTGGATCGAAACGTCAAGCGCCGAGACCGGCTCGTCGCAGACAATGAAGTCAGGTTCGACCGCAAGCGCGCGGGCGATGCCAATGCGCTGGCGCTGCCCGCCGGAGAACTCGTGCGGGAAGCGGTTGGCGAAGTACGGGTTCAGGCCGACCGTCTGGAGCAGGTTCTGCACGCGCTCCTTCTTGGCCTTCCCGCTGGCGAGCTTGTGGATGGTGATGGGCTCTCCGATGATGCTTCCCACCGACATACGCGGGTTCAGGCTCGCGTACGGGTCCTGGAAGATCATCTGCATCTTGCGCCGGAAGCGGCGCAGCTCGCGGCCCTTGATCCGTGTCAGGTCGGTGCCTTCGAAGTCGACGGTGCCGGCGGTCGGGCGGCTGAGCTGAAGGATTGCCTTCCCGGTGGTGCTCTTGCCGCAGCCCGATTCACCCACAAGGCCGAGCGTTTCGCCCCGCTTGACGGTGAAGGACACGCCGTCGACGGCCTTCACGTCGGCGACCTTGCGTTGGAAGATGATGCCGGCGGAGACGGGGAAGTAGATCTGGAGGTCCTTGACCTCTACCAGCGGCTCCCCGAGCTTGCCGGTTTTCTGGCGGACGGAGGTACTAGCCTGCTGCGCCAACTGCGGCCTCCCTGCGAACTCGGTCGGATTCCCAGCACGCCGAGTAGTGATTCTCCGCTACGAGCTTGAACGGCGGGTACTCTTCCTTGCACCGGTCGACCCGCCACGAGCAGCGCGGATAGAACGAGCAGCCCGGCGGCAGGTGGGCAAGGTCGGGCGGGAGCCCCTCAATGGGCACCAGCTTCTCTTTTCGCGTTTCATCGAGGCGCGGCACAGAGTTGAGGAGCCCCACGGTGTAGGGGTGCTTCGGGTTCGCGTAGAGCTCGGTCGCGGCGGCCGTTTCGATAACGCGCCCGGCGTACATCACGTTCACCCGGTCGGCGTAGCGAGCCACCACACCCAGGTTGTGGGTGATGATGATGACGGCGGTGCCGAACTCGCGGCTCAGCTTGCTCATGACTTCGAGGATCTGCGCCTGGATGGTGACGTCGAGCGCTGTCGTGGGCTCATCAGCCAGGAGGAGCTTCGGATTGCAGCTCATGGCCATGGCGATCATCACGCGCTGACGCATGCCCCCCGAGAACTGGTGGGGGTAGTCATCCAGGCGGTTGCGCGCCATGGGGATGCCCACCATTTCGAGCAGCTCGGCGGCGCGATCGCGGGCGGCCTTGCCGTGGAGGTCCATGTGGAGCTCCAGCGCCTCCGTCATCTGGCGGCCGATCGTGAGCACGGGATTGAGCGAGGTCATCGGCTCCTGGAAGATCATGGCGATGTCGTTGCCGCGGATCTTCCGGATTGCATCCTCATCGAGCTTGAGGATGTCCCGGCCCTGGAAGAGGATTTCGCCCGAGACGATCTTCCCGGGCGGCTGTGGGATCAGCCGGAGGATGGAGAGGGCCGACACGCTCTTGCCGCAGCCCGATTCGCCCACCAATCCAAGCGTTTCGCCTTCTTCCACGCTGTAGGAAGTCCCGTCGACCGCTTTGACGGTTCCTTCCTGTGTGTAGAAGTAGGTCCTCAGGTCTTTGACTTCGAGAAGCGCCATCCCTCCTCCTTCTGTGTGCCCGGTCCCCCGGGCCGTCGAGATCTGCCCGTTCCCTCGAGTACGTGGGGAAGAGGAGACTCGAACTCCTACGCCTTGCGGCACATGATCCTAAGTCATGCTCGTCTGCCAGTTCCGACACTTCCCCAGGTGTTTCCGCCCTGTGGCTTGTAGCAGGACGGTCGGATTGGGAGACAGTTGGTGAGCCGCGAAGGACTCGAACCTTCAACCTAGTGATTAAGAGTCACTTGCTCTGCCAATTGAGCTAGCGGCCCGTCTGGGCTGGGCGGGAGTATAGCACGAGGCGCTTCCTGTTCGACAAGTATCTGCGAACCTGAGAACACCCGCAAACCGCGAACAAGACCGGCTTTCCGCTCGCTTTTTCGCTGTTGCCCCTGGCTTGACCGCCCCCATGCTGCCAACAAGGGTTCAGGCGGCGCGCGATTCGTCCCCGGCAAGCAGCCCGGCAAGCCTCGCCTTCAACCTGCGCAGCACCGGTGCGCTCAGGTTCTGGGTGCTCGACCCGCCAATGGCGTCAACGATCGCAATGGCGTCGGAGATCGCGGCCCGGTAGCCCCGGTCCCTGTCGGAATCGTCACGCGTGGGCTGTGGCGGGGTGGCGCCTGTCATCACCCTTGATTCATCGGCGGATTCACCGCCGACTCGTAGCCCGAACCCCCGCATGAGCATCATGACTGAACACCCGCAGTTGCGGCGCCGGGTAGCCCGGATTTCGAGGTTGCCGCTTGACGACTCAAGGAACCTGCCGAAAAACGGATTAGATACCCCGTGAAAGGCGGGCCCCGGTATGGTCCTGAGCCGATTCGTCTCCAGGGGAGTGCACCAACCCCAGGACAGGTCTTCCCCTCCCCCGGTTCCCGGTTCGGCGCTGACGGCCGACGGGCGCGTGCTCCAGCGGGCGATCACATCGGGGATGCGCTACGAACTGGGCATCGACTCCTTTTTCGGCGCCTCCCACGCCATGCGCCCTTCGGGTGAACGCCACACACATTCCTTCCGCGTCCAGGCTTCCTTCCACACGGATTCCGTGGATGCAAACGGCATGGTGGTCGGCTTTCGCGACGTCACGAACCTGCTTGATGCGGAGGCCCGGAGGTACTCGGGCCGGTTCCTGAACGAACTCGAGCCCTTCACGCGCATCCAGGCCACGGGCGAGAACCTGGCCGCCGTCATATTCCGAAATCTTGATGCCGCACTCGGCGAGTCCCTGCCGGGCGGCCCGCAGCTCGTAACTGTCACGCTCTGGGAGAACCCCACCAGCTATGTGCGCGTGAGCAGGCAGGAGGCCGCCTGATGCGAGCGGCAATCTTCACCCTCTGTGCGGCTTTCATCCTCTTCTGGTCGACGCTTCTGGCAGCGGAGGTGCAGGCCGCTCCGCCCGACAAGGAGCCACCCCCGCCGGCAAGGACACCTCAGCCGGCGGATGACCCCGGCAGTGACAAAGACAGCAGAATAGCGGATGCCGTGGCCAAGCTGGTGATCCACAAGCTCGTCTGGGACCCCTTCTCAGCGAAGTGGAGGGCTGTTAGCCTGCTGCACCTCTGGGAATTCGCCGTGACGAATGCCAGAGGCGACGTGGTGGCAGAGCTGACCAACGAGGAGACCACGCCCCTTGATGCCGGGGACTACACGGTCACCGAGAAGGCTTCGCCATTGAGCTCGAAGGGCCTGGGGGACTTCAACGTGCTGAGGGGTGACAATCTCCTCTCGCTTGCCTGGTGGAAGTACTGGGGCGATGGTCTCACGATCTTCGACTTCTTCAGGAGCGAATCAGGCGATGGTAGTTGCACTGACGAGCCCTTCGGGGGGAGACGGTCGGTGACTCTCACCGGGGACGACTTCAAGGACAGCGCCGGGGGCACAATTCACCTCTGCGCCTACAACAGGGGAAAGGAGGACGCGCCCACTCCGACACCAACCGCCGGGGAGAGACGGACCGCCACTCCGAAGCCCGAAGAGGCAAGGAGCGTCATTCCCCTGGTTGTGTGCGTGGCCGACCAGGGTGGAGGCGCCTACACGGCCTATTTCGGGTACGCAAACGAGAACGGCGCGCCCGTGAAGATCGAGCCTGGCGAACGGAACAGCCTGGACCCTGCGGTGCCGGGCGTGACACCGCCGTACCTCTTCCAGCCCGGCCGGACGGATTCGTTCCCCGACGCTGCCTTCACGGCTGACTTTAGCGGAAAAGCACTGACATGGAACTTGAAAGGCCCCGATGGCCGTACCAATTCCGCGACGGCGGATGCGTCGTCTAAAGCCTGCCCGAAACCGAAGCTCATCAAGGAATTCGTTTCGGAAGGCCCGGGCTTTGTGACATGGCGGCTGAGGCCATCGTTCGATGTGGACATGGTGGTTTGGGATTCATTCGCCGAAACGTGCACTGCGGCGGGAGGAGCTGCCTGCGGCGGAATCACCTCAGGGGACTACGGCAAGTTCTACGCGACCGGTTCCGGGCAGTACCTCGAGATAACCCAGAGCTACACGGTGAAGGACGGCAAGAAGTGCGAGGTGAGAAACGTCGCCGAGTACGCTACCGCCCCGTTTACGAATCCCCTTAGCGCGACGGACAAAGCACACGCCAAGTACAGGTGCTCGGGAGCGAATGCCATGGGCTGGCCCCTGCTTGGGCTGGCCTTCGTTGCCGCAATTGCCGCCACCTGGGCCGTGCAGCGTAAACGCTCATGATCGTGCTCGCACTCTTCGCCACGGCCGTTGCCGTGTGGGCAGCCCTGGTCCTCTTCTTCTGGCGCGCCGGCGCCTGGCTGCCGTACTACATCCTCGGCTCGGCAGGCTCGGCCATCCTGTTCGTCGTCCTGGCCCGCGAGATCCTCCCGCTGGAGCTTGCCCTGCGAGCGGGCACGGCACGCGGCGTCGATGTCCTGGCAGGGCTTGCCGGCCTTCGCACCAGCGTCACCTGGGCCGACCCGGGTGCAATCGTAGTGATCGGAGTGCCGCATCACCAGGAATGGACCCATCTCAACGTTGGGCTTGAGTCATCGGGCCTGCTCGAGATGGCGGCCCTGGCCGGGCTCATCGCCTTCTTCCCTCGCGGCGGCGCTGTTGACCGCACCAAGGTGATGGCCGTTGCCCTGGTTGCGACCTTTGCGGCGAACATCCTCCGCGTCCTGGTGATCGTGGCCTTTGTCGCCCATTTCGGACAGGGCACTCTCGACTTCGTGCACGTCTTCCTCGGGCGCGCCATCTTCTTCGCGATGGCGGTGGTCATCTACTGGTATGCCATCACGCGGCCCACCCTGAAAACGGTTGGCGCCCGGTTGCACGGGGGAGCGCTCTGATGGTGGGCGACTGGTACATGCAGCTCGGGTTCTGGGGCGTGTTCCTGCTTGTGCCCATCCTGATAGATGGCTCGGTGGCCTTCGCATACCTTACGGCGGTTGTGCTGGGCAAGCAGCGGCGCCTGCCTATCCGGCCGGTCACGAAAGCCCCGAACGGCAAGTGGCCGCGCGTGACAGTGATTGTGCCGGTCTACAACAGCGCCAACGACCTCGCTGCCTGCATCGAGTCCATCAAGGACCAGAGCTACCCCGCCGAGCTCGTGGAGATCCTGGCGATCGATAACGGCAGCCGCGATCGCTCCTTCGCCGTGTTCTGTGAGCAACAGCAGGGCGGCTATGCCGGCTCTATTCACTGGCTCTCAACCTTCCACCAGGGCAAGCCGTGGGCGCTAAACGCCGGCATTCACCATGCACTCGGCGAGTACATCATCAACCTGGACTCCGATGTAACCCTGCACCGCGATGCGATCTCCAACATGGTGGCGGCCTTTGAACACGATAACGACCTGGTGGCCGCCACAGGCTCCGTCGAGATCATGCCCCGCGAGCCAGGACGCGGATTAATGCGCGTGGTGCACGAATGCGAGTTCCAGGAGTACTACTTCGCATTCAACGTGGGGCGCCGTTTCCAATCGGCTTCCCGGTCGCTCTTCACCCTGGCCGGCGCCTTCAGCGCCTTCCGCCGCGACATCATCTTCGCCACCCACCTTTACGACACATCAACCGTGGGCGAAGACACCTTCATGACCTTCGACATCCAGGAGTCCTTCCCCGGCAAGAAGGTATCGGTGGTCACCAGTGCCGTCTGCTACACGGAGCCTATTCCCGGCCTTCGAGCCCTCTACTCGCAGCGGGTGCGCTGGCAGCGTGGCGAAATCGAGGTCATTGCCGCGCACCCGGCACTTGCAAACAGGGGGCTCTTCCACCGCGGGTTCTCGCCCGTGAGAACGCTGATGGTTGACCACACGCTTGCCTTTCCGCGCGTGGCGTGGACGTTCCTGATGCCCGCGCTCGCCTTCCTGGGGTATCACTGGGCAACCATTCTGATCGCGACAGCAATCCTCTACTTCGCCTACATGGTGATCGAGGCTGCTACCTGGGCCACGAGCGCGTTGCTGGTCGTGTTCCCCTCCTCGCGCCGTCTCTGGCGAGGGTGGTGGACGATTCCCTTGATGCCGGCCTACCGGTACGGGGTTTTCTGGATGCGGTTTGCGGGCACGTTGACGGTCCTTACTGAACCGCATAAATGGCGCACCGCCGACCCGGTCAGCGCATCGCGCGACGAGCTGTTACGCGTCGTGGAACGCATCTCGCCATGGCGCGACGATCAACACGGGCAGAAAGCCGCATAGCCGCACGCCTGTCCGGAGCCATTAGGATTCGGAAGAAATGCGAAGGCGGGCCAATTGGCCCGCCTTCTACTTTGGGTGCGACCCTTATTACCAGTTGACACTGCGCATAGGGAAAGGCACCTCCCGCTTCTTCCGGCCGTTTTGCCGACCGTGCGGTATGTAATACTCCTGGTGGACGTATGGTGTCAAGATGGTAAATGTAATTTAGCAAGCACCAGGGTAAAGGCCACTCCTGAAGAAGCTCAGTTTGCGCAGCCACGGTGGCGGCAAAGCGAAGGTGCAGAACCACAGCAAGAGGGGTGCTAGCGGCCGCTCGTTTGCTCTTCGCGCCGGTGAATGCTGAGCCCGAGTTCGAGCTCCTCTATCACCGTCTCCGCCAGGGCCATGCTCTCATCTGGCGGAAGCGCGCCCCGCCAGACCTCATTCGATACCTCCGCCACGCGGTTCGCTCCGAGCGTTCGCTCTGCCGTTGCCAGCTCCTCGGTGACGGCCATCTGACGCTGGATCAGGCGGTCGCGCCCAATCTCGCGGATCTTCTCCCTGACCGCGCGCCTCGCGTCGTCGGGGGCGAACGGCGGAAGCCGGCGGCGGGAGAGGCCGGCAAGGTGCTCTGCCACGGGGTCCTCGGGCGACTCGCGCTCGTTCTCGGCGTGGACCCAGCGCAGGAACGCTTCCCTGTCGAGCGCTGAAGCGAACAGGTCGGGCGGGAGTTGCCGCACCTCCGCCCGCAGCAGCGGGTTCTGCACGAGGATGGCGAGCAGCGTTTGCTCCGCCGAGGGCGCTTCAACGCGCGCCGGTGACGGGCGGTTGCGGCGAGGCGGTCCTGCGCCCTGTCTCACCCTTTCAAGCACCGCCTGCTCCGTCACGCCCAGCCGCCTGGCGATCCGCTGGACGTACATCGCCCGCTCCACGGGGTCGGCGACCGCCAGCAACACGGGCCGTAGACGGTCGACCACCTGCCGCGCCTCCTGGGGCGATTCGGGTCGTTCGGTCTCCATGAGCCGATTGAGGAGGAACTCCGCGAAAGGAAGGGCGTTGGCGATTGCCTTTTCCCACGCTGCCGGGTTTTCTCGCGCCACCTCGTCCGGGTCCTTGCCGGCCGGGAGAGGCGCCACTCGGAGCTCCAGCGCGCCGCTCCGCATCAGCTGTTCGGCCGAGCGAGCCGATCGGGCCATCATCTCCGGCGATGCGAGCGACAGGAAAAGACCACCGGCCCGCTCCGCGGCGGCCATTCCGGCGGCGTCGGGGTCCATGGCCAGCACGATGCGCTTTGCATAG
>WBZY01000876.1_pt1 | contig 19139 bp, 18 predicted proteins | sample 5204191 | NCBI WGS metagenome assembly WBZY01 (sample SAMN12344363, study PRJNA552823) | activated sludge metagenome | biome: Activated sludge suspended growth; feature: Anammox Sidestream; material: Wastewater; isolation source: activated sludge from anammox sidestream of wastewater treatment...
CCGTGCTGTACCGCCCCGCTCAGGCCATATTCGTCCCGGGCAGCCATTGATAAATTTTTCAGGGTATCAAAATCTAATTTTACCTTGGCGACCGTTCCGTCCGGCAGCGGCACCCCCCCGTGTGAAGTGCCTGTTTGTACACTGATTTTGCTGATCCCCTTCAATCCCTTGCCTTTCCTGGACAAGGTATCGGTAAACCCATCCATGAAAGCCCTTAATTCTTCAACCGTGCTGTTCTTTTTGCCTACCTCGCCGATTTCACCGCCAACGGATACTGTAATCCCTTTCGGTTCTAATGTCCTGATGTAGGCGGTAAATTCAGCTGCAAACTCAAAATTGAGCCGCTGCTGTTCCGTGAGGTTTGGCTTGTTTAAATCCACCAGCGTTGATGTGTCAATATCGACGTTATAAAAGCCGGCATCGATGGCTTCCTTGATGAGTTTTTTTACGGTAGTAATCTCACATTCCTTATCTTTTTCATATTTCTTCGCATTGATCTGAAAATGGTCACCCTGAATAAAGACGGGGCCCTCAAACCCCTCCCTGATAGCGGCAGCAAGAATCACCGCGCTATACTCCGCAGGCCGCTGGTCTGTATAGCCTATCTCTGAGCGTGCAATCTCAAAGATAAAGGCGCCGACGTGATTCTTCCTGGCAGCCCTGAAGATGGCGCGTGATACATCGTACGTCAGACCACGAATATTGATAGCCGGGACGGTAAACCCCTTGTATTCTTTTTTGCCCATGGCCTCGTAAAGGGAGTGAATGGAGGCAGAAACAACGCCAAGCTTATTACCCATATTACGGATCAGCGAACGGGATGCATCCCTGAGAGCGGCTTCCTTATTGAAAACTGCATTGTACACAAGGGCGTCCATTTTTTTGTTGCGCAATACCTCTTTGTTCAATACCAGAACGGTGCCATTTTTTTGAATATCAGCGACATTCTTTAGATCATTTAACAAGTCTTCTTTCGTATAATAAAGCATGAGTTGTTAACTCCTTTTATTCTTGTTCAAAATACTTTTCGTATGCTAAAACGTCCTCTCTGCTCCCAATGATAAGCGGCACCTTTTGGTGTAAATCGCTGGCCTGAATATCCATAATGCGCTCCTCTCCCGTAGAGGCCATACCGCCGGCCTGTTCCACGATGAAAGCAAGGGGATTTGCCTCATACAACAATCGCAGTTTCGGTTTCGGTTTTTTCGGATCTTTATAATCCGCCGGATACAGGAATATCCCGCCGTAGAGGAGATTTCTGTGGAAATCTGCCACCAGCGACCCAATATATCGCAGTGAGTACGGACGGCCTGTCGACGGGTCGCTTTCTTTCAGATACCTGATGTATCGCCGCGTTCCTTCATCCCACGTATGGGTGTTTCCCTCGTTAATACTGTAAGTCCTGCCTTTTGCAGCAATTTTTATATTCTCATGGGAAAGCAGGAACTCTCCTATGCTGGGGTCTAACGTAAAACCATATACTCCTTGTCCCGTCGTATATACCATCATCGTGCTTGACCCATACACAATGTACCCTGCGGCAATCTGTTCCGTCCCCTTTCTCAGGCAATCCTCAATCGTAGCTTCTTTGCCGGTTGTCTTCCGCCGGTAAACAGAGAATATCGTTCCGACACTCACGTTTGCATCGATATTTGATGAGCCGTCCAGCGGATCAAACATCAGCACATACTTACCTCTGGGAAATTCTTCAGGTATGGTGATAACATCATCGTTCTCCTCCGATGCCATAATACAGAGATGGCCACCGTGCTCCATGGATTTACAAATCCTCTCATTGGCAAAAACATCCAGCTTTTTTACCGCTTCGCCATGAATATTTACTTCGCCTGTAAGACCTAATATCTCGGCAAGGCCAGCCTTGTTTACCTCACGGGAAATGATCTTTGCCGCAATCGATAAATCCCATAAGAGCCCGGTAAAATCTCCGGTGGCCTGCGGGAATAATCTCTCCTGTTCAACAATATGGCGTTGAATGGTAATGCCTTTATTTTTCTGCATATCGAAGCTCCTTCATCTTTTAATGACATACTACGGTACTGTATTTTACCTTTCCTCTTGCCAATGTCAACAAGTAACCATGCACTAAACACCCGGAATACCCATGAATTTTCATGATGAAAACTTTTCCGGCACGAGGGGAAAGATCCCTGTAAATTCGCCATGAAATCCTATGTGCAGGAAGAAACAATCTGAAACCGCCGGTCGCTGAAGAGATGATTCATCGGGGTTATATTTTTATCCCGGGCAACGGTGGGACCAATTTCAACCGTCATCGCCTCTTCCCGGTCCGGTGAGGCACGACAGAGCATCTCCCCTTTCGTCCCGACAATCTGGCTGGTACCAATAAAGGCGAGCGTTTCCTCAGTGCGGCGCTCCGTTCCAATACGGTTTGCGGTGATAGCAAAGACCCTGTTTTCAATGCATCGCGTTATCATGGCCTGCGGACAGTAGGGAAGAACAAGGTTTGCAGGATGACAGATAATATCTGCCCCCTGTATCGCCAGGTATCGTGCAACTTCGGGGAAAAACCAGTCAAAACAGATCATGACACCAACCTTCGCTTTTCCGATGTCATACACCGTTAATCCTCTGTTCCCTGGCTCAAACCACTGCTTCTCATGATAAAAGAGATGTAATTTCCGGTAACATCCGATAAACCCCTGCGGTCCCACCAGGATGGACGAGTTATAACAACGCCCCTGATCCCGTTCCGCCAGACCAGCGACAAGATGGACACCCTTTTCCTTTGAAAGCTTCATGAGTGCGCGCGTTGTCTGCCCTTCCGGGACTTCCTCTGCCAGGGCAATGACCTCTTCCCTGGAGGCGAACTGATACCCCGTATTAAACAATTCAGGCAAGACAATGAGATCGGCCTGCAGCGATTGTATCATGATCACCGCCCTTTCGATGTTCTCATCCTTTTTCCCAAAGAAGGGAGATGTTTGCAGAAATCCAACCTTCATCGCATCTCCTTCAGAGGGAAGACAAATCTTCGTTCGTTGTTCAAGGGACTCAGGATGACCAGACAGACCTCTTCATCGGGTTCCACAAAATAATTCGGAAAATCATACCGGCAGGTGGCACGATAGCTTCCAGACAATCTGATTCCAAGATTGGTAGGCCTGGCACGGGGGTCATTTTGCTCATTGACAGGCTGAATGGGTTTGTTTTTATACAATAATACCGCATGATACTCCCGGGAGAAATCGGGAGAATTGCCATACAACACCACCTGAAATGACAAAATATCGTCCACCTCCGACAGGGATTGATATATCTCGGCGTCCGTTAACTTCCTGGCGGACAGGGATGCCTGCCTCGCTTTATATGCCAGTATGCTGAATTTGGTGTTTAATGCTGCCCACTCATATCCCTCTTGCGATACCACAACCCACTCGTCCAAAAAAGGAATATCATCCAAGCTGTTGTTCTTTTCGCCATACGCGATAGCCTGTTTAATCTGTTCTTCGGACAGGCTATAGTGTATAGCGTCTGCCTTACTGGAAAGGACAAAAACCAGCATGAACGTCAGGAGCGGAATGCATCTTTGCCGCATAATGATCCACCAATACTTGAAAGATTCCTTGCAATCACAAAAGAAATTTCTCTATAATAATAGCAGACTTCAGTTGACAGAGTACAGGAGAAAAACGACCCGAACCAATTCTTTCCGGAACCTTGCTCAACAACAACGTAAAATCCAAGCCACCACGGGAGCTGAAAAGTATATGAAAGTAACCTTTCTGGGGACAGGCACATCACACGGAATTCCCATGATTGCCTGCAGTTGCAAGGTTTGCACCTCTGATAATCCCAAGAATAAACGCATGCGCACATCGGTGCTGGTGAGTACAAACGGATATAATATCCTGATTGACGCCACGCCGGAACTGAGGCTCCAGTGCATTAAAAACAAGATTACAAAACTGGATGCCGTGCTTATCACCCATCCCCATGCAGACCACATTTTTGGCCTCGATGATCTCCGGCGATTCAATATGATTCAGCGAATGGATATTCCCATTTATGGCACCCCGAAAACCCTTGACACCATACGCCACACGTTCTCCTATGTATTTACGACCCATTCTGAGACGGGTGGTTATAAACCCCGCTTCTCCCTGAAGATTATCAACGGCGATTTGACCATTGAAGGGATTCCCATTGTACCCGTAAAGGCGCATCATGGTGAGGGAGAGGTAACGGGGTACCGATTTGATAAATTTGCTTATGTGACCGATGTCAGCGATATCCCTGAAGAATCTTTGGAAAAACTCCATGACCTGGACGTACTTGTCTTAGGCGCACTTCGCTATACACCGCACATAAAGCACTTTAGCATCGAACAGGCATTGCGCGTCGTCAGGAAGCTCAGGCCACAGAAGGCGTACTTTACCCACATGTGCCACGACATCGAACACGAAGAAGACGGCAATAAACTTCCCGCAGGGGTAGAATTTGCTTTTGACGGCCTGATGATTGACCTTTCCTGAATATTCCGAACTGCGTTTCGGGAATATCACGACCACGGTATCGCCCCTTTCTGTTGCTCATTACCAGCCGAACAAACTGCGTTTTGATATTTTTCGCAATTCTTTTTCGTCAGCCCATTCGATAATTCCGGCTTCCAGTTCCATAAGATTGAGGGTAAATTTATAGTAAATATCTTTCACGTTGCTCGTTCTCTTAACGATACTCGCAAAATTGCCGTACAGCATATATTCAGCTCCAATCTGACGGCCAAAGGCCGCAGCCGTGGTTTGATTCACCATACCTCCTTCATTTTGGAACTCAAACTGTTTTTTCGCGGCATCGACCTTTGTCATATCCACAAAGCGAAACTTGCCTGAACGCAAAATCTTTGTCCTGACAGTATCAGTAATCGACTCTGTATCGATATGCTCCAGGGTTTTATTCTTAATGACGTCTACAAAAATAACCGGGCTCCGTTCGTTTGTCATTTGCACAATCGGCGGAAAGGAAAGGAGGGAATCCACCATTTTATTGGCAATCTGCTGCAAATCAGTCAACCCAAAATCAGCCGTAGTTGTTTCCTCCTTTGTCACATCCTTATACTTCACGCTTGTAGCGCATCCTGCGCCCATCACCACGCACATACCCCATATCAATTTCTTTAACCCATACATTCCTGGTATCCTCCTTATAATAAATTCCTTACTCGCGGGAAAGACAAAATCCAAAGCACGAAATTTGCAAGTAACTCCGTAAGGGCTTAAAACCCTGACAGAGTTACGTTGTTCATAATCTTTGTTAAAATACGATAACGCAGTAAAACCACAACCAAATTCCCTCCTGTCAAAAGGCTATTACGGTAGTATACATTACCGGCCCTATCCGTATAATTCGAAGTATCGTTTTCCCGTTCTGGTTAATGGTAACATCGACATCCGAGAATGCCCCTGATGCTTTATGTTCTGCATGCAAATGATGCACCCCTGCAGGAAGATGCCTGCGCATGATTTGCACATCCTGCGGCAACGTTAACCAGCTTCTCAGGTCTGCCTTTTCAGAAAAGACAGTATAGAACGAAGACAGTATCGTGCCTACAGATCCTCCCGAATCTTTTGCCTGGTACTGAAACGCCGCCTTGGTTGCGGATCTGAGGAGGTGTCTGACAACCATCCCGGCCACTTTTTCCTTCAGCGCTTTTACCGCCAGCGCCTGTACGTAACACAGTGGTTCCGTTTCACCAAACACGCTTTTCCTCTCAGGTTCGGACAGAGAAAGCGGTTCTGTGCCAGGCCATTTTGCCCTATACACCGGAAATGCAATAGCCAAAAATCCATTGGGAGTGGGAATCGGGACTTTGATCTCCCTTTTTTGAGGGACAAATCCATTCTCAAAGAGAACCACCAATTCCCCTCCGTTTGCATTTCCAATACCCTCTTCATCCTCACTCTGAATCTTTTCAAACCTGGAGGCGTATTCGTTCAACTCCTGGTTCATTCCAAGGGCTTTGGCCAGACGCATGACATCATGCTGCAAGTAAGTATTTTCGGGAAATATCTGAAGGGCCTTTTTGTAATCAATGTATGCGTCGTTGGGTTGATTGAGCAATTCATAGACGATGCCGGACAGGTAAAAGGTGTACGCATTTTGGAAGGAGTTCTTCACCTTCCCTGCGCTATCATCCATGGTGCGATACGCAGAATTCAGACTGGCATAGGCCGGTTCTGTCTCAAGACTTCTTTCCCTGGCTTTTTCTTCCGCCCTTCCCACTTCTTTTTCATGCATTTCCAGCGCTCTGTTTTGTTCAAGATTGGCGCGTCTGACTTCAACACCTGCTCCCTCGATATCCTTGTTCTCTAGGTAATTAAACGCCTGGAATTGATGCAAAAACACCTTTTCATACCCCTCTCCCTGATAAGGAGCGGCATTGTCATTGGTTAAAAAGGCGGCGGTCAGCGCTCCCATATCCGAAGCGCGGATAATCGCCTTGTCTTCCCGCTGCTGAATGGCCTCCATTGCTGTCGCATAATCCTTCATGCTTACCTGCAGGTCGTTCTTTATCTGTGCAAGACGACCACGCTCCAAACGATAAAGAATCTTATCTTTGCCCTTACCGTACTTGTCAAGAACTTTGAGCGCGTAATCAAACTTGCGGGATTTGACCCCGTCAAGCAGAGAGTTCATTCTGGTTGTGTAAGAGATGAAAACGCTTGAAGTGGAACAACCGACAAGGAGAACGGCAATGGCAAAACCAATGGGAGACAGTCGTCTTAACCAGTCAGGCATAACGCCCTCTTGAACCGTCCCTTCTCTGCGCTTTTTTCAGCATCGGTAGTCCTTCAGGATGAGATTCTTTTCTTGATTCCATTTGGAATTATATAGCTCAACCATTGTCTGTCAAGGTCATTTACCTGAAACAGCCTCTTTAAAAATTGTCATTGCTATACCGCTTAGATTTTATTATCTTTATTCAAATTATGAACAAATATATTCTCGCTAGTGTTCCTTGTCTCATTGCTATTATTGTCGTATCCTTCTTTCTTTTTGGCAACACAAAATCGATTCAGTACAAAACAGAGAAAATCGACCGCGGTACGATAGCAAAATATGTTACGGCAACCGGCACCATTAACCCTGTCAGGACGGTAATCATTGGCAGCCAGGTGACCGGCCTTATCTCGAAATTATATGCTGATTATAATTCTGAAGTTAAGACGGGGCAAATCGTTGCTCAAATTGATCCCATCCCTTTTGAACATCAGGTAAAACGAGCGGAAGCTGCCCTGGCTACTGCCATCGCTTCCCTTGAAAAGGCAAAGGTAACGGCCAAAAATAACCGGAGAAACTATCATCGTTCAAAAAAATTATTTGCCAAAAAAGTCGTTTCCATAGAAGAACTGGATGCCGCCAGGACGGTATATGAAACGGGACTAGCAGATACAAAACTGGCAGAAGCCCAGGTATTGCAGGCCAAAGCTGCACTGGATATTGCCAAAACAGACCTAAAACACACGGTAATTCTTTCACCCTTAAACGGCATTGTGATCTCAAGAAATGTAGACGTGGGACAAACGGTTGTCTCCAGTTTTCAAACCCCTACCCTCTTTAATATTGCGGAAGACCTTGTCCATATGCAGGTGAATACCAATGTTGACGAGGCCGATATCGGCATGGTGAAAGTGGGACAAGATGCCAAATTCACCGTAGATGCCTTTCCCGATGACGTCTTTGAAGGCAGGGTTTCCGAAATTCGTATGGCGCCGATCATCTTTCAAAATGTGGTGACCTATGACACAATTATTAATGTCGGCAACTCCTCCCTGAAACTAAAGCCGGGCATGACCGCAAACACTTCCATTTTGGTTGCCAGGGTGGAAGATGTTGTGCGAGTTCCCAATGCCGCCCTGCGGTATACACCGTCTGAGGTTTTAAAAACTGAGATGGATAAAAAGGCGCTCATTGACCGGAAATCATCTAAAAAAACCATTTCACATATCTGGGTGCTCGATAACGGGGAATTGCGGCGGATTGCCGTAAAATTAGGAGTAGGAGATGATAGTTTTACAGAAATTTCTGGAGGAGACCTGAAAGAAGGTCAGGAGGTCGTGGTTAGTGAAACGGTTCCTGTTACAGCCAAAAAGGGTCAGCAAAAAGTTCCGTGGGGAAGAACCCGTTATTAATCATGCACGATATCGTCGTATTAAAAGACGTTCACAAGATATATACGATGGGCGATGTTCAGGTTTCAGCCCTGCAGGGAGTGTCATTGACCATTCAAAAAGGCGAATTTATTGCTGTTATGGGGGCATCCGGCTCCGGGAAGTCCACCATGATGCATATCCTTGGATGTCTCGATAGCCCGACACAGGGAAGCTATTATTTGGATGGTGTTGAAGTCTCCCGGTTTTCAAAGAACGAATTGGCAGAAATCCGGAACAAGAAATTGGGATTCATCTTTCAGAGCTTTAACCTTCTCAGCCGGACTACCGTAGTGGAGAATATTGAACTTCCCCTTATTTATCGGAAAAGTCTGAAGAAAGGCGACCTTGACAGGATTCACCAAATCATGCACATTCTGGGCATTAAGGGATTTGGCCGGCATTATCCCAACCAATTATCCGGTGGGCAGCAACAACGGGTTGCCATTGCGCGCGCCATTATTACTGACCCTACATTACTCCTTGCAGATGAACCGACAGGAAACCTTGACAGCGCCACCAGCAAAGACGTCATGAGCATCCTCCGCGATCTTAACCAAAACATGGGGATTACCATTGTGCTGGTCACCCATGAAACGGATATTGCGCTTTACGCCCGCAGGGTCATTGTTCTTAAGGATGGCAAGATATTAAGTGATAGCCGCTCTCCATCGTCTGACATAGCTGCGTCTCCTTTTCATGATTGATCTCTTCGACACCATGAATCGTAACAAACGAACCTCTGTCCTCTTTTGTAATCAATGACAGCGCTTCTAAAAATAGCTCTCCGTGCAATTCAGAGGAATAAGTTACGGTCTTCCCTGACCGTGCTGGGCATTATCATTGGCGTCGGCGCCGTCATTGTCATGGTAAGCATCGGCCAGGGAGCAAAGGCCTTTGTTGAAAAGCAACTGGAGAGTCTGGGCACCAATGTCCTCATCATTATCCCCATCAGCACTACCCATACCTCAGCCAGGGGCACAACGGGCACCATTACCTTAACCGCGGAAGACGCCTTTGCAATGGAGAAGGAATGCGGCGCCGTCAGTTACGTTTCACCGGGAATCAGGACCAGCACCCAGGTGGTTTACGGCAACATGAACTGGACAACCTTTGTCTCCGGCGTGGGACCGGATTTTCAGACCATACGCAACTGGCAACTGGAATCGGGAAGGTTTATTACCCAGCAGGACGCAAATAGTATGGCAAAGGTATGCCTCCTGGGGCAGACGGTGGTAACGAACCTTTTTGGGACAATGAACCCCGTTGGCCAGTGGATTCGGGTAAACAACATCCCCTTTCGGGTAATTGGCGTCCTCTACCCGAAAGGTCAATCGCCTACCGGACAGGATCAGGACGACATGGTGCTCATGCCGTACACAACCGTTCAAAGGAAAATTATGGGCGTAACGCATATTGGCTACGTCCTGGCGTCAACGATTACTGCCGAGTCGCGGTTTGAGGCCATGGAACAGATTACTTCCCTCTTGCGACAGCGCCACCGTTTGAGACCTCACGAAGAAAATGATTTCACCGTCATCAGCCAGGTGGAATTTGCTTCGACGGTGATGGAAACAAGCCATACGATGGGCATACTCCTTGGGAGTATTGCCCTAGTATCCCTGTTTGTCGGCGGTATCGGCATTATGAACATCATGCTGGTTTCCACAACCGAAAGGACGAGAGAGATTGGCATCAGGATGGCAGTCGGTGCAAAGGAAAAGGACATCCTCTTCCAGTTTCTGATCGAATCGACGGTGCTGAGCTCGCTTGGCGGGTTGATTGGAATAATTTTTGGCATTTTTACGTCAAAATTAGTCTCTTACTATGGCGGCTGGCCATCGTTGGTATCTCCTCCCTCCATCGCCGTTGCCTTTCTCTTTTCCAATGTGGTCGGCATCTTCTTTGGTTATTACCCGGCCAGAAAGGCATCAAGACTCAACCCCATTGAGGCGCTCCGGTATGAATAAGACAAAATTTCATGTTTAGGAAATTCAAACTGGTAGCCGCAGACTTCAGTCTGCGCAGGCTAAAGCCATGCGGCTATCCAAGTCGTTGCCTTTGGCAACCTAATTTAGGGTCTTCAGGCAAGTGAGTGGGTAATTTTGAGCAGTAAATTGGCTACGATATAGCATAAAATAAGAGGAAAAAGAAGTTTTCTATGAGCAAAAAAATCTGTAAGATTTCTCTATGGAAAAAAAGAGGAGACTGCGGGACGAATATCGGTTCCCCGGATTTGGTTCGAAAGCAGAAATAAAGGGGATATTTGGAGACTCGAAGGCACGGGTTATTCAACTGAAGCGGACACAAAAAAACGGTATGCGGTTGTTGTGGAAAAATTCATTGGAGTTATTACGACAAGAAGGTGCGTTGGATACGGGATTTACCCTGTAGTGATACACGGATTTACTTGGAAGTAGAGGTGCGGCGAGTATTATGTCAGAAGTGTGAAAAGGTGAAGCGGGAGAAACTGGAATGGCTTGCGAACAACCCCTTTTACATGAAGCGGTTTGCCTATTCTGTGGGACGGAAGTCTCGGGTAATGACCCTAAAGGATGTGGCGAAGGAGTTCAAGCTGGACTGGGATACGGTGAAGACATTAGACAAAGAATACATGCAGGAGCAACTTCGGAGGTATCCAATAGCAGCGCCTGGGGTGATAGGGATAGATGAGGTATCTTTGAGGAAAGGGCATACGTATCGGATAGTGGTGAGTGATTTGGAGCGTAGAAGACCGATTTGGTTTGGAGGAAAGGATGGATCAAAAGAGAGTCTTGATATATTTTACCAATGACTTGGCGCAAAGAAGGTAAAGAAGAGACGGTTAGCAGTAATGGATATGTGGAAGGCATTTGAGAAGTCAACGAGAGAGAATGCGTCCCAATCTGCTATTCTCTATGACAAGTTTCATGTGATAAGACATTTGGGTGAGGCGTTGGGCACAGTGAGGAAGATGGAATATGTGCGGCTTTCTGGTAAAGACCGTTCCTATATCAAAGGGCAGAAATATACGCTTTTATCGAACAGAGAGAATCTTACCCTTGATGGACGCAAGGCGTTAAAGAAGCTGCTTACGGCAAACAAACGGCTATGTGTTAAAGGAGCCATTTGGACAATTGTGGAACTATCAGACAGAGGGATGGGCAAGGAAGTTTTTCGATAACTGGAAGGAATCGTTGAAGTGGCAACGGTTAAAGCCTTACGAGAATTTTGCTGAAATGATAGAGAAGCACTGGAACGGTATTGCAGCTTACAGCAAATCTGAGAACAAAGTCTCATTAGGCTTTGCCGAAGGTCTTGATAACAAGATTCGGGTGATACAGAGGAGGGCATACGGCTTGAGAGATGAGGAATATCTCCGGCTAAAAATTCTTACTTGTATGCTAAAGGAGATATAAAACTGCTCAAAATTACCCACTCGCTTGCCTGAAGACCCAAAACTATTTTTTACCATATTTGGAGGGCTTTTTCTTTAACTAAGTCTCTCTTTTTCTACTCTACCAATTTTTTGTCATGTTTTACTGCTATCTCTCGATCTGTCAAAAATAAGGAACGCATTCGAGGCAGATATTATGCGACGAATTGCCTGATTTTGTTCGCTCTTCTCGGTAGTGATTAAACTTACACCGAGCACTTACTTTTTATCAATCTGATTCCTGGCGTTTAAAAAGCCTATTAACTACAGGAGCAAATTCCCATGAAGGTCCCTTAAACCCCATACGCCTCATCATCCGTAGTATCTCCTTAGACGTCTTCTTGTGAACACCTTCAAAGATAAACTCAGGGTATTTTTTTGCAAAATTCTGAATAGTTTCTTCAACATTATCTCCCAATTCTTTGGAAATGTAAAAATGGGGTATCAAGAGATTTGTCAGATCATACCCTTCTTCAATTGCTATCTTTTCTAATGGCGTTCCCGGGTAAATGCGTATTCCAGTAGCGACAATTACGGCTGTGGGTTTCATCTCTCTCATTAAAGCAAGGCTTTCCTCTATCGTCTCTATGGTTTCTCCGGGGCCGCCCAATAGTAGATAATGGCATGTCTTAACGCCTGCTTCTGCACATAGTCTGTGAGATTTAATCAGGGTATTTACATTAAAGCTTTTCCCTAAATTCTTAAGCATCTTATCACACGCAGCCTCAGTCCCAAACTCTACTCCGGAGCAACCTGATTCCTTAAGCAGGGAAACCAATTCTTTTGTCATAAATGCCGGATTAAAAAATCCTGTCCACCCTATCTTGATCTTACGGTCTATAATTTCTTTGCAAATGGAAACAGCATGGTTAATGGGATAGTTAAAGACATTGTCGATGAAGAATACGTAGTCGATTCCAAAATCCCGTTTCAATTTCTCAATCTCATCCACAACCATTTTCGGATTGCGCAACCTGACCTTTTCTCCTTCAATTAAGGGATAGGTGCAATAAATACAGTCAAACTCACAACCTCTCTTGGATTGAATAGGCGCAACACTTCCCTCTTCAAAATATGTCTTTAATGCAAGAAGAAATCGGGCAGGCTCTAATCCATCAAGCCCATAGGAAGTATAGGTGACAGGATTTTTAAAATAGTGCCCGTTCTTCCTATAAATAATACCTTCGATCTTTTCAATGTCTGCGCCATCCTCTATCTTGGCGACCAAATTGCAAATTACCTCTTCGCCATTTCCTGTTATTCCCAAGTCCAACTCTAAATACTCCAAAATCTCTTTCGGCATTACAGAGAACCCGGAGCCACCTACTATCAATCTGGCAGTGGTATTTGCTTTACAACAATCGACAAACTCTTTTATTTTTGGGAGATAGAACTCCATATTGGGATAGAAACAGTTATCGATATTTCTCATGGAAATACCAACAATATCCGGTTTAAATTCGTTCAGGGTAAGAGGTATCTCTCTTTTATAGTCATCCACAAAATTCAGGTCCAAAAATCGGACCTGGTGACCTTTTTCCTTTAAAGCTGCTGCAATATAAATAGCACCAATGGGTTGCACAGGGTAGGGATGTTTTTCCTGATTGACCGCAATTAAAAGAACCTTCATATTGCACCCTCCTTTTTTCTCATAGCTCTGAATACTCTCCGTATGTTTTCGACGGTGTCTTCCGCAGAGACGGACTTGCGATGACTTAAAATTCCCCGGTAAAGAGGTTCCAAACCTCCATACAACTTTGCAAACTCCAGGTAAAATTCCTTTAAAGAGAGTTTAGTCGTTGGAAGCACGGTGTGTAAAAGATCCCAGAGGTCGTAGTCTTCCACGATGATTTGTTTCTTCATCTTTTCATACAAGGGTGTCCCAGGAAAAGGAGTAAGGATACAAAAAATGGGCATCTCCAGTCCCTGTGATTTTACGTATCCATCGAGATTTTCAAAGTCTTTTCTTTCGTAATCCTGAGCAATAACAAACATGGAATTGATCTCGATATTATTCCGCTTAAGAATAGAAATTGCCTGATTATTGTCATCTATCGTAGCATCCTTTTTGAAATCAACCAGATCTCTTTCACGAGGGGACTCTAACCCTAAAAGAACCCTCTTCAGCCCTATCTCAGCCCATTTCTCTATGATATCAGGTTTTTTTCTGATGGAAGTTGAACGCGTCATAAAAAAGTACTGTTTCTTTATACCTTCTCTTTTAATAAGATCGGCAATCTTTCTCATTCTCTCAATATCAATAAGGGCCTCGTCATCAGAAAAAAAGATGTTTTCCTCTTGTATTGTTTTCAGCTCTGCCACAAAAGACTCCGGAGTTCTGGTTAGATATTTGCTGTTAGTCATAGGCCAGAGACAGCAGAAGTCACATCTGAAAGGACAACTGTAAGAGCCTCTGATAGTAGCGAGCGGCTTCATCCATTTATCGAAATATTCTTTCCTGTGCAGGGCTGTTAGGGTCCTGTTGGGAAAGTTGTATGAGTCGAGATGGGGCCAGGGTCTTGGCTCATTTTTTATCAAGGTATTTTCTGAGCGAAAGACAATCCCTGGAATGGATCTAAAATTGCTGCCTTTTTCAAGAGACTCTACCACATCCTTAAAAGTAAATATACCCTCCCCTATGACAATAACATCAATATTTTGATCGTCGAAGTCATGAGGAGCCAAAGATGCATGGTATCCTCCAACAACTGTTAATATCTTGGGGTTCAGGCCTTTTGCTTCCTTTGATAGCTTTTTAACGCTGTTAACATCCACAGTAAAGGCAGTCATCGCAATAACATTTGGTTGGAACCTTTCCAAGGTCTCGTGGAAATTACCTCCCATCCTCAGATCAAGAATCTCAACATCGTGATTTTCCTGAACCGCTGCGGCAAGATACTCCCCCCACAAAGGTTCGGTCTTGAAGATAAGGTCACCACCCAAAACCTTCGGGTTTGTAGCAGGCTGCACTATTAATACCTTCATTTTTCATTTACCCCCATTCTTGTCTTTCTGTCGTGCCTCTTTCGTTAAGTTGTCAATAAGTCAGTATTCCGCTCGGAAATAAAAAAATTAAGGTTTGGTGCCAGTCACTATCCTGTTTGGACCAGAGAGAGGTTTTACACTGATTTCTCGAAAACCAGCTCCATCCAACCAACGAGTGTATTGCTCCTCTGTGTAGTTCGAACCTCCGTGTGTATCTAAGAGCAAAGTTAGAGACATCAAAGCCGCGTAAAGTGGTTCTGTACCATCGTTACTCAAGACCATGTCACTGATGATTACCCCGCCCTTTGAAGGTAAAACTTCAAACGTCTTTTTTAATAGGTGCTCAATCTTCTTCTCCTCCCAGTCATGAAGAAGATTGGAGAAGAGGATAATGTCCACACCCTTCGGAAAATCGCCTTTAAAGAAATCTCCTGGAAGGGTTGAGATTCTATGAGAAAGGTTCTCTTTTGCAATGTTCTCCTGCGCAATCTTACACACCGGCGGAAGATCGAGAATCGTTGCATTTAAATGCGCATGTCTTTTTACAAGAGCAATGGAATAAGCCCCTGAGCCACCACCCACATCTAAAAGATGGCGATATGGCGTAAAATCAAATATCCGTGCCAGAGAACTGGCTGGCCAGTAGGCTAAGGCGTGGAGGCCGCGAAAAAAGGCATGCATTTCCTCTTTGTTTTTAGTCATTTCTTCAAAAAGATCCCCTTTTCCTTCCAAATAGGCCTGTGGCGTATTTGTTTTAACAGCTTCTTTGAGCCTATCCCATAACTTATAGCTTCTCCGATCCAGCACCTGAAAAGCCTCACCAACATACATAGGCTTACCTTTTACGAGGAACATCTCTGCAGTGGAAGAATTAGAGTAAAGCCCTTCCTTTTTCTCAAGTAGGCCTAGAGATACACAGGCATTCAAAAGCATTTCTACCGGTCTTCGCTCAAGTTTAATTTCTCGAGCTATGGTTTGCACATCCTTCCTTGCACGTAACAGGACAGAAAAAATACCGAGGTCAGTTGAAACAAAAAGCACCTTGGATTTATAGTAAGAAGATGCCAAGTCTAAGAGGTAGCCAAGGCCACCCTGTTTTTTCGTTTCTAAATCGGACATATCAAACTCCTTTGATCTTTTTTGAATCAACTATATTGCCGGATAAGCATTCAGTTTTCTTGTGTAGCGTGTTTCGTCCAGTTTCTATCGCGGTATTGTTTTTATCTTGTAATCCATATTTTTCAGTGTAAATATTTTTTCAATACCTTACCTAAAGGATTCTTGGGAATTTCTTTCCGGAATTCAACAATCCTTGGTATCTTAAAATCCGCGATTTTCCCCTTACAAAATTCTACAATCTCTCTTTCATCACACCGATCGTTAGGAACAACAACGGCCTTTATTACATCCTCACCGTAATAGCTCTTTACCCCCACTACGACAACCTCCTTAACCTTCGAATGCTTACCTAGGAGTATTTCAATCTCGGATGGATCCACCTTATTACCACCGGTGTTAATAAACGACGTCTTCCGACCCCTAAGATAGATATTGCCTCCCTCATCCTTTTTCCCCAGATCCAAGGGGAAAAAGTATCCATCACGGAATGACTCTTTGTTGAGATTTTCCAACCCCGAATAACCCTTCATCATGGCTGAACTTTTAATGCCTATATTACCTATTTCGTTAGGCTGTAGAATCTCCCCTTTTTCTCCAAAGATCTCTACCTCAACATTTTTCATAGGCAAACCAACGGAGTCTGCCGTCTCAGAAACGTCCTTATTCAAATTTATCGATACCGAACCGGTTTCTGTGGAACCATACAGTTGCCTAATTGGGACGCCATATTTCTCTAAGAACTTTTGAAATGTCTCACGTGGTAAAGCTGCGCCAGCGGAAAAGCAGAGCCTTAAGAAAGGAAATGCCATAACCTCTCTCAAAGGCATGTCGGCCAAAATACTGAAAATAAAGGGTACTCCTGGAAAAACGGTAATCCGCTCATCTTGAATTGTTTTCAAGACGCCCTGTCGATTGAAACCCTCTAAAATAACAAGAGTTGCCCCGGCATAAACCGACGCTAACATGCAATTTCCAAGTCCATGTGCGTGAAACAAAGGCACTACGCAGAGGATTTTGTCACTATTCGCTAGCTTAACCGTGGAGTTAAAATTACTCGCCTCAGATACGAGATTCAAGTGAGTACGCATAATCCTTTTGGGTATTCCTGTAGAACCTGAAGAATACTGACAAAGGAGATCATTTTCTGACAGTACATTTACTGTTCCACTGAAGGGAGAATTTTCTCGAACTACCTGCGTGTAAGAAAATGATTCGTTTCTCTCATTGTGAACGCTGACAATATCACACGCCTTGTTATTTATGAGAAGAATAATCCCTTTAATTAACGGGATTAAATGGCCTAATGCAATCACTACTTTCGGGTTAGAGTCCTTCAGATAAGCGGCCAGCTCTTGCTCTTTATACTGAACATTGAGCGGAACTGCTACAGCACCTATCCTAGCAATTGCAAAAAAACTTATTACAAATTCTGAAGAGTTCGGTAACAGTAAAACTACCCGGTCGCCTTGTTGAACTCCACGCGAAATTAACCAACCGGCTAATCTGCTTACGGAATCATTCATTTCGGAATAAGTAATCCTCTTATTACCATCAACAATAGCAATTGCGTAAGGATTCCTATCCACATTCACAGAAAGCCAGAAAGGAAGCAATTTGTTATCCATTTCAATACCTATAGTTTACTCCTCTAAACCTGGCTTCCGGAATGTAACATCCGCTACTTCATAATCAATATTGGCATAACTAATCACTGGTCCAATTGGGGACGGAGTGACTTTAGATTCCGCGGGTTCGTCGTTTGTACCTAATCCAGCGACAGCACACGCCAATTGGATAGGTTTCTGAAACTTCACTGGTTTTAGAAATGAACCGGATAACCCCTGACACATTCGCTCGAAACGAACCAAATCATGCATGACACAGTCAATAGCCACGGGGTCGGTTGAAAACAAGATGCTATTAGGAAAAGCATTATTAAAAAGCATCCAAGGGCGGGGAATATCATCTTTTGGCCCGGAAGGAAAATGCTGACCATTAAAGAGACCATACAGGCCATCTGCAATAATCAGGCGACGTTTGCCCTTAATCCATGGGTGAGAATTCATGTGAACCAGGGTATTTAATCTATCCGTATGGGAGAATGTCTCGCGATGCTTTTTTTTCCATGCCTTTCTGTTATCATGATATGATGCTTTTGCCAGTCCTACCTTGCCCTGAGCATCCTTAAGTACACCAGCGACTCCCCATGACGGTGTGATTGCCTTAAGAAGTGGCATCTCGATCAGATGGGTAGATTGGCCGAACATCGCATCACACACATAATCATCCTGCCAGTTGGGATAATTTAATCGACCATCTGGAGAGGCAATGAAGATGTCAGGTTTGAACTCTATTACCTGTACACCTAAACCAGCCAGAGCAGAGCGTATCCTATCATAAGGAATACGGGAGGGATCTCCAACCAATAAATTTTCAGGCCTTAAACCAGGGACGTGAACAAGCAGACTTTCAACAACTGCCTGCACCAACTGAGTATTGGAAACAAGATAGTTACCATTAGGCCCATCTCCAAGACCTGGATCACAATCGTTCCAATTAAGTTTTATAGAAATCTTTTGACCCTTAACGTAGCCCTTTCCTCCATTTTGATACAAGATCCAATTCCATGCCTCATCAAGGGTTGGATTCTTGGTAAATGTCTTTAAGCCTTCAGCTATCATCTTACGACAAGCATCGATGTTAACACGTTCCCAATAACGACTTTCTGAGGTCACGCTATTTTGAAAATCCCAATTAGTTGCATGAGCGTGATAAACCCTAAGAACCTTTGGCCTTGTTTTTTCCGCATGAACTGTCGCCATCCTCCATGATAATTTTTTGAAGAAAAAGAATCCAGTTATGTATGCGGTAATTCTTTTAAGGAAAATTCTACGGTTCATTCTTTAGTTTTAAATCATGGAATGCATTTAGTTTCATGGAAATATTTATTTTCAATCGCTACTAACGCTAACAGAATATTGAATCCTGTTATTTCGCGCTTACTTATAATTTAATTTCTTATTAATGTAGTTAGTTAAACTTCCTATATTCTCGAAGAGTTCAATATTCATCTCAGAGTCATCAAACATAATACTAAATTCTTGTTCCAAACCAACTACTAATTCAAGAACACCAACAGAATCAAGCCCTAGTCCCTTACCAATAAGAGGAGTATTTTTCGATATTTCCGCTACATTAATATTTGGCTTTAGTCTTTCAATTATTACTTTTTTCACTCTATTATCAATACTGACCACCTCACCGCTCATAATTATACCTCCATAATATTTCTGTGCTAGTGTAGAGACATATTAATTAAAAGACATAATGCCTGGATAGTTTATCGTCGGCATCTTGTCGGGTAAACTTCCATTCGATCTTGGTCTTAGCTTGATTACGGCGGTGCTGCCAGGCGGCCACTTCGGACCTAA
>WBZY01000877.1_pt1 | contig 19123 bp, 15 predicted proteins | sample 5204191 | NCBI WGS metagenome assembly WBZY01 (sample SAMN12344363, study PRJNA552823) | activated sludge metagenome | biome: Activated sludge suspended growth; feature: Anammox Sidestream; material: Wastewater; isolation source: activated sludge from anammox sidestream of wastewater treatment...
ATTAGTTCCATTAATTACGAATCACTACACTAGGTTCGCGTTGTAGTAGCGCGGGTCACCCGAGACCTCGGCGCCCAGCCAGGGCGGACATTCGAAGGGCTCGTCCTCCCGCAGCAGCTCGATCTCGGCAACCACCAACCCGTCGTTGTCGCCGTGGAACACGTCCACCTCCCACACCTTGCCGGCGTACGGCACGCGGAAGCGCGTCTTGTCGATCACCGCGCCGGTGCACAGCTCGGCCAGGCACAGCTCGGCGTGCGCGAGGGGGATCTCGTACTCGAGTTCGTGCCTGCTGAAACCCTCGGTGCGCCCCTTGACGGTCAGCCACGCGCGCCCGTCGCCGGTGCGCACCCGCACCGTCGCGCGCGCCGTCGTGGCCAGATACCCCTGCGCCAGCCGTTCACCCCGCAGCCCGGTCAGGAACGCGGTGTCGTTCAGCAGGAACTTCCGCTCGATCTCTCGCATCGTCGTCGCCCCATCGATGCACACGCGCCCATCGTACGCGCTGGCGTACTGGTGCGTCGCGTGTTCTGCCATACCCTTGCGTGGACGACCCGAGGAATCGAGAATGTCCGGACACATACCACACAGACGGAGCAACGCGCATGGACCTCGGACTCGCAGGCAAGACGGTGATCGTGACCGGCGGCAGCGGCGGCATCGGCCGCGGGCTGGTGCTCGAGTTCGCGCGCGAAGGCTGCAACGTGGTCAGCGCCTCCCGCGACGAGGCGACCGGACAGCGCCTCGCACAGGAGGTGCGCGATGCCGGTTTCGCCGGCCGCGTGCTCGCCGTCGGCACCGACGTGACCGCGCGCGCCAGCGTCGATGCGATGATCGCGCGGGCCCACGAGGCCTTCGGCCCGATCGACGTGCTGGTCAACAACGCCGGCGGCGTGGCGCATCCGTGCGCCTTCGAGGACCTCGACGAGTCGAGCCGGCAATGGGAACTCGCACTGAACGTGAACGGTGTCGTGAACTGCTGCCAGGCGGTCGGCGCCGACATGCTGGCACGCGGCCACGGCTCGATAATCAACATCTCGTCGAACTCCTCGCTGCTCGGCGAGGCGGCCGCGAACGTGATCCACTACGGCGGCACCAAGGGTTTCGTGAACAGTTTCGGCAAGGCGCTCGCGTGGGAATGGGCGAAGAAAGGCGTACGCGTCAACACGATCTGTCCGGGCTGGATCGTGCCGTACGAAGCCACCGACGTCGGCGAGGGCAGCTTCTGGAACCGCTTCGGCTTCGAGACCATGGGCAAACCCGACGATATGCAGCGCGCGCTGCAGGACGGCTCGCTGTTCAACATGAGCGGTCTGCCGATCCCGCGCCTCGGCAGGCCCGAGGACATCGCGTGGCTGACGATGTTCCTCGCCTCGGATCGCGCGAGCTACATCACCGGCCAGATGGTCAGCGTCAGCGGCGGTGCGTGGATGTTCTGAAGGCATTCACGCCGTCAGGCGGCGAAGATCGCGCGCAGCTTCCCGCGCAGCCAGCGCAGGTCCGGGTCGCTGTCGCGCGCGGCGTGCCAGTACAGGCGCACTTCCATCGTCTCGACCGTGTCCATATCGCGCGGCATCGGCCACAGGCGCGTTCCGGGAAACGAGGACACGATCTGCCCGAGTGCGGCCTGCTGGGCGGTCAGCAACAGGTGTGACCCGGCGACCGCCTTGCACGCCGTCCAGTAATCCTGACAGCGCAGCACGATCCGGCGCGCCAGGCGCAGGCGTTCGAACTCCAGGCTGACGAAGTCGGTCCAGCGCTCGCTCGAGATCACCAGCACGTGATCCTGTTCGAGGTAGCTGCGCAGATCGAAGCCCTCGCCGGCCGCCGGATGGTCGGCGCGCGCCATGATGGCCAGCCGCTCGTCGATCAACGGCTCGCTGCAGACCTGGCTGGAATGCGGCACCTGCATCTGGATCGCGGCATCGAAGCGGCCGCTCTCGAGATGCACCTCGAGTTTCCCCGGCTGGTAGTGCGCCACCTCGATCTCGTACGCGGGATCGTCTCCCATGCACGCAACTAGCCGCGGCACGAACGCCGCCTCGTACAACGACACCAGACCGATCGACAGCCGTCGGCGCGCGCGTCCGCTGCTCGCGGCCGCGGGCTGGTTCAGCGAGCGTTCGAGCTGGCCGAGCGCGGATTGCACCGGCCCGATCAGGCCGCGGGCCAGGGCGGTGGGCACGGTCGCCTTGCCGTGGCGTTCGAACAGCGGATCGCCGCACAGCTCGCGCAGCCGCGCCAGTGCATGGCTCAGCGCCGATTGCGTGAGGCACAGGCGCTGGCTCGCCGCCGTCACCGAGCCTTCCTCGTAGATCGCCTCGAAGGCGACCAGCAGGTTCAGATCGATACGGCGGACATCGATTCGTTTCATGGCGTTCATGCAGCACATTCACTGGATCATGCGCGAGCGCCCGACTACGGTAGCGCGGCGCATGGGGGTACGCGGGTCGATTGTTCGGCATCACGCCGCGGCCGGCAAGACCGCCCTGCGTACCGTACACGAGGAGAGCGACGATATCGTGAGCATCGCCATACACCTGCAGTTCATGTCCCCCGAGGGCAGCCACGACCGCATCTTCGGCACCGCGAAGTCCGTCGTGCACAACGGCATCGCGCAGGTCGTGAGGGACGCCGCGGGGGCCGGGGCCGAGGTTTCGGTCGGCTACAACAACCGCTCCTCGTACATCACGACGCGGCAGTTCATGACCGCGTACAACAACATCGGCCTGCTCGAAGGCCTGTTCGCGGCCCAGGAAGTCGGCGCCGACGTCGCGCTGATCGGCTGCGGCAACGATCCGGCACTGCTGATGGCGCGCGAGGCGCTGGACATTCCAGTGCTCGGCATCACCGAGAGCGCGATGCTGCTGGCCTGCTCGCTAGGCAAGCGCTTCGCGGCGGTCGGCGTCGAGCGTGACTGCGCGGACATCGTCGAGGCGAACCTCGAGGCCTACGGACTCGCCGACAAGGCGATCCGGCGCAATCCGGTGCGCACCGCCGACCTCGAGGAAAGCCTGATCCCGTGGTTCGAAGACCCGGAACGCGTGCGCACGCACGTGATTCCGCGCTTCGAGGAAGCCGCACTCGGCGCGATCGAGGACGGCGCCGAGGTGATCGTGACTTCCTGCGCGGGATTCGCCGTGCTCACCCGCGCCGGTTATCACAAGGTCGGCGGTACCGCGGTGCCGGTGATCGAGGGTGTGCTCGCCGGCGCGCATCTGGCGCGCGTGTTCGGCACCCTGCGCCAGCTGCACGGCATCTCGACCAGCAAGCAGCGCACCTTCAAGGGACTGCCGCCCGAACTCATCGCGCATTTTCTCGCGCCGTTCCGGACCACGAACGGCGCCACCTGAGATCCGCGGCGGACACCGACCCCGCCCCGCTGGCCGGCACTCGATCACGACCATCCTGAACACCATCCGGGGGGATATCGACCATGTTGCAACCCAGGCTCACCCAGTCCGCGCTCGCCCTGGCCGTCGCCACCTCCGGCAGCCTGTGGCTCGCCGGCGGCGCGCACGCGCAGGACGACGTCACCAACCTCGGCATCGAGGAGATGATCGTCACCGCGCAGAAGCGCGAGGATAAGCGGTTCCCAACGTCGGCGGTTTCGTGTCCCCGGGTTCGCGCGGCAACATGGCGATCACGATGCGTGGCGTGGCCGGCGGCAGCCCGGCGAACCTGTCGGTCGACCAGGCGATCGGCCTCTACGTGGACGGCGTGCTGATCGGCAAGCAGGTCGGCTCCTCGCTCGACGTGGCCGAACTCGAGCGCGTGGAAGTGCTGCGCGGCCCGCAAGGCACGCTGTACGGACGCAACTCGACCGGCGGCGCAGTGAACTTCGTCACGCGCAAGCCCACGGGAGAGCTCGGCGGCAAGCTGAGCGGCACGCTCGGCAACGAGGGCCTGTGGGCGCTGCGCGGGACGCTGGACACGCCGACGCTCGGCTCGGAAGGCGACGGGGCGGGGACGCTGAAGGCGAGCCTCGGCGCCCAGACGCGCAAGCGCGACGGCTTCTATGGCCCGCGCCCCGAGGCGACGAATCGCCAGGAGTTCGACGACACCGACCGTCAGGCCTACCGTGTCGCGCTGCGCTGGGAGCCGACCGCGGCAATCACGATCGACTACGCCTACGACCGCAGCGAGATCGACGAAGCCAATACGACCCAGGAACTGGTGGGGCTGACGCCGCTGGCGTTCAACCCGGCCACCGGCGTGGCCACCGGGCGTCTCACGGCACTGCAGGGGTACGTGCAGGCCGGCAACGCGGCCCTGCTCGGCCAAGGGCCGCTCGCCGTGGCCGCGGCCGGCGACCCGACCTTCGGGCGCTGGCTCGATTCGGTCAAGCTGACGGCTGCCGCCTACTCCGACCTGCGCCGTATCGACGAGCGCCCCGACGACGGCACCTCCGATACCGACTCCCGGACCTGGGGCGATGCGGACGGCCACAGCCTGACGGCAGCCTGGAATTTCGACGATCTGGGCGCGCTGGGTGCGGTCGAGTTCAAGTCGATCACGGCATGGCGCGACGTGAAGCAGTACAACACCGGCGATCTGGACGGGCTCGACAACACGGTCGGCGCCAACGGTGCGGGCATCCTTAACGATTTCGCCAGCGGCACGCTGTACCAGCTCTACGCCTACCAGGCACAGTTCCCGTCGTCGCTGCTGCAGTATCCGCGCGAGGCGATGGCCAAGCTGTGGAGCCTGATCGACGATTTCGGTGGCGCCTACGGCTATACGCAGCACGCGATGTTCGAGTACGAACAGTTCTCGCAGGAACTGCAGATAGTCGGTGCGACCGATCGCCTGCAGTACGCGGTCGGCCTGTACTGGTTCGAGGACGAGGGCACCTTCGACAACCAGGCGTTCACCGCCGTGCCGGTCGGAGGCGTGGGCACGCGCGTCTACGACAACGACACCGAAGCCAAGGCGTTCTACACGCAGTTCACGTGGACCCCGCCGGTGCTCGACGACCGGCTCGCGATCACGGCCGGGTATCGCCATACCAGGGAAACCAAGGGCGTCACGTACCGCTACCTCGACGACGGCGCCTCGTCGGGGCGCGGACTGTTCAGCGGCAGCCCGCTGAATCTCGGCGTCAACCTGGACTACACCGGCGAACAGTTCCCGATGGCGACCTGGGGTGACGAATTCGAACAGGACTTCGACAACGACAGTGGCAGTCTGACCCTGGCCTACCAGGCGACCGGCGACACCAACGTGTTCCTGCGCTGGGCCACCGGGTACCGCAGCGGTGGCTTCAACGGCGAGGTCTACAACAACCCGTTCGACGAGGAAACGATCGAGCAGTGGGAACTCGGCGTGAAATCCGACGTGGTCCCCGGCGTGCTGCGCGTGAACGCATCGATCTTCGCGTTCACCTACGACGACATGCAGATCGGCACGATCAAGGTCGATCCGAACACCGGCACGCCGACGTCCGGCTTCCAGAACGCCGGCAAGGCCGAACGCTGGGGATCGGAGATCGAGCTGCTGTGGGTGCCGACCGACGACCTGCGTTTCGCGGCGAGCTGGGCGCACCTCGACGGTGATTTCGAGGAGTATCCGCCGGTGTGCGGAACGGGAGCCTACCTCGGCACCTGCATCGACCTCGACGACCGCGCGGTACGCAGCAACTCCGCGGACGACCAGTTGTCGCTGGTCACCGACTGGGTGTTCGCGAGCACCGACCGGGCCGACTTCATGGCGCACCTCGAGCTGTTCTGGAACGACGAGGTCCAGGCAGCGGCGATCTGGAGCGGCAGTTACAGCGGTTATCCCTACGTCTTCGACGACGTGATCCTCGAGGACAAGCTGCTCGTCAACGCCCGCATCGGCATCGAGAACGTCCAGCTGCCGAGCGGCACGCTGCGCGCGTCGCTGTGGGCGCGCAACCTGACCGACGAGGAATACAACTCGTACGGCATAAACTTCGGTGTGCTCGGACCGATCGCCGCACAATACGGCGAACCGCGCACCTACGGCATCGACGTGACCTGGGAGTTCTAGCGCGCCACAGCACGGCACGGCCGAACCTGCGCGGACACGCGTTCGGCCGCAGGCCGAACCTACGGCATCGTGTAGGTCCGGGCTGTGCCCGGACATCTGTTCGGCCGCAGGCCGAACCTACGCGGACCTGTTCGGCCACAGGCCGAACCTACGGCGTGTAGACCAGCAAGGCGTTACCGGGATGCAGGATCGAACTCGCGCCCGAGGTGACGTAGACGGCGCCGCGGCCGATCACGACCGGGTACCCCGATACCTGCCCGCCGCGCGCGGTCGCTCCGCCCACGGCGGCGAATTCGCCCCCGGTGTCGATCGCGCGCAGCAGGCTGCCGTCGCGCGTCGCGTAGACACGCAGATAGCCGTCCCATGAACCGCTGAACACTGCGCCGGGAACCGCGGTGGGCGCCGCGACGAACGCCGCCAGACAGCCGTCGGTTCCCCACGCACAGTGTGGATCGGGCCCCGCGACCCGCCACAGCACGGCACCGGTCGCCGGGTCGAGTGCCGCCAGCCCGCCCGGCCGATGCGGTGCACGCACCTCGTCGTCCGACACCGGCACGTACAGCGCGGTACCGTCGAACGCCATGCCGTACATCACGCCGCCGAGGTCACCGCCCAGTGCGACCCGCGTGCGCCACAGCTCCGCACCGTCGCGATCGGGATCCAGTCCGTACACCCAGCCCCACTTCTGCCCTACCGCCAGCACCTCGCGCCCTTCGCCCACCTGCAGGATCGACACCGACGTACCCATCGAGAACAGGTTGCGGCAATCGGTCTGCGGGTGCGCCGCGCAGATCGCCTCGCGCTCGGCGGCGCCCGGCAGGAACTGCCGCTGCCAACGCCGCTCGCCGGTCTCCAGATCGTAGGCGATCACCGAGTAAGGCCCCTGCGGATTCAGGAAGCCGTACTCCTCGGCGGTGCTCGCGTACACCAGGCCCCGCTTCGCATCGATGGCGAGCGGTGTGTAGGTCGCGGCGCCGGCCGGGCCGAAACGCGGCGGGTCCGCATCCGGCGCCGATCGCAACACCGGCTCCTCGGCGATGTGATAGCGCTTCCACAGCAGACGTCCGCTCACGAGATCGAGCGCCGCCACCCCGCCACGCGAGGTACAGCAGGCGTGTGCGGGTTCGTGCGTGAGCGGATCCTCGATGCCGGAAATCGGCACGTACACGCGCCCCGCATGCACGGCCGGTGCCGCGGTGATGCGCGACAGCGCATGCTCCTCGACGCGCGTCGCCCACAGCGGCGCGCCGCTGCGCGCATCGAGCGCGGTCAGGGTGCTGTTGTCGTCACCGTACAGCGCCACCACGCGCTCGCCACCGGCCTGCGGCACCGTCGCCAGCGTGACAGCACGCACCACGCGGCCTTCGACCGGCTGCGCCCAGCGGGTGCAGCCGGTCGCGGCATCGAGCGAGAGCACGTAAGTGCTCGCTGCGAGGTAGACGCGATTGCCCGCGAGACTGACCGGCCCCGCCGCACGCCCCGGGTACGCGAAGCTCCAGCGCAGGCGCAGCTTCGGCACGCTGGCGGCGTCGATTCCCGCATCGGCACGGTAGCGGACGTTGCGCGGATCGGCCTGGATGCTGCTCCAGTCCGACGGTTCGAGCACCACCTCGTCCAGTGGCGACGTGCAGGCATTGGCCATCGGATCCACCGGCGGCTCGGCCTCGCGGCCCGTCAGCAGCACGACCAGCGAACGGATCTGTTCGTCCGACAGCCCCTCGGCCATCGGCCGCATCGCGCCGGCACGCAGCGCGTGCAGCACGTTCTCCGGCGGGGTGTAGCGCAACGCCGCGCGTGGCGGCACGCGACCCTCGGGGTGATCGTGGCAGGAGGCGCAACGTGCCGCATACAGGCGCGCCGCCGGCGCGTCCTCGCCGGGGCCGCCGATCACGTTGCCGTGGGCGTCGAGTTGCACTGCCCCGGCCGGCCCGGTTGCCGCGGCGAGCAGCAGTGCGACTCCGGCCAGCGCCGCTCGACGTGGCGCGCATCGTACTCGTGCCTGCATGGTGCGAGCGTCCTTGATGAACAGATCAGTACACGTAGCGCAGGTCGGCCCCGACGCTGCGCAGTTCGCGGTAGGTGTTGGTGGCATACCCCAGCGCGCCGAAGTCGATGCCGAACTCGCGCACCTCTTCGTTGCCGAGGTTGCGACCCCACAGCGCCACCGACAGCTCACCGCGCGACACCGGTATCTCCTGCAGCGTGAGGCGCGCGTTCCACAGCGTGTAGCTGTCGCTCGCATCGTACAGGTTGAGTTGCGGCGCGAAGGTGCGCTCACCGGCGTACGAGGCGTCGACCTGCGCGACGACGGTACCGAAGCTGCAGCGCGGAAAGGTGTACTGGACGATCATCGAAGCGGAATTTTCCGGTCCACCGGTGGTGGTGCTCGCGACGTCCGCGATATCCGCGACCAGCGCCTCGCCTTCGTCATCGAACACCGGGAATCCGGTGACCGGGTCGTTCACGCTGGTGACGAAGCGCGTGTAGTCGATGTCGACGTACCCGTAGGCGAGGGTCAGCAGCAGGCTTTCGGTCGGCGCCGCGGTCAGATCGATCTCCACGCCGGTCGCCTCCGACGCGCCGGCATTGACGATCCGCGACGAGGCGCCCGCGCTGCCCGCCTCGAACTGCGACACCTGCCGATCGTCGTACTCGTAGTAGAAGATCGCTGCGTTCAGGCGCAGGCGGTTGTCGAACCACTCGCTCTTGCCGCCGATTTCCCACGATTCGACGGTTTCCTCGTCGGCCGGTGTCTCGAAAGCGCTGGTTGTGGCCGCGCGGATGTTGAACCCGCCGGCGCGGTAACCGCTCGCGTATTTCGCATAGACCATGAGCGTGTCGCTCCAGTCGTAGGTCAACGTGAACGAGGGATTGAAATGATTCCACGAATCGTCGGCCGCCAGCGTCGCGAGCCCCACGTCGTTGAACAGGTTGTGCAGCGTCGTGGCCTTGTCGTCCACGCTCCAGCGCAGCCCGAGAATCGCCGTGAGCCGCTCACTCAGGCGGTAATCGAACTGGCCGTAGACGGCCCACGCGTCGTTGTCGGTCGCATACTCGTAGTCCGGCGCCGTCGTCAGCACCACGCTCTTGCCGTAGCATTCGCCGGCGCACAAATAAGCCTGCGTGTCGGCGTCCAGCTCACCGAAGGCGAACAGCGCCGGAAACGCAAAGCGCTGCGGATCCCGTTGCCGCCCCTCTTCGTGGAAATAGTAGACACCGGCGTTGTAGCCGAAGCGCTCGTCGAACAGGCGGCCCACGAACTGGAACTCCTGCGACCACTGCTCGTGCTCGTTGAACCCCGAGGAGACGAACGCCGGTACCATGCTGCCTGCGGGAACCAGGCTGCCGTCGAAGTCCGGCCCCAGCACGTCGGAGCCGTCGGTGAGAAAGTCCCCGAATGCCTGGCCACCGTAGCGGTTGTCGAATTCGCGCCACGACGAGATCGACTTCAGCATCGCCGCCCCGAGGTCGACACTCACCGTCAGCGCATGCCCGTCGATCTCGAGCGTCTGGTCCTTGCCGTCTTCCGCGTACGGCAATTGCCCGCGCCGCCGTGGCGCGGCGGCCGCCGCCACCTGCTCGTAATGCGGACCGCCGAGCATCACGTGCAGCGGGCGCACATGGCTGATCTGGCTGAGGTTGGTATTGGAGTCCTGCTGGTAATGGTCGTAGACGTAATCGGCCGTGACCGTATCCGAGGGCGTCCAGCGCAGCGCCGCGCGCCAGGCCTGCTGATCGTACTGGCCCAGATCACCGCCGGTGATGCTGCTCCTGGCGAGCCCCCCGCGCTCGCCGTGGATGAACGACAGCGTGGCGGCGAAATCGCCGAAGGCCCCGGTGTCCAGCGAGGTCGCAGTGCGCAACAGTTCCCGTTCACCGGCCGTCAGCTCCTGGGTGAAGCCGAACTCGCGCCGCGGCTTCGCGGTGACCACATTCACCGCGCCACCGGTGGTGTTGCGGCCGTACAGTGTTCCCTGCGGCCCACGCAGCACCTCGATGCGCTCGAGGTCGACGACCTCGAACGCGGCCGCCGAGCTGCGACCGAGGTACACCCCGTCGACGTAGATCCCCACCGTGGGATCCACCGCCAGCGACGGCTCGGCCGACGCCACGCCGCGGATGCCGATCGCGTAGGCGTTCAGGCTGGCCGGGGTCTTGTCCATACGCAGGTTCGGCGTGTAGGCCGCGATATCACCGCTCTCGATCACGCCGAGGGCGTCGAGCGTGCCGGCATCGAAGACCGAGAGCGCGATCGGGGTCTCCTGCAGGGACGCCTCCACGCGCTCGGCGGTGACGATGATCTCCTCGAGGCCACCGGCGCCTTCCTGGGCGCTGGCGTGCCGGGCAGCAAGGGCGGCTGTTGCCGCCGAGATCGCGATTGCCAGAAGTCGTGCCCGAGTGCTGGATCCAATCATCGTGATGCTCCGTCGAATCGTTATCGGTAGATGTCGGGTGCAAAGATACATGACGACCGCCTTGTATGCAAGACAGTTGTCTTGTTGGCAAGACCGCTGTCATTTCGTAGACTGGCAGCCTCTTGCGCAACCCCGAAAGCCGCCCGGCACGACAACAGGACCGTCCGATACCGCATGCAACGTGCACGCTTTCCCAAAGTCGCCGACACGGCACACGAACGACGCACCCACATCATCGAGACGACCGCGGCACTGATCGCCCGCGAGGGTCTCGCAGGCATCTCGGTGCGCGTGGTTGCGGAACACGCCGGGTGTTCACGCGGGCTCGTCGAACACTATTTCCGTAGCAAGGCCGAACTGCTCGAGGCTGCGAACCGCTGGGTCAACGAAACCTACCTCGCGCGCGTGGCGGGGGCGGTAGGTGCACTCGGTGGTCTGGCGGCGCTGGAGGCACGGCTGCGCCACCTGCTGCCCTACACCGGGCAGGTACTGGACGAGTGGCGCGTGCGCCTCGAGTTCTGGCGGCAGACGGGGACGAACTACTCCGCGCTCGCGGACAACAACAACGAAGCGTTCTACGCGGCGTACGCGCAGATCCTCGCGGACATGCGGCACGCGCGGGCGCACGGTGAAATTCCCGAATCGGTGCCGGTGATCGAAGCGTCCGAACTCGTGCTGCTGCTCGTGATCGGCATCGCCACCGCCTGCGTCGGCAACGAATTGTTGCGGCAACCGCGGCCGCTGGACCGGCGGGTCGAGATGATCCTCGGCATGCTCAAGACAGGCGCCCTGGGAGCGCTGCGCGTGGGTGATCCCGAGATCGAGTACTGAAATCCGCGCGTGATCAGATCACCCCGATCCGCTGGGCGAGGCGTGCGGCCGGGATCAGCAGCCGCCGGATGACCAGGTGCTGCTTGCCCGTATCCTCGACCGGCCGCGGCTGCTCGAGCGGGAACGGCAGACGGTCGAGGCGATCGGCGGCCAGCGCACCTGCGAACAGCATGCCGAGCAGCGGCGCCATCAGGTTGCCCCAGGCATTGAAGTGCATCAGCCCGAACACGCCGTCCCCGAGGTCGAACACGCCGGGAAACTCGGCGTCGCGCAGCGCCACGCGCCCGGTCCAGTAATCGTCCATGCGGATGTCCATCTCGCGCGTTTCCGGCCAGGTGCGATGGATCCACGCGAGGTGGCGCGCGAAACTGCCTGCCGCATCGTCGGCGCGGGACGCGCTCGGGATGCTCGAGACGATGATGCGCCCGTGGCGGTCGACCACCAGCGGATTCAGGTCGACCGGCTCCTGCGCCAGCGTCGCGCCACCGGGCATCACCAGCGCGCGCGCCTCCGGCGACAGCGGGCAGGTCGAGATCGCGTAGGCCGTCAGCGGATAGAAATTGTCGGTGAACTGCGGGACGATCGCGGTCGGGTAGGCGTTGGTGCAGAACACCACGCGGTCGGCGATCACCGTGCCATGCGCGGTCGCAACGCGCCAGCGTGTCCCGGCCCGCGACAGCGTGAGCGCCTCGCTGTCGCCGAAGACACGCGTACCGCGCGCACGCGCGGCGGCGACCATGCCGTTGGTGAACAGGTACGGGTTCACGCGACCGCCGGAACGGTACAGCACGCCGCGCGTGTAGTAGCGCGAGCCGGTCATCGCTTCCATATCGGCATCCGCGAGGTACTCGATGCGCTGCCCGTGTTCGTCGCGCCAGTACACCGAGGCGGCCTTCAGCGTGTCGAACACACCCTCGCGGTTGGTCGCGTGCAGATAGCCCGCCTGCGTGGCGTCGCAATCGATGCCGTGGCGGCGCGCGAGGTCGAAAGTGATGGTGTGGTGCTCGCGGAACACCTCGAGAAATGCCTTGCCTCCGTCCGGGAAGCGCTCGCACACACTGCGGTCCTTCAGCGTCGGCAGCACGTGCCCGGCGTTGCGCCCCGAGGCGCCCCAGCCCGGCTGGCGCGCCTCGAGCACGATCACGTCGACGCCGGCCTCTGCGAGGTGCAGCGCCAGCGAACTGCCCGCAAGGCCCGCACCGACCACGACCACTGCGGCGTCCAGCTCGCCCTGCAGCCGGGGATGACCCGGCAGCACACCGCCCGGTGCGGTCCAGCCGCTGCTCGCTATCGGCGTTGCGCCCGCTTCGTGGGCCTCGGCGCCCGCTTCGCCAGCTGCCACCGCGCTGCCCGCAGCGCCCCGATCGGCCGCATCGCAGCCGGCCAGCAGCGAGGAGCCGAGCAGCGTAACGGACCCCCCGAGAAAATTGCGTCGTTTCATGGTCTTCGCTTCCCGCGGCGGATGGTAGGTCACGAGGCGCAGTGTGGGGGCATACGGATTCACCGTGCCAGTACCAGATGGCACCGGCCGGCCTATCCCAGCAACGCCAGACTGCGGTGCACCAGCCGCACCAGCTCGCTGCGCGTGCCGATGCCGGTCTTCGCGTAGATGCGTTTCGAGTAGCTGCGCACCGCGGACTCCGCCACCGCGAGCTGGCGCGCGGCGGCGGCCAGCGAAGCCCCGTCGGCGAGCAGCAGCGTCAGGCGAGCCTCCTGCGGCGTGAGCCCGAACAGCCGCTCGACCAGTTCACGCGACGACTGGCGACCGGGATGCAGCGCCTGCAGCGGCTGCGCCGGATCGGTGAGGTAGACGACCACGCACGGTGCGTGCGCACCGCGGAACCAGCGCGCCTGCGTCAGCGGACGCACCAGCACGCCGAGCGCCGGCCCTGCGGTGTGCCCGAGTCGCAGCAGGTCCGCACGTGGCACGGCATCGCCATCGATCGCGATCGTCGCGGCGGAGCGCAACGCACGGTCGAGTTCGCACTGCACGCCGGCACCGTCGGCACACAGTCGCCCGTGTACGATCGCCAGTCCGGGCCGCGCCGCGAGGATCGCCGCCGCCACGCGGTTCGCGCGCAACACGCGCAGTTCGCCGTCGAGCAGCAGGGTGCCCAGCGCGACGTGTTCGATGGCGTCCTCGTAGGCAGCGCACTCGGCCGCACGCGAGCGTTGTGCCGCGTGCAGTGCGAGAGCGCGCGCCAGGTGCGGCTGCAGTGTGTCGAGCAGGCCGGTGTGCGCGGCACCGAAGGCGACGCCGTGCGTGCGCCCGCGCACGATGTCGATCCAGCCCTGCATCCCACCTGGTTCCGCAAAGCCGGCGCGCAGGCAACTGCCGATGCCCAGCGCGGCCTCGAAGCGCGCGAACTCCGGGCTGCGCGGGGCCGCATCCAGCCGCAGCACCTGCCCCGGCCTCACCAGTTCGAGGCGGAACGGGTCCTCGTGCATGAAGTCTCGCCGGTATATCGCCTCGACGGCGGCCCAGTCGGTGTGATCGGAGGGATCGCGTGCCATCACGTAGATGTCGCTGACCCGCCCCCGTGGATGATGCAGCGTGACCGCGACGTTGCGCGCCTCGAACAGTACGCGCAGGCGCTCGGCAAAACCACGCCACGGCTCCTCTTCCAGCGGCCCCTCGTAGAGCGCACCGACCAGTTCGAGCAATTCGCCGGTCGTGGGAGGGAAGATGCCGGACGCGTTCATGCGGCGCCGTCGTCGGGCTCCCGTGGCGTGCCATCGTCCGCTCGGCCCTGTTCGACCGTCGCCACGCAGCGCCGGTAGCGGCGCACCACCTGCAGCAGGTTCCAGCCGAGCCAGCCGCAGGCGAGCGCGAACGCCAGTCCGGCCGGGAGTGCTAGCACCGGCAGCAGTGCGGCGCCGGCGAGCAGCACCACCGCCAGCACGTGCGCGAGCCACGGCCGCCGGGTTTCGTCATCGCGCAGGAACTGGTTCATCGACGGCACCCGCGTCCGCGCCAACTGCTGCAGGTGCAGCCAGGCGAGGAACGGCACGATCTTGCACAGCATCCCGGCGATGAACGACACGAAGCCGCCAATGATCAGCAGCACGCCGACCAGCGGTGCCCACGCCGCGTGTCGCGCGAGCGCGGGGAACAGCGTGGCGCTCGCGACCATCGCCAGCGCGAGCACGCTGGCCACCAGGCCGAACTGCCAGTACCGGTACGTTGCATCGGCCCTGGCGCGCCGCCGTTGCGCCTGGAGCTTCAACGTCAGCCCGGCGAAGGCGATGCCGCTCGCGGCCAGGAACACCTGCGCGAGGCGCACCAGCCACGGCGGACCGAAGGTCGCCGAGGTCCCCCAGACGACCAGCGCCCCGAGCACCGCCAGCGGGAACGCCCACGCCGGCCGCGCCGGGTATCCCGACGTGAGCTGGAACATCGGCACCACCACGTAGGCCACCGCCGCGAGCAACACGCCGGCCCAGCCGCCCAGCCCCCAGCCGGCGTGCAGATCGGTGAGCGCCACAAGCTCGAACGGCCACCCACGCGCCAACGCGAAGGCGAGCAGGATACCGAGCAAGGCGGCCACACCCAGCGCAACATAGGCGAGCTTGAGGCCACGGATGGTCGGACTGGTAGAGCGCACCCGGAACACCACCACCGCCGCACCCAGGAACACCGCGATCCCGACGCCGAGCAGCAGCGCCCCGGACTCCAGCGCGAACCCGGAGCCCCAGCGCAACCCGCCCGCGAGCAGCAGCGCACCACCCGACAGCAGCGGATGCACCACGCGCGCGACCAGCAGCGGCCGGCTCAGCGAGGCGCCCGCCACCACCGGCAGCACCTGGATCGAGGCGCCGATCATCGCCTGCAACATGAAGCCCGCGGTCAGCAGGTGGGTCAGCGCGAGCGCCGCGGGACTCCAGCGCGAGGCGAGCGCATCGCCGCCGTCGAACGCGAGCAGCAGTCCGGCCAGCACGCCGAACAGCGGGGCGGTGAGGAAAAAGCGCAGCGGCGCGGCGAACGGCGGCGCACTGTCGAAGGACAGCGCCGCCCTCATGCCTCACCGTCCCGCGGCGCTGCGCCGCCGCAGGTGATCAGGATGTCGAAGGTGCCGTCGGACAACAACTCGGTGCGCCAGGCGTGCCCGCCGCGGGCCAGCGCCCGGTACAGCGGATGCGGCTCGCGGAACAACCGGAGCAGCAGCGTCTCGCCTGGCTCCAGCATGCGCAGCATCGCCATCGTCGCCTCGAAGGGTTCGGGCGGCGCCAGGTAGCGCGCGTCGATCACACGCGCCGGGCGCGGCGTACTCACGGCACTCCGATTTCGCCGGCGAGGCGGCCTTCGAGCGTGCCGTCGCCACCGAGGTGCTGCTCGCACATCGGATAGAGGATGTTCTCCTCCTTCATGTTGTGCTGCTGCATCATGATCAACAGCGTCTCGGCAACGCCCAGGTAATCGTCGCCGCGGCCGCCGTCGAGGGCCTCGGCCGCCTCGTCCATCAGCGCGCGCATTCGCTGGTGCTCCATGCGCATCACCTGCGTCGGGCCGCCGGTCATGCCGGTGCGTTCCTCGAAGGCCGGGAACAGCGTGCCTTCCTCGCTGCCGAAATGCGCCAGCATCGCGGCGTGGAACTGCCCGAAGGCCTCACGCGCCGCCGCGAGGTCACCGCGGCCGGCCGCCTGTTCGGCGGCGGCGAACAGATCGTCGCAGCGACGATGGTCATCGGTCATCAGGTTGCGGATACCGCTCATGCTCACTCCCGTAAAACTCCATCCCGTACCGGCCGGCGCCACCGTGGCAGTGCACGGTGGCGCGATAGGTTACGCGAATGAACCGGGCATGTCTCGCGAACTAGAACTCCCAAGCCAGGTCGATTCCGTACGAGCGCGGTTCACCGAAGGTAGCGAGCTGGAACACACCGAAGGACATCGCGTGCCCGAAGTACTCCTCGTCGGCGAGATTGCGCCCCCACAGCAGCGCACGCAGTTCACCACTGCCCAGCGGTATGCCGGCCCACTGCAGCGAGGCACCGACCAGTTCGAAGGCGTCTCGCCCGGCCCAGCCGCCACGAACGGCGAAGGCCGATTCGGCCTGCCAGTGATAGTCGACCCTGGCCGACAACTCCCCGACCGTCACACCGGGAAGCATGTATTCCAGCGCCACGCTGCAGGTGTGCTTCGGGGACGCCGCGACGTCGCGGCACGCGGAAACGTCTTCGGTGAGGCCGCCGAACAGGTTTCTCCCATCGCAGGTCTGGGTATCCAGGAATTCCTCGAAATCGGCATCCAGATAACCGTAACTCGCGGTCAGCGTCAGCTCGTCCATTCCAGATCGCGGGCAGCATCAGTGCATAGGCAGGGCTCTGCGGACCGCTCGCCAGCGCATTCAGCGCCAGCACGTTGTTCTGCGGCTCCTGCCGGTCCCACCCCTGCTCCTTGAAATAGTACACGCCGACGGCATACTCGAGCCGGTCTGCAAGGGCATCGCCGACCAGCTGGAACTCCTGGCTGAGCTGCCACTGTTCGTGGCGCGCGAACGCGTCGAGGATTTCGGATCCGCGCGGCATGAAGCTGCGCAACGGCTGCACCATCGCACCGAAGCGATTGGCATGGTTGACGGACGCGCCGTAGTCGTAATAGTTGCGGCTCCGCAGTTCGCGATGCGACGAGATCGACTTGAACTCGGTCGACTCGTCGATATCCCAGGTCACCGTCAGCGCATGACCACCGACTTCGTCGTCGATCCCGCCGTTATCCCCCGCAGCCACCGACAAGGTGCTCCTGCGCGAAGCATCGGCGTAGCGCGCAAAGGCGGGCGCCGTGGTTGCTCACCCAGCCGCCCCGGTCCGACCGCAAATAGGAGGCGCGCGCCGCCACCGTGTCCGATACCGGCACGTTCAGCGTCGTTTGTGACAACCACAGATCACGGTTGCCCAGCGACACCTTCTGACGGAACGCGAGCTCATCGCCCGGCCGCGTGGTGATCATGTTGATCGCACCGCCCGTGGTGTTGCGTCCATAGAGCGTGCCCTGCGGGCCACGCAGCACCTCGACCCGCTCGAGATCCGCGATGGCGGTCGCCAGCCCGGAGGCGCGGCCGAGGAACACCCCGTCCACATAGATGCCGACGGCGGCGTTCGAAATCGGCGTGTCCTGCAGGCTTTCCTCGCGCTTCTGCGCGGTCACGACGATCTCATCGATTCCCCGGTCCGCCGGACACGCCGCGATCCGCGGAAGCTGGCGCTTCGGGATCGGGCGCGTACCAGATCGGCGAGGTATAGGCACGTTCGCGCGTGACCCGCGCCACGTCCGGGGCCAGTTCGACACCGAAGTACTCGGCGTCACGCACCGGCCAACGCGGCGTCGGGATCTCGATCACGCGCACGTAATAGAACGCCGATTCGTCGGCGTGGAACTCGGGGTCCTGCCATGCGGCAACGAGTTCGGCCGCGCCGATCGTGTTGCGGTAGTGCATCCGTCGCGGATCGACGGTGCTGCCGACGGACTCCGGCGCCGCCCCCGGCCGGCGTTCACCGGCAAGCGCGACGTCGTAGACCTTCTCGTGCACTTCGCCGTCGCTCGCGTACCAGCCTTTGACGATCTGGATGCGGTCCAGATTGGCGCCGTCGGGGTCCTTCTGCGCCGCGACCATGAACCGCGGCACGGCACCCGATCGCGGCGCCGGCGGCAGCACCGCCCCCATCGGAACACCGGCGCCGTAGCCGCGCGCCACGAAATCGGAACCGCGCGCATCCTCGTCCGAGAACTCCCAGCCGCCGAAGAAGCGCACCGCGATCCGCGGCCCCGTGGTCGCGTACGTTTCCTTGCGCTTCATCGCGGCGAAGATCGCCTCGCGGGTATTTTCCGTGGCCCACACCGCCGCATAGCCGGACGCCGCCAGGTCGGCGTTCGACACCGTCAGCGCCTCGCCGCGAAAGAACGGCGTGCGCGTGCGCTCCGCGGATGGCTCGCTGGCGACAACCTTGCCCCAGAAGTCGTTCTCGTCGACCGCCGCGATGCCCGTGTGTGCATCGGTCGATCCGATCATTCCGAAGCGGAACGGATTCACGCCAAGCTCACGCTCGTGACGCAAGCCGAGCTTCAGCGCCGGACGCGCGTACTCGTACTGCAGCATCCACGGTTCCTTGCGCTTCGAGAACAGCAGGTTGCCCTTGTCCCAGGTCTCGTAGTCGGCGAAGGCATCGCCCGGCGAGAGCAGCGGATGCGCCTCGCTGTCACCCTTGATCTGCGTGACCTCGAACAACGGTTCCCAGCGCGCACGCCGCGTCGCGTAATCGGCGGTGAACGGCCGGCCCCGCATGTCGACCGGCTCGAACATGCGGCCGTTGCTCGCGTTGCCGTTGTGCGGGATCGCGATCGCCTCGCCGCCGGTGCGCCGTTCGTAGTTCTCCAGATAACGCCAGAGGGCCTCCGGATCCTGACTGTCGAAGGCCGAGAAGGCCCGCATGCCGTGCATTTTTTCGGCACCGTCCCTGAACACGACCACCCGATGCAGGTTGTCGATGTCCGGCATCGACGACCATTCGAAGCCGGCGAACGCAGTGAACCGGCCCGGCGCGTCGTGCCGATCGGCGGTCTGCGCGACCGCGAGCCAGACCTGCTCCGCGAAGGCGTCGTTGCGCAGCACTTCCCGGTTGGGCATGAACGATTCGACCATCATCTCCCGCACGAAGCCCGCGGCCTCCGACGCGCTGGCGATCGCCTTTGCCCCGTCGTCGCGCAGCAGGCGATGCCAGCGCCGGCCGACCTCGTCGGTTAGCAGCAGCGGATCGTCGGCGAGCAGCCCCAGCGTCACGCCCATGTATTCCGCATGGTCCGCCACGACCAGGAAATCCAACGGGCGGCGCAGCCTCACGCGCATGCCGTTGTCTGCCGTGACCGGC
>WBZY01000880.1_pt1 | contig 19046 bp, 13 predicted proteins | sample 5204191 | NCBI WGS metagenome assembly WBZY01 (sample SAMN12344363, study PRJNA552823) | activated sludge metagenome | biome: Activated sludge suspended growth; feature: Anammox Sidestream; material: Wastewater; isolation source: activated sludge from anammox sidestream of wastewater treatment...
TGGTCCCCGTTCGACCGCTTGCGGGCCGTGCCTGGGCGCTGATGTTACATTGTTCCATTAGCAGCATCGGATGGACGAGATCAATCGGGGCCGTGGCGGACTTTCAGAGTATCGCTACCACGGGCCACACTCGACGCCGCGCCGCGCGTCGCGTAGCGGCGATCACGAATGCGAGAGGGAATTTTTCCCGAGCGCCATCGGGAAGTTTGCCTTGCCGGACCAGGGGTTGTGGCAACCCGGCCACTGAGGCTAGGGGCAATCGCTCGATCGAACCAGATCGGGAACTCTGTGCATTGACGGTGCGCCTTCGACGCAGCCTAACCTCATGGCGAACATTAGCGAGCCGCTACGGGGCGCAGCCTTCCCTGTACGGCCAACGGGCAAGTGGCGGAGGCAACTCCGCGGTCGGGATTGAGGACCTGGGGACGATGAAGAAGAGTGCGCTTTGGGGGCTGTCAATCGCAGGTGCCGCAGGGCTGTTGGCGACGGTCGCGACCGCCCAGCAACCGCCTGCGACAGGAGCAGCGACTACCCCTCCGGCGGCTCCGGCACCAGCGGCTTCGACACCGGCACCCCCCACCGAGCCTGTCCCTCAAGCGCCGGCAACGCCACCGTCCGGACCGCAAGTCAATGCGCCGGCGAGTGAGCAACCTGCAGGACAGAGTACACTGCCGCCGATCGATATCGTCCAGCCCAAGCCGAAGCAGCCGCAGCCCGTCCAACAGACGCGTCCGGCAGCGCCGAAGTCACAGCCCAAAGCGAAGGCTGCGGTGGCACCGCCTCCTCCTCCGCCGCCCTCGGAAGTGGCATCAGAGCCCGTGGACCCTGGTCCAACCGAGGTCCTCGCCAATCCGATCTACGGCTCGCCAGCTGCCACTGGTGCGGCGCGGCGAGCCTTCCAGGCGGCCACGAGCCCCATCAATCCGGCGAGCATCACGCCCCAGAACCTCGAGGGGTTCTCGAGTGCCGCGACAAACGTCTCTGCCGAGAAGCTCGCCGAGCAGCAGCCGCGCAATATCAACGAGGTGTTCACGAAGGTGCCGGGCCTCATCGTCATCAACGACGACGGCTCCGGCCACCATGGCGGCCTCGCCGCGCGCGGCTCGCCTGCTCGTCGCTCGCGCAAGATGCTGGTGATGGAGGACGGCCACCCTGTCAACCTGGCCCTGTGGCTCGACCCGTCGGTGCACTTCTTCGCGCCCGCCGACCGCATCGAGGGCGTCGAGGTGCTGCGCGGTACCATCATCACCCATGGACCCAACAACAACTTCGGCGTGGTCAACGTTCGTAACCTTTCGCCCTTCGGGCCAAACGAGACAATCATCAGTTCGGCCATCGGATTCACGCAGAACAAGGCAGGTGACTTTGTCGAGACCGACGATGACGAGGCCGGGGTCCGTGTCGGCAAGTCGCAGTGGGACACGTCGGCGAAGTGGCACGGCCATACGCGCCAGACCGCGGGAAATGTCGGCCTCGTGTTCTCCTACTCGGGCGAGAACGTGCAGGGCACATGGGACACCGAGCGGCTGCGCTTCCACGATTTCTACGGTGCGATTGGCTGGAAGGGTAGCGACAGTGACCTTACCCTCTCGCTGACGCACACACGCCAGCGCGACAGCTACGACGAGCTGAATCTCACCGGCCAGGAGGAAGAGGAAGGCGGCACGCCGGGCGCGGTAGAGCGGGCCTTCTACCGGCTCAAGCACTGCAAGACGTGCTATGCGCCGTTTTCCGGGTTGGACACCTATTACGGTGAGGTGTGGCGCGGGCAGATGGTCCACAACCTCTATATCGACAAGGACACCACGCTCACCTCGCGGCTCTACATGGGGCAGCATCGACGCGACCGCTACCAGAACATCAGCGCCGAGGTTGAGTTCCCGGCGGACGACAGCCGATTGCCGATCGTCGATCCGGCGACAGGCGAGGTGATCTTCGCCGAGGACACGATGTTCGGGCGTCTTCGCACCTTCCGGCACATCGGCGCGGAGGCGCGGGCCGAGTTCGCAAACCGGCCGTTCATTGCCGGCATGACGCAAACCATACAGACAGGATTGCGTTACGAGTACCAGGACATGACAAACCGGAATTTCCTGGGCGCCGAGGGTGAGATCCTGAAGGACGGCGACAAGACAGGCACGACGATCTTCGATCGCTCGCTCAATGCGAACGCGGTGTCGGGCTTCCTGCAGACCTCGATCAAGACCAACCCGAACTTTACCATCACCCCGGGCGTGCGCTTCGAGTGGTACGACGTCAAGCGCCGCAACCGCGTCGTGGCGGGCGAGGAGAGCGAGGCGGAGGAGCAGGAGCCGGTCTGCGACAACCCGGTGGTGTTCCCGGAAGGTTGCCTCGAGATTGGCGACATCGATTTCGATCCGGCGAGGAAGCGCGAAAGCACGTCGAGCTTCCATGCATTGCCCGGCATCTCCTTCGCCTACACGGGTCTTAAACGCACTACCGTCTTCGGGGGCTACAACCGCGGCATGTCCACCGCCGTCATGCGCAACGAGGACTTCCCGACGCCAGACGAGATCGGCGACAACTTCGAGCTTGGCATCCGCTCGACCGCGATCCGAGGCCTCGGCATCGAGCTCGTCGGCTTCCACCAGCGCTTGAGCGACTTCCAGTTCGGCTCGTCCTTCACCTCGGGCGCCGACCGCACGTTCGGCCGCGCCGACAAGGTCGAGATCAACGGCTTGGAGCTGGCAGGCCGGATCAACAGCCAGCCGTACACGGGCGGGTCCTACAACGTGTTCGCGGAGGGCAACTACACGTATGCCCGTGCGATCATCAAGAAGGGCCTGAACCCGGATACAGGAGAGGATTTCTCAGGCAACCACCTGCCGGAGGTTCCCTTCCATGTCGCGGCTTTGACGCTTGGCATCCAGCAGACGACAGGCTGGAAGTGGGACGCGAGCATGACCTGGACGTATCGAGGCTCGTTCTTCACCGACGAGAACAACACGCCGTTCGGTGGCGATCTCGAAGGCGAGAACGGCGAGGTGCCGTCGGTGTGGTTGCTTTCGGCACGTGCGAACCTTCACATTCCCAACACGGGCGCGAGCCTGTTCATCTCTGGCGACAATCTGCTCGACAAGTTCTACCTGTCCGACCGCGAGGATGGGTTGAAGCCTGGCATGGGCCGTACGATCTGGACGGGCTTCAGGTACAAGTTCTGAGCAACACTGATCGGGAAACACGAAGGGCGGATGGGCCGGGCGGCTTGTCCGCCCTTCGACTTTCGTACATTCTCCGCGCGAAGCAGGGAAAAAATCCCATGCGCGCGGGGGAAATATGCCTATCGGAGTTCGGGAGTACCTCTCGGCGGCTTGGGTGGCTTTCGCGCTGCTCATGCTGGCGGTGGGTGCCGGCAGCGGTGCGCTTGCCGGTCCCGCCGTCAACCAGTTTGAGGTCAAGGATCTCTCCAACGAGGTGGGCGAGCTCGAGTTCCAGAGCCAGAACGCACACGTCTTCGGTCATCCGCGACGCAAGGCGTTCGAGGCTGCCCCGGGCGACTTCGAGTTCGACACGAACTCCCTCGTCAAGCAACGTCACGCCCTCGAGATGGAGATGACGCTGTCGCACTTCCTGCGCATGCGCGTCGGCATCGAGTACGAGAGCGAGCGGCTGGACGATCCAGAGACGCCCGCCCGCGCCAACGATTTCTCGCAGCTGAAGTTCACCGAGGTCGCGATGGAGGGTGTCCTCATCCTGGTCCCGGTGAAGAAGGACGGCATCGGCTTTGGCGCGCTGGTGGAGTATCAGGCGCCCGTGGCGGAGGCCGACGAGGCCGCGACCTTGTTCATGGGGCCCATCGTCGAGGCGAAATGGGGCGCCTGGGATTTCGTCGCCAACCTGTTCATGGTGAAGCATCTGGGCGGCGGCGAGCGGACCCCGGCCGGAGTCGTCGGGCGTGACGAGAAGTGGGATTTCTCCTACGCCACCCATCTTCAATACAAATACTCCGACGCGTGGACCTTCTCGCTGGAGGGCTATGGAACCGTCGATCGTCTGGGAAGCTCAGGCACCCGCAGCGACGAGGCGGTCCTGTTCGGCGACCACAACCAGCATCGCCTCGGGCCTGTCGTCTACTACACGTTCAAGGCGGACAAGCTTCGGGACCGTCCCCCTGCGCGCAGCGGCAGCCGGATGACGCCCGTCAAGGCCGGAGACGATGATGGGCCGGTCGGCAAGGGCGGGGACGACGACGAGGGAACCTCGGTGCGGATCGGAACGGGGGTGCTGTTCGGGTTGAACGAGAACACACCGGACTACAGCCTCAAGTGGAGTGTCGAGATCGAGTTCTAGCTCGCCCCGTCACGCGTCTCAACCGCAAGCGTGAGCTACGCTTTTCGACGCGCTGCTGGCGGATCGGCGCACGCTCATGCGATGGCGATCCGCGAGCCTGTGAGAAAGTCGGGCCAGGGTCAGGCCCTGCCGCTAATGGGGTCCAGGAGGTGCGGGGCCGTGTGGCGTCATGCAATCACTTGATCGCACCGGGGTGATATGAGGCCTTGCACTTCGCGTTGAGCCGATGCAACCATCCGCCCGGGATTTCGGACTGATTCCGGACTTCCCAGGAATCGCTTGTGGCGGGGCAAGCGCGCGCGTCGTCCCTCGAAGTGCAGCGACAAGCATTGCAGCGACATGGGACGAGAAGCGCCCGGGGAAGCCATGGCCAGCACCGAAGAACCGCGCAAATCGTTCCTCTTCTCGTTCGGAATAGACCGGCTGGGGCTCGTTGCATTGCGCGCACCCTATCTGTCGGCTGCCGTGATCGCGCTTCTGACCGCCCTGGCGGTGCTCGGCGTCCTGAACCTGAAGGTCGATGATTCGCTGTCCGAGCTGTTCCGGACCAACACGCCCGAGTTCCGCCAGTACGAGGAGATCGACCGGCGCTTCCCCTCGAGCGAGTACGACGTCCTGATCGTCGTCGAGGGCAAGGACCTGCTGAAGAAGCCTCAGCTCGAGGCATTCGGCAACGCCGCTCGGGAGCTCAACCTGACCGATGGCGTGCACGGTCTCGTCTCCATGCTTTCCGCGCGCGACAAGCCCGATGCCAAGGGCTACGCCCCGCCCCTCGTGCCCGACGAGCTTCCCGACGGGGAGGCTTTCGGCAAGATCATCACGGCGCTGCGCGAGAACGACATCGTCAAGGGGAAGTTCCTCTCGGATGACGGGCAGCTCGCCCTGATCGTCATCGCACTCGACCGCAAGGTGGTGGAGGAGCAGTCGGCGCGAACCGTCATCGGCATGGTCAACGAGTCGACGGCCAAGGCGCTGGAAGGCTCGGGCCTCACCTACAAGCTGACCGGTGCGCCTGTCATGCAGCTCGAGATCCGCAACGCGGTGGAACGCGACCGGCTGGTCTACAACGGGCTCGGCTTTCTCGTGGGCATGGTCATCGCGTTCCTGTTCTTCCGCCGATTGTCGCTCACATTGATCGCGGTCGCCGGTCCCTCGATCGCCATTCTGTGGACGCTCGGCATCATCGGCGGCCTCGACTACAGGCTCAACCTCTTCATCAACGTCATCACGCCCCTGATCCTGGTCTCGGGCTTTTCCGACTCCATGCACCTCGTTTTCGCGATCCGGCGCGACATCCTGAAAGGGGTGGATCGTATCCAGGCGGCGCGCAACGCGGTGCTCGATGTGGCGCCGGCGTGCCTGCTGACGGCGATGAACGCCGCCCTTGCGCTGCTATCGTTCAGCTTTGCCGAATCCGCGCTGATCCGCACGTTCGGACAGGCCGCGCTGCTGGCAGTCGCGGTATCCTACATTGCCGTTGCCGTGGTGGTTCCGACGTTGGCCGCGATCCTGATCCGGCCGGAGCCGGGTGCGCGGCCGGGCGCGGAGGAGGACGAGACCGGCGGCGTCGGCATCCTTCAGCGCGTGACCGACACGATCGTTCGGCGCGTAAGTCAGCGCCCCGCCCTGTTCACGGTGCTCGGCATCCTGGCCGTGGTTCTGACAGGCCTCGCCTATACCAAGCTCGTACCCCAGTACCGGCTCGCCGATCAGGTGCCAGACAAGGAGCAGGCGCTGGCCGCCACCGGGCGCCTCGATCAGAAGCTGACGGGCGCCAACCCCATGCACGTGATGATCCAATGGAAGAAGGGCCAGTCCCTCTATGATCCCTCGACGTTGAAGGTCATAGAGGAGGCGCACAAGGTGCTCGAGACCCAGGCCGGGCTCGGCAACGTCTGGTCGCTCGACAGCCTGAGACGCTGGCTCGCCGAGGCCGGCGACACCTCGATCGAGACAGTGAAGAAGTATGTCGGCATCCTGCCTGAGCACCTGACGCGGCGTTTCATCGACGAGACGCAGACCGCGGTGCTTGTGACCGCCCGCCTGCCCGATATCGATGCAAGCGAAATCCTGCCCGTCGTCGAGAAGATCGACCGGGCCCTGGTTCCGGTCCGCGCGGCCCATCCCGACTACGAGATCGCCGTGACGGGGCTGCCGGCGATAGCCGCGCGCAACTCCGCCAAGTTGATCGGCGAGCTCAACTGGGGGCTGGTCGGCGACATGTTCGTCATTTTCATCTTCCTCGGCATCGTGCTGCGCTCGGTGCTGGCGGGCGTCACTTCGGTTCTTCCCTCGCTGTTCCCGATCTTCGCGACGGGGGCCCTGCTGTGGGTGTCGGGCGAGGGCCTTCAGTTCGCCTCGATCATCGCCATTACGGTCGCCTTCGCGTTGGCCATCGATTCGACGATACACTTCCTCAACCGGTTCCGGCTGGAGGAGGATCGGCTTGGCGGCAAGGCGGGGACGGCGCAACAGGCTCTGATGCGGACCGTGCACCACATCGGTCCCGCGGTCGTTCTGACGACGATCGTCCTGGCGCTGGGGCTCGGCGTCACCATGCTGTCGCATCTGCCCTCGCTGCGGCAGTTCGGCCGTTTGACCGCGGTCTGCCTGTTCGCCTCGCTGATCGGCCAGCTCGTCATTCTGCCGGCCACGATTGCGCTCTACCGGCGGTATATTCCGCGCAAGGGCTGATGCCGGCCCTGACATCCGGATCCGGGAGGGCGTCGTGTCATCCCGATCGCAACTCGATGGAGTATTCGCGTGTTGGGTCGCTTCCTCCCGGCCATCGCCCTTCTCGCCGTTCTCACGGCAGCGCTCTCCGCCCGGGCCGACTATGCCGCCGAGCAGGAGGTCGAGAGGCTCGGCACCGCGCTGGGCGATTTTGATCTCGCGCGCCAGACTTGCCCGGCGCTGGCGGTCGTAGGTGCGGCCGTCCAGGCGGAGATCCAGCGACTGGGAGGCGAGCGGCTCAACGCCGATGCCGTCTTCCAGCGGGCGATCCGGCAACGCTTGATGACCGGTCAGCAGGATCTGCGCAAGGAGGGTCCGGTCGAGTACTGCGAGGGCCTCCTCAAGCGGTACGGGCCGGAAGGGACCGTCCTCAAGGGCGTGATCAAGAAGAAGTGAGAGGCCCCGCTCTCGTGGCGATCCAGAGAGATTGGCCTTGCGTTGCACGCGTGTGTGCGGCTAAGCGCATGACCCGATGACCGGGCCGATCCGGCCGACCGAAATAGAGTTGAACGGGAGTTCTCCATGTTCCGCAATGTTCGCGCCGCCACCGTGCTGGCGCTCGCCGCGTCTTTCTGCCTCGCCCGCGCCGCTGCGGCACAGGAATCCGTGACCGACGATCAGTTCCTGGATGCCGCCTATCAGTATTGTGCCAACGTGGACAACCGCGACGTCCGTTCGTGTGACTGCGAGCGCAAGCTGATCAAGGATCGCGTCATTCCCGAGGACAAGGCGATGGCCTACTGGTACTGGACGGACAAGGAGAAGTTCAAGACCGAGTACGAGAAGCGCTCGAAGGCGGACCCTGCCTGGCAGCCGGGCTTCAGCGAGAGGTTCTCGAACCTCGGTGCGCTCATCACCGCCGCCTGCACGGTGCGGGCGCGATAGGGGACGCCGATCGCGCCCGGCTCAGCTACGGCGCGTCAGGAAGCGAAGCTCGCCGAGCGAAAGTCGCGGCGAGCTTCTTGCTTGCCCCGCCGTATCGATCTCGCGCATCGCCGTCGTGATGGCAGCTGCAACCTTTTCTAGGCCCGGCACGCGCTTCACATCGTCCTCGATATAGGCAAGGGTCTCGCGCACGGTCGCGAGGTCGATTTTCTGGGCGGGCGGACGGGAACGCGATAGACGAAACACCTTTGGCCTCCACCGGGCAAATTCTTAAGAAAGGCTTAACAGAGCCTGTACGCTTCTCATCGCAAGAATTGGGCCGGGCTGCAAGACGGGTCCGCACGTCCGGCCGTGTCCCAGATCGGGACAAGCCGCAGTCCCGCGTCATCCATGTGCCTGAGCGTTTCCTTTACCCCAACCGCCGACAATCCTTACGGGGAAGGTGGATAGGCTGCGGCGCCAGCGCGCCCGGTATCCAGTCATTGGTGGAGTTGGGCGCGTGCCGAAGAATCCGAGTGTGCTGATCATCGTCGAGAACCTGACCATGCCGCTCGACCGGCGCGTGTGGCAGGAGGCGCGCACGCTACGCGACGCAGGCTATACCGTTTCCGTCGTCTGTCCCAAGGGCGGCAAGCACACCGCGCCCTACGAGCTTCTGGAAGGCATCCACGTGTTCCGCCATCCCCTGCCCATCGAGGCGGACGGCGCGCTCGGCTATGCGCTCGAATACTCCTGGGCGCTCGCCTGGGAGTTCGCGCTTTCGGTCAAGGCGTATTGGAAGGTCGGGTTCGACGTGGTGCAGGCCTGCAATCCGCCAGACCTGCTGTTCCTCATCGGCGGCTTCTGGAAGTACCTGTTCGGGAAACCCTTCATCTTCGATCACCACGACATCAACCCCGAGCTCTACGAGGCCAAATTCGGCAAGCGCGGCGTCTTCCACAAGCTGCTGCTGAAGCTGGAGCGGGCGACCTTCCGCACCGCCGACGTGTCGATTGCCACCAACGAGACCTTCAAAGCGATCGCGGTGGAGCGCGGTGGCATGGCGCAGGACCGCGTGTTCGTGGTGCGCTCCATACCCGACATGTCCCGCTTCAAGCGCGTCGCCCCGCGCGAGGCGCTCAAGAACGGCCGCAAGCACCTCATAGGCTACGTCGGAATCATGGGCGCTCAGGACGGCGTCGATCTGCTGCTGGAAGCCATGTACGAGATCGTCCACACGCAAGGTCGTCGAGACGTGCAATGCGCGATCGTCGGCTCCGGTACCGAGCTGCCCGCCCTACAGGCGCTCGCTCACGATCTCGATCTCGAGGACTACGTGACGTTCACCGGGTTCCAGTCCGGAAGGCCGCTGATGGAGAGCTTCTCCACCTTCGACATCGGTGTCATTCCCGATCCCAAGAACACGTACAACGACAAGATCTCCATGAACAAACACTTCGAGTACATGACGCTCGGAATTCCGTTCGTGCAGTTCGATCTCGTCGAGGGCCGAAAGATCGCGGGCGACACCTCGCTGTATGCCGCCGAGAACAGCCCGGTGGATCTCGCCGGCAGGATGGTCCACCTGCTCGATGACGAGGCATTGAAGGCCTCGCTTGGCGCCGCAGGGCAGGAGCGGGCGAAGTCGCTGCTTCGCTGGGAAAGCGAGCGTGCACGCCTACTCGCAGCCTACGACCTGGCGCTCAATGCACCCGGCAAGGCCACGGCCACGGGCGCGATGCCTGCGGCGTCGAACTAGGCCACAGCCCAGGCTTTGGAACCTTTAATCGACTGACAGTGCGGCGCGCTTCTGCGCCCTCATGCGGCCGGCCGCGCGATAAGGCTGCGCCAGACGCGGGCCCTGATCTGCGCTCTGAGGCCGGGAGCGGCGGCAATACATCCGATGGCAACGGCCATGAGCACAGTCGAGGTGGCAACGAGTGTTCCGAGGAGGTCCTGTCCTGCGATCGTCACCGCAACGGCGATGGCGGCCAGCGCGACCGGCACGAGCATGAGCGCACGCATCAGGAATCCGATTCCAAGTCCGCCATCGAGTTTTTCCAGGCGCACGGCCACGTACACCAGCGACGCGATCTCACCAAGAGACCCCGCCGCTGCGACGCCGGCAATGCCGTACCCGTGAAGTGCGGCCCCTGTAGCGGGCAACAAGGCACACGCGCGGATAAGGCCGGCGATCAGGAAGGGTCGCGTGTCACCGTGCGCCATCAATGCCATGCCCGGCACGGCCTGCAGCATCCGAACCGCCCACATCGAGGCGAGCCAGCCCGTGACCGCTCCCAATCCCTCGTAGTTCGGCCCGAACGCCACGCGCACGAGGACGCCGCCAGCCACGATGAACGTAGCGAGATATAGTCCCGCAAACAGCGCGGTCGCTTCGCTGAGCAGCTTGAACCGCTGCGCGAATGCCCGTCCGTCGCCGCGAGCCTGCGCCAGCAAGGGCAGCATCAGCGCATGCCCGGTCTTGGCGGCAATCAGCCCTGGCACCATGGTCGCCAGGAAGGCTGCCGAATAGACGGCAAGCGCTTCGATTCCGAACAGATGGGCAATCAGCGCGCGATCGGCGTGGTACACCGCGAGCAACGGCAGGGCGCTGGCCAGGATCGGCCATCCGAACGCGAGGATGCGCCGTCCAACGCTCCTGTCGGTCGCGAGGTGGTAGGGCGTACGCGCGAGAGCATGCGAGGCAAGAACGGCGGCGACCGCCTGCAAAATGGAGAGCCATATGACCGCGGCATAGCTGCCCGTCAGAGCGAGGGTGACCGGGGTGGCCGCCAGAGCCGCTGCTTGCGGCAGTACCTCGACGACGAGCTGGGGGCGGTTGTCGAGCCGGCGCTGGAACAGCCGATAGTCGAGGTGCAGGAACCCCTTGATGACCGGAACGATTGCAATGGCCTGGAATGCCCAGGCGGCATCGGGCGCCGAAAGAAAGTGCGCGACCGGATCCGCCGCGAGATACAGCGCGATACCGGTCAGTAGCGCGCGCAGGACGAGGAAGGTGTGCGAGGTGCCGATCACGCGCGGCTCGGCGCCATCGTCCGCCTGCACGATCAGGCGGTCGGCGCCAAGATCGGTCAGCATCTCGACCATCTGGAGGGTAAGCGTGATTCCCGCCGCGATGCCGAAGTCGCCCTTCGACAGCCCATAGCCGATGAGCGCGTTGCGGAGGAAGGACAGCGCCTGACCTGCAGCCAACCCCGTGAACAGCAATACCCCCTGGCCAGCGACGCGCGCGGCGAGCGGGCCTGCGGGATTTGCCACGTCGGTCATGAGCCTAGCCTGTGGTGGCCTTGTTGTCGGCGGAAGGTGAGGTCCAGCCTTTGGCACTGGGCAGACGCCGCGAGATCTTCGCAAAGGGGGCCTCTGCGAGCCGGCCTGCCACATAGCTCAGGGTGTCGCCGGCGATGCGCACGAGACTGCAGGTGGTCTGCATCCAGCGCGGCCGCAGTGCATGGCTCCACTTGGAGCGGAACGCCGCCTCGGCTTCGTCGAACAGACGGTCCTTGCGGCCGCCCGAGAGATGCTCGAGATGAAAATCGATGACGTAGGCGGTGTGTCCCATGATGTCGGCGGCGAGGCAGATGTCAGCGCCGTAGAAGTGAAAGCCCGTGAGATCGCCTGAAAAGCCGATGCGGGCATCGCGCCGGACGATGATGAAGTTCTCGTCGAGACTCATCACCCGGACGGGAAACTCTCCAACGCTCTGGTCGCGCCCGTGAGGGTCTGTGATGCGCAAGGCGAGCTCGCCGGGCACCACGCCGCCCGCATTGCCGGCAAGCGCCCAGTAGGGGTCGATCCGGTGCAGGTTTGCAATCAGCGAGTCGAGCTTCGCGCGCCCGTCCTCGATGAGCTTCACGTCCTGGTGGCAGAGGATGACGTAGCGGCCGCGCGCGACATTGAGGATGGCGTTGAGACCGCGAAAGGCGCACGTCTGCTCATCGCCCGTGTTGTCGATGAACAGGTATTCGGTCGTGTCGTCGCTGAACCCGCCTGCCGTGAACGAGGCCCGCATGCCGGAATAAAGGGCAGGGTCGGTCACGAGCGTGCCGATAGTGTAGCTCGGCTCAGGTACAGCACAGATGACGGCCTGGGGGCGCATGACGCGCGGGGAGGCATTGAACCGGCTGGAGGAGGGAAACGTTCTCATGGGATGTGATGCTCAACTGAGATGAGGCTGGTGATCGAAAGCTGGGTCCGAAGCGCCGGGTGTGTTCGTGCCGCGCCGAGCAGCCGGATAGCCATGCTGCCACTTTTCCCGCTCGTTCCAGATCTCCTGCCAGGTGCGCGCTGCCGTGCAGAGGCGTTGGGAACCGAGAATGGGCGCCATGTTCGCGAGGAAGAACCAGCGCGACATCGGCCAGAGCTTGTGCAGCAACAGGCCGAGACGCCGCGTGCCTGGAGAGAAGTGGCGTTCGATCAGGCTTGCCTTGGCGGCCAGCAGCTTCACCATTTTCGCCGTGCGGGCGCGCTCGGATGCGCCACCGTAGTGAATGATGGTGGCGTCGGGGGTAAGCAGAGGTCGTGCACCGAACCGGCGGGCCCTGAGGCACAGGTCCGCTTCCTCGCCATACATGAAGAACAGCGGGTCGAAGCCCTCCAGCCGCTCCCAGTGCTGGCGCTTGATGAGGAAGAAGCAGCCCGAGACGATGTCGACCCGTCTGACGCAGTCACGCCGCCATCCGCCATAGGCTTCGCCGTTGAAGATCTCGGAGCGCGGAAAGACGCCGGTCAGCCCGCTCGCACGGCAGAACAGGTTCCAGGGCGTCATGCGCCCCCAGCAGGAGGAGGCATTGAGCGCATGATCTGCAAACAACGTGCGCCCACCCCAGATTCCGGCGTCCGGCCGCTTCCGGGCGAACGCGACGAGGCGGTCGATTGCGTGATCGAGCACGACCGTGTCGGGGTTGAGCAGCAGCAGGTACTCGCCCTCCGCGTGGCGCGCGGCAAGGTTGTTGGCGCGGGCGAACCCGAGGTTGTCCCTGGAACGGATCAGCCGCGGCTTGCTCGGGTGGTCGGCGATGGAATCGGCCGAGCCGTCATCGGACGCATTGTCGACAACGATGAGCTCATAGGACGCCTCGCGCGTCTGCGCCACGACCGAGTCGAGCGCGGCGAGCGTCATCGCGCGCGTATTGTAGCTGACGACGAGGATCGAGACGTCGAGCGGCTTCTTTGAACGCATGAACCGGACCCGTGGACAGAGCAGAGCGCGCCTTGCGGCCCCGGGGAAACCGTTCCGGAGACGACGATCGAGGGTAGCGGTGCAAGGCTAAGCCGGGGTTAAGCAAGCAGGCGACTCGGCGGGGTCGTGGATGCGATCTCCCTCAATGGAAGATTAACGGCGCTGCGCTACCAGTAGAAGGTCGGCGGCGGCTTGAATGAGGGGCACGGCACATGGCGGTCGGAGAGGGCGGGCTCGGCGGGAGTTTCGACGGCATCATCTGCATCGGCGGCGAGGACTGGTGGTACCACAACCGCGGTCATTTCGATTTCCAGATCATGCGCCGGATCGCGCGCAGCTGGCCGGTGCTGTTCGTCAACTCGCTTGCGGTACGCATGCCGAACCCCGCGCGCGACCGACATTTCGTGGCCAAGGTCAGCCGCAAGCTGCAAAGCTTCGCGCACGGAGTGGTCAACGTCGAGAACAACTTCTGGGTCTATTCGCCGGTCTCGGTGCCGGGCCCCGTCGGGCAGAAGCTGTCGGGCTTTGCCCTGGCTCCGCAGATCCGGGCGGCCGCCCGCCGCGCGGGGATCTCCCGGCCGTTGGTCTGGATGCATTGTCCGGCAGGCGCAGCACTCATCGGCAAGCTCGCAGAGGTTGCCACGGTTCTGCAGCGCACCGACCGTTTCGAGGCGTTCCCCGAGGCGGATCCCGCGGTCGTCGGCGCCCAGATCGCCGAGTTGAAGGCGCGGGCCGATCTGACGGTCTACTGCAACAGCCACCTGATGGCCGAGGAGCAGGGCCAGGTCCGCCGGCAGATCCTCGTCACGCACGGGGTGGATTTCGAAATGTTCGCCAAGGCCGGAGCCAGGACCCCGCGCGAATTGCCCGAGGATGTGAAGCGCATCCGGGGCCCGCGGGTCGGGTTCGTGGGTGGCATCGACGCCCATACCTTCGCACCGGAGATGTTCGTCAAGACGGCGGCGGCCCTGCCGAACGTCTCGTTCGTTCTGATCGGCGGTTGCTCGCTGCCCGAGGACTGGTGCCCCTGGCCGAACGTCCACCTCCTCGGCCGCAAGCCCTATGAGGCGGTCGCCTCCTACATGGCAGCGATGGATGTGCTCGTCATGCCCTGGAACGACAGCGACTGGATCAAGGCCTGCAATCCGATCAAGCTGAAAGAGTACCTTGCCGTCGGCCGGCCGGTGGTCACCACCGATTTCCCCGCGCTCGACGGCTGGCGCGATCTCGTGTTCGTGGCAAAGGGCGGCGCTGAGTTCGCGACCGCGATCCGCACCGCGCTGGCGAGCGCGCACGATGCGGAAGCCGCCCGTCAGCGCGTCAGGCCGGAGAGCTGGGATGCGAAGGCCGAGCTCGTGCGCCGTTCCATTCTCGAGCTGGGTCTGGCGTTCGAGGGTTCCGCCAGCGCGACCGCGGATCGCGCGGCGGGTCTGGCGGCTTCGGCGGGCTGACGCCTCGCTAACGAAAGAAGGCCACGGCCAAACGCCTTCATCCCGCCCGCACGCCGGTCCGATCGTTCAAGAAGACAGCATCGATCAAGCCATTGCCGGGGCGCTGCCGGGATAGGCGGGATGCGGCACAGGTACCGCAGGCCTCAGCGCTGCTGTCCGCCCGGGTGCAGCCGCTCGCGGCAGCGCCCTCACCGCGAGCTTCTGCTTCAGCGGGTCGGCCAGCCATCCGCCAAGCCCCAGGAAGAAGAAGAAATAGGCATGCAGCACGTTCCAGTAGTGGACCGTGCAGCCGATGAGGCAAAGCGCGATCAGTGACATCATCCAGCCCATGCCGAGAAGGTGGACGTCCCTTATGCGGCTCTTGATCCCGCGCCTGGTGACGGCGCGCGCGAGCAGCAGCACTGCCAGTGCCAGAAGTACGAACGCGGGAATGCCCATGCGCATGGTGACCACCAGCCAGAAGGCGTCGACGGTCGAGGAGATCATCCACCACGGACGCTCCCAATCGGCCAGCCCGATTCCGAGCCAGGGATTGGCCCACACGTTGTTGAGGCCGTGCTCCCAGATCTGCAGGCGGTAGAACCCCGTCCAGCTGTCGATCGTCATGCCCGTGGCGATGAAGGCGATCGGTGATCGCGTCGAGACCATGTCGGCGCCGATATAGAGCCCCGTAAGAATGGCAAGCGTGATCGAGAGGCGCGAGGCCACGCCGCGCGTCACCCGCTCCCAGACCAGCATTCCACCCTGCAGGCCGAGGCACAGCAGGGGCGCCGACGAGATGCCGAGGAACGTGGCGCCCGTCAGCAGCACGGCGCGCTTGCGCCGGTCGTTAGCGCGGCGCTCGGCGTACCAGAAGAGGGCGAGCAGGCCGGCGCAGAAGGTGCCGTAGTGTATCGGATGATCGAACAGGCCGTAGGCGCGGGACAGCCCGAGGCGTGTTTCGACCGCGGTCGGGTGCACGTAGCCGGTCAACGACCGCAACAGATCGTGGGTGAAGATCTGGCCGAGCAGCGTCTCGGGAAGCGCCACCAGGGCTGCGGCGATGATGGCCGCCGCGATCAGCTTCAGCGAGGCACGGAAGCTTTCGATGTCGCGTATGTAGGCGCGCGCGACGAGATAGCCGCCGAAGCTCTCGAGCGCGAGCGAGCCGCCGTAGACGATCCCTTCCTTGCCGCCGGTGTGCTGGTAGAACACCCACACCTGCCAGACGGCGAACATTATGAAGAGCCAGTCGAACGCGCGAACCTTGAGCCCAGGGCCGGCAAACAGCCGCCAGAGCGCGAACGGGAACAGCAGGATGAGCGAGATCCTGTGCGGCGGCAGGCGCAGGCCCTCGACGTAGAGGGACAGCTCCGTCGGACACAGGAAGCTCAGGATGACGAAGATGATGGGCGCAGGCGCGCGCTGCACGGCTCGCTTCATGGGGCTTCCTCGTTCCCTCAATTCCGTCGGGGAACGCCTGTCTTCGCGATGCCTCCCGCCACTTTGCTCGATTGCCTTCCCATGGGACCTTGCGCCTGTTTCAGTAGGCGTTCTTGCCCGTCAGCACGACCCAGAATGTCTTCACCAGTATCTTGAGGTCGAGCGCCAGGGACCAGTTGTTGATGTACTCGATGTCATTGCTGACACGTGCCCGCATCTTGTCCGACGAGGGCGTCTCGCCGCGGAAGCCGCGCACCTGGGCAAGTCCGGTGATGCCGGGCTTCACCTGGTGACGGCTCGCGTACTGCTCCAGCATCTCGCCGTATTGCTCGTCGTGTACGAGCGCGTGGGGGCGCGGACCGACCAGTGACATCTCGCCCTTCAGCACGTTGAGGAGCTGGGGAAGCTCGTCCATGCTCGTGCGACGCAGGACGCGTCCGACGGTCGTTACGCGCGGATCGTCCTTGGAGACCTGGCGAACGTCGCTTCCGTCCTCGGTCACCGTCATCGTGCGGAACTTGTAGATCTGCATCACGCGCTGGTTGAGGCCGCGGCGGCGCTGCACGAAGAACACCGGTCCCTTGCTCTCGAGCTTTATGGCAAGCGCAATGAGGGGGAACAGCGGCAGGGCAAGGATGAGGAGCAACGAGCCGATCGTGTAATCCTCGATGCGCTTCAGCGTGGGCGCCCAGTCGGCGAGCGGCTTCTTTTTTACGTCCATCAGGCCGACCGGACCGATGCTGGAGACGCGGTGCTGGGTCTCGCGCTCGACGAGATCCGATGCAATGTGGGTCACGATATGAACGCTGACAGGCAGCTGCTCGAGCGTGGCCGTCACCGCGGCAATTCTCTGGTCCGCGCCCTGGGGCAGTGCGATGACGATCTGGTCGATCTCGTCGTTGCGGGCGGCGGCCTGCAGCTCGGCGAGCTTGCCGGCAACCGTCAGTCCTTCCGGATTGATGCGATCCTGGCCCATGCGGTCGTCATAGACGCCAACGAAGCGGATGCCGAGGGCGGGGTTCGAGAGGTAGTCGTGCACGCGGCGGGCAATCGCGCCGGCACCGAACACCGCGATGCGCTGGTCGAAGCGACCTTTCGCGACGAGCTTGGCGAGCAGCAGGTTGGAGATCCAGCGGTTGAGAAGGATGAGCGTATAGCTGGCCGACATCCACGACGCGTACCAGACCCACAGGTGCGCGTTCTTCAGGACGTGCGGAAGTCCAAGGCCGACGACAGCGATGAGACCGATCGATAGCGCGCCGAAAAGCCGGCCCGGATTGGTCGGGAAGTCGTGCATCTTCGCGGTGTCGTACATGCTCCAGCTGCGCAGGCACAGATTGACGATGATGGCTGCGGCGAGCGCTGATTGAACGATGAGGAGCCAATCGACCTTGACGCCGCCGTAGGTGGCGTAGATCCAGGCCGGGAGAATGGCGCCGAGCTCGACGGCGACGATGTCGAGCAGTCCGACGATGTCGGCGGCGACGTTGCGAGACCAGCGCTGCTTCGATCCGGGCTTGCTCTGGAGCGAGTCAAGGCTGGGGGCAGGAAGATCGGAAACGTTGATTGCTGCTGAAGTGGACATCGTGGCTCCCCGACGCACTGGACGCTGATGGTCCAGTCTACAAATCACCTCGAGTAGAACCGATCAGATTGAATTTTTGCTGAATTTCGCAAGGGTTACGCAAGAAATCGTGCTTGACGAAATCACGCCGCCTGTCGCGTTCCGGGACGCGACGCATGGGGCTGCGCCCGCACGACGCCGAGGCTGTCCTCGATGGTTTCCGGCGCAACCTCGCAGAGCGCCACACCGACCACCTTGCCGCTGTTGGGGCCAAGCAGCTTCAGCGCCTTCTTGGCGAGCGGTTTTGGCGTCTGCCGCCAGGTCATGAGGAAGATGATCTGATCGACGTGGTCCGCGATGATGCGCCCGTCGATGACGGGTAGCAGCGGCGGTGCGGTGAGGATGATCGTGTCGAACTGCTGACGCAGGCCGTAGAGGGCGGCTGGGAATGCCGGCGAGGAGAGCAGCTCCGGCGCGGAGACGTCCGCGGGCATCGCCGCATTGGCCGGCAGGAAATGGACCGCTGTGCGCTGATCGCGCAGGATCCCCCGCTCGACGGGTTGCCCGTGCGACAGCGCCTCTGCAAGACCGAAGGTTCGCTGGCCGCCAGCGAGATGCCGCGAGAGGCCGGCGCGGCGGATGTCGGCATCGACGAGCAGCGTTCGGTTGCCCGTCATGGCATAATGGTGGGCGAGGTTCGAGGCGACGAGGTCGCCACCTTCCCCCGGCAGGCTCGATGCAACGAGTATCACGCGCGAACGGCGCCCTTGGCCTGCAAGGTCGATCTCGCGGCGCATGTAGCGTATGGCGTCCGCAAACAGGCTGTGAGGCTCTGCCAGGACGAGTCTCAGCGCCCGCAACCCGTCGACCGGGGGCTCTCCGGGCTCGTTGAGGCGCGGCAACGAGGACAAGTGCGGCGTCTCGAGCAGCGGCTGCACCTCGTCGGGACTGACGATGCCCGGCGTCATGAACTCGAATGCAAGCACGAGGGCAAGCCCTGCGAGCAGGCCACCCACGGTGGCCAGCAGCACGATCTGCTTTCGCTTGGGCGCGGCAGGGAACAGCGGCACGTCGGCCTTCTCGATGATGCGCGCATCGGGGAGCTGGAGGCTCTGTGTCTCGGCCGTCTGCTTGTAACGGGTGAGCAGCGCCTCGAACAACTGCTTGCTGGTGGCCGCGTCCCGCTCGAGCTCCTTGAGCGATACGCCCGCCTCCTTTGAGACGATCTGCTGCTGCTTCAACGCGGCGAGACTGGCCGAGAGCTGGCGCTCCCGGTCCTCGGCGACGTCGAGCTCGTTCTTGAGGTTCATGACGAGACGCTCGACCTCGGCGGAGAGCTGCGATTCGGCATCGTTCACCTCGGCGCGGATCTTCTGCATCTCGGGGTGACGCGGCCCGTACTTGGTCGCGAGCTCCGCCTCGTGGCGCGTTGCCTTGCCGAGCTGCTCCTTCAGGAGCCGGACCGTGTGGCTCTGCAGAACGTCGGCGATGTTCGATGTGG
>WBZY01000882.1_pt1 | contig 19017 bp, 18 predicted proteins | sample 5204191 | NCBI WGS metagenome assembly WBZY01 (sample SAMN12344363, study PRJNA552823) | activated sludge metagenome | biome: Activated sludge suspended growth; feature: Anammox Sidestream; material: Wastewater; isolation source: activated sludge from anammox sidestream of wastewater treatment...
CGCACCGGCGAGAAGGTGCTCGCGGAGGCCACCACGGTGAACAACGTGCTTCTCTTCACGACGTTCCAGCCGCTGCCCCCGTCGGGCACCGACCCGTGCTATCCCGCGAACATCAACCGCGCCTACGCAATGCGGGCGGATACCGGCAAGCCGGCGCTCGACTTCAACGACGACGGCGTGACGGACAACGCGGATGTCTCGGTCGACCTGCGCCAGAGCGGCATCGTCGGCGACATCACCGTCGCGCTGATCCGTCAGGCGAACCAGGACCCGCTCTCGCCGCCCTCCTCTCCGCCGACCGCCTGCCTCGCGGGCGTCGAGGTGCTGAGCAAGTGCGTCGGCGCAGGCGGCACCGTCCGCACGTTCTGGCAGCGCGACGATGCGCAGTGATCACGAGGAGCCCTGTACCATGCGACCCAGACAACGCGGTGTCACGCTGATCGAGCTGCTGACGGTGATCGTCGTGCTCGGGATCCTCGCGTCGATTGCGGTGCCGAGCTATCGCAACTACCTGATCCGCGCGCAGCGCACGGAGGCGACGACCGCGCTGCTGCAGTTGCAGGCGGCGCAGGAGAAGTTCTACCTGCAGAACAATGAGTACACCGACCAGGTCGCCGCAGCGCCGCCGGCGGGCCTCGGGCTCATGGCGACGACCGAGCGAGGCTTCTACGACATTGCCGTGGCGCTGGGTCCCGACAACCAGTCGTACACCGCCACCGCAACTCCGGTCGCCGGTGCCGGTCAGGCCGACGATACGCGATGCACCGGGTTTTCGATTTCGGACACCGGGTATCGCGGTTCGACGGGCCCCGGGGGTCGCGATTTCTGCTGGCGCTGAGCAGCCCGCCAGCCAACCTCCATCGCACACACACGCACCGCCGCTACAATGCGGCGGTGCGTTCGTTCCTGCTCCTGCTGTGCGCGTTGCCCTCCGTTGCGCTCGCCGTCGACGACCTGAAACTCGCGACCTGGAATCTCGAGTGGCTCATCGCGCCCGAGGCCTTCGCCGCGCTGCGCGGCAGCTGCACGCCCTACGGCGTGCGCCCGCCCGGCAACATGCGCGCCATCCCGTGCGACGTCGCCGCACGGCTCGATCGCAGCCGCGCCGATTTCGGGGCACTCGCCCGCTACGCGCGCGAGCTCGACGCGGACATCATCGCGCTGCAGGAAGTGGACGGCGCGAGCGCCGCGCGCCTCGTGTTCCCCGGCTACCGCTTCTGCTTCACTGCGCGCCGGCATGTGCAGAACACGGGCTTTGCGATCCGGCCAGGCATTCCGTACCGCTGCGGCCGCGACTTCACGGCCCTGTCGCTCGGCGACAGCGTGCGGCGCGGTGCGGAGCTCATCGTGTATCCGGGTGAGCCGCGCGAGCTGCGGCTCTTGTCCGTGCACCTGAAATCCGGCTGTGGCAGCCGCCTGCTGAGCGATCGGCGCAAGGAATGCGCCGCGGTCGGCCGGCAGACGGGGATCCTCGAGAGCTGGATCGACTCGGAGGCGGCGGCCGGCCGTCCGTTTGCCGTCCTCGGCGACTTCAATCGCAACCTCGTGCGCGATATCGGGCCCGCCCGCTCGGAGACTGGTGCGAGATTGCGTCTGTGGCCCGACATCGATGACGGCGACCCGCCGGAAGCGGACCTCACGAACACCGCCGACGGCGCCCGCTTCGTCAATTGCGCGATGAACCAGACGTTTTCGGGCTATATCGACTACATCGTGCTGTCGCGTTCGCTCGCGCGGCACCTCATTCCGGGCTCGTTCGACCGCGTCACCTACCGGACCGCGGACGCCGTCCGCCGCAAGCTCTCCGACCACTGCCCGGTGTCGGTGCGCCTGCGGCTGCCTGCCGACAAATCGCCGGGCAATTAAGTTCACTCGTATTTGGCAAACGGGCCGGGGCAGGCATAATCGGCACAGGGGCCATGAAGACAATCGAAGAAGAGCGCATCGAGTTGGAACGCCGCCTGCACACGAGACACCGGGCACGCACGACCGTGTACATCACCGTTCCCGGGGGGCGCAAGCGGCTGTGCAAGGCGATCAACCTGTCGGCGACCGGCGTGTTCATCGAGACCACCAATCTCGGACTGCGCAAGGGCCAGCAGGTCGGTCTCGCGTTCGCGATCAACCTCGGCCCGATCACGAAGCTGCACCGGCGCACCGCGACCGTCGCGCACGTCTCGCGCGGCGGCACCGGCCTCATGATGGACGCCTACGCCGCGCGCTGAGCGCCGCCGGCCTCTGCCTGCTTCATGGACATCAGCGCACTCGCCGCGCTCGTGCTCGGCATCGTCGAGGGTTTGACGGAATTCCTGCCGGTGTCGAGCACCGGCCACCTGATCCTCGCGTCGAGCGCGCTCGGGCTCGAGGGCGCGAAGGTGCTCGCGTTCGAGATCATCATCCAGGGCGCCGCGATTCTCGCCGTCTGCTGGGAATACCGGGCGCTTCTGTGGCGCACGAGTCTCGCGCTCGGCCGCGACGCGGGCGCCCGGCGCTTCGCGTTGAACGTGTTCCTCGGCTTCCTGCCGCTCGCACTCCTTGGCCTCGCCTTCCAGGACGTGATCGAGGAGCGGCTCTTCCGCCCGGTGCCGGTGGCGCTCGCGCTCGTGATCGGCGGCATCGCGATCCTGATCATCGATCGGCGGGCCTCGCACCCGACGCTCGATGCAGTCGAGGCCGTGCCGGTGCGTACGGCGGTGCTGCTCGGCCTCTGGCAGTCCCTGGCGCTGATCCCGGGGACTTCGCGCGCAGGAGCGACGATCATCGGCGGTGTCGCGCTCGGCATGTCGCGGCGGCTCGCGACCGAGTATTCGTTTTTCCTCGCGATCCCGACCCTGATCGGGGCCACGGTCTACAAGCTGTACGAGGAGCGCCACCTGTTCGTCGCCGAGGACGCCCTGCCGTTCGCGATCGGCGCGGTCGTCGCCTTCGTGACCGCGCTGCTCGCGGTGCGCGGCTTCATCCGCTTCATCAGCACCCACAGTTTCACCGTGTTCGGCTGGTACCGGATCGTCTTCGGCCTGGTCGTTCTGTTCGTCGCCTGGTAGGCGTACCATGGCGCCCCTGCCACAGGGGGTATGCCATGAGAAGAAGGACCTTTCTCGGTAGCGGCGTTGCCGTACTCGCCGTATCCGCCGTCCCGTGGCGCCGCCTCTACGCGGCGCAGGACGTGCCCGCCGTATCGCGCACCGGTGCCGCGATCACGTTGCCCGCATCAGACATCGCCGACCTGCGTGCGCGGCTGCGCGGCGGGCTGCTGCTCGCGAGCGATGCGGGATTCGACGCCGCGCGGCGCATCTGGAACGGCTACTTCGATCGCCGGCCTGCGCTGATCGCCCATTGCGCCGGCGCGGCAGACGTCAGGCACGCCATCGAGTTCGCCGCGAGCCACGACCTCCTCGTCTCCGTGCGCGGCGGCGGCCACAGCATTTCGGGCCAGTCGGTCTGCGAGGGCGGACTGATGATCAGCCTTGCGGGCATGCGCAGCATCCGTGTCGATCCGGAATCGCGGACCGCGCGTGTCGAGCCCGGCGTGCTGCTCGGCGAGTTCGACCGCGAGGCACAGGCCTTCGGGCTCGTGACGCCGGCGGGCACCGTATCGCATACCGGTGTCGCGGGCCTCACGCTCGGTGGCGGATTCGGGCGCCTCGCCCGCAAGTTCGGCCTCGCCTGTGACAACCTGCTGTCCGCGGATCTCGTGACGGCCGACGGCCGGCTCGTGCGTGCGAGCGCCACCGAACACCCCGATCTTTACTGGGCACTGCGGGGCGGCGGCGGCAATTTCGGTGTCGTCACCTCGTTCGAGTTCCGCCTGCACCCCTCGCCGCCGGTCCTGCTCGGCGGGCCGCTGGTCTTTCCGTTCGCGCAGGCGAAGAGTGTCCTGCGCGCCTACGCCGATTACTCCATGACCGCCGGCGACGACGTCTACGCGGATGCCATGATCATGACGTTGCCCGACGGGCAGCGCGCCCTCATGCTCGACACCTGCTACGGCGGCCCGATCGAGGACGGCGAGAAGGCGCTCGGCACACTGCGCCGCTTCGGCAAGCCGATGCAGGATGCGATCGCGCCGACCCCTTATGTCGTGCTGCAGACGCTCTCCGACCAGGCGCTCGCACCGGGCCGACGCTATTACCTGAAGGCCGGATTCGTCCGGGAAATTCCCCGTGACATGGGCGACGGCGTCGTCGAGGAATTCGCGAGCCTGCCGCCGACGGTCATCGCGATCTTCGCGAGCGCCGGGGGGGCCATCAGCCGCGTGTCCCCCACCGCAACCGCGTTCTGGCATCGCCCCGCGCGCTGGAATGTCGTCGCAGCCACGGTCTGGGACAACCGCGCGGATGACGAGGGCAACATCGCCGCCGGGCGTCGTGCTTACAAGACCATGGAGCCCTGGGTGAAAGGCTTCTACGTCAACGACGCCAATCTCGCCGAGCAGTCACAGGCCAATGTCGACAGCAATTACGGCGGCAACCACCCGCGGCTCGTCAAGGTGAAGACGCAGTACGATCCGCGGAACCTCTTCCACCTGAACGCCAATGTGGTGCCGGCTGCAGGGATCGAACCCGCGACCCCCTGATTACAAATCAGGTGCTCTACCAACTGAGCTAAGCCGGCGACGTCAGGGCGCGGATTGTACCGCGGTCCCGCCCGTCCCCGTGTCCGGACTGGCAGGCACGGCGGCTGCGGGCGTCGCCGCCGGCGGGGGCGGCACCTGCTGCGTCGTGGATGGGCAAGGCTTCAGTTCCAACTCACTCGTCCCGTCGCGGTTGAAGGCCTCAGCCTCCGCGAGCTCCTGCGCCGAGCGCAGCTCGAGATCGATCCACCAGCTCGTCCCGATGCGCAGCCGCTCGGTCACATCCGGCACGAGACCGAGCCGGCGCAGCTCGGCGGCGCGCCGGTCGGCGCGGCCGCGCTCGGAAAATATCCCGACCGATACGCGCCGGGCGTCGGTATCGGCGAGCACGCTCGCATCGGTTATGCCCGCGCGCGCGAGCCGCGCGAGCAGCCGCGTCTCCGCCGCGACATTGCGCTGCGGCGGCAGCGATACCCAGTAGCCCTCGGCACTGCGGGATTCCTCGGTGCGCTCGTGCACGCCATAGCCGCCGTCGCGAAAGGCCGCGGCGGCACGCGCCGATTCATCTTCGCTCGCGAACGGCCCGATCGAGCGGCATGCGATCTCCGCCCGGGACGGTGCGGCGGCCTTGACGACGGTCCTCGCCTCACCGGCGAGTTCGAGGCGCGGCACATCGGGCCGGGGCGAATCCGGCAACGGCGCGACCTCGGGCGTCACCAGGGTCCAGCCGAAGACCGCGAGATTGGCGGCGAGCAGGATGAAAAACAGCGTGCGCACGGCGCGAGTCTAACCGAGAGTACGGCGATTCATGCGAGCGCCGCGAGGCCGCGCAGCACGAGGTCGGGCACCACGCGATACGGCCTGCGCAGCCACGGCCGCAGCGCCTGCGCGCCACCGCCGGTCAGCACGAGCGCGACGTCGGGCCCGTAACGCCGCCCGGCCTCCGCGCGGGCGCGCGTGATCAGCGCGGCGATCGCCTGCCGCGAGCCCTCGACGAGTGCCTCGTAAGTGCTGCGCGCAAACAGCGTGGGCGCGCCGTGGCGATCACGCGCAGCGCGCGCGCGGATGCCGTGGGTGCCTTGCAACAGGCTCGCCACCATGAGTTCCGGCCCCGGCACGATGACGCCGCCGCCGTGCTGCCCGGAGCGCGACACGAAATCGATCGTGAGCGCGGTGCCGACATCGACGACCACCGCGGCGCGGCGCGGCGTATGCAGGTGATATGCGCCAATCACACCGGCCCAGCGGTCGGCGCCGAGTCGCCAGGGCTCCCGATAGCCGCAGCGCACGCCCGCGGCGCGCGCGGTGGTGGCGAGAATGACGACCCTCGCACCCGCGGCCCGCCGCAACGCCCGCGCCAATGCGCGCGTCCGGGACTTGCGCGCCACAGATACGAGATGGATCGCGTCGAGATGCACCGGCAGGGCGCGCAACAGCGCGGCGGGCGGCGTGCCGGGCCTTGTCCCCGGCGTCGCCGCATGCAGGCGCCCGATTCGATCCCCGTGCATCAGGGCCCACTTGATGCGACTGTTGCCCACATCGAGCAGCAGGATCCGGCGCCGCGCCGCGCGACCTGCGGACGTCGCGCTCATCGCTGCGCCCGCACGCTGACTTCGCCGGCGACGAACCGTCTGAGGCCCGCCGGCGTCTCGACGAGCAGCGCGCCCGCGGCGTCGATGCCGCGCGCGATACCGATTTCCACGGCGGCATCGCGCGTGACCGACACCGGCAGGCCTCGCAGCGCGTCGGCGTTGCGCCATTCGGCGGCAAACGGTGCGAGGCCCTGTGCCGCGAATCCGGGCAGAGCCGTGACGATCTCGCCGATGAGGCCTGCGGCCAGCCCATTGCGATCGACAGCGCCGCCGAGTTCCGCGACATCGATCGCCGCGTTGCCGGCCGCGGCCACCTGTGCGCGCGCCTGTGCCCCGAGCGCCACGTTGACCCCGATGCCGATCACGACGGCCACCGGGCCGGCGGATTCCGCACGCATTTCGATCAGGATGCCACCGAGCTTGCGCCCCCCGGCGACGAGATCGTTCGGCCACTTGAGCGCGAGCCCGGTGACGCCGCACGCCGGGAACGCGCGCAGCGCACAAACGCCGACGACCAGCGACAGCGCGGCCAGGTCGCGTGGCAGCTCGGGGAATGTCCATGCAATCGACAGGCACACGGCGCCACCGAGGGGTGCGACCCACTGCCGCCCGCGCCGCCCGCGACCCGCCGTCTGCTGTTCCGCGAGCAGTACGTGCGCTTCACCCGCCGGCGGCTCCCTTGCCGCGAGCAGTGCCGCATTGGTCGACGGCAGCGACCATGCGACCTCGCACCGCGTGATCCGCTCGCGCGCATCCGCGGGCAGGCGAGCCAGGATGCCCGCGCCGTCGAGCGGCGCGACACCGCTGACGCGGTAGCCTCGATTCGACACGGCCTCGACGGGTACGCCGGCATCCGCAAGCACATGGACAGCCTTCCAGATGGCGCTCCTCGTCACGCCGAACTCCGCGGCGAGCGCCTGCCCCGACGCGAACTCGCCATCGCCGAGCCGACGAAAGATCTGCTGCGCGAGCGTCGTCATCGTCCCCGCCCGAAGAGCCACAGCCGTCGTGCGCGCGGCTCCGTACCTGCACGCATGCGCGCGAGGTTCGCGCGATGCGTGTACAGCACGAGCACGGCCGCAGCGATGCCGAAGGCGAGCATCGGCACGAGCGGCGCGATGCGGCCGAACCACACGGCGATCGGCAGCGCGGCAGTCGCGACGATCGACGCGAGCCCGACGAAGCCGAACAGCACGGCCATCGAGAGCCACACACCGAGGACCACACCAAGTGCGGTCGGCGACAGCGCCAGCAGCGCCCCGACCAGCGTCGCAGCACCCTTGCCGCCGCGAAACCCGTGCCACGCCGGCCACACGTGGCCGAGCATTGCCGCAAACGCGCACGCGGCGGGCAGCCACACCGAGGAGGCGCCGGCGCTTCGCGCGACGACGGGCAATGCGGCCGCAGCCAGCCACCCCTTGCCGAGATCGATGACGATCACGCCGAGCGCAAACGCAGGTCCCTGCGTGCGCAGTGCGTTCGTGCCGCCGGCGTTGCCGCTGCCGAGCGTGCGGATATCGACACCACCGCGCAAGCGCCCGATCACGAGCGCGCCGCTCACGGAGCCGAGCAGGTAGGCCACGAGGCCGGTGGCCGCGAAAATCGCGCCGTCCGCGCTCACCGGAACACCTCCGCGAGCATGCAGCGCACGCTGCCGCCGCCCAGCCGCTCGATCGTCGGTACGGGGACAGGCAGCACGACATCGACGCACGCCGCGAGCTGCGCATATCGCTCCGGCGCGAGCGCCGCACGCGCAGTGGCCGACAGCGCGAGCACGCTCGAGTCGCCGAGCGCCTCGTCCCAGCTCGCGAGCTCGAGCAGGTTGCCTGCGAACGATTCGACCTCGCTGCGATCGAGTCTGATCACCGCACGCCCGCTCGCCGCGAGGCGCGCGAGCACGCGCTCGCGGTCGGCCCCGGCAATGCAGTCGGCACCGATGGCGGCGAACCGGCGCCCGATGCCCATCAGCACATTGGTGTGATAGAGCGGCACGCCGTCGCGATCGAACGCGTCGAATACCTCGGCCTCGTACCCCATCGCCTCGCACCATTCGGCCAGCACCCGCTCGTCCGTGCGCGGTGAGCGGCACGCATAGGCCACGCGCGCGATGCGGTCGAGCACGAGGCTGCCCGTGCCCTCGAGATAGCGGCCGTCGCGCTCGTGAGCCGTCAGGTCGAGCACGCGGTCGACCTGGAACCCCGTCGCCTGTGCAACCGCATCGATGATCCCGTCGCGGCGCTCCGCCCGCCGGTTCGCGGCCTGCATCGGATAGAGCACCACCGTGCCATCCGCGTGCCAGCTGACCCAGTTGTTCGGAAAAACCGCGTCGGGCTTCGGCGGCGCGGGCGTGTCCTCGACGACGCACACCTGCACGCCTTCGCTGCGCAGCGCCGTGACCATGCCGTCGAACTCCGCGAGTGCCTGCTGTCGCGCCTGCGCGTCGGGCAACGTGCCGGCGCGCTGAAGGCGGTTCGTGGCTGCCGTCTCGGTATTGAAGCCAAAGGCGGCGGGGCGCACTAGGAACACCGCATCGGTGCACTGCTGGGTCATCGGGAGTGTCGACGGGATTTACAGTCTCGGGGCACGGCTGCGGCAAACGCAGCCCAAGATATAGCATTTTCATGGGCTTATCACGTGTGGCACAGGCATTGCTGCATTCGTGCACGGGGGGTCGAGCGCGCCGTGTGGTCGCGCCGCGAAAAGGCCCGCGACGCAAGTCGCGGGCTTTTTTGCGTGCGGGCGGCGCACAATGCCACGGTCCATGAGCGAGCACGTGCCCACCCTCTCCGCGATGGCGGTCGAGACCGATGCGTTTGCGCGCGCGATTGCGACCGCCTATGAGCGCTACGGGTTCGTCGTGATCGCCGATCACGGCATCGAACAGCGCCTGATCGACGAATGTCTCGCGGTATACCAGGCATTCTTTGCGCTGCCGGACGAGGTCAAGCGCCGCTATCACGTCCCCGGCGGCGGCGGGGCACGCGGCTACACTCCGTTCGGCATCGAGACCGCGAAAGGCGCGACCCACCATGACCTCAAGGAGTTCTGGCACGTCGGCCGCGAGCTGCCGGCCGGCCACCCGTATACCGCGGCCATGCCGCCGAACCTGTGGGTTGCCGAAGTGCCGCTGTTTCGCGAACGAACGCTCGCCCTGTGGCAGGCGTTCGACTCACTCGGCCGGCGTCTCCTCGGCGCCATCGCACGGGCGCTCGCATTGCCGCGCGACTATTTCGAGGACAAGGTCAACCTCGGCAACAGTGTGCTGCGCGTGCTGCACTACCCGCCGGTCGCCGGCGAAAGCGCGAGCGTACGCGCGGGCGAACACGAGGACATCAACGTGATCACGCTGCTGCTCGGCGCCGAGGAGCCCGGGCTCGAGATCAGGACGCGCGAGGGCGCGTGGCTGCCCGTCAATCCGCTCGCCGGCTCGATCGTCTGCAATGTCGGCGACATGCTGCAGCGGCTCACCAACGGCGTGCTGCGCTCGACGACGCACCGCGTCGTGAATCCCGCGCCCGAGCGCGCCGGGCGTTCACGCTGGTCCCTGCCATTTTTCCTGCACTTCAATCCCGACTTCGAGATCCGCACGTTGCCCTCCTGCATTTCGGCCGATACGCCAGACCGCTTTCCCGAACCCATCACCGCCGACGCGTACCTGCTGCAGCGTCTGAAGGAAATCAGGCTGCTATGAGTTTCGCCCTCTACCTGCAGGCCGTGCTCGGCCTCGCCGTGTTCGTCGTGCTCGCGCTGCCGTTCAGCTCGAACGTGCGCCGCATCAACTGGAAGCTCGTCGTCGTCGCGGTGGCATTGCAGTTTGCGATCTGCATCCTGCTGCTCAGGGTGCCGCTGATCAGCGACGGCCTCGCCGCCGTCAATCGCGCCGTCGGCGCGCTCGGCGCGGCGACACGCGAGGGCACGTCGTTCATCTACGGCTACCTCGGGGGCGGCACGCCGCCGTTTGCGGTCACGAATCCCGGCACGCTCGTGACTTTCGCCTTCCAGGTGCTGCCGCTCGTGATCGTGATGTCGGCGCTGTCCGCGCTGCTGTGGTTCTGGCGCATCCTGCCGCTCGTCGTGCGCGCGATCGCGTGGGTATTCGAACGCGCCCTCGACACGCGCGGGCCCGCGGGGCTCGCGGCCACCGCCAACGTGTTCCTCGGCCAGATCGAGGCGCCACTCCTCGTGCGCCCGTACATCGCGACGATGACGCGCTACGAGCTGCTGCTGCTGATGACCGCGGGCATGGCGACGATCGCCGGCTCGGTGATGGTGATCTACGCGGCGATGCTCGGACCGCAGTTTGCCGGCATCCTCGGCCACCTGATCACGAAGTCGATCATGTCGGTGCCCGCGGCGATCCTCTTTGCGCACGTGATGCTGCCCGAAGCGGCCGAGGCGGCGCACGCGAAGATGACCGAACCACCACGCATCTACGAGGGCGCCATGGATGCCGTCTCGCGCGGCACCTCGGACGGCCTCAACATCTACCTCAACATCCTCGCGATCCTGCTCGTGCTGATCGCGTTCGTCGCCCTGCTGAACGGCGCGCTCGGCCTGCTGCCGCATCCGGGCGGCGCGCCGCTCACGCTCGAACGCATGGCGGGCTGGGTGTTCGCGCCGATCGCGTGGCTGATGGGCGTGCCGTGGTCCGAAGCGCTGACGTCGGGCTCGCTGATCGGCGTGAAGACCGTGCTCAACGAGTTCATCGCCTACCTGCGCCTCGCGGACCTGCCGCACGGGGCCCTGTCCGACCGCAGCCGCCTGATCACGATCTACGCGGTCTGCGGCTTTGCAAACATCTCGAGCATCGGCATCCAGATCAGCGGCATCGGCGCGATGGCGCCCGAGAGGAAGCGCGACCTGGCAGACCTCGGTTTCCGTGCGCTCGTCGCGGCGACGCTCGCCTCGACGATGACGGGCGCGATCGTCGGCATCGTCGCCTTCTGAGCCTGCCCGTGGCGAAGCTGTATTTCCATTACTCGACGATGAATGCGGGCAAGTCGACCGCCCTGCTGCAGGCGAGCCACAACTACCGCGAACGCGGCATGCGCACACTCGTGTACACGGCGCGCATCGACGATCGCGCCGCCGGCAGGGTCCACTCGCGCATCGGCATCGCGGCGGACGCGCGGCATTTCGGCCCCGGCGATGACCTGCTCGCCGAAGTTTCCCGCGAGCACGCGCAGGCGCCCCTCGCGTGCGTGCTGGTCGACGAGGCGCAGTTCCTCGAGCCTGCGCAGGTGCGCGCACTGTGCGCGGTGGTCGACGACCTCGATGTGCCGGTCCTCTGCTACGGGCTGCGCACGGACTTTCGCGGCGAGCTCTTTCCCGGCAGCGCGCAGCTGCTCGCCTGGGCCGACAATCTCGTCGAGCTGAAAACCATCTGCCATTGCGGCCGCAAGGCGACGATGGTCGTGCGGGTCACCCCGGCAGGCGCAGTCGAGCGCGCCGGAGCCCAAGTCGAAATCGGCGGCAATGATCGCTATATCCCCTTGTGCCGCCGACACTTCGTGGCCGCGATGAGGACCGGGCGCGCGTAGTCGTTGTCATTGGCGCGGCGTCGCATTAACGTTCGCAGCTGCCTGCAGGGAGAACAACAATGGTCATCGGCCACCGCGGGGTCGCCCGCTTCGCGTTTGCGTTCGTCTGCCTGTCGCTCCTCGCCCTCTCGGGCCCCGCCGCGCTCGCGCAAGTGACGACGGGACAGATCGTCGGCCAGGTGCGCAGCACCGGGGGCGAACCGATCGAAGGTGCACAGGTCACGATCACGCACGTCCCGACGGCGTCGAGTTCCGTCGTCACGACACGCGCCGACGGCTACTTCTCGCTGAACAATGTGCGCGTCGGCGGCCCGTACACGATCTCCGCCGCCAGGGAAGGCTACGACCCGTCGACCGCCGAGGGCGTGTCGGCACTCGTCGGCAGGCCGACCAGCATCACGCTCGAAATGCGCCCCGCGCTCACCGAAGTGGTCGTCGCGAGCGCGCGGGAGCAGGAAGTCGCACTCGGCGTCGGCACGAGTTTCTCGCTCGAGGACATCCGGGCGATGCCGAGCATCGGTCGCGACATCAAGGACATTGCGCGCATCGATCCGAAGGTGTGGATCGACGCGACCAACGTCGATGCGATGGAAATCGCCGGCACGAACAACAGGTACAACAGCATCACGGTCGACGGCATCCGCGAGAGCGACGACTTCGGCCTGAACAACAACGGCTATCCGTCGAATCGCGCGCCGGTGACGCTCGATGCGATCGAGGCCTTCACGGTCGAAGTCGCGCCGTTCGACGTGCAGTACTCGGGGTTCCAGGGCGGCACGATCAACATCGTCACGAAGTCGGGCACCAACGACTTCCACGGCTCGGCGTGGTACTACAGGAACCAGGACAGCTGGGCGGGTGATCGGAGCAAGAGCCGGCCTATCAACCTCGACTTCAACGAGGAAACCTACGGCGCGACGCTCGGCGGGCCGATTCTCCGGGATCGCCTGTTCTTCTTCCTGAGCTACGAAAAGGTGGAGCGCCAGACACCGGTCAACGAAGGCCCGGCCGGCGCCGGCTTCCCGGTGAGCGTCAACCAGGTGTCCGAGGCCGACTTCAACCAGATCATCGCGATCACGCAGAGCGTCTATGGCTACGATGCGGGCGAACTCGTCCGCTCGAACACCGAGCAGGACGAGCGCATCCTCGCGAAGCTCGACTGGCAGGTCAGCGACGACCATCGGCTGTCGCTCGCCTACCAGAAGAACGAGGGGCTGACGGTCGTGCAACCGAATGCCAATGCGGCCACGGGCCGCCTCGGCACGCGCTCGAACTGGTACAACCGGCCGATCGACCTCGAGAACCTGTCGCTGCAGCTGTTCTCGAACTGGACACCGTGGCTCTCGACCGAGTTCAAGGCGGGCCGCAAGGAAGTCACGGCGCCGCAGACGCCGGTTTTCGGCGCGAATTTCTCGGAATTCCAGGTCCGCACGGCCACCGGCGGCATCGTGCACGTCGGTCCCGACGAGTTCCGCCATGCCAACGTGCTGACGAACGACCTCAACACCTTCAAGCTGAAGGCCGATCTCCTCTTCGGCGATCACACGTTCACGCTCGGCAGCGAGCTCGAGCAGCTCGACGTGTTCAACCAGTTCGTGCCGCGCAGCCTCGGCCAGTACATTTTCAGTTCGATCGCCGACTACCAGAATCGCACCGCCGCGAGCTTCAGTTACAACAATGCGTTCACGAACGACGCCGCCGACGGCGCCGCGTCCTTCGGCACCGACACGCTGAGCTTCTACGCGCAGGATTCGTGGCGCGTGTTGCCCGAACTCACGGTCCAGGCGGGCGTGCGCTACGAAACGTACTCATCGGGCGACCGGCCGCGCACGAACTCGAACTTCGCGTCGCGCTACGGCTTCAGCAATACCGAGACCTACGACGGCCGGGACCTGCTGCTGCCGCGCCTCGGCTTCGACTGGGAAGTCGCGACGAATACAAAGATCCGAGGCGGCGTCGGACTCTTCGGCGGCGGTTCACCGACGGTCTGGCTGTCGAACAGCTTCGCGAACGACGGCGTCGCGATCGTCGCGCAGAATTGCCCGGCGAACTCGATGTCGCCAACCGTCTGCAGCGCACCGGCAGGTGCGCCGATACCGGTGGCCCAGGTGCTCACCAACGTGGACGGCCACCTGATTCCGGCGCCGATCCTCGCCGCGCAGGGCGGCCTCTCGGGCGACGGTCCCGTCAATGCGATCGACCCGGACTACGACATCCCGTCGTCGTGGCGCTACAACCTCGGCATCGAGCATTACTTCGACCTCGGCGCGCTCGGCAGCAACTACCGCCTGAGCGCCGATCTCCTCTACACCGCCGTCCGCGACCAGATCCTGTACCGGGACCTGCGCCTGACCCGCACGGGGACGGCACCGGACGGACGCCCAATCTACGCGCAGCAGGGCCCGTCGAGCCGCGGCTCGGCGCAGGATCTGCTGCTCACGAATACGCACGAGGGGCGGGGCATCGTCTGGACCGTCGATCTCTCGGGCAGCTGGGACACCCGGGCGGGCCACTTCGACGCGTATCTCGGCTACGGCCATCAGGACATCACGGACGTCAATCCGGGCACGAGTTCCCAGGCGTCGTCCAACTGGGACAACGTCGCCACTGCGGACCCGAACGATCCCGAAGAGGCGCGCTCGAACTACGAGATCACGCACCGCTTCCCGCTGCAGCTCACCTGGAACAAGGCGTTCTTCGGCGACTACAAGACACATCTCGGCCTCTTCGTCGAGCGCCGTTCGGGCCGGCCCTTCAGCTACACGTTCGGCTCGGCGACTTCAGCTTTCGGCGACCCACGACAGGGAGCGCGCCAGCGCCAGCTCCTGTACGTGCCGCTGAACGCCGGCGATGTCGACTACGCCGGTGGTCTCACGCCGCAGGCGCTCGAGGACTTCATCCAGGCGAGCGGCCTCGACAGGTACCGCGGCCGCATCGCGCCGCGCAATGCATTCAACAGCCCCTGGGTCACTTCCGCAGACCTGCGCCTCTCGCAGGAGATCCCGACGTTTCTCGGCTCGAGCCGCGCGGTCGTCTCGCTCGATATCAGGAACGTCGCGAACCTGATCAACAAGGACTGGGGTCAGCTCGCATCCGTGCAGTTCCCGTACGTCGCGCCGGTGCTGAATGCGTCGATCAACCCGGCGACCGGCCGCTACACGTACTCGCCGCTGCCCGGACGCACGGGGCCTGCGCCCGCGAACTTCGTCGTTTCGCCCGCGCAGGCTTCCGTGTGGCAGATGCAGTTGGGAGTACGGTTCGAATTCTAGTATGGCCAGACTGCGGCCCATGGGCCTCTGGCTCCTTGCCATGAGCCAGGGGCTGGCGGCTGCGGAGCCGCCGGCCGCCGTGGTCCGCATCGCGACATTCAACACGAGCCTCAATCGCCCGGTCGCCGGCGCGCTGATCGCCGATCTCGCCACGCCCTCGGACCCGCAGGCCCGGGCCATTGCGCGGATCATCCAGCGCAACCGCCCCGACATCCTGCTGCTGAACGAATTCGACTACGACCCGGCGGGCGCCGCCGCCGACCGCTTCGAGCGCAACTACCTCGGCATCGCGCAGGATGGCGAGCACGCGGTCAGCTATCCGTATCGCTACCTCGCGCCCGTCAACACCGGCGTCCCGTCGGGTTTCGACCTCGACCACGATGACCGCACGGGCGGCGCGGGTGATGCGCTCGGCTACGGCGCATTCCCGGGGCAATACGGCATGTTGCTGCTTTCGCGCTGGCCGATCGACACCGGGAACGTCCGGACCTTCCGGCATCTGCCGTGGCGCGACATGCCGGGCGCAATCCTGCCACCGGGCTGGTATGCACCGGACGCACTCGCGGCGCTGCCGCTGTCGTCGAAGAGCCACTGGGACGTGCCGGTGCGCATCGGCGCGATCACGCTGCACGTGCTGGCGAGCCACCCGACCCCGCCGGTGTTCGACGGCCCCGAAGACCGCAACGGCCGGCGCAATCACGACGAGATCCGCCTGTGGAGTGACTACCTGGCGCCCGGCCGCGATGGCTGGATCGTCGATGACGCGGGACAGCGGGGCGGACTCGCTCCCGAGGCGCGGTTCGTGATCCTCGGCGACCAGAACGCCGACCCGCAGGACGGTGAATCGGTCGATCACGCGATACGCCAGCTGCTCGGGCATCCGCGCGTACGTGCCACGCCGGCGCCACGCAGTGAAGGCGCACGAATCGCCGCGTGGAGGCAGGGAGGCGCGAACAGGCGACAGCGCGGCGACCCGGCCACAGATACCGGCGACTTCGAAGACCGGTACGCCGGCAACCTGCGCACGGATTACGTGCTGCCGTCGCAGGATCTCGCGATTGTCCGCTCGGGCGTCGACTGGGTGATCGGCGAAGCCGCACCGTCGGATCACCACCTCGTGTGGGTGGACGTCGAAATCGGCGGGCCGCGATCGAAAGCCTTGCCGGGCGACCCGATCACCGGGCGCCCGCGACCCGCTCACGGTCCAGTGCGCAAACGCGAGTACTTCTCGGCCAGCTGTTTGCGCGCGCAATCCGCGGGACGCTCCCTGCCCGTGCACGCGGACGCGACGAGCGCACGCTCCCACGAGCCGTAGACCGGATTCGGCAGAACGAACCAGCGCGCGCCGAAGAGCGGCATGAGCTCCGCGCGCCGTGACGCGAACACGTCCCGCTCGACGAAATCGCGCAGGTCGTCCCCGAACAGCGCAATGATGCGAAAGTGCCGGGCAATCGCCGCGCGACGCGTGCTCTTGTCGGCGGTGCGCCAGTCGCGCTCGGCGTTCCTGAAGAGGAAACTGTCCGGCTTGTCGGCATCCGGGAAGCCGAGAGCCGCGAGATTGCGCATCGTCGCGGTGCGTTGCGGGCAGGGATCCGCCCCCGCAGGTTCTGGCACCAGCGGGCAGGCGCGGTTTGTGACATAGAAGACCCGATGGCCGGCTGCGTGCGCGGCGCGCAGGAATTCGAGCGCTCCTGCAATGGGGCCCGCGGCCGCCTCGTCGACCCAATGTTCCCAGTCCGCCAGCGCAAACTCGCGGTGATCCCGCAGCGCCCGCGCCTGGAAGGCGCTGTTGTCGAGAATCGTCTCGTCGATGTCGAGCACGATGGCCGTGGGCAGGGAAGCGAGCGCATCGGGCGCGGCGCCCCATTGCTCGAGCGCCGCCGAACCCGGCGCGCGCAAGGCCGGCAACTGCGCGCCCGCCTGGGCATAGACCTGTGTCGTGAGCGCGGCGTACTCGGCCGCGGTCTGCATCCACAGTACGCCATTCAGCTGTTCGCGCGCGGTGTCGTCCGCAGCCAGGGCCGGGGTCACCGCGAACATCAGCGCCAGCAGTACCCCGCTTCGGCTCGTTTGCATGCGTCCTCCGTTCGGCCGCAGATTACCACCGCCGGGGCTGCGTCGAGTGCAGCCACCCCGTATCCCGTAGAATCGGCCGGCCATGAAGCTGCACCAGCTCCGTTACCTCGTCGCGGTCGTCGAGAACGGCCTCAACATCACCGCGGCGGCCCAGCGCCTGCACACCTCGCAGCCGGGCGTCAGCAAGCAGCTGAAGCTGCTCGAAGACGAACTCGGGTTCGGGATCTTCATGCGCGAGGGTCGCGCGCTGACCCGCCTCACGCCCGCCGGCGTGCAGATCGTGGAGCGTGCCCAGCGCATCCTCGCGGAGATCAGGGCCATCCGGCGGCTCTCCGAGGACCTGCGCAACGAATCGGGCGGCACGCTGTCGATCGGCACCACGCACACCCAGGCGCGCTACGTGCTGCCCGGTGTCATCCGCGCGTTCCGCGAGCGCTATCCGGACGTGCAGCTGCACCTGCACCAGGGCACTTCCGAGCAGATCGCCTCGATGATGGCGCACGACCAGATCGACTTCGCGATCGCGACCGGATCGCAGGAACTGTTCCCCGACGTGACGCTGCTGCCGCTGTATCGCTGGCATCGCACCGTCGTCGTGCCGCGCGGCCATGCGCTCGAGCGCGAGAAGCGGCTCACGCTGAAGGCGCTCGCCCGCTACCCGATCATCACCTACTCGTTCAGCTTCAAGGGCCCCTCGTCGCTCAACCAGATCTTTGCCACGGCAGGCCTCGAACCCAATGTCGCGCTGACTGCACGTGACGCCGACGTCATCAAGACCTACGTGCGCCTCGGGCTGGGCGTCGGCATCGTCGCCACGATGGCGATCGAGCGCGGCGCGGACGACGACCTCGTCGCGATCGACGCCGCGCACATCTTCCCGACGCACACGACCTGGGTCGGCGTGCGCCAGGGAACGCTGCTGCGCAAGTACATGTACGAGTTCCTGCAGGCGCTCGGTCCCCACCTCGATCGTCGCAGCGTGGAACGCGCACGGGAGACCGCCCCGGCGGGGGAACTCCACCGCGCATTCGGCGACATCGAACTGCCGCTGCGCTGAGACGACCGCACCGCGGCGGCCGCCCGTGCCGCCGTTGCGCTCCCCTGGCGCTGCATATAATATGCAATGCTTATTATATGCCAGGCTTGCGATGACCGACCCCGACGAATCGATAGGCTTCCTGCTGAGCGATGTCGTGCGCCTGATGCGCGCGGAGTTCAACCGCCGCGCGGAGCACCACGGCGTGACGCTCGCGCAGGCGAAGGCCCTGTTCCGTCTCGCGCGCGAACCGGGCCTGCGGCAGGTCGAGCTCGCGGCACTCCTCGACATCGCGCCGATGACGCTGGTCCGCGTACTCGACCAGCTGGTCGAGGCCGGCCATGTCGAACGGCGCCCTGACCCCGCCGACCGGCGCGCGTTTCGCCTCTACGTGACCCCCGCGGCGCGGCCGGCACTCGGGCGCATCGAGCGCGCGGTGCGCGAGGTACGCGATCGCGCACTCCACGACCTGTCCCGCACCGACCACGCGGTCCTGGTGCGCGCGCTCGGCCGGATCAAGCGCAACCTCACGGGTGCCGCCCCATGAAGCGCTGGTTGCGCCCGGTGCTGCTTTTCGGCGTGCCGCTCGCAATCGTCGCCACCGCCGTCTGGCTCTGGTTCACGGGCGGCCGGTTCGTCACCACGGACGACGCCTATGTGAAAGCCGACAAGGTGCCGGTCAGCGTCGAGGTCGCCGGTACGCTGCAAAAATTGCTCGTGCGCGAGAACCAGCGGGTGACGCCGGGCGAGCCACTGTTCACGCTCGATGCGGCACCGTACGAGGTCGCCCTCGCGAAGGCCACCGCGGCGCTCGCGCGTGCGCGCACCGAGATTGCGGCGCTCAAGGCGAGCTATCGCGAACAGCAGGCGCAGATCGCGTTGTCGAAGACGCGCGTGCAGTTCGCCGAGCGCGAGTACCGGCGCCAGGCCG
>WBZY01000212.1_pt3 | contig 18917 bp, 19 predicted proteins | sample 5204191 | NCBI WGS metagenome assembly WBZY01 (sample SAMN12344363, study PRJNA552823) | activated sludge metagenome | biome: Activated sludge suspended growth; feature: Anammox Sidestream; material: Wastewater; isolation source: activated sludge from anammox sidestream of wastewater treatment...
CGGAGTGGAACATCCCCATCGTTCAACCGATTGGCGGACACGCGATCTTCCTCGACGCGAAAGCGTTCTACCCGCACCTCAAACAAATTGAATTTCCATCCCAAACCCTCGCGGCGGAACTCTACCTCGATTCGGGCATCCGCTCGATGGAACGCGGCATCGCCTCGGCGGGGCGCGACCCGAAGACTGGCGATCATTACTACCCCAAACTTGAGTTGACCCGCCTCACCATTCCGCGCCGCGTCTACACCCAAGCCCACATGGATGTCGTCGCTGAATCGGTCAAAGCCGTGTACGACCAACGCGAATCGACTCGCGGCTTGAAGATGGTCTACGAGCCGAAGTATCTGCGCTTCTTCCAGGCAAAATTTGAACGGCTTTAGCGCTTGAAATCAAAAGGTCATTGAGAATTTTCTCAATGACCTTTTGATATCGCGAGTAGCCGCTATCGGAAATAATTCTTCGGATGCGGATTTGTTTTTTTTTCAGCATCCATCCGCGTTCATCTGCGTCCCATAAAAGAACTTGGGCTTATTGATTTTCTCAACGTAATTTCTGCTTTGCAAAATATAAAAGCAAAACAGAATAAATTTGATGGAAGCCCAGCAGCGCGCGGAATCCGAAATCCAGACTCACGCTTCCCTTCGCAGGGACAACTGCCGACCCGAAGTAGAGTTTTGTCGCCGCCCCAACCTGGTCCACCATCAGCCATGAGCGCGTGCGAGTCATAAAATCGCACATCAGTAATTCGTGAGCGCCTCGCGCTTCGACAGTCCACGCCGCGAAAGAATCGATTTCAGCGTTCGCTAGTCGCCTCGCCTGTAAATCGGTGGATGGTTTATTGACAAGCGCTTTCAAAATCAAACGCTCTGTTTTGAAAAGCCAGGTTGTGTAAAACACCAAAATAAATTCAGGGAAGGAAACTTGCTTGTCAATCGTTGTAGTGTAACAATCTACGTAATTTCCATTTATCGAATACTTTTCAAGCAATGAGTTTTCAGGCGGCGGGCATTTTTCAATGGATGGCATGTTTGTTCAGCCGAAATGGCTTCAACTTGAAAAACTTTTCAAAAAATTTGTCACGATCCGCTGAAATTCTTCAGGGTGATCCATGTTGGGCAGGTGTGCCGCGTCTTCCATTTTCACTTTTTTCACGGAAGGAATATGCTCTGCCATATAGTCTGCCGCTCCCTGAATATATGGGACGTCATGCGCGCCGACGATCACCAGAACGGGAATCGTGAGGTTTGCCAAGCGATCAAACGCCAGAGTTTCCGTGTTCGGTAAGCGTTTGCCAAGTTTCAGCGCTTCATACGCCAGCGCCTTCCGATTCATTTCATATAGCAATGTGCGCATTGCTTGATTCACTTGTTCGGGCGTTCGATCCATGCCATCGAACCAGATCTGCGTTTCGATCTCACAGACAAGATCAAGATCGCCTGCCTCGAACGCTTTCTCTGCTTCGGCAAATTTCGCGGGCGTTGGCGCATCTAACTCCAAGCCGCTGGGACCTGAGCCAACCATGATCAACGCTTTGACCCTGGATGGATGCGTTAGCGCAAAATCCATTGCCAAGCCTCCGCCCATCGAACAGCCCATCATAATTAGAGGCTCGTGAATTCCAAGAGCATCAAGCGCCGCGACCAAATCACCCATGTGATTAAACTCGCCGTCAACGGGTTCGCTTTTCCCATAGCCGCGCATATCGTGGCGCAGAACCTGATACTTGTTTGCAAAAAATGCGAACTCGTTATTCCACTGGCGACTGTCCGCCACGCCAGCATGGATCATCACAAACGGCAACCCACTGCCAGCCGTTTCGTAATAAATCTGCGCGTTGCCGTTTTTCACAAAGCCAGAATTGAATTGCGGAGCGGTCACGTTATTGTCCAACCATTGGACTGATCAATTGAAAGAAATTTCCATCGGGATCAGCCAACGTGGCGATCCATCCGCCGCCCATATCGTATGGCTCTTTGACAACGGTTCCGCCAATGGACTTGATCCGCTCAAATTCCTCTCGGACCTGTTCTGTCTCGAAATTGATCATCACCCGCCCTGGGTCTTTGGCTCTGCCGCCCATCTCCGAATGCTCCAGCACGGACATGAATGCGCCGCCCACTTGCCATCCCCAAAAACCATGTTCTGCGTCCAGCATGTCCGCTGGCTTGCCTAAAACTTTTTCGTAAAATGCGGCTAATACTTGCGGTTGAGTCGTTCCGATCATTACCGAGTTGAGATTTAACATGTGTCACAGCCTTTCTGTTTGGAGGGGAATGGTAGACTTCTTGCATAAGTGAGTTTTGTTGAGCCACAGAGACCTTTGAGAAATGCTCTTTTTCTCCATGTTCTCTGTGGTGAAGGGCCTTTCGCAAGAAACCCATCGTGTTTCATTGTAGAACATATATTCTGATTTGGCAAGATGGAAATAGACTTCCAACAGGGCTTTCTTAAAGTCGCGGTTAACGATCTCTTGGACACGGATTGCACGGAAGTCACGGATTTCTCCGTAACAAACGGAAGAAAATCCGTCCAATCCGTGAAATCCGTGTACGAAAAAAAGGCATGGTTTGACTTTAAGAAAGCCGTGAGACTTCCAAAATGGATTATATTCAGAACATGATCCTCGTTACTGGCGCAAGTGGCAAGACAGGCAAGGCAATAACCAAGGCGCTTTCAAAAGTTGACAGCATATGCGCGTTTGTCCATCGCGAAGAACAGGTCGCTGTTTTGAAATCCCTCGGCGCGGAGAAGGTCATCGTCGGCGATCTGCGCCATCAGGTAGACATTCGGTCCGCGATGCGAGGCGCGCGGGCGGTCTATCACATTTGCCCGAACATGAGTCCCAATGAAACGGTAATTGGTAAATCGGTAATTGATGAGGCACAGAAAGCAGGTGTGGAGCATTTCGTCTATCACTCGGTTTTGCGCCCGCAAATCGAAGCGATGAATCATCACTGGCAAAAGATGCGCGTGGAGGAGTCGCTTTTCGAGTCGGGGCTTCCCTTCACTATTTTGCAACCTGCTCCGTACATGCAAAATCTTCTGGCGGGATGGAAGCGCACTATGGGTGAAGGAGTTTTGCGCGTGCCATATTCCGTAGAATCTAAATTCAGTTTTGTGGATCTGGAAAATGTGGCTGAGGTAGCGAGAATCGTTTTGACCCAGCCTGATCATACAAACGCCATTTACGAATTGGCAGGGACAATGCCCACGTCGCATGTTGAGGCGGCGGAAACCTTCAGTCAAGTCCTGAGGCGAGATGTGAAGGCTGAGATCATGACGATTGAAGACTGGAAACTTGGAATAGCGGGATTGAGCGATTATGCTTTGGAGAATCTGGTTAAGATGTTCGAGTATTACGATAGGCGGGGCTTGATGGGGAACCCAAATGTGCTGACATGGATTTTGCGAAGAGAACCGAATTCTTTAGAATCCTTTGCGGAAAGAGTTATGAAGGAACATTACGCAGAGAATTAATGCTGTTTCTTTTTCGAGAGAAATCAGAGAAACGGCATCCGAAGATAGTACAACCTTGTTTTTTGATAAACTTCAGGAAAGGAAGATGTTCTATGAGTAAAAGCAACGATTACGCTGGCGTAAAAATTCACCCGCCGATATTGTTGTTGATTCATGTCGGGGTTGCCTGGTTGCTGGGTGGATTTGTAGCATTGCCAATGGTTTTCTCGCCATTATTGAGAAACATCGGTTTAGTGTTGGCGGGAATTGGTTTCCTTTTTGGCATATTGTCTTTGTACGCTTTTGCGAAAGTGCGGACGACAGTCAATCCGCATGGGTCGGTGAGAGCGATCGTTTCGACGGGCGTCTATCGCTTCACGCGCAACCCGATCTATCTCGGCATGGTGTTCATGCTGGTCGGCTTTCCGCTCGCGTTCGGGAATGTGTGGGGGATTCCGCTTGCGCCGGCATTCATCCCATTGATGAATAAACTGGTAATCGAACACGAAGAGGCATACTTGGAGAAAAAGTTTGGGGAGGCATACACAGGCTACAAGTCGCGGGTGAGGCGCTGGTTGTAATTTGAACCCGCGCCGGTCCTAATTGTCTGTTTGTGTCATGTGGTAACTGCGCATCCGAGTCTAAAACCGAGTTGAAAAAATGATCAAAACCTTGAAATATATCCCTAAAATATGGACAGCTTTGACTTTCCTCGTATTGATCGTAATCTCATCACTTTTGATCTTCGGTAGAAAGTTTCAAAACTTAAGACCAGAACCGATTTTAAATTTACTGCCCGATTTTTACAGTCACGTATCAAACCTGTCAATTTCCCTTGTTGTTTTTATAACACTTGGTTATTTTGGATTAATGAACGACATAAAAATAAAACAATTGGCCATAATTGGAAGTGCGATCATTATGATCAACCTGATATATGAATTTTTCATTTCATTATTAAATACACCCGATAAAGTTGACGCTGTTTATGGAATATGCGGCGTCGTGTTTGGATTCGTATTCCTTGCCATTGCAAAGAAAAGCGGATTTAGATTGAATGATTTGTAACAACGCACACACAACAAGTCCCGGGTGAGGCGGTGGTTGTAAATCCTCAAAAGGCGATTTCGAATCGCCCTTTTATTTCCTTGCAAAACAGAGCATTCGTGCTATGTAATGCCTCAAAGAGATTTTTTCTATGCCAACAGGACTTAGGCAGTTGGCGGGCAGTTGTACTGCCGCCGCCGCAGTGCAACTACGGCGCAACAGGTTCAACTGCGTAAGTCCTAGCCAAAAGAATAAGTTGAAAAGTATCCACTGACGGAAGATAGATGGAAAGGTATAGTTGCTCGTTTTGGAGAGCAAGGCGGCTATGCAGGTTGTTGGTGTATGTTCTGGAGGCTAGATCGTGCAGACTATAAAAAATTGCGCGGCGGGGGCACAAAAGAGATACTTCTTCAAATGGCTGAAAAAAATCAACAAGCAGGGTTGCTCACCTGCCTCGAAGGAAACCTGTTGAAAGGTTCGCTTATTTCTCGAGCGCCACCAGCAACCGCGTCGCAAACAGGGATGGGAACAGATCGAGAAATTTCTCCAGTGATTTTACAGCCGAATACATCCCTGTCGGGTACAGTTGCGGACCCGAGTACCCGCCCGAGGCGGCGTACGCCAGCGCCGAGATGCGGATGGTTTTGACGCTTTTCCATGCCGTGAGTTGGGAACGATATTTCTTCCCAACAAAGATGCGCGTGGCGTTTCCCTGCGCGGCGTAGTAATCTAAATGTTCGGGCGACCAATCTTTTGGCGCGAACCATTCTATTTTTTGGGTGACGGCAATCGGCTCGATGTGGAACGTGCCGTACACGAGCAGTCCCAGCAGGCTCATGCACGGTTCGAGCAGGATGACCCGTCCGCCCTTGCGGAGGACGCGATGAAGTTCGATCAACGCGGTGCCTGGATATTTCAGGTGATGAAACACATCGGTCGAGATCAGGTCAGAAATCGATTCATCCTCAAACGATAGCTTGTACGCGTTTTCGATTTGGTCAATCCACGGGAAGGGGAATAACTCGGTGGTGATGCAGTTGGGAATCACCTCGCGGATGTGTCCCATGCCTGAGCCGAGTTCGACGATCCTTGAATCGGGCAATGCGCTCAATTGCGTCGCCGCGATTCGATATAGGTCTTGATACGCCGTTCGCAAGATCGGCTTGCGATTCCATAACTCGTGATTTTTGTTGATGAGGTCTTGATGTAAATTAATTCCCATACTCTCTCTGGCATGTCACCCTGAGCGACAGCGAAGGGTCTCTTACATCGTGTGGAGATTCTTCGCTCAGAATGACACGATTCGGTACTAAACAAATTTTATCCGTCGCGCGGCGAAGGCGACCATGCGCAGTAACAGCAATCCATGTTTCCATCTCGAAATATTTGTCGAGCCGTATGTCCGTTCGCGGTAACGGATGGGGAGGTCTATAATTTTCAAATTCAATTTCGCCGCGCCAAAGATCAAGTCATAGTCGCCGAACGGATCGAAATCGCCGAAGTACGAACGGTTTGCGGCGATACGCTCGTAATCGTCTTTCCACAATACTTTTGTTCCGCACAACGTATCTTTGATGGGCTGACCCAACAACCACGAGAACGCGAGACTAAAAAATTTATTGCCGAAAAAATTCAGCGTCTGCATCGCTTCTTTTTCCATCGGGTACACCAGCCGCACGCCGTTGATGAATTCGCCCTTGCCCGAAACGAGCGCCTCATAAAAACGCGGCAGGTCTTCGGGCGGCACGGTCAGGTCGGCATCGAGGATCATCAGCACATCGCCAGTGGCTTTGGCGTAGCCGAGTCGCACCGCGTCCGCTTTGCCGATGCCCGACTGTTGGAGAATCAGGCTGGGGGTGGATGGATGCGCTTTCACTTCCCGCTGGATTGCCGCGTACGTGTCATCCTTCGAATGTCCCTCGACGAAGACGAGTTCTGTCGCGCGCCCCATTTTGGGAGTCCGTTCGAAAATAGATTTGATGTTGCCCGATTCATTCCGCGCGGGGACGATGATCGAAACGCTCGGCTCTTTCGCGGACTGGGGGCTGGGTCGCGCCACGACGAAGTTCGACAACGCGAGATGATGCAGGGGCCACAGCCGCACGAGAAATTTATTCGCCAGCCCGCCCAACGGAAGCGGAAAAAGAATCTCTTGCGTGATCTGCACTGGCTCGAACCCCGCGAGGCGCATCAACCCACGGATGTCTTCGCGCGTCAACCAGTTTTGATAAAGGTTGCGCGTGGCAAGGTTGAGGCTTTGCGCGATGCCCAGCGGCAATTGCCAAAGCCTGCTGTAAAAGTTGAGGAGGATGCGCGTGCGCGGCGTGCAAAGTTTTTTAATTTCTTGAAAGACGCGTTGCACATCCCACAAATCGTTGACGAGGTCGGAGAGGATGATGATGTCGAATGTTTCGTTGATCGCCGAGAGATCGTGCGCGTCGGCTTCGATGAATTCGATGTTCGGATGTTTTACTTTGGCGCGGCGGATCATCTCAGGCGAAAAGTCCACACCCACGCCTCGCGCGGGATTTAACGCGCCGAGTAGTTTCCCGTCCGCGCACCCGATCTCGATCACGCTTAGGTTCGGCGCGATGTGAAAGCGATAGATCTCCGCCAGCCGCTGGTGATACCACCTGCCCATGCCGCGCCACGAATCGGTATTACGCGCGACTGCGTCCCAGTGGGAGATGCGAGATTGTTGGTAGGCGACGCCTGACGTGTCGAAGGAGTGGGAGGATTTCATGTCGGTTTTGAGTATGGTAACATTTTATCATTCAGGGAGTACTTAAACTTGAATTGATGATATGTCACCCTGAGCGTTAGCGAAGGGTCTCCAAGATTATCGTGGAGATTCTTCGCCGCAAAGAGCAAGAGCGCGGCTCAGAATGACATCCTGTTATGTTGGTATCACCTCGATGTTAGGTACTCCTAATCATTCAAAGAATCACAATGGATTCGACAACATCCCCTCAACGAAAAACAACCGCACTGCGGCTGAGCTTGTCCCTTGCTTTGATCGAGGGGCTGTTCGTGTTCTGGAAGTTTCTCACCGCGCCCAGCGAAGCGGAGTCGGTCGTCTTCTTGCAGTATTCCGCGCTTCGATTGATCCTGTTGCTGGCTGTGCTTTTCCTGTCGCTGGCGGTTTTGTTATTGCTGGTTGTATCTTTCAAGCAGAATCGGCTCGAAGAGAAAACGGGAAGACTCATCGCCAACCTTTGGGATAAGACCGAAACCTTCTGGGCATGGCTCGCGTTGGGCAGTCTAACCTATTTCCTGCTGTTCACTTCAAATCAGAATTTGGGATCGTTCGCATCCTATCGTGAGCGTTTGTATCCGATCCTTGCGTGGTTTGCCTTGATCGCGCTTCAATTTATGGTCAGTTTTATCTTCGTCAAAGGACGCGGCTCAAATCTTTTTCAAACCTATCGCTCATCCCTTGTTCCGAGCGGAATTGCCCTTCTCCTGCTCGCGCTCCTCATCCTCTTCATCGCCCTCACCAAAATCGGACTCACCCCCGACGCGATCTACTGGCAGGGACCTGGAGTCCCGTTGTTGATCTCACAGGTGACTGTTGCGTGGGGTATCGGATTATTGTTCAACGTACTTGTTCTGCGATTCGGCGAAGTGGGTCGAAACCGAGTCAATGTGTTGGCTTGTGTCGCATTGTGGGCATTGGCGGTTTTTCTCTGGTGGGGTCAGCCCGCGCGGTCATCCTACAATGTGCTTGAACCCGCGCCTCCCAATTTTCAAAGTTATCCATTCGGCGATTCGATCCTATACGATACCGTCGCGCATAAATTTTTGACAGGCACGGCATTGCCGAACGACTTTTGGGTCAAACCGTTGTATTCGTTCTTTTTTGCGTTCCTGCATTTGTTCGCGGGAGAAGATTACAAACTGCTGGTCTTTCTTCAAATTGTAATTCTCGCCATCATCCCTGTCTTGGTTTATCTGCTCGTCAGCCGCATCGGAAATCGGACTGCGGGCGTCGTTGCCAGTCTGCTCGTGATCCTGCGCGAACAAAACTCGATCGCGCTGTCGAACGTCATTCAAGTATCTCATCTGAAACTGTTGTTGAGCGACGTGTTTTCAATGGGACTCGTCGTCCTCCTGCTCTGGCTGATGCTCCGCTGGTTCGAGAATCCGCGCGAACGACGCAATTCTCTTTTGGCATTGGGCGGCGTGTTGGGGTTGTTGACCCTGACGCGCGGACATCCCATCCTTTTGCTTCCCGTTTTTCTTGTGATCGTTTTCTTGATTAACGCGACAAATTTCCGCCAGCGAATTACACGTGCTGGTTTGATCGCGGCGGGCGTTGTGCTTGTTTTACTCCCCTGGCTCACGCGGATTTACCAAACTACAGGGCGCATCGCGCTTCAAAGTCCCGTCTCGCCGTACAGCGCGAACATGGCTGGGCTGTACGGCATTACGCCTCATCTTGCGGATCCCGAAGCGTTCACTACGGATGTTTCGAGTCGAACGTTGGAAGAGTCCGATGCGCTGAACAAACAGGTCACCGACTTTATCCTCCAGCACCCCAGTGAAGTGATTCGATTTGTCTCGGCGCATTATTTCCATAACATGATCTACAGTTACATTTATTTGCCGCAATCATTCCGCATCGAAAGTTTGCGCGCGTATGTCACCTCTGAGCCGTTCTGGGGCGCGTGGCACGGTGAACTTTCATTTCAAAGTTGGATTTTGTTATTCATCAACATGGGCTTGATCGCGCTGGGATTCGGAACCGCGTGGAAGAAAAACCGATATCTTGCCATCGCCTCTCTGCTGATCGGCATGGGATACAACGCCAGTGTTTCCGTGGGACGCATCTCAGGCTGGCGGTTCATCCTCCCAGCCGATTGGATCACCCTCGTCTACTTTTCCATCGGGCTGGTTCAATTCTCTTACATCGTTTGGTATGTTGTTACTCGTTCCGCACAGGATGTTTCGGCGAGTAACGAATCACAAACGATTGAAAAATCTTCCGCAAGTTGGGTCAATGCAACGACGATTGCAGTTGTCTTTCTTTTAATCGGATCATCTGTCACCTACGGGAATCGGCTATTTTCAAATCGTTATCCTGAAAAAACCGCCCCACAGTTGATGAGCAAGTATTTGGTTGCCGCCGAATCGCTTGATCAGTCGTTAACCAAAGATGATCTCGAACGTTTCCTTCAAAACGACCGAGCCGTCATTGCGTATGGACAGGCGATCTACCCATACTATTTGAAATCCGATTCGGGTCCTATCAATCACGCCTGGCCCGCATACAAACCGCGACCATACAATCGCGTTGTGTTCTATCTTGTGGGTTCAGAATCGTCGAATGTTATTTTGCCGATACCCTCTCCGAAATTCGATTTTCCCGACGGCGCGGAGGTGATCGTGATCGGTTGCGCCAATGACAATGGGGACGTGGAGGCGTTGTCCGTTTTGCTCACGGGCGAATCGCCGTCGCTGTTCACGCGCGAGCCGATGCCCGCGCTCAGTTGTCCATTGCCTGAATAAACCGTCCCGCAGGTTTTGCTTAACTTGCCTTATGCGCTCATAACTCCGAAGGAGTGAAATGATGATAGGGTTGCATCAAATAGGCGAGTCAACCCCGAAGGGGTGTCATGGGGTTTTATATGGCGGCATATCATCCCTTCGAATGCTCTTCATCCGAATCCCTCGTTTGACACCCCCTCATTCTCGGTTATAATTCAGTCACTGAATTTTGAACCGATGAATCCTATGGAAACCACAAACGAAGAACTGCGCGAACTTACCCTGCTCGAAAACATCGAGAACGATCCAGATGTGAATCAGTCCACGCTGGCGACCCAGCTTGGCGTCGCGGTGGGAACCGTGAATTGGCATCTCAAGCGGCTCGTCGCGAAAGGCGCGGTCAAAGTCAAGCGCGCCGAACGCAAAAAGTTGCGATACATCATCACGCCCGAAGGCATCGCCCTGCGCGCCCGTCTCGCGGTGGATTATGTCGAGCGTTCGTTTTCGATCTATCGCAAAACGCGACAGCGCGTGAAAGAACACATCGCAAAAATTCGCGCGGCGGGATTCGATCGCGCGCGCGTCGTCGGCAAAGGCGATGTGGTGGACGTGTGCAAACTCACCTGCATCGAACAGGGCGTGACGATCGTGACCGATAAAAACGCGCCGACGATTCAAGTGGATGGATTCAAAGTGACTCTCAACATGGATGGGACCTCATGAAACATATTTTGATCACTGGCGGCGCGGGCTACATCGGTTCGCTTCTGACCTCCGAACTGCTTCGGCTTGGATACCGCGTCACGGCACTCGACTCTCTCCTCTTCGGCGGTGAAGCCATCGTCCCGTTTTTGCATCATCCCAATTTTCATTTCGTGAAAACGGATGTGACCGAACCGCGCGCTGTGAAGGACGCGCTCAAAGATGGTTGGCAGAAACCTGACGCTGTGATTCATCTTGCGGCGATCGTTGGATTCCCCGCGTGTCAGGCGGTGGGGAAGCAGGTCGCGTGGAAGTACAACGTTGATTCAACGAAGATGGTTTATGAACAGGCAACAGATTTAGGTGTCGAACGATTCGTGTTCGCGTCCACATACAGCAATTATGGATTATCTCAAGATGGCAAGCCTGTCACCGAAGAGTCGCCGTTAAATCCTCAATCGTTGTACGCTGAAACGAAGATCGCGGCGGAAGAATTTTTGCTTTCACAAAAAGATTCGCCAACTGCGCCATTGTTGTTCCGATTTGCCACATTGTATGGACTTTCCCCGCGCACGCGCTTTGACTTGATCGTCAATCAATTTGTGCTGGAAGCATTTACCAAGCGCGTGCTGGTAATCTACCAACGCGGCTATTCGCGCTCATTCGTCCACATCCGCGACGTGGCACGCGGCGTCATCATGGGACTCGAAGCCGAGCAGTCGAAAATTCGCGGGCAGATCTTCAATCTCGGCACCGACAACGGCAACTACTCGAAAGACGATATCGTGGCGTTGGTCCGCAAGCGCATGCCCGAAGTGGAAGTGGAATACAAAGACCTCACCTTCGGCGGCGACATGCGCGACATCACCGTGTCGTTTGCCAAGATCAAAAGCGTCCTCGGTTTCGACACCACCCTCGACGTTGACGACGGCATCCGTGAATTGTCGTTCGCGTTGAAGACGGGCTTGATCCAGAACCCGACAGATACGCGGTATCGTAATGCGCAGTTTATCGTTCAATAATAGTAGACCTCACAGGTCTCAAAGACCTGTGAGGTCTTGCTAAGGAAAATATGACCAACACCTTCTGGCAAAACAAAAAAATCATCGTCACGGGCGGGAGCGGTTTTCTCGGCTCGTTCGTCGTCGAGAAACTTCAAGCGTGCGGTGCGAAAGATATTTTTGTCCCGCGCAGTACGCAGTACGATCTACGCTCCTCCGATGGCATCGCCAGGATGCTCAACGATTACAAAGCCGACATCGTCATCCATCTCGCCGCCCTCGCAGGCGGGATCGGCGCGAACATGGGGCGACCCGCCGAATTTTTCTACGACAACTTGATGATGGGCGTGCCGTTGCTTCATCAGGCTTGGCAAAAGGGAATCGAAAAGTTCGTCGCCGTTGGTTCGATCTGTTCGTATCCCAAGTTCACTCCGCTTCCATTCAAGGAGGATGAACTTTGGAACGGCTACCCCGAAGAGACAAATGCTCCCTACGGTTTGGCTAAGAAGATGTTGCTCGTGCAATCGCAGGCGTATCGTCAGCAGTACGGATACAACTCAATTTATTTGATGCCCGTGAATCTATTCGGTCCGCGCGACAACTTTGACTTGGCGACCTCGCACGTCATCCCCGCGCTGATTCGCAAAACCGTCGAAGCGACCGAACGCGGCGACAAGGAAATCTCTGCCTGGGGCGACGGCTCGCCGACGCGCGAATTCCTCTACGTGGAAGATGCCGCCGATGGGATCGTCACCGCCGCCGAAAAATACAACGGCTCTGAGCCTGTCAATCTCGGTTCGGGCTATGAGATTTCCATCAAAGACCTCGTGGAGTTGACCGCGAAGATGACAGGCTTTACAGGCGAGATCGTCTGGCAGACGGACAAACCAAACGGTCAACCCCGCCGCGCGCTCGACGTCAGCCGCGCGAAAGACTATTTCGGCTGGAGCGCGCAGGTTCCCTTTGAGGAGGGGATGCGAAGAACGATCGAGTGGTTCAAGGCGAATCGAGAAGCCGTCAAGTAAATACGCAGTACGAAGCACGCAGTACTCCGTATTGCGTACTGCGTATCGAGCAACCCATGTCCGAACTCACCAAACACCAACCCACAACCATCTACATCAAGCCCACCAAGGGACTCGCCGCGCTGAACCTGCGCGATCTGTGGACATATCGCGAGTTGATCTTTTTCATGGTCTGGCGCGATGTGAAAGTGAAATACAAACAGACTCTGCTCGGCATGGCGTGGGCTGTCATCCAACCCGTGATGACGATGCTCATCTTCACCTTCCTCTTCGACAAAGTGGCGAAACTTCCCACCGAAGGGATTCCGTATCCCGTGTTTTCGTTCACCGCGTTATTGCCGTGGGGCTTGTTCGTCGTCGCGCTCAACCAGGGCAGCCGCTCGCTCGTGGCGCACAACAACATGGTGACGAAAATTTATTTCCCGCGCCTCATCCTGCCGATGTCGTCGGTCTTCGCGGGCTTGGTAGATTTCGCCATCGCCTTCGTCATCCTCATCGCGCTGATGTTTTACTATCAAGTGACTCCCGCGTGGAATTTGATTTGGACTCTTCCGTTCTTCCTCCTGCTTGCGATCATCACCGCGCTGGGAGTCGCGCTCTGGCTCTCGGCGGTCAACGTGAAATATCGGGATGTAAACCAAGCCCTCCCGTTTCTGACTCAGTTTTGGCTGTTCGCCACACCTGTAGCCTACTCGGCGTCTGTTGTCTCTGCGAAGTGGCAGATCCTCTACTCCCTCAACCCCATGGCAGGCGTCGTCAACGGATTCCGCTGGGCGCTCCTCGGCGCAGGCAACGGACCCGACATCACCTTATGGGTTTCTGTCACCATCTCCATTCTGATTTTTATCTCTGGACTTTTTTATTTCCGAAGCATGGAAAAAACCTTCGCAGATACGATTTAGATAAATAGATAGTAGAGAATAGAGAGCAGAGGATAGAAAGTAGAAAGTAGTCAACCATCCAGTCTCCAATCTCTAATCCTCTAATTCTCTAATCCTCTATTCTCTAATCCTCTAATTCTCTAATCCTCTATTCTCTAATCCTCTAATTCTCAATCTCCAATTACCACTTACCCCTCACCCAATGACCACCGCTATCTCAGTACAAAACCTCGGCAAGCAATACAAGATCGGCGCGGCGGAAACGAAATTCCGCTATAACATGCTGCGTGATGTGATCGTGGATACGGTCTCGGCGCCGATCCGTTTGGCGAAAGCGCTCGTTGGAAAATCGGACCGACGCTTGAATCAAAACTTCATCTGGGCGTTGCACGACGTTTCCTTCGACCTCGATGAAGGAAAAGTCCTCGGCATCGTCGGGCGCAACGGCGCGGGGAAAAGCACACTGCTGAAGATCCTCTCCCGCGTCACCGAACCGACGACGGGAACTGTTTCCGTGCGCGGACGCGTCGGCTCGCTCCTCGAAGTGGGGACGGGGTTTCATCCCGAACTGACGGGGCGCGAAAACATCTACATGAACGGCGCGATCCTCGGCATGAAGCGCGCCCAAATTGACCGCAACTTCGACGCCATCGTGGACTTCTCGGAAGTGGGGCAGTTCATTGACACGCCCGTCAAACGATATTCATCGGGTATGTATCTTCGCCTCGCGTTCGCGGTCGCCGCGCATTTGGAGCCAGACATTCTCGTCGTGGATGAAGTCCTTGCCGTGGGCGACGCGGAGTTTCAACGCAAGTGCATCGGCAAGATGAACGATGTGGCGCAACAGGGACGCACGGTGTTGTTTGTCAGTCACAACATGTCCGCGATTTTGCGATTGACTCAAGAAGCCATCGTCTTGAAAAAGGGACAACTCATCAAGCGCGCGCCGACTCCCGAAGCGGTTGATTTTTATCTCGCGTCGGGGCAGGCGGAGTCGGGTGAGCGCGTGTGGGAGGCGGATGAAATTCCAATGGCGAGCGCGCCATTTAAACCTGTATCAATCAAAATCAAAGAAAGAAGCGGCGCGGTCGTAGACACCGTCCGATCCACCGAGCCAGTCGTCATCGAGTTCGAATATCAACTCGACGCGCCCGTCACGGGTCTGCGCGTGGGCATGTATCTCAACACGATGCGCGGTGAATATGTGTTCACCGCGTTCGACACCGACGATGCGAAACAGTTCGAGCAGTTCGGCGCGCGCGCGGCGGGACGCTACGTGAGTCGTTGCGAGATCCCCGCCGATTTTTTCAACGAGGGTCGTTATTATCTCGGCGTCAACGCGAGTTCGTTCGGCGTCAAGCGATATTTCATGGACGAGAACGCGATCTCGTTCAACGTGGACATTTCAGGCGCGCCTGGCACGCAATGGCCCGAACTGCGGCAAGGACCGATTCGTCCGCGTTTGGATTGGACGATTGAGAAAATAGATTAATCGCTGGTTGAGTAGCCCGAGGCGATAGCCGAGGGCGTATCGAAACCAGCAGGCAGTAAAGCAACTCTTGTTACAAAATCACTTTTGAAATTGGTGGTTTCGACTGCTTGCGCTCAACCACCGAAATAAACATGCTCACAAAAAATACCCTCCGCAACTTTTTGGGCGAACTGCCTCTCGCCGCCGAACTCGATTATTCGCTTCGGCAAAAGAATCGCGCCCGCAAAGACCACTTCAATCTATCGCGCCTAAAAAAATCACTCCCTCAAGCCGTTGAATCAATTAAACCGATCCTGCAAAACCCAATACGCAATCCGCAGTACGCAGTAAAAAATATCCTCCTCTTCGCCACCCTCCACTACTGGATCGAACAAGCCGCCTACATCTCCCTCGCCCTCGCGGGGCTGGGACACAAAGTCACATTGATGACTCTGCCCTATTCCGAATGGCACAAAGAGATGGATAAACTGACCCAGAAACAACGCGGACTTCACACGAGAGACGCCCTCTTTCCTCTTTCCTCTTTCGTTCCTCACGTTTCTCTTCTCGACCCTTCGACAGGCTCAGGGCGGCGCCTTCGACCTTCAACCTTCGACCTCCCTCCCGCCCTCCAATCTGACATTGCCGAAATCTCCCTCTGGGACGCGCAATATACGCTCATGCGCGAAGAAGTGGACATGTCGAACGCGAAAGACAAAGCGTTGTACGATCTGCGGATCAAGCGCAACACCTTCGCCGCCCTCGCCGCGCTCGAGTGGATGCAAGCCAACAAGCCTGATGTTGTGCTTGTTCCCAACGGACTGATCCTCGAAATGGGAATCGTTTTCCGCGTGGCGCGTTATCTCAACATCCCCGCCGTCACGTTTGAATTCAACGACCAGCGCGAACAAATTTGGCTGGCGCAGAACACGTCCATCATGCGGCAGGACACGGACTATCTCGTCGAAGCGCGCTGCAAACTGCCGATGACCGACGAAATGTATGAACGCCTCGCCGACTTGGAGAATGCCCGCCGCGGCGCGCGCGTGTGGGGAAAATCAAAACGACTGTGGCAATACGTCTCGTCACAAGGCGCCGAAGAGACGCGTAAAGCCCTGGGCTTGGATAACAGACCCGTCGTCCTGCTTGCCGCGAACGTGTTGGGTGACAGTCTCACGCTTGGGCGAAACATCTTCGCCGAATCCATGAGCGAGTGGATCACAAAGACCGTCCAATACTTTGCGAAGCGGACGGATGTGCAACTCGTCGTGCGGATTCACCCTGGCGAGAAAATTGTCCCGCAGGCGAAATCAATGGGAACCGTCGTGCGCGAAGCGTTGCCCGAATTGCCGAGTCACATCCACGTGATCGGCGCGTTGGACAATGTCAACACGTACGATCTGATCGAGATCGCAAATCTCGGGCTGGCATACACGACGACCGTCGGCGTCGAGACCGCCATGAACGGCATCCCCGTCATCTCGTGCGGGCAAACGCATTATCGCGGGCGCGGCTTCACGATTGACCCGAACTCGTGGGATGAATATTTCACTACACTCGAAAATGTTTTATCCGATTTGCCCGCGCATCGTTTGAACGATGAACAAACCGCGAAGGCATGGAATTATGCGTATCGTTTCTTTTTTGAATATCCGCGTCCATTCCCATGGCGGTTGATGAATTTTTGGGATGACCTTGACGTGTGGTCTCTCGAAAAAGTGTTGAGCGATGAAGGGATGAAGCATTTTGGTGATACGTTCAGGTTCCTCGTTGGTGAGCCATTCACTTGGAAGGGTTGATGTTCTTTCCTCTTTCCTCTTTCGTCTTTCCTGTGTTGCAAAGAAAGAAGAAAGACGAAAGAAAGATGGTTGAGAAATTAACATGACTGAAGACACGAAAAAAAAAGTCCGTGAGTTCTATGACGAGATCGGCTGGCAACAGGAAGACGACGGGAATTATCAAAACGCCCGTTACGAAGACCTGCGCCCCGTCTCGCGCGAATACATCCACAAGACGCGCTTGCGCGTGATGAACGGATTGATTCCCACAGGCAAGCTCCTGCTCGACGCGGGATCGGGTCCTGTGCAGTACGATGAATACTTCGAGTATTCGCGCGGATACGAAAAGCGCGTGTGCCTCGATATTTCCATCCAAGCCTTACGCGAAGCGCGGACTCGCATCGGCGATCACGGTCTATTCGTCGTCGGCGACCTCGCCAATTTGCCGTTCAAAGCCGACGCGTTCGACGGCGCGGTCTCGATGCACGCGATCCATCACCTCGCGCTCACGGAACATCCGCGCGCGTATTCTGAAATCCATCGCGTGCTCGCCAGCGGACGAACTGCGGCAATTGTCAACGGCTGGCATGATCCGTTTCTCAGTCGCATCGCCGAACCGTTGATCGGACTCATGCGCAAACTTTCGGGTCGTTCCGCGAAAAAGAAAAAAGAATGGCTCAGCGAAGAAGACCCCGCGGGGACGTTCGTGCAAAAGATGACCCCCGCGTGGCTCAAGCGCGAGATCGGTTCGAAGATGACCATCGAAATCAAACCGTGGCGAAGCATGAGCACGCGCATCTTGCGCTGGTTCGTCCGTCCGTTCGGCGGGCGCGCGTTTTTGCGAATCGTGTTTTGGCTCGAAGGCGTCTTTCCAAAATTTTTCGCCGAGAACGGGCAGTATCCGTTGATCGTGATCAAGAAAAGAGATTAGAGACTGAAGACTTGTCCTGAGTTTATCGAAGGATGGAGATTGTGTCGAAGTTTACCGACCAACAGTATTTGAAGTCTGACCAATACAAGGACTCAACCAATCTTGATGCGCGCGTGGCGATCCATCAACGCTTCAGCACGAATCCGTATGGCTGGATGAATTGGGTTTTCGACCATCTGCTGAAACTTCCAGCCAACGCAAAGATATTGGAGTTGGGAAGCGGAACAGGATTATTGTGGAGGGACAACAGTCATCGCATCCCCTCCACATGGGACATCATCCTCTCGGATCTCTCCGCAGGGATGCTTGATTCGGCTTGGCGGAATTTGGTCGTCACTGGGAGAGCGTACAACTTCAAAGAGATCGACACGCAGGCAATTCCGTTCGCGGACGAAACATTCGACGCGGTCATCGCCAATCACATGCTGTATCATGTTCCCGATAGAGCGAAGGCGATTGGTGAAATCAAACGAGTTTTGAAGACGGGCGGTTGTTTGTTTGCAACGACTGTCGGCGAACGGCATATGCAGGAAATCACGGGCTGGTTGGAGGAGATCAGCAACGGGAATTATGTCAGCAAGGCGACGGTATCTTTTACTCTGGAGAATGGACTGGCACAATTGAAATCCGTTTTTCCGCAAGTGATCCTCTCTCGTTACGATGATAGTTTGCGCGTCACTGAATTGGAACCGCTGGTTGCTTATCTGCGTTCGATGACTGCTCTTTCTGACCTTCAGGAAGGCAAGTTGGAGCAAATTAAGCAAGCATTGCAAGATAAACTGGAGCAACAAGGCTCAATCTTCATCACAAAAGATTCTGGCATGTTTGAAGCGATAAAGTAATTCATCCCAACTCGGTGGTCGAGTAGTCCCGCCGCGCTGAGCGGAGCGACAGCGAAGTCGAAGCGTGCGCGGGACGTATCGAGACCACCAGTGACATGTGAATATGAAATCAAAAGGTGTGGTCTCGATACGTCTTGTTCTCCCGCAGTTCAACTGCGGGAGAACAGACTACTCGACCACCGTATGAAACGGAGAAATCATGGACTGGAAAAATCAAGTCATCCTCATCACAGGCGGGACGGGGTCGTTCGGCAAGAAGTTTACGCAGACATTGCTTGCCGAAAAACAGCCGA
>WBZY01000885.1_pt1 | contig 18913 bp, 16 predicted proteins | sample 5204191 | NCBI WGS metagenome assembly WBZY01 (sample SAMN12344363, study PRJNA552823) | activated sludge metagenome | biome: Activated sludge suspended growth; feature: Anammox Sidestream; material: Wastewater; isolation source: activated sludge from anammox sidestream of wastewater treatment...
AATCTCCACGCAGGACGCGCACATCGCCGGCTTCGTGCTGGAGGCGTCGAAAAGCGTGGTCGTCCTGGTGAACAAATGGGACGCGGTGGAAAAAGACGCGTACACGATGAGCGCGTATACCGACAAGATTCGGGAAGAACTGAACTTCATGAGTTACGTCCCGCTGCTGTTCATCTCCGCCAGGACGGGTCAGCGCGTGGAGCAGGTTCTGCCGCTCGCGCTGCAAGTGCAGGAGGAACGGCTGGCGCGCCTGACGACTTCGCAGATCAATCAAATCCTGATGAAGGCGCAGGATGAACACCCCGCGCCGTCCCGCGCGGGACGCGCCCTGAAGATGTACTACGGCACGCAGGTCCGCTCCGACCCGCCGACGTTTATGATCTACGTGAACGATCCGAAGCTGGCGCATTTCTCGTATCGCCGCTTCGTGGAGAATCGCATCCGCGCGGAATACGGGTTTCTCGGAACGCCGATCCGTCTGGTGATGAAGGGGAGAAAAGAGAAGTGATTAGCAACAAGAACGATGCGCTGATAGCGAGTATCCGAGCAGCCCGCGAAAGCTGAGGTCAAGGTGTTTGGGGCAAACGGGAAACTATCGTAAACAGATAGGAGAAATTTCGTGATTAAAGCACATAAGGCATATTTCCAGGTTCTATTGCTGTGGATTTTCTTGACAACAATTATTCCTTCTGTCGGTCTTTTACTGGCTCTCCCCTTCCTAAGCCCCTTCTTCAATGATGATAGTCAATTTGCTTCGTCGTTATTTTTGGTGCTTTTTATTTTTGGTTTACTTATTGGGTCAGCACAGTGGATTGCAATAAATTCCAGATTAAAGACATCTTGGCTTTGGATTCCAGCCACCGCAATCGGCTATCCCGTTGGAAGCTTTGCTATATTTCTATTTTCAGCGATCGCGGTAGGGCTACTATTACGCCTCGATCAACATTATTATAAAGTCTCCGAATATGCACGAGAAATTTTAACTGTGGGAGGCGCTGGGATGTTCACAGGCACGCTTCAATGGCTCTCTCTAAACAGGAGCTTGCGAACATCATTTAAATGGTCGTTGCTGTCTGGATTGAGCACATTACTTGGATTTGGAGCCCTTATACATATCAGCAATATATTGATTTTGCCGCAATTTGTAGGATTATTAATTTGGGGACCAGTGATGGGACTTGTGACTGGTATTTTTGTTGAACCACTTATATTACGTCATAGATAAGAGCAATCGTAAAACAGAATATTGATAGCAGTATTTCCACCGAGCGCTGCGACACACGGCGCTCGTTTTTCTCCTGAACACAGGAACCCGTTTTTCCCGGAGAAAACAAGTTCCTGTCACAGTATAATCACGCCCGATGACCCAGCCCGCGCGTCCCGTCTATAAACATACTCCCTTCATCCTGCTCCTCCTCGCCCAACTCATCTTCGGGCTGTCCGCCTTCCGCGATTACGGCCTCTCCTGGGACGAGCCGCTTTTCTACGAATACGGCGAGGCGCTGGGATACGCGTATACTCCCGCCAATTGGCTCTCCCCCGATTTCGACCTCTCCAAATCCTACGGCTCCAGCGGGGACGATCACAAGAACCGCGGCCCCGCCTACCTCCTGCTCGCGCGGACGCCCGTCCATCTGCTCGAATCCCTCGGCCTGGAGGAAGTCGCCGCCTGGCGGCTGGTCAACTTCCTGACCTTCCTGCTCGGCGTCTATTTCATCTATCGTCTCAGCCTGCGCTGGATGAGCGGATGGGCTTCCTTCGGCGCGGCGGCGCTCTTTTCCACACAGCCGCTCTTGCTCGGTCACGCCTTCATCAACCCCAAAGACATGCCGTTCCTCGTCTTCTTCACGGGAGCGGCGCTCTTCGGATTCGAAATGGCGGACGCGCTCAACGACGAAGCCAAAAGCGGAAAACGCAGAACGTTCAGCGTGATCGTCGCCGCGTTCTTTCTGGGGATCGCCGCCTCCATCCGCGTCCTCGCCCCGCTGGCGGGACTCCTCGTCGTCGTTTACGCCATCGTCAAACAACGGTCCATCGCCAACCCGAAACCTGGAACCTGGAACCTGGCGCGCTCCCTCCTCGCTTACATCCTCCTCTCCCTCCTCTTCATGCTCGCTTCCTGGCTCTATCTCTGGGAATCGCCCGTCAAAAACTTCGTTCAAGTCTTCCTCTTCATGTCCGAAAACCCGACGAGACTCCAAGTCCTCTTCGGCGGACAACTCTACCGCGCCTACGAACTCCCGCGCCGCTACCTCCCGACCCTGCTCGCCATCACCCTCACCGAGCCCGTATGGCCGCTATTCGCGCTGGGACTTGGAGCCGCCCTCGCAAAACTAACGTCCCCCGTCTCCCGTCCCCCGTCCCCCGTCCTCCATCCCCCGTCCTCCGTCCCCCGTCCTCCGTCCACCGATTACTGGTTACTGCTTACTGCATTTGCAATCCCCCTCCTCTACGTCCTCCTCCGCAAACCGCCGATGTACGACGGCTTCCGTCACTTCCTCTTCATCCTCCCGCCCGTCTTCGTCACCTGCGGACTCGGACTGGATACCGTCTTCCGCTGGCTGGAAAAGCAGGGACAGCGGCTTCACTCCCCGAACTGGCTACGCGCAGGAACAATTCTCCTCGTCAGCCTGCCAGGACTGCTCGGCGCGGCGCGCCTCCATCCCTACGAATACGCCTATTACAACTCCCTCGTCGGCGGGACGGGAGGCGCCTTCCGCGTCTACGAGACCGACTACTGGCTCACCTGCTACAAAGAGGCCGTCGAGCAGACCGACTTCGTCCTCCCCGCCCGCCTCTTCGTCCACCGGGAGGCCGCCCTCGCCGCGCCCTACGCCGCCAGCGGACTCGCCGTCTTCGACGAACGCGGCAGTCTGAAAGACATCCGCCCGGGCGACTACGTCCTCGTCAACACCCGCGCCAACGAAGACCGTCAAACCTTCCGCGACGCGCCCACCGTCGGCGAAGTCCGACGCGGCGCCGCGGTCTTTTGTGTGGTAAAACAGGTCCCATGACAACCCATCGCGAACGCCTCCAAACCTGTCTCGACGGCGGACAGCCCGACCGCGTCCCCGTCGCGCTCTGGCGCCACTTCCCCGTGGACGACCAGTCTCCCGAAACGCTCGCCGCCGCGACGCTTCACTGGCAAAGGCAATACGATTTCGACTTCGTCAAAGTGACTCCCGCCTCGTCGTTCTGTCTCAAGGACTGGGGCGCGGACGACGTTTGGGAGGGACACACCGAGGGGACGCGCCGCTACGTCAAACGCGTCGTCTCTGGACCTCGCGACTGGGCGCGCCTGCCCGAGCTTGATCCAACCTCCGAGCCGCATCTCGCCGCGCAGTTGAAGTGTCTCCGTCTCATCAAGCAGGGACTCCCCGCCGAGACTCCCCTCATCCAGACCGTGTTCAGTCCGCTGGCGCAGGCGAAGAATCTCGCGGGCCACGACATGCTCCTCGCGCATCTCCGCCTGTATCCAGATGACGTAATGAAAGGACTTGAGACCATCGCGCGGACGACGCGCCGCTTCGTGGAAGCCGCGCTCGAAACAGACATTGACGGAATCTTCTACGCCATCCAGCACGCGCAAGCGTCGCTGCTCTCGCTCGAAGAATACCAAACCTTCGGCCTCCCATTTGACCAGCAAGTGATCGAACCCGCCAAATTCTCGTGGCTGAACGTCCTCCATCTTCATGGGCGCGATATTCACTACTCTCTGCTCTCCGCTCTCTCATTCCCCATCGTAAATTGGCACGACCGCGAAACCGCGCCAAGCCTCGCGGAGGCCCAGGCGCTCCACGACGGCGTCGTCTGCGGCGGCTTGAGGCAGGATACGCTCGCGCTGGGCAACCCCGCGCAGGTCAGGGAAGAGGCGGAGGAGGCCATCCGTCAAACGCGCGGACGGAAGTTCATCCTGTCCACGGGCTGCGTGGTCCCCGTCATCGCGTCACATGGGAATTTGATCGCAGCAAGAGAGAGTGTTGAGAAATGAGCTTAAGAGTCATCTCTGGCGCGGCGAAAGGACGCAAGTTGAAGTCCGTCCCTGGCGACACTACGCGCCCGATCACGGACATGGTGAAGGAGGCGCTGTTCAACATCATCGGCGCGGACGTGGTCGACTCGTCGTGGTGGGACCTGTTCGCAGGGACGGGCGCGGTGGGAATCGAAGCCCTGAGCCGCGGCGCGTCGTTCGTCCGCTTCACAGACTTGAACCGCGCGCCCATCGAGACGATCAAATTCAATTTGGAGCATTGCCGCCTCGCGGAGCGCGCTGAGGTCCGCCGCGCCGATTCGCTGGCCGCGCTGACGCAGCCCGCCGACCGCCAGTTCCAAAACATCTACGTCGCCCCGCCGCAGTATCAAGGAATTTGGGAACGCGCGCTGTTAACGCTCGACGAAAATCCGAGCTGGCTGACGAAGGACGCCTGGGTGATGGCGCAGATCGCCCCGCGCGAATATAAGGATTTGGAATTTCAGAACTTGGTACAATTTGACGAGAGAAAATATAGCAACACATTGTTGGTGTTTTACGAGTTGCAAGAAAAATAATTCGGCCACGAATTTCACGAATTTTATTATTCGCGTTCATTCGCGAAATTCGCGGCAAGAAGGAGCTGCGTCATGACCCGCGTAAAGATTTTACTCTTCGCCACCCTGCGCGAACGCGTGGGCGGCGCAAAATTTATCGAGTTGAGCCTGCCCGAGGGCGCGACCGTCCAGGCGCTCAAAGCGCAAGTCGCCCGCGAATTCCCCGCGCTGGCGGAGAACATGAAATCAGCGCTGACGACCGTCAACCGCGAGTACGCCTTCGACGAGGCCATCCTGCCCGAGGGCGCGGAGTTGGCGATGTTTCCGCCTGTGAGCGGGGGATAATTGGAGATTGGTAATTGGTAATTGAGCGCTTGCCTATGATCCGATCCCCTAAATATCGCTTATCATGTAACCACACGACCATGAGACCGCCCGACCATCCGACTATTTTTGAAATCACCGAAGACGAACTCGACCTGGACGCGCTGCTCGACGCGATCACGCTTCCATCCACGGGCGCGGCGGCAATCTTTACGGGCATGGTGCGCGGCGTAACGAGTCGCGGCGAGGCGCACGAGACCGTCTATCTCGAATACGAGGCCTACAAACCGATGGCCGAAGCGAAGATGAAACAGGTCGCGGACGAGATCCGCGCGCGTTGGCCGACCATCGAGGGCATCGCCGTCGTCCAGCGCGTCGGGCGGTTGTACCCGCGCACGCCCACGGTGCTGATCGCCGTCACCGCCGCGCACCGCGACACGGGAGTCTTCGACGCGGCGCGGTACGGGATCGACCGCCTGAAAGAGATCGTCCCCGTCTGGAAGAAGGAAGTCGGTCCGAACGGAGAGGAATGGGTCGAGGGCGATTACATCCCGAAAGCAGGAGAGTAAAACCTGTACACGGATTTTTTAATACCGTACATGGAGCATGACAGATTGAATTTTCATCGCGAATACCGCGAATTGGCGAATTTCGCGAACGGATTTAAAAATAATTCATGACATTCGCGACATTCGCGTTGAGGAAACGCGCATAGAGAAGTCTTTTTGTTTTCCTCAGGCGTGACGCGCTGCGGAAACATGGGTTATATGCTACAAAGGCGGCCTCGGGCTGTCTTTTTGAAATCATTGGAGGCTTCATGGAAAAAATCGTCATCACAGGCATGGGAACCGTCAACCCGCTGGGGTTGTCCGTCGCGGAGTCGTGGCAGGCCGCGGTCAACGGCGTTTCGGGGGTGGGGCCGATCACCCAGTTCGACGCGACCGAATACCTCGTCAAGATCGCCTGCGAAGCGAGAAATTTCAATCCCGAAAATTACATGGACGCGCGGGAGGCGCGTCGCCGCGACCGTTTCGAGCAGCTGGCGGCCGCGGCCGTCAAAGAGGCCGTGGAGCAATCGTCCCTGCGCGTCACCGAGGAAAACGCCCCGCGCGTCGGCGTGGTCATCTCCGCCGCCATCGGCGGGCTCAAGTCGCTGGAGGAAGTCATCTTCACCGTGCGAGACGTGGGGCCGCGCCGCGTCAGTCCGTTCGCCATCCCGATGCTGATGCCGAACGGCGCTTCGGGACTCGTCGCCATTGATTACGGGATCACAGGCCCGTGCATCTCCGTCGCCTCGGCCTGCGCTTCGGGCGCGGACGGGATCGGGACCGCGTGGATGATGCTCCGCAACGGGACGATTGACGTCGCCATCGCGGGCGCGTCGGAGGCTCCCATCTGCCGCGCGGGCGTGGCCGCCTTCGACCGCGTCGGCGCCATGTCGCGCCGCAACGACGATTACTCGATGACGCCCCAGCCCTTCGACAAAAACCGCGACGGGTTGGTGATGGGCGAGGGCGCGGCCGTCCTGGTGATGGAGACCGAATCGCACGCCAAGGCGCGCGGCGCGGCGATCCTGGCCGAACTGGCGGGCTACGCCTCCACCGCCGACGCGTTCCACATCACCGCGCCGCACGAGGAGGGCGCGGGCGGCGCGGCCGCCATCCTCCACGCGCTGAACTCGGCGGGCGTCAACGCGGACGAGGTCGGCTACATCTCCGCGCACGGGACAGGGACTCAACTCAACGACCTGTCCGAGACGAAGGCCGTCAAAACCGCGTTCGGCGCGCAGGCCTACAAAGTCCCCATATCGTCCACCAAATCCATGACGGGACATTGCATGGGCGCGACGGGCGCCATCGAAGCCGTCTTCTGCGTGCAGGCCGTGCGCGAGGGACTACTCCCACCGACCATCCACTACGAAACGCCCGACCCCGACTGCGATCTCGATTACATCCCAAACCAGGCGCGCGAGGCGAAGATCAACGTCGCCATCAGCAACGCCTTCGGGTTTGGCGGACATAACGCGGTGTTGGTGATTCGCAAATACGAGTGATCAGTTATCAGTGATCAGTGATCAGTGATCAGTGATCAGTTTTCAGTGAAAGCCTCGCGGAGGAATTCGCGGGGCTTTTTCATCCTTCATAATTCATCCTTCATCCTTTCCCGCGCGGTAAAATAGGGACATGATCTTCCCCGATCTTCCCCTCATTGACCTCCACCGCCACCTCGACGGCAACGTGCGCCTGCAAACCGTCCTCGACCTCGGGCGCAAACACAACATCCCCCTCCCCGCGTGGGACGTGGAGTCGCTCCGCCCGCACGTCCAGATCACCGAGCCGAAGCCCGCCATCATGGACTTCATCGCCAAGTTCCACTGGCCGATGGCCGTCCTCGCGGACTACGATGCCTGCCGCCGCATCGCGTACGAAAACGTCGAAGACGCGCGCAATGAGGGCATTGACTATATCGAACTGCGTTTCAGCCCGATGTTCATGGCCGAGGCCCACAACCTGAATCCCGACGGCGTGACCGAGGCGGTCGTGGACGGGACGCGGGCGGGCGCGCGTGACTTCGGCGTGCGCGCCAACCTGATCGGGATCATCAGTCGGACGTTCGGTCCCGAAGCCGCCTCCCGCGAACTGGACGCGCTCCTCGCCCAGCGCGAAGGCATCGTCGCCCTCGACCTCGCCGGGGACGAGGTCAACTTCCCGGGCGGACTCTTCCTCGAACATTTCCGCCGCGCGCTCGACGCGGGCTGGCAGTTCACCGTCCACGCGGGCGAAGCGGACGGCGCGCACAGCGTCTGGCAGGCGCTCCGCGAGCTGGGGACGAAACGTCTCGGCCACGCCATCCGCGCCGTGGACGACCCGTCCCTGCTGGATTACATGGCGGAAAACAAAATCGGCGTGGAAAACAACCTCACCAGCAACGTGCAGACCAGCTGCGTCCCCGATTACGAAAGTCACCCGCTGAAAACCTTCCTCGAGCGCGGCATCCTCGCCACCATCAACACCGACGACCCCGGCATCTCTGGCATTGACCTGCCCTACGAGTTCAACGTCGCCGCGCCGAAAGCGGGATTGAGCGACGCGCAGATCCGCCAGGCGCAGGAGAACGCGTTGAAGATCGCGTTCTTGTCGGAGGAAGAAAAAACGGCGTTGCTGAAACGAAAGATGGAATCCTGAAGTTCTACTTCAGGATTGACCTGTTTATTCCGAAAGTAGAACTTTCGGATTCCCTACCTGCGCAAGACGATTATTTCCATCCATACTCCCCCCTCAACGGCACAAACGCCACGCCGAGACTTGACTTGCGTTTGAATTCCTCGTTCTCTTTTCGCCAGATCTCCAATTCCTGATAACCGAGTCCCCCGACAGGGAGGACGAGCCTGCCTCCCTCCGCGAGTTGATCGAGCAGCGCCCGCGGCGCGGACGGGGCCGCGGCGGTGACGAGAATCCCGTCGTAGGGCGCGGCCGCCGTCCAGCCGAGGGAACCGTCCGCGAGATGACTGTGGACGTTGGCGCATCCCAACTCGCTCAGAGTCCTTTCCGCCTGCGCGAATAGTTCGGGGACGATCTCCACCGTGTGGACTTCCGCCGCGAGCCGCGACAAGATCGCGGCCTGGTAGCCCGACCCCGTCCCCACTTCGAGGACGCGTTCGCGGCCCGTCAACTCCAGCAGATGGGTCATCAAAGCGACGATGTACGGCTGCGAGATGGTTTGTCCATAGCCGATCGGGAGCGGTCCGTCCGCGTAGGAGCGTTGACGATATTCTTCGGGGACGAACAAATGCCGCGGCACGGACTCGAACGCGGCCAGCAGGCGCGGGTCGCGCAATCCACGCGCCGCGATCTGTCGCCGCGTCATTTCTTTTCGATCTGATTCGTATGCGTCCATCGGATTAGGACTCCAGAAGTTCTACTTCTGGATTATAGCAATTATCTGCAAGCGGAACTTGCAGAATCCGAATGAAGAACTCCGCGCTCGTCCGCGTCCGGCTAGTTATGGTACACTTGTTCTATTATGGCATCCATTGTCGCAATAGATATCGAAACCACAGGTTTGGACAAGGACCGCGACGCGATCATCGAGATCGGCGCGGTGCGTTTTAACGGCAAACGCGTGGAAGACGAATTTTCCACGCTGGTCAACCCCGGCAAGCATATTCCCGAATTCATCACCGGCTTGACCGGCATTGACGATTCGATGGTGCGGGGGGCGCCGCGGCTGAACGGCATCGTCCATGAACTGGCGGCCTTCGTGGGGGACGCGCCCGTGATCGGGCACAACATCCGCTTCGACCTGGGATTTTTGCAAAAAGCGAACGCGCTCAACCTGAACCGCGTCATTGACACATACGCGCTGGCCTCGGTGTTGATGCCCGCCGCGAGCCGATACAACCTGGGCGCGCTCGGCCAGCAGTTGGGAATCCTGCTCCCCGCCACGCACCGCGCCCTGGACGACGCGCGCGTCACGCACGCGGTCTACGAGCGCCTGGCGGAGATGGCGCGGGCGCTCCCGCTGGAAACGCTGAAGGAGATCGTCCATCACGGCGAGCCGATTGACTGGGACGGCGGATACTTCTTCGAGCAGGTCCTGCGGGCGCGGGCGAAAGAAGGAGTGAAGGCGAAAAAAGCGAGGGGACAGGAACAAGATTTCACGGATGAGTCGAACGAGGGGAAATTCCCCCCGTTGAAAAAAGTCGGGGATACAGTCATCCCGCTCGACGACGAGGAAGTCGCCTCGGTCCTCGAATACGGCGGGCCGTTTTCGCAATACTTCGAAAGCTACGAACACCGTCCCGAACAGGTGGCGATGCTGAAGTCGGTGACGAACGCGCTTTCGTACGGACGTCACATGCTGATCGAAGCGCCGACCGGCGTCGGGAAAAGTTTCGCGTACCTCGTCCCGGCCGCGTACTTCGCGGCGCAAAACAACACGCGCGTCGTCGTCTCGACGAACACCATCAATTTGCAAGACCAGTTGATCAAGAAAGACATCCCCGCGCTGAAGGAGGCGCTGGGACTGGACCTGCGCGCGGCTGTGCTGAAAGGCCGCGCCAATTACCTCTGCCCGCGGCGTTTACAGAACATGCGTCACTTCGGTCCCAACAACGCGGACGAAATGCGCGTGCTCGCCAAAGTGTTGGTGTGGCGACTCGAAAACCAGAGCGGCGACCGCAACGAGTTGAATCTCACGGGTCCCGCCGAGCGCGACGCGTGGGCGAAACTTTCGGCGGACGACGACGCCTGCACGACGGAGACCTGCATGGCGCGTATGCACGGGGTCTGTCCCTTCCACCGCGCCAAGACCGCCGCGCAGAACGCGCACCTCCTCGTCGTCAACCACGCCCTGCTGCTCTCGGACGTGGCGACGGGCAGCAAAGTCCTGCCCGAATACGATTACCTGATCGTGGACGAAGCCCACCACCTCGAAGGCGCGACGACAAGCGCGCTGTCGTTCAAACTCACGCAGTTCGACATGCAGCGGATGTTGAAGGAGATCGGCAACCAAAGTTCGGGTCTGCTGAACCGACTGAGCGGCGCGGTCGGCGCGTCCCTCCGGCCGTCCGACCAGGCCGCGTTCGGCCAAATGATCGAGCGCGCCGTCAGCCAGTCGTTCCGACTCGAGCAGTTCAATCGGGAATTCTTCAACACGTTGACCGAGTTCGCCGCGCTCTTAAGGGAGGGCCAGCCGCAGTCCAATTACGCCTGGCAGGCGCGCATCCTGCCCGCCACGCGCAAACTGTCCGAGTGGGAGGAAGTCGAGATGATGTGGGGGCAGATGAGCGAGACGTGGCGTCACCTGCTCGAGACGCTGGGGAAACTCTACAAGGCCGCGGCCGACCTGTTTTCGGACGGGAACGAGGAAGTGGAAGCGCCGATGGGCGACCTGAGCAACGTCCTGCGCCGCATGACCGAGGCGCACAACAACCTCACGAGCCTCATCCTTGACCCTTCGGCGGCCACCGTTTACTGGATCGAGATCAACTCCAAAGGCGACCGCCTCGCGCTGAACGCCGCGCCGCTGCACGTGGGGAATCTGATCACCGAGCATATCTGGAACCCGAAGAACGCGGTCGTGCTGACCTCCGCCACGCTGACGACGCACGGCGAATTCACCTATTTGAGAAACCGCCTCGGCGCGGAGATGGCCGACGAACTCGCGCTGGGCAGTCCCTTCGACTACGAAAGTTCCACCCTGCTCTACATCGGCAACGACATGCCCGAACCGAACCAGCCCAACTATGAGCAGACGCTCAACCGCGCCATCGCCAGCGCCGCCATCGCCATCGGCGGACGGATGCTGGTCCTGTTCACGTCCTACGCGGCGTTGAAGCGCGCCACGCAGGGAATCGCCGCGCCGCTGGGACGCGAAAACATCTCCGTGCTGGAACAGGGCGAAGGCGCGTCGGCGAACACGCTGCTCGAGTCGTTCAAGTCCACGGAGCGGGCGGTGTTGCTGGGAACCAAATCGTTCTGGGAGGGCGTGGACGTGCCGGGCGAGGCGCTCTCGGCGGTGGTCATCACCAAACTGCCCTTCGACGTGCCGACTGATCCGCTGATCGCGGCGCGCTCGGAGACCTACGAAGACCCCTTCAACGAATACTACCTGCCCGAAGCCATCCTGAAATTTCGCCAGGGATTCGGACGGCTGATCCGCACCCAATCCGACCGCGGCGTGGTCGCCATTTTGGACAGGCGTGTGCTGACGAAGCAATACGGGCGGCTGTTTCTGGGGTCCCTGCCTCAATGCACAGTGCGGACCGCGAGCGTGGCAAATTTGCCGAGAGAGGCGGCTAAGTGGCTGGGAGTGTGAGAGTCTCCGCGTCCCAATCAGGCGGTTAGAGAGTATTTTTTAATTCTTTTTTGTACACGGATTTGACGGATTGCGCGGACAAACACGGATTTTTTCTTCAGATTTTTCCGTGAAATCCGCGCCATCCGCGTCCGAACGGGGAAACCAGATCACTTCATCGGACGAAGAACCTCAACCAGCGCGCGCAGGCCCAGCGCGTACGAATTCCAGCCAAAGCCGACGACCTTCCCCCTGCAAACCGCGGAGATCATCGAGACACGGCGGAACTCTTCGCGCGCGTACACGTTGGACAGATGCACTTCGACGACGGGGATTTGGATCGCGCTGACCGCGTCGCGCAACGCGATGGATGTGTGAGTATACCCTCCGGGGTTGAAGACCACGCCGTCCGCCCAGGAGCGCGCCTCGTGCAGGGCGTCTATCAACGCGCCCTCGTGGTTCGATTGCAGGCAGGTCACATCGGCGCCCAACTCCCTCCCCAGCGCGGTCAATTTCGCGTTGATATCGTCGAGCGTCATCGAGCCGTAGACTTCGGGCTCGCGCGTCCCAAGCAGATTTAAGTTCGGTCCATGCAGGATGAGAATTTTCATCGTCGGGCCTCCTCGTCAATCACCTCTTCCAAATTCGTCACGTCCACCAATTCGACTTTTCCAATTTGCGCGGGCAGCGCAAAACGGATGGACTTCGCGCTCCTCTTCTTGTCCACGCGCATGGATTTGACGATTTCCCCGCGCGCTAAATTTTCTGGGATGCGCGTCGGCAAATTTAATTTCTCCAAAACCGATTCAAGCGCCTCGACCACGCCCGTGCCTGCCAGCCCGACCCGGGCGGAATACCTCGCCTCGACCGCCATCCCGACCGCCACCGCCTCCCCGTGCCGCAGGCGGAACCCGCTGACCAGTTCCACCGCGTGACCGACGGTGTGTCCAAAGTTCAGCGCGGCGCGGAATCCCTTTTCGTACGGGTCTTCTTCGATGACGCGGATCTTCACCGCGGCCGCGCGCTTGACGATCTCCTCCACATTTTCGCGCGCCCAGTCCAATCCGCGCGAACACATCCCGAACAATTCAGGGTCGGCGATGACGCCATGCTTGACGACCTCCGCCATGCCGGAGCGGAACTCGTCCTCGGGCAAAGTGGATAGGAAAGACGGGTCAGCGAAAACCGCCTGGGGCGGGTGAAACGCGCCGATCAGGTTTTTCCCCTCGGGCAGGTCGAAGCCGGTTTTGCCGCCCAGCGACGCGTCCGCCATCGCAAGCAAAGTGGTCGGGATGCAGATCCAGCGGACGCCGCGCATGTACGTCGCGGCCGCGAAGCCCGTCAGGTCGCCGATCACGCCGCCGCCGAGCGCGGCGACGACGCTCCCGCGGTCCAGTCCCGCTTCGAGGAACGCGCGCCAGACGCGCTGGATCGTGTCGAGATTCTTGTGCGTCTCGCCCGCCGGAAGGATCAGCGACGGGACGTCCCGCCCGAGCGCGCCCTGAATTCTTTCAAGATGAAACCTCGCCACATTCTCGTCGGTGACGATGAAATCGCATCTGGGCAAATCGGCAATTTGTCCGACGAAAACGTCGTACTCGCCCATCGCCGAGAGACGATGCCGCCCGAACAGGATCTGCGCCTGCCGCGCGCTTTGCCCGGCGCTTTGTCCGTCCACGCTGAGTTTCATAGGAAAAGATTCGTAATGCGCTTTCCGCTTTTCAAGCAGGGATTTGAGTTTGCTTTCCAGGCCGCCTGCCAGCAAAGGACGGTCGTCTGCGTCGTCCAGCCGCTCCAGCAAAGTTTGCAATTCCGCCGCGAGCAGGAGGATCTTCCCGTGCGCTTCGGCGAAGTTGCGATTTTCTTCCCGCAGCAACGCGCCGCCTCCCAAAGCAACGACGCTTTCAGCCGCCGACGAGAGACTTTTCAACGCCTGCGTTTCCAAATCACGGAAGGCGGCCTCGCCTTGCGTCTCCATGATCTGCGGGACGGATTTTCCCGCGCGCGCCTCGACGACTTTATCCAGGTCAATAAACGACAGTTTTAGATTTTCGGCGACGATTTTTCCGATGGTAGATTTACCAGAGCCGGAGGGACCGTAGAGGAAGAGTTGCATAGGAGGATGTTTACCCGTTGAAAGAGGCGGCAGTTTACGCATCCCAAAACACATGCGAGACGTTATCCATCGGCAGATCGTCAAGAGTCGCTTTTCGCAGGGACTCGAAACGCGGCGTCATTTCGTCGAGCGAGTCGCCGCCGAGTTTTTCGATCAGCGCGTCCGCGAGGACGAAGGCGGTCATCGCTTCGAGGATCGGGACGGCGCGCGGCACGGGACAAAAATCGGAGCGCTCGTATCGGGTGGGCGCGTTTTCGCCGGAGGCAAGGTCAACGGTTTGCTGTGGGACGAGCGTGGTCGCGATCGGCTTCATCGCCGCGCGGAGGAGGATGGGCTGGCCGTTGGAGATCCCGCCTTCGATCCCGCCCGCGCGGTTGCTCGCGCGGGAAAGGTTGGAAGATTGAAGGTCCGAGGCCGAAGATTTAAGGTTGATGGGGTCGTGCGCTTCGGTTCCCAATCGCTTCGCGTTTTCAAACGCGTCGCCGACCTCCACGCCTTTAATCGCCTGCACAGACATGGCCGCCGACGCGAGCCGGGCTTCGAGACGCCTGTCCCACTGGACAAAACTGCCGAGGCCGGCTGGCACATTCAACGCGACGATCTCCAGAACGCCGCCGAGGGTGTTTTTACCGCGGATCGTCTTCTTGATCTCGGCGCGCATCCGCCTGGCGGATTCTTCGACGGGACAGCGCACGTCCGATTCTTCGGCGCGGGCGAAGCGTTCCGCGTAGGGCATGTCGCCGAACTCTGCCGCGACTTCGCCGATGGAGGCGACGTACCCGCCGACGACAATCCCGAACCGGGCGAGGAAATGTTTGCAGACCGCGCCCGCCGCGACGCGCATCGCAGTCTCGCGGGCCGAGGCGCGCTCCAGCGCGGGACGGAGGTCGCGGTATCCGTATTTGACCGCGCCCGTCAAGTCGGCGTGACCGGGACGAGGGGCGGTCATCGGCTCGATCTCCCTGCCCTTCCATTTGACGTGGTCGGCGTTTTCGACCAGCAGGGCAATCGGCGCGCCGGTCGTCTCGCCCGCCAAGACGCCAGCGAGGATGCGGACCGTATCTTTTTCGATCTTCATGCGCCCACCCGAGCCGTATCCCTTTTGACGGCGGGCGAGTTCGGCGTTGACGATCTCCGGCGCGAGGGGAAGTCCCGCGGGCATCCCGTCGAGGATGACGGTCAGCGCGGGACCGTGGGATTCGCCAGCGGTCAGGAAGCGAAGCGGCATATCAATCTCCAGTGTTCAGTTTTCGACGGCGCGGCGTAAAATATCGCGCGGCGGGTTGCAGCCGGTCCAGATCTCAAAGGCGAGCGCGGCCTGCTCGATCAACATGCCGAGACCGGTCGCGGCGAACAGTCCCTGCGCGCGCGCCGCGCGGACGAACGCGGTCTCGCGCGGGTTGTAGACCAGATCATAAACCAAAAGAGTCGAAGGCAGGGACAAATTTTCGGGCAAAGGCGAGCGCTCGACGCGCGGAAACATGCCCACAGGAGTCGCGTTCACCAGAAGGGTGAAATCGGAAAACCGAAAATCGGCGGCTGGGAAACCGGCGACCCATAACTTGCGATCGGCGAAGGCGGACGCGAGCTGGCGCGCCTGCCCGCTTCGGCGGGCGGCGACTGCGACGTCCCAGCCCTCGGCGAGCAAAGCGTGGACGACCGCGCGCGCGGCGCCTCCCGCGCCAAGCACAAGCGCCGATCTCCGGCTCCCGGCTGGAGATTGCCCGGCGGGAAATTGACGGAGGTCGGCGAGAAAGCCCGGCGCGTCCGTGTTTTCGCCGGTCAGTTTGCCGCCGCGAAGACAGATCGTGTTCACCGCGCCGATCGCGCGCGCGGTGGGAGTCAAGTCGTCGAGCAGGGGGATCACGCTCTGTTTGTGCGGAACGGTGACGTTGAGTCCGTGAAGCTCGCCGGAGCGGACGCGGCGGAGCAGGTCGGGCAAACCCCGCGCGTCGTCGGGAGGAAGCGGGAAGAGGGCGTAGTCGCCGGCCAGGTTGCAGGCGTCCAACGCCGCGGCGTGGATCCGGGGCGAAAGCGAATGGTCGAGGGGAAAGCCGGTCAAACCCAGGCGGAATGGACCGGCCGCGCGCGGAGCCGATGTCATGCCAGGCCGCCAAGAACGTCGAAAAAATCTGGGAAGGTTTTTGAGACGCAGGAGGGATTTTCGATGGTCACGCCGTCGACGCGCAGGCCGACGAGCGAGAAAGCCATCGCGACGCGGTGGTCGTTGTAGGTTTGGATGCGCGCGGGCTGGAATTTTTTGCACGGGTGGATGGTCATGCCGTCGGCGTGTTCTTCGACCTGGACGCCGAGCCGGGCGAGTTCGACGCAGGCGGCGTGGACGCGGTCCGATTCTTTGACGCGCGCCGAGGCGATGCCGCGGATGCGCGTGGGCGATTCGGCGAAGGGCGCGACGGCCGCGAGGGTCAGCGCGGCGTCGGGGATGTCGCGCATGTCAACGTCAACGCCGACGAGGGACGCGGCGCGGCGGACGCTGATCGAGTCGCCGGATTCGGTCACAGTGCAGCCCATGTTTTGGAGGACGTCGAGGAAGACGATGTCGCCCTGCACGGAGCGGCGCGAGATGTTTTCGACGCGGACGGTCCCGCCGCAGACGGCGGGCGCGGCGAAAAAGTAGGACGCGGCGGAGGCGTCGGATTCGATGGGGTAGGTAGGGATTGGGGATAGGTGGTCGGTGATTGGAGATTGGTAATTGGTAATTGGAGATTGGTTCCGCGGGGGCGCTTTGCGATAGTTGGCGGTTGGGACGGAGAAGGAGCGGCAGCCGTCGCGTTGGACGCGGATGCCGAAGTCTTGCATGATGGAAAGGGTCATGTCCACGTAGGGCTTGGAGTTGAGTTCGGTCGTCAGGACGATCTCGACGGGCGTTCGGGCGTACGGCGCGACCATGAGCAGGGCGGAGAGGAATTGACTCGATATGTCGCCCGCAATTTCAGTCTTTCCGCCGCGCAGACCGTTGGCGATGATCTTCACGGGAGGACAGATGGAAGACGGGCGGCTGACGGTTAAAGGTTCAATGACCGCTCCGAGTTGAGTTAACGAGTCCACCAGGTCGCCGATGGGACGCTCGCGCATCCGCGCGTCGCCGTCGAGGATGAATTCGCCGTGACCGAGGGTGAGAAGCGCGGAGAGAAACCTTGCCGCGGTGCCGGCGTTGCCGACGAACAGTTCCGCTTTGGGCGCGGGGATCTTTCCGCCCCCGCCGACGACGGTCATCTCGCGATTCGCTTCGTCGAGTTGAACGTCAAAGCCGAGGGTTTGCAGGGCCCCGGCGAAGTAACGCGAGTCGTCGGAAAATAACGCGTTGGTCAGGCGCGTGGTCCCGTCCGCGAGCGCGGCGATAAGCAGGGCGCGGTTGGTCAGCGATTTGGAGCCAGGCACGCGAACCGACGCGTCGAGGGGATGGCGGAAGGGCGTGATACGGAGGGAGGAGCGCATACCAGTTATCAGTTATCAGTGGCAGTGAGGACTTGATGAGAGGAGCGGGATTGGTTCAGGAGGGATTCGAGTTTGGGAAAATCTTCGGAGGCAAGCGCCAATTCGATTTCAGCCAGTTGGGTTTGGAATTTGCGCAAAGCCTCGAGCGTATTTTGGCGATTGGTCTGCAAGACGCCCAGCATCATCGAGGAGTGAGTCTCGGCCAGCCTGGCTGTGGATCTGAAACCGGGCCCGATGAATGGAGCCGCGTCCTGCGGGACGGACAACGTCAGCGCGGAGGAAAGCAGGAAGGGCAAATGACTGGTCGCCGCGAGGAGGCGGTCGTGTTCGTCCGCATCGAGGATGTCCGCGTACGCGCCCAGCGCCTCGACGATCTGCCGCGCGGCGGGCAAAGCGCGCGGCGAGGTACGCGGCAGCGGCGTCAGCAGGAAAAGCGCGCCGCGATATAGATTTGCCTCGGCGTTGACCAGCGAGAGTTTCTCCCGGCCGCAGAGGGGATGTCCGCCGATGGGATCAAATCGTTCGGGCAGGCGCGACATGGCGTTGACGATGTCCTTTTTCGTCGAGCCGAGGTCCATGAGAATGCAGGGATTCGGCATGAGCGCGGGCAGGTCTTCGAGCAGGGATAAAATCGCGGGGACCGGCGCGGCCAGGACGACGAGGTCCGCCTGGGGCAGCAGGTTGGCGGGGAGGCTGTCGGCGCGGTCAACGACGCGGGCGGAGAGAGCCAGTTCGAGCGCGGCAGGATGCGGGTCAATTCCAAACAGCGCGGCGCATTTTCCGCGCAGTCCCAGCGCCAGCGAGCCGCCCATCAAGCCCAATCCGACGACGGCAATTTTGGCTTCGGAGAGTTTAAAGTCAGGCGTGGACATGCTTCACGGGAGCCAGCCTGCGTCCCACCGCCTCGGCGACGGCGCGCGCCTGGTTCACCATTTTCGCGAAGGCTTCGGGCGTGAGCGATTGCCGTCCGTCGGAGATGGCGTTGGCGGGATCGTGATGCACCTCGACGATGAGTCCGTCCGCGCCCGCGGCGATGGCGGCGCGGGCGACAGAGGCGACATAGTCCGCTTCGCCCGTGGAATGAGACGGGTCGAGGATGACGGGCAGGTGAGTCAATTTTTTCAGGACGGGAATGGCGTTGATGTCGGTGGTGTTGCGCGTGGCGGTCTCGAACGTCCGAATGCCGCGCTCGCACAGGATGACGCGGTCGTTGCCGCCGCTCAAAATGTATTCGCTCGCCATGAGCATTTCTTCGATGGTGGCGGAGAGGCCGCGCTTGAACAACACCGGCGTCTGCGTCTCGCCGACCGCGCGCAGCAGGTTGAAGTTCTGCATGTTGCGCGCGCCGATCTGGAACACGTCCACGTATTTCTCCATCAGCGCCACTTGCGAGACCGCCATGACTTCCGCCACGATGGGCATGCCGGTCAGCGCGCGGGCTTCCGACAGGTATTCGAGTCCTTCTTCGCCGAGTCCCTGGAAGGAATACGGCGAGGTGCGCGGTTTGAAGACTCCGCCGCGCAGCGCGTGCGCGCCCGCCTCGCGGACGGCCTGCGCGATCTCGAGGATTTGCGTCCGCGATTCGACCGAGCAGGGGCCCGCGATCACGACGATCTCCTCCCCGCCGATGGTGAATCCGTCCAACGGGAAGACCGAGTCCTGCTCGTGAAATTGGCGCGAGGCGAGTTT